>ORMF010398548.1_pt1 | contig 21370 bp, 15 predicted proteins | sample 1779871 | NCBI WGS metagenome assembly ORMF01 (sample SAMEA104232316, study PRJEB22302) | groundwater metagenome | biome: forest; feature: aquifer; material: groundwater | place: USA | collected 2011-08-07 | depth 5.4 m | reverse complement strand
GGGCGGGTCTGAGCCCCGCCCCTACCCTATGGACTGGACAGCGTAGCGGCCTAATTCGTGGCTGTGGTCGGGAAATTTGCCACGCGGCGCGCCGCGCCGGAGAGCTCGAGGATGTGCAGTCCGGTGTTCGCCCGATCGACGATGTAGATGTAGCCGCGGTCGTCCACTTCGACGTTATTGGTCTGAATCGCGATCTTGCAGCGTTGGTCCGCGCCTCGTCCCACGCAGCGCTGGTCGGTCTTCGTGTTGATCGGAGGAATGAAGTAGGCGATCTCTTTCGGATTGAACGGATCGCGCACGTCGAGCGCCCGGATGCCCGCGTTGAAGTAGGCGACAAACAGCACGCGGCCGTAGTAGATCGGCGTCATGTTCTCGTTCGTCGAGTGCGCGCCGAACCGGCCGCCCTTCGTGCAGAAGTTACCGCTCGATTCCGGCACGGTCCAGGACGATACGCCGACCATCTTCGATTCGAAGGTCGCGTCGATCATCCGCACGAACTGCCTGGCCTCATTACATTCGTTCGCCGTCGTCTCGCCAATCGCGACGATGAAGTCGCGCATGCCCTGCGTCGTTGGCGGCGGGAAGCCCTCGCCGCGATCGTGCGTGCCCGCCGCGGTATTCGTGATCACCTGCGGAACGATCTGCTTGCCGAACTCGGGCAGCGTCATGTGGAGCAGCGGAAACACGGTGTGCGCGCCGACATCGATCGGCAGGTCGAGCTGCCCGACCACCGGATACCGAAGATTGGCGTCAGTCGGCTCCTTCGGCCCTTCGAGCAGCTTCTTGCGATCGATGATCTGCACGACTCCGTAGCGGCCGGTGCCGTACCCGAAATACACGCGATTCAGCTTCGGGATCGAGATCGGCCCGTGCAGCTCGGTGGGCACGGGATTCATCGTCGAGCCCGGCTGTTGTCCGGGCAGGCCGAAGTCTCGGATGAAGACCGGGTTCGCCGGATCGCTCATGTCGTAAATCTTCGCCATGCGCGCCGTCCGCCATGCCGGGTCGCCGCCGACCAGATACGCGATGCCGGTCTCGCACTCCCACCAGCTCTTGTGCGTGTCCTTCAGGTTGTTCACGACGAGGGTGAGGCGCGACGGCTTTTCCGGCGTCGTCACGTCCCAGACCTCGTGGCCGGTGGTGCCGAGCGAACGAAGCAGGTAGAACTTGCTCTTGTCCGCCTTCGGCAGGTCGGCGCCGCTGCACGTGCGCACCATCTGCGCCTGACCTGGACCCGGCGCTTCCCCACCGCGACCCGGCCCTGCCCCACCGCCCGGAATGTGAGCGACATATCTGGGCTGCCGGGGATTGGTGACGTCGACGATTGACGTGCCGTTGTCCTCGAGCTTGCCCGTGAGCACGTTCGGCATCGAGCCTGCGTGATGGCCAATGTAGGCAATCCAACGATCGCCCTGTTTCTGGATGACAGGCTGGTACGCGCTCCGCGCCTGCAGATCGTTCGACCCGAGAAGGGCCATGTCGCGCGATTCCGCCCTTTGCTGCGCCGTCATCGTCACAGCGAGCGCGCTGCCGAGCACCGCCACCACCACCGCCATCGTCACGTGCCAGCGTCTCATATCGCTCCCCTTTCAACGGGATTCGGGATCCTGGATAGCCCCGAGTCCGGCCCTTTCATAGAGGGATCCGCGCAGGATGTCAAGCGCGGCGTAGGACCCGGCCCGGAATCGCTGCTCGACTCCACCGGGCGCCGCGGGTACCGTCCTGTTCCGACAGACACCGGTTCACGATCATCGGCGCCGCGATCAGGACGGAACACAACTGGATTCGCTTCACGCTGGCCGCACCCATCACGTCAGTTGAACCGATCGTCGCTGCCTATCGGCCGATCCGCTGGACTGCATCAATACAAGGGCGCGCCCCTCACGGAGCGCGCCCTTGGAGAACAGCGACGAAAGAACAATCACCGGCTCATTGACACCGGTCTTTCCATCTCAGAACGTCGCCCGGAATCCGAGCTGCACGGTTCGCGGTGCGTACGACAGGTTCGTGCTCGCGTTCGGCAGCCCGAACCGCGGGCTGCTCTGGTCGGTCGTGTAGGACGCGAAGTTCGCTTTGTTGAATACATTGAACAGCTCGAGGATGCCGTCGATCGACGCGCGGCCGCCGAGCGGAATCCGCTGCTGGAGCCGCATATCGACGCGGTGAATCGGATCCTGCATCAGGTTGTTGCGCGGCGCGATCGTGCCGTTCGCGCACAGCCGGCCGGTCGGCGACGCGCCCTGCTGGTCGCGACGGTCACCACCGCAGGACGTCTGCAACCGCTGACCTGATCCGAAGAAGTAGAGTCCGCTCAACTGGAAGCCCCCGCGGACCTGCCAGATGCCGTTGACCACGGCCCGATGCCGCTGGTCAGTCTCCGCCAGTCCGTACTCGCCGGCGAGATCCGGCGCGAGCGGGAAGTCGACCTTCTTCTGGCCGCTGATCGCCCCCGACGGGTCGTCGTTCTTGACCTGTGAAAGCAGGTAGTTCGCCGCCATCTGCCAGTTGTTGCTCAGCCGCTTCGTGAACGCGGTCTGCAACCCGTGGTAATCGGACCGCCCCGTATACGCGTAGTAGCCGATCGCGCCCCACGCGGGGTACACGCGCCTCGAGAAATCAGAGAACGGGTAGTTCACGCCCGTGGCGGGGTTGTACGTCAGGTTGGCGTTGGAATGGAGCGCCTTCTCGTTGCGCCCGCGGTTGTTCACGTAGTCCATCTCAATCGCCATGTCCGACCGCAGTTGACGCTGCACTCCAATAGACGTCTGCCAGCTGTGCGACAGGTCGCCATATGCCGCCGGGGGAGACAGCTCCTCGGCGTCGCGCCGAAGGCAGCCGGGGGCGATGCCGTTGACGTCGCACATACGTGACAGCGCCTGCTCGTACGACGGCTTCGGTCCGTTGAACGGGTTGCTCGCGAAATCGGGCCGGCCGTCGTTCGGAATCGTGACGTAGACGAGCTGATTGACGCGCGTCGAGTGGCTGAACTGGCTGCCGATGACGTCGGGATGGTACTTACCCGTACCGCCGCGGAGCACCGTAGCGTTGTTCAACCGGTAGTTGAAACCCAGACGCGGCTGGATGTTGTTGGTGTCCTGAGGCCGGTCTGGCAGCATCCACGGCAGGATGACAGACTTCTGGTTGTTCGCATTCCAGATCAGGTCGTACCGCAACCCGAGGTTCAGCGTCAGGCGGTCGGAAATCGCCCAGTCGTCCTGGAACCACAACGCGTTCTTCGGGTGGCTGTGGCGGACGGGCCACTGCTTCGCGATGCCGACGACGTAGCGCTGAACGATCGGGTTCAGCATGTCGAGTCTCCAGGTATCCGCATTGAACGGATCGGGAAGAATCGATTCGAGATTGGCTGGGAGCGGCCCGCCACGCGCCACGATCTGCCCCATGCAGCGGGCGCAGTTATTGGAGACCATCTTGGCGTACAGCACCTCGCCACCAAGCTTCATGTCATGGCGGCCGCCCGCGTTGCCGGACAGCGTGAGGTCGTCACGCAGGGACCAGATGTCCTGCATCTGCTGCCGCGGCCAGTTGTTGTTACCGGCAACGTTGAAGCCGTTGAACTGGATGCGCGGGTGGCCGTTGGTGATCCCCTCGGCCGCGCGCCAGTGCTTCGACCACGTCGTCAGGTTGCTCTCGTCGAACCAGAAGCTCGACGGCCCGCCCTTGATCTCGTTGAGGGCGTTGTTTCCGAGCACGGACGTCAGCTGCAGGACGAGGTTGTTGGTCTTCTCATCGAGCGTGCCGGAGCCCGCCGGGTGATCCGCGCCGAGCAGCGAGAACGGGCTCAGCACCTGCCCCGTGTTGCCTTTGACCATCAGCCGGTTCTTCGTGGAAAGCTGGTAATCGAGCCGCAAGCCCGCGAGCTTGGTCGACTCGTTGCCCTTCAGCGTGATGTTGAACGCCGGAAACGCCGTGTTGGCGATCGACGTCTTCGGCACGCGGTCGTACTCGTAGTTGGCGAAGAAGTGGAAACGGTCCGTGATGATCGGGCCGCCGGCGGTCACGCTGTACTGCTGCTCCGAGCCGGGAAGCACCCTGAGAAGCACAGGGTCTTCGGCTTTCCACCGCGAATCACGGAAGTACCCGCCGAACGTGCCGCTGAAGCGGTTGCTGCCCGAGCGGGTGATCGCGTTCACCTGCACACCTGCCGACCGCCCCTGCGTGGCGTCGAACCTGTTCGAGATGAACTGGAACTCGGCGATCGCATCGCGACTGAAGCGCGGCTGCTGGCCTGGGCCGATGTTGTTGGTCACCTGCTGACCGTCCATGTTCAACTGGAACTCGCGGACATCGCCGCGGTCCTCGATAGGCGTGGCACCCGCCGCGTTGGTCCGGTTGCCCGGCGCCAGCAGTGCGAGCGAGGTCCACGAACGGCCCTGCACCGGCAGCTCCTGCATCTGCGCCGGATCGATGTTGCTGCCGATGGAGGACTGCGAGGTGTTGATGAGCGGCGCTTCGCCGGTCACCGTCACACTTTCCTGCACACCGGTCGGGGTCATCTGGAGCTCGAGCGCGATCGTCTGTCCTACGAGCAGCGTCACGCCGCTGCGCGTTAGCGTCGTAAATCCTGGAAGCTCCGCGGTCAGCCTGTATGGACCCACGCGCGCACCGATACGAAAACCGCCACGTTCATCGGTGACGCCGAGGAACGTGTTGCCTGTCGCTTCGTGCGTCGCCGTCACGGTGACACCGGGCAGCACGCCGCCCGTCGAATCCGCCACGGTTCCGCTGATGAAGGCTTCCTGCGCATAGCCCGCGACGGGCAACGCCAAGATCGCGATGACGCCCAAGATCCACCTCACGGCACCCAATTTCATGGAATTCCTCCTCCGAGGAAGTAGAGACGAGCTGGTAGTCGATGTAACCCGAGTGACGGAACCTAGCCCGAACGTGATGGGTGCGTCAACGTGAAAATGAACGCAAGAATGACCGCCCAGCATTCTGAATCAGTGGGCAAGGGGTCCAGTTCCTGACGCTCGCTTGGCATTGGCCCCCGCCGGGACTAGACTCCGCCGAGGCTGTTTTCCGACCCTTGGAGACCGCGGTGCACGAGACCAATGAGCGCTATCGCCGCCTGGTGGATTTGTCGCCGGACGGCATTTTCGTCAGCGATGGCGGCCGCATTGTGTTCGTGAACCCGGCGGCGGTGCGGCTGTTTGGCGCAACAACAGCCGAGCAGGTACTGGGCAAGTCGTCGTTCGACCTGTTTCACCCAGACAGTCACGCACTCATCCGCGAACGGATAAGCAAGCTGATATCCGGTGAGGCCGTGCAGCAAACCGACATGAAGATCGTTCGGCTGGACGGAGGGATGATCGACGTGGCGGTCACGGGTGCGCAGCTCGAGGATCCTGGCCGCCGCGAAATCCAGGTCCACGTTCGTGATATCACCGATCGCAAACGGACCGAAGCGGCGCTGCGTGAGAGCGAGGAACGCCTCACGCTGGCCTTCGCGGGCGCTCAGGAAGGGGTGTGGGACTGGAACCTCGAAACGGGCGCCGTCGTGTACTCCTCCCGATGGAAGGAGATGCTCGGCTACGCCGACGACGAGATCGAACCGCACCTCGGCGCCTGGGAGCGTCTGCTGCATCCTGACGACAAACCGCTCGCCCACCGGCTGAACGAGAGCGTGAAACGCGGAGCGCGCACCTACGAGGGTGAGTTCCGCCTGCGGCACAGGGACGGCCATTACGTAGACGTGTTGTCGCGAGGTTGCCCCGTCCGCCTCGAGCCTGACGGACCGGTCGTGCGAATCGTCGGGACCCACTTCGACCTCACCGAACGGAAGCGCGCGGAAGCGGCACTCCGTGAGAGCGAGGAGCGGCTTACGCTGGCCTTCGCCGGGGCGCAGGAGGGGGGGTGGGATTGGAACCTTGAAACGGGCGCCGTCGTGTACTCCGCGAGATGGAAGCAAATGCTCGGCTATTCCGAAGGAGAGATCGAACCGCATGTCAGCGCCTGGGAGCGCCTGCTCCATCCGGACGACATGCCGCGCGCCCGCCAGGTTCACGAGGGCGTAATACGCGGAGATCGGACGTACGAAGGGGAATTCCGCCTCCGTCACAAGGATGGTCATTACATCCACGTGCTGTCGCGCGGCCTTCCCGTGCGCCCGAAGCCGGGTGGACCAGTGGTCCGCATCGTGGGGACCCACTTCGATCTCACCGAGCGGAAACATGCCGAGGAAGCGCTTCGTCGTGCGCACGAAGAGCTCGAAGCGCGCGTCCGGGAACGCACCGCGGAACTGGCCCACGCCAATGCCTCGCTGCGGGAGGAGATGTCCGAACGCGAGCGTGCCGAACGAGCCCGCACGGAATTGCTCGCCCGCCTGGTCTTTGCGCAGGAAGACGAACGCCGTCGAATCGCACGCGAGATGCACGATCAGTTCGGCGAACAGTTGACGGCACTCGGACGCAGGATCCAGCTCCTCAAGGACGCGTGCGCCGGCCAGCCCGACTTGTCCCTGCAGGTCGACGCGCTGGAGGCGGTCGCACAGCAGCTTGACCGGGACGTCGATCATCTCGTCTGGGAGCTCCGACCGACTGCGCTCGATGATCTCGGCTTGCGCGCGGCGCTGGCCAACTACGTTCAGGACTGGTCGAAGCGCGTGAGCATTTCCGCCGAGCTGCACACCTTCGGGCTGCTGGACGATCGCCTGGCCTCAGAGGCGGAGACGACCTTGTATCGCATCGCGCAGGAGGCGCTCAACAATGTCGCCAAACACTCGCACGCCGAGAACGTGGACGTGATCCTCGAGCGGCGATCGGATCACGTCCTGCTCATCGTCGAGGACGATGGGGTGGGATTCGATCCGCTTGACGAGGGCACGGCGGCGCAGGGCTTTGGCCTGCTGGGCATGCAGGAGCGTGCCGCCCTGGTCGGGGCCACTGTTCAAATCGAATCGGCAGTCGGCAAAGGAACGACCGTCCTGGTGCGAATGGATGCCACTACGCCCAGCGGTAACGCGGTGGCCCATGTCTGAAAAAGGTGCTCGGCTTCGCGTCCTTCTGGCGGACGATCATGTGACCGTTCGCCACGGACTCAAGCTGCTGATCGACGGTCAGCCCGACATGATAGTCGTGTCCGAAGCGAGCGACGGCGACAGTGCGCTGAAATGCGCACTGGAGCTCAACCCCGACGTCATCGTCATGGATATCTCGATGCCCGGCATGAACGGACTCGTCGCGACGCGGGCGTTGAAACAGCTTCAGCCGGACGCGGCAATCGTGACCCTGACGCGACACGGCGACGACGCCTACCTGCAGGAACTGTTGCGGGCGGGCGTGTCCGGCTACGTGCTGAAGCAGAGCGCCCCCACCGAACTCCTGCAGGCGATTCGGGCAGCGGGAGCCGGCCGGCAGTATCTGGATTCCACACTTGCGGCGCGAGTCACCGCCGGATTCCTCGCGAGAGTGGGCAAGCGTCAGAGCAAGGCCGTTGCGACGCTCAGTGAGAGGGAGGCGCAAGTCCTGCGGTTGATTGCCTCCGGGCACAGCAACAAGGAGATCGCGGGTCGACTGATCCTCAGCGTGAAAACAGTGGAAGCCCACAAAGCCAACGCCATGCGAAAGCTCGATTTGAACGGTCGCATCGACATCGTGAAGTACGCCCTCCTGCAAGGATGGTTGCACAACGCATAAGGGATCTTCCCTAGAGGTACCCGGTCTCTTCCCGATTGGCCGCGGGTCACGTCGATAGTAGATTCCCGCCATCCGTAGGACCTCCCCCTCCGGTCCGCAGGAGGAATTCATGGAGCACCAGTCGAAGCTCGTTGCCGGAGCTTCGCGCGCATCTGACTCGCGCGATCATTTTTCTCAGCTACCTGACGACTGGCGTCTGGCGCGAGCGGCACACGAGGATCTCCGTCGGATGGGGATGCCGCGCGTGAATCTCCTTATCGTCGGCGCAGGCGGCATGACACGCAATGTCGTGGGGATGCTGCTTCGGGATCGCGATGAACCGATCGCGAGCTGGAGCCCCGGCGAACACCTCCTGTTGCCACCGGTTGCGCGAGGCGGGACCGTGGTTCTTCACGAAGTGGGCGCGTTGTCGCCCGACGATCAACATCACCTGCTCAACTGGTTGGAGCACGCCGTGGCCCGAACGCAGGTCATCAGCACGACTTCCGGGCCCCTCCTGCCGCTGGTCCAAGCCGGCACCTTCATTGAAACGCTCTTCTACCGTCTGAACACGGTCTGCCTCGATGTGACCGCCTAAGACCAACGCTCTCTCCCCGGCTCCCTCCTCAGGCGCGGCGCCGACGGCATACCGGCGCCAGCCGACTCGTCCTGTCGTCCACAGTGCAGCTTCAGGTCTATTGTTTGTCGATCGCGCCGCAGTGTGGAACGCTGATTGCCGTTGTATTCCCGACGCGCATGGAAGCGACCGATCGCAACGAAATAAGACAGGTGCTCAATGAGGACGATACAGCTTCGGATTTTCCCGGTGCTCGCATTAATCCTTGGAGCCCCCGCGGCGGGACGCGCGCAGGAATCAACAACGGAGGCCTCCGACATCGTGTCATCTCGAGCGGGTGACGCACACCAGACTCCTGCCCACACGGGGCTTGCTGCGCTCGCCCACTCGACGTGGGACGACTTCAAGGCGTTTCCACGGCGCAAATCGACGTGGGTGATCCTCGGCGTCGGAGCGGGCATGGCCGCGCTGGCGCATCCGGCTGACGACAGCGTGAACGCACGCCTTGTGGGATCGAAGGCCGTGAGCCGCCTCTGGGCGCCGGGGAAATTCGTGGGCGCAGCGTACACACAGGCCGCGGTCTCGGTCGGCCTCTACACCATCGGCCGGTACGTCGTGCCACCCGCCGCCGACGGATCCAGGACGAACAAGTGGTCGCACATGGGCTTTGATTTGCTGCGCGCGCAAATCGTGTCGCAGGCGTTCGTGCACGGAGCGAAGTACGCGGTTCGGCGCGACCGGCCGACCGGCGAATGCTGCTCGTTCCCGTCCGGCCATGCGACGACAGCCTTCGCAGCCGCATCGGTGATCGAGCGGCACTTCGGGTACCGGATGTCGGTGCCGATGCTGCTGGCCGCGACGTACGTGGCGACATCGCGGCTTCACGACAATCGACATTTCATCAGCGACGTGATTTTCGGGGCGGCGCTCGGCACAGCCACGGGCTGGACCGTCGTCGGCCGGCACGGGCGATCGAGCTATGCGCTCAGGCCCGTTCCCGTGCATGGCGGTGTCGCGCTGGAGCTGACGCGATCCGGACGCCTCTGAGATGCACGTGGAGCCCTGTGCCGTCCCGACGTGTAGAATCTCAACGCCCAATAGTTGGGAGTTTCTGATGGAGGACAGCATGGGACGTCTGAAATTGATCGCCGTGTGTACCGGGTTGGTGCTTGCTGGGCTCGTCGGCGGATTCCGGTTGGCGGCACAGGGTCAGGCGGCGGCCGCCCCCCAGGCGCCCGCGGCTGCCGCTCCCGCCGACACTGCAGCCCTGAGAGCGCAGTACGAACAATGGCGGAAGGATTTCAAGACCTGGGGGAAATGGGCACCCGTGGGACAGGAGACCAACGGAACCACGAGCCTGATCACGCCGCAGAAGGTGCAGAACGCGCTAAAGCTGGTGAAGAACGGAATCGTGGTGTCTCTGGCACATGCCGAGCCGCAGGTCGTGGCCGCCGACGTCGGGGCAGCGGGAATCTTTCACCGCGTGACGAACAACATCACCGAGGGAGGCACGACCGACAACTACCAGGTCAGCTACCACGGGCAGACGGTGGCGCACATCGACAGTTGGTGTCACTTCTTCGAGAACGGGCTCATGTATAACGGCGTCCCTGTGAAGGACAACCTGTCGGCAGAGACGGGATGCGTGAAGGGCAGCGTGATGAACTGGAAAGAGGGCATCACCACGCGCGCTGTCTTGTACGACATCGCGCAGTTGAAAGGCGTCGACTGGGTGGATCCCACGACACCGATCACGCGCGCGGATCTCGAGGCGTGGGAAAAGAAGTCGGGTGTAAAGGTGGGGCCGGGCGACATTCCGCTTCTGTATATCGGCCGCTGGAAGAGACGCGCGGCGCTGGGGGCGTGGACCGGACAAGTCGCGGGGTACTACCCCGACACCATTCCGTGGATGCACGAACGGCTGCCGTCGTTCATCGGACACGACTTCAACATCGACTGGAATCCCCGACCGGGTTGGGAAGGCATGCGCAACCCGATCCACGTCGCCGTCCTCAACTGGATGGGCATCAACATCATCGAATGCCTGGACCTGGAGCAGGCCGTTGCAACGGCGCGACGGCTGAACCGGTACGAATTCGTGATCACGTTCGCGCCGCTGCCGGTCGAGGGTGGAACAGGATCGCCAGTGAACCCGCTCGCGATTTTCTAAGAGCGGTTTTCACTCCGACGTGGCCACGGTGACACGAAGACGCGGAGGAATTCGTAGGTTTGGACTCCGTGGGCTCCGTGCCTCCGTGGCCCGTTGAAGTGAGAAACGGTTTAGGACACCAACAGCGCGTGGCGGAACGGTTGACGATCGACGTCAGCGAACACGGACGCACGAGCGCGCTCGCTTACCGAGCGACCGGAAAGAACCGAGTGAAGGCGACGCTCGTGCTGGCGCATGGGGCCGGCGCCGGCCAAGACAGTCGCTTCATCACTCAGTTTGCCAACGGTCTCGCCTCCAGCGGCGTCGATGTGCTCACGTTCAACTTCCTCTACACTGAACAGCGCCGTCGTTTCCACCGCGCGGAGCCACGGTCCGTTCCGCGGGAACGCGGGGTTTATCGGCGGCAAGTCGATGGGCGGCCGCATCGCCACACATCTTGCCGCCGCGGCAGGAAGCGACGCGGCGGCCAACGGAATCAGCGGACTCGTCCTGCTCGGGTACCCCCTGCATCCTCCAGGAAGCCGGACCAGCTCAGAGCCGCACATCTCGAGAAGATCCGCGTGCCAATGCTGTTTGTGCAGGGATCACGTGATCCGTTCGGCACACCCGCCGAACTTCAGCCCGTTGTCGAACGCTTGAGTGCCGAGGCCACGTTGCACATCGTCGAGAACGGCGATCACTCGCTGGCACCGCCCAAGAAGAGCGCGACATCGGTCGACCAGGTCTATGGCGATCTGCAAGACCTGATCGTGGACTGGCTTGGGCGCTAAGAATGCCGGGGCAGAGGCCCCGGCATCTTCGGTCACCGACCAAAGCGCGAAAGGGAGTGCGTCAGGCGGTGGAAAACGAACGCAGCGTAAGGAGCGGAAAGCGTCAATAGAACGAATTTGGTACTCCCAAAGCTGGACAATGACGGATTCAATCCGAAGGTGGGCTGTAAACTGCGCTTCAGGCGATGAACGCGATTGACTCAGCATATCCTCCGCCAGACTGTGAATACCTTGTCGTCGGCTCCGGCGCAGGCGGCGGCACCGTGGCCGCACGATTGGCGGAAGCGGGCAAGCGCGTCATCCTGCTCGAAGCCGGCGGCGACCCCCGCGAGCTGATCGGCGGCGATCCGGTTCAGCCCGACGTCAATCGCCTGCCTCACGACTACGACGTTCCCGCCTTCCACGCCTTCGCCTCTGAAAACACGGCGATGTCCTGGGACTTTTTCGTCCGCCACTATGACGATGACACGCGGCAGCGGCGTGATCCGAAGTTCGTCGAGCGTCATGGCGGGTCGAGCGTCACCGGCATTTACTACCCGCGTGCGGGCACGCTGGGCGGGTGCACCGCGCACAACGCGATGATTCTGGTCTACCCGCACAACGCGGACTGGGACTACATCGCCGAGCTCACCGGCGACCCAAGCTGGTCCGCGGCGAAGATGCGGACCTATTTCGAACGGCTCGAGGACTGCCGTCATCGCCCCATCCACCGATGGCTGTCGAAGTTCGGCATCAATCCGACACGCCACGGCTGGCGTGGATGGTTGCGCACTGAAACCGCCATCCCCATGGAAGCCATGCGCGACCGGCAACTGGCGCGCGTGATTCACGACAGCGCACGCGAGGCGTTTCTCGAGGGCGGCAACCGAATGCAGCGAGTCGGCTGGTTCCTGAAAGGCCTGCTCGATCCGAACGACTGGCGACTGGTTCGGGACAACGCCGTGGGAGTTCGCTGTCTACCGCTGTCCACCGATGGTCATGCGAGACGAGGGACCCGCGAGCGCGTGCTCGACGTGGCGCGCCGTTATCCGGATCGTCTCAGGATCGTGATGAACGCGCTGGCAACCAAGGTCCTGCTCGACGCCGATCACCGTGCCATCGGCGTGGAGTTTCTCCAGGGAGAGCGGCTGTACCGCGCTCACACCCCGCCAAGCGGCCAGACCGGCGAGCGTCGGGCGCTGTATGCGTCGCGCGAGGTCATTCTTGCGGGTGGCGCGTTCAACTCGCCGCAGATCCTCATGCTGTCGGGCATCGGGCCTCCGGAAGTGCTGCGCGGCCACGGTATAGAACCGCGCGTGCCTTTGCCGGGTGTCGGCACGAATCTGCAGGATCGGTACGAGGTCGGAGTCGTCTACCGGATGAACATGAAGGCCTGGGAGATCTACAGGGGCGCGACCTTCGGTTGCACCGATCCGCAGTTCGCGGAATGGTCTCGCAGCCGGAGCGGCGTCTATGCAACCAACGGCGCGGTCCTCACGTTGTTCAAGCGGTCCACGCCGGACGTTCGGCTGCCCGACCTGTTCTGCATGGCCCTCCTCGCTCGCTTCGAGGGCTACTACCCTGGCTATTCCGGTGTGTTTGCGAAGGACCTGAATGCGCTTACCTGGGTGGTGCTCAAGGGCCACACCAACAACCGAGGGGGCACCGTCACCTTGCGTTCAGCCGATCCGCTCGACATGCCGGCGATCGACTTCAACTACTTCAGCGGTGGTGACGAAGCCGACCTGAAGGCCGTTGTCGAGGGGATCCGATTCGTGCGGCGCGTGACGCACAAGCTGCGTGAGCGGGGATTGGTTGCCCGGGAAGAGCTGCCCGGCGACGCGGTCGTCGACGACAAGGGGCTTGCGGAGTTCGTGCGCAGCAACGCCTGGGGCCACCATGCGTGCGGCACGTGCCCCATCGGCTCCCCCGACGCGGGCGGGGTATTGAGCAGCGACTTTCGAGTGCACCGCACGCGAAACCTGCGTGTAGTGGACGCCTCCGTCTTCCCACGCATTCCCGGCTTCTTCCTTGTGAGCGCGGTATACATGATCGGGGAGAAGGCGGCCGAGGTCATCCTGGCCGATGCTGCAGAGAAATAATACTATCGAGTTCCTGAAGACGGTCTGAAGCCGACTTGGTCACTACCTTGAATTCCGTGGATTCAAACACGAGTCGATCGGCGCCGAGAGCCAATACCGGTTCAGTGTTCCTGGACCGGTTGAACGATCTACTGACCTTCCTGGTCCATCTGGAAAGCCGGTTCGATCCCTTTGTGCGCCCTGCGTTCGAGGCCACGCTTCGCGATCCGGTTGCAAGGTTGATCACGGCCTTGATCAACAGCCGGCGCCCCAACGAGCGATTGAGAATCGCCGAGGAAAAGCCGATCCCGGATGAAGAGGCCTTTGTCGACTCGATCATCGCGAGCTTCAACCAACAGATGCGTCTGCTCTGGAAGCCCGGCGGATTCGAGCGAGGAGGCAACACGAAAACGCACGGCATCGTGCGTGGGGAGTTCGTGGTCCACGATGGTCTCCCGGCCGAACTGCGGCACGGCATCTACGCGCAGCCGCGCACGTACAAAGCCTGGGTACGTTTTTCCGGGCCCGGCCCGTATGTGACGCCCGACATCGAGGATGTCGGTTTCATGAGCATCAGCGTCAAGCTGATGGGCGTGCCCGGTCCGAAGTTGATGGACGAAGAGAAGTTCACACAGGATATGTTCGGCGTGTCACCGCCGACGTTCGTGACGCCGGACGTCAAGGCAAACGCGCAGTTGCAGGTCGAGAGTCTGAAGAACGCGCAGATCTTCTATTTTCTGAACCTCCATCGTTCACACATCCTCGACCTCCTCATGCAGGCTCTGTGGATCAAGACGCAAAGCAGTCCGCTCGAAGCGCCGTACTTCAGTTGCGTGCCGTATCTCCTGGGAGAAGGCCAGGCGATGCAGTACTCGGTGTGGCCGAAATCCAGGAAGCGGACGCGGATACCGCGGCTTCCCTTCCGGCCTCCCGACGACTATCTGCGGAGCGCGATGGTCGCATCGCTCGCCGAAGGAGATGTCGAGTTCGACGTTCGCCTGCAGCGGCAAACCGACCCGCATCTGATGCCGCTCGAACATGCCGGCGTGCTCTGGCCGGAAAAGCTCTCGCCGCGGGTGTCCGTGGCGACGCTGCGCCTGCCCCGGCAGACGTTCAACTCTCCGGCACAAATGGCGTTCGCCAGACGCCTCTCGTACAACCCGTGGCATTGCATTCCCGAGCATCGGCCGCTGGGCAATCAAAGCCGCGCTCGACGGCGGATGTACTTCGAGCTCTCGAAACTGCGGCACACGATGAACGCCGTGCCTCACTACGAGCCGACGGGAGATGAGGTCTTCGAGTAGCTCGGGATGACGCCTCAGTCGAGTTTCATGGTCCTGGCGGCGGTGAATCCGACGCGCGAGGCCGAGCTCCATCGCCTGCTCGCGTCCATGAACGACGCGCCGGGGCGCGTGAAGCCTGAAAACGCGCTGATACCGTTCCGGCAGTTCGACTCGCTCCATGTCGCACGGCTGCTCATCGTGGACGACAGAACGGTCGATGACATTCACGTGTATGGAATCGCTCCGCGCACCTATCCGCGCTATTTCTCGTTTCTCGGCGATGTCGATGGGGATGCGGATGCCTTCCTGACGGAAATGGCGAGGCGCGCGCCGGAAGGCCTGCGAGCGCTGTTCTCGTGCTGCGAAGGGTTCACTTCAGGCACCGACCTCGTCGAGTGGATGAAGGCACACAGCGTGCCGACCGCGGCCGGCTACGTCAATTGGCGGGGACGAACCGTGCAACAGGTTCGTGAGGAAGCGGCGTTGCGTGATGCCCTCGAAGGGCATATCCAGAGCCATGCGGCGGCGCTGAAGGGTCTTTCGCCCAAGGAGATTCGCGCGACGTTGCGGAGCCTGGTAATGGCGGATGTCGCCGGCGGCCGCCTCACGCTGTCACCGGAGCGCCCGACGCCGCTTGGCTGGTGGCTCCGCAATCTGCTGCATCTCATTGGCGTGCCGTTGCTCCTCCTGCTGACGTCGCCGTTGCTGATCGTCGCCGCGGCAATCGGCCTCGTTCGCCTCCGCCAATTGGAGAAGACGGATCCCGAGCTGTGTCATCGCTCGGTACCGGCGGACTCCGCCGAGCTGGCACTCCTCGAAGATCACGACGTCACGAATCAATTCACCGCCATGGGAAGTCTGAAACCGGGCATCGTAAGGCTGTGGATCGCGATCTTCGTGCTGCTGATCATCGACTACGCCGCGCGGCATGTGTACACGCGCGGCGGGCTGGCCCGCGTGCGCTCCATTCATTTCGCGCGCTGGGTGTTTCTCGACAACAGGCAGCGGATCATATTCCTCAGCAACTATGACGGTAGTCTCGAGAGCTACATGGACGACTTCATCAACAAAGTCGGCTTCGGGCTCAATGTCGTCTTCAGCAACGGCATCGGTTACCCGAGGACGAACTGGCTCCTTCTGAACGGATGTAGTGACGAGCGCAAATTCAAGGAGTACCTGCGTCGCCACCAGATGCCCACGCAGGTCTGGTACAAGGCCTACCCGGGCTTGACCGCCGTGGATCTGGAGAGAAACGGGCGCATCCGGCAGGGACTGGAGTCATCCTCGATGCGCGAAGACGAGGCCGCCAAATGGGTGGCTCTCCTGTGACGGGCCACGACGTCGATTACGGCGACGTACAAGGGATCGTTCGCTTCGGCTACAAGCGGATGACGGAGGGCTCGTACGCACTTGTGCGCGTGAAGCATGTCGAAGCGGCCCGAGCCTGGTTGCGATTGGCGCCAATCGCGAATGCCATCGCGCTCGACCCGCCGCCCTCCACCGCGATACAGGTCGCGTTCACGGCTGCGGGTCTCGAGGCGCTTGGTATCTCAGGCTCGGTGCTCGCGGAGTTTTCTCCCGAGTTTCTCGCGGGCATGACCGAAGACAACCGTTCGCGACGACTGGGGGACGTCGGAAGCAATGCGCCGTCGCAATGGGAATGGGGCGGCCCCACTCGCGTCCCGCATCTGCTGGTGATGTTCTTTGCCGAGCCAGGGCAGCTCGACGCCCTCGTGCAACGCACCACGGGAAACGCGTGGAACGACGCGTTCGATGTGCTGGGTTTCCTCGGAACCGCAAATTTTGACGGAGTCGAACCCTTCGGTTTCGCTGACGGGATCAGCCAGCCGCAGATCGACTGGTCGCAGCAGCGCGACGTGTCCGCCGCCGCGGTCGACTACAGCAATGTCGCGGCGCTCGGCGAATTCCTGCTCGGGTATCGCAACGAGGACGACAAGTACACCGACCGGCCCCTGATCGATGCCGGCGCCGCGAGTACGGGACTGCTCGCCGCAGAAGATGCGCCAGAGAGGAAAGACCTCGGCCGCAACGGCACCTACCTCGTGATGCGCCAGTTACGGCAGGACGTGCGGCGGTTCTGGCAATTCATCAGCGCGCAGGCCGGTGGTCATCCGACCGAGGCCGACAGGCTTGCGGCGGCGCTCGTCGGCCGCACGAAAGCCGGCGATCCCCTGGTGCCGATTCAGGACCAGGCCATTCCCGGTGTCGGGCCTCAGCCGGAGCAGATCCGCCTGAATCAGTTCACGTTCGACCGGGACCCTGCAGGCGTCGGCTGCCCGGTCGGCGCGCACGTGCGACGCGCCAATCCGAGGAACACCGACTTTCCCGGGCGCCCGACCGGCCTCAAACGCCTCATCGCGTCACTGGGTCTTGGACGGAAGGACTTCAGGGACGACATGATGTCGTCTGTTCGCTTTCATCGCATTCTGAGGCGCGGCCGCGAATACGGGCCCGGCCTGTCGCCCTGGGACGCGCTCCAACCGGCCCCATCGAACGAGCCGGAACGAGGACTGCATTTCATCTGCCTCAACGCGAACATCTCCCGCCAGTTCGAGTTTCTCCAGAGTGCGTGGATGATGGGGACGAAGTTCTCCGGCTTGACGGGAGAGAGCGATCCGCTGCTCGGCAATCGCGAGGCGATACCTGGCTGCCCGGTGACCGACAGCTTCGTCATCCCCGAAGACGGCAGTGTGCGGCGTCGCGTGTCGGGGTTGCCGCAGTTCGTGACCGTGCGCGGTGGCGCCTACTTTTTCCTGCCGAGTTTACGGGCTCTGAGGTACTTCGCTGGAGCATGAGAAGTTCGTTTCTCGCGCCTTCCTCGTTATGGATGTACAGTTACCTTTTTCCGCAGACTGTTCTGCGACTGAACTCGCAAGGAGTCCTCCGTGCCCATGGACGTCCACACACTGTTCAAGATGACTCAAGGGCAACTCGACGAGCTGTTCACGAAGAGTGAGGTGGGTCCGATTCCGGACGGCCCGGCCACCGGCACGGCAATCATCGCGCCGGGGACCGTCTTCACCCCCGAGATCGCCGCCGCAATCAACCTGTTCGCCTGGCAAGGGAAGAATTTCGACGCGAAGCACGGGGTGCTGCGGAACCGGATCTCGGCGTTCGGTCTGAACGCGATCGTCGCCGAGGTCTACAAAGGGCCAAGCTGGCTCGACCAGAAGGAATGCATCGTTCTCGATTACTCGAAGACGTCACTGGTAGCGCAGTGGATCCGCGATGAGATTCGCCAGATCGAGCCGGGGACGTATCTCGGAAAAGTGTACGGCGGCAAGAAACGGTTGATCGACTTCGCGCTTCAGTTCCATTAGACCCGAATCAAAGCGGAGGGCGACAGGGATGACGAGCACTCGCTGGCGCGCAATTGGTGTGGTCCTGCTTCTGGCTCTGGCCGCAGCCGGTGTCGCCTTCTTTGTCTGGGTCAGGAACACTGCGCCCCAAGGGATCGCCGGCGAGGTCCTCGACGAGGCTCTCGAGGCCGGGCGGGACGCGGCGACATTTCCTGCTGCCGACGAAGACTATTTTCACGACATGGACGGCGGCGTCCCTCTGACGCCCGACGAAGTCAAGGGACGGAACACCTGGATCGTCTGGAGCGGCGGGAACGATCGCTTCTGGGACGGGCTCAGCGTCACGGGTTACGGAGCGGTCGATTTCCTGAAGACGCTTTCGTCGCATGCGTCGGTGAAGAACAATCGAGACAACCGATGGGAATATTTCGGTCTGGTCAACGAGCCGTGCTTCGAAAAGGCCACCGGACCCGATCCAAGGAGGCATGGCCTCTGGCTGGATCGTCGCTCCGCGGATTGCCCGCCCGATCCATTTGAGAACGAGCAGAAGTATCCAGGTGTGAGCGTTGGCGCGCGCGGCACGACGATGGAGCGCGGGTCGTACTATGGATATGGCACCGGTGTCGTTGGTCTCAGGCTGTTTCCCAACCCCGCCTTCGATGCGCAGGCCGAACGAGACTGGGACCCGGAGCGCTACTACAACGATCCGACCTACTACAACTCGGACACGCTGATCAAGCCCTACCGCGTCGGCATGACGTGCGGGTTCTGCCACGTCGGCCCCAACCCCACGAAGCCACCCGCGGACCCCGCCCACCCGACGTGGGACAACCTCAGCTCGAACGTCGGCGCGCAATACTTGTGGATTGACCGGATCATGGACTGGCAGAACGATCCGACGAGTTTCGTGTTTCAACTCTTCCACACCTCGCGGCCGGGTTCGCTCGACACGTCCTTCATCTCGACCGACAACATCAACAACCCGCGCACGATGAATGCCGTGTACCTGCTGCTGCCGCGCCTCATGCAGGGAAGGCGCTGGGGCAAGGAAACGCTGAGCGGCGGTGGCCTCGACAACCACCAGTTCAACGACTACGCGAAAGAGGGACCGCTGACGCAGTTCTTCGAGGCGCCGAATACCGTCTGGACACCGCGGGTGCTCAAGGACGGCTCCGACTCGGTAGGGGCGCTCGGCGCGCTCAACCGCGTCTATATCAACATCGGGACCTTCAGCGAAGAGTGGCTGCTCCACTTCAATGCGCTCGTCGGTGGCAAACCCGTCTCGCCGATCCGCGTCGCCGATGCGCGGAAGAACTCCGCCTACTTCAAAGCGACCGAAGCACAAACGCTGGACGTCGCGCGCTTCTTCCTGAAAGCCACCGCGTCGCACAAACTCGCCGACGCCCCGGACGGGAGTAGAGCCCTCTCGACGAACGAGCAGGAACTGACGCGCGGCAAGATCGCTTTCGCGGACAACTGCGCCCGCTGCCATTCCAGCAAGACCGTCCCCCCGCCGGTGCCCGGCCTCGATCCCAACGGCTGCGCCGGCAAGGACTACCTCCAGTGCTGGAACACTTATTGGGAGTGGACGCAGACGCAGGCGTTCAAAGACAAGATGCGGGAGATCGTTCTGGCAAAGGATTTCCTCGACGACAACTATCTCTCGGCCGAGTTTCGGGTGCCGGTGACACTGCTGCAGACGAATGCGTGCAGTCCGCTCGCGACCAACGCGATCAAGGACAACATCTGGGACAATTTTTCGTCGCAGACGTTCAAAGACCTGCCGTCGGTCGGCAGCATCACGTGGTATCACCCATACACCGGTGCGCCTCAGACCTACGAGATGCCGGCCGGTGGACGCGGCTATACGCGGCCCCCGTCGCTGGTCAGCGTCTGGTCAACGGCGCCCTTCCTCCTGAACAACACCGTCGGTCCCTTCGAGTCTTCGCCTTCGGTCGAGGCGCGGCTGCGATCCTTCCAGGGTTCAATCGAACAGATGCTGTGGCCCGAGAAGCGCGAGAAGGACAGCCTGCTTGGCGACAAGATTCCAGGACGGATCGATCGCACGACGGAGACGACCTACCTGCGTGTCGCCGGCGGCTACCTGCCTGACTTCCTTCGAAAGCTGCCCTCGTCTGTGCTGCTGCCGAAGATATTCGCCGACGATGGGGGGGTCGAGGTGGGACCCATACCAGCGGGAACGCCCGTCAATCTCCTCGCCAACCTGAGACTTCTCTCAGAAGACACGGATCCGGCTGCGCGACTCCAGTATCAGACGAGGGTTGCGGCGCTGGCGGCAAAGGTCGCCGGTGATCTAGTGGTGCTGCCGAGAAACGCCACCGATGCTCAGGCCCGCGACACATTCAAGGATCTTGTTGACCCCTTGCTCGCCTTGAGCAAATGCCCCGACTTCATCGTCAATCGCGGACATCTCTTCGGAACCATGCTGCCGGACCAGGACAAGCGCGCGCTGATCGAGTTCCTCAAGACGTTCTGAGGCTCCTGGACCGGTGGGGGTAGAATCGGCGCCAGCCACTCGAGGAGGAGTTCTAGATGCCTCAGTACACGTTCCGACTCAATGGGCGACCAGTCTTCGTGGACAGCTGGGATCCGGCGCAGCCGCTCCTCTACGCGCTTCGCGGCCCGCTGGCGCTGCACGGACCGAAGTTCGGGTGCGGCCTCGGACAATGCGGAGCGTGTACGGTCCTGGTCGACAAGACAGCTACGCGCTCCTGCACGCTGCGTGTGAGTGCCGCGGCAGGACACGACATCACCACGCTCGAGGGACTCGGCACATCTGAAAAACCGGATCGCGTGCAGGCCGCTTTCATCGCCGAGCAGGCGGCCCAGTGCGGCTACTGCACCAACGGCATGATCATGGCCGCCAAGGCACTGCTGGAGCGGACACCGAAACCGACGCTCGAACAAATCAAGCAGGGGTTGGCGGGTAACCTCTGTCGATGCGGGACGCATACACGCATCCTCAGCGCGGTCATGCGCGCCTCACAACAGGTGTAGTCATGCTCACACACGCACCTGCTTCGATCTCGCGGCGCGATCTGCTCAAGGCGGGCGGCGCCCTCGTGGTGAGCTTTGCGTTTGCCGTCGGGCCGCGCCGATCCGAGGGCCAGACGCCTGCATCCTCCGGCAATACCGCCAGACCACTCGATCCAAGTGAGGTCGACGGTCTGCTCGCGATTCACGCCGACGGTTCCGTCACGCTCTACACGAGCAAGGTTGATGTCGGAACCGGCCTGAGGATCGCCCTGGCGCAGATGGCCGCAGAGGAGCTCGGCGTGGCGCCGACTCGTGTTTCGGTCGTCGAGGGCGACACCAGCCTATGCCCCGATCAGGGCGGGACGGGCGGAAGCACGGGCCTCACGCGCGGCGGTACGGAGATCCGCGCGGCCGCCGCGACCGCGCGCCGCGCGCTGCTGGAGCTCGGCGCCACGCAGCTCAATCGTCCGGCTGCCGGACTGACGATCGCCGACGGCGAGGGGCGGCCGCTGGCGGGGGGGGGGCGGGGCGGCGGGGGCCGCCCCGTGGGGGGGCGGCG
>ORMF011111999.1_pt1 | contig 21386 bp, 16 predicted proteins | sample 1779871 | NCBI WGS metagenome assembly ORMF01 (sample SAMEA104232316, study PRJEB22302) | groundwater metagenome | biome: forest; feature: aquifer; material: groundwater | place: USA | collected 2011-08-07 | depth 5.4 m | reverse complement strand
GTGCCGATCGAACAGGGCGAGCAATGGTTTCGTGCCCTCAAGCATTTCGGCGTGACCACCGAGATCGTCTTCTTTCCACGCGAGAACCACAACCTGACCCGCACCGGCGAGCCCAAGCATCTGGTTGAGAGTTTGAATTGGCAACTCTACTGGTTCGACAGATTCTTGAATGGAAACGCGAGCGGCGTCCCGCCGGATGCTAAGTGACAAGCACATTGGGTCGATGCGTGCTATGAAGTCAGTACCGACTGCGTAAGCAGGTGGGTTCAATGGTCAACGCGCGAGTTGAGTCCTAACAGGTTGCTGAAGAAGCATAATCGCCACATAGACACATAGACACAGAGTCACAGAGAAGAGGAAGGATCAGGATCAATCAAGAAATGCGAACAACTTCCCACATTCTTTGTTTTCATCTTTCTCGGTGTGTCTCTGTGGCTAAGGTTAGGTTTTCATCAGCCTGCTAAGTTGCAATCGCTACCGCGCGCACCGCAAACGCACAGGTAGACGCGGCCAGAGAAAAAGTCACGGCCGCCGAAGCGCAGGTAAGCGAAGCTCGAGCCTCGACGTCTGCAGCCGCTCAAAATGCGCAACGGGCCCAGACTCAGGTGAGTGGGGCCCAGGCACAGGTGAACGAAGCCGTCGGTAAACTTGCGCAGGCAAACACTGCCCCCCAACAGGTCGAGGTCAGCCAGGCCCAGGCAGCTACGGCCGGGGCAAACCTCGAACAGTTGCAGGCCGCAGTCGATCAGGCGGAACTGGAACTTTCTTACACGAAGATTTTTGCGCCCGAATCCGGACGTATTGCGCGCAAAGCAATCGAGGTCGGCACGCTGGTCCAGGTGGGACAGCCTTTGATGGCCGTCGTGCCGGGCGATGTTTGGGTGACCGCGAACTTCAAAGAGAGCCAGCTTGCCAATATTCGACCAGGCGAGTCTGTAGACATCAACATCGATGCATATCCGGATAAAGTATTCAAAGGGCATGTCGACAGCATTCAGGCGGGGACGGGCGCGCGCTTCAGTTTGATTCCGCCTGAAAACGCGACCGGCAGTTACGTGAAAGTTGTGCAGCGGGTCCCGGTCAAGATCGTCTTTGAGCCAAACCAGATCGATCCGCAACACTTGTTGGCGCCGGGGATGTCGGTCGTGCCGGAAGTAAAAGTGAAGTGAGCTTTGGAGTGCGGTGGCAATCGCAGCGCGACACCGCTTTGGATTGTTCGGAGTTCCGCCTTTAGGCGGTCTTATTGTCAGGAAATAGAGCCGCCTAAAGGCGGAACTCCGAACCAAAGCGCCGTCGCCGCTTCGCTCTGCCGGCGCACTCCAAAATAAGAGCTGATGAGCGCGATTGCGGAAAGATTCAAACCTGCACCCACTGCCACGGCCCGCGAGTGGACGCCCAGCTTCAATCCCTGGTTAATCGCGGCCGCGGTGATGCTGGCGACCTTCATGGAATTCCGGCGACGCTCTGTTCAAACGAGTCAAAGCCAGAGGGGGCGCCGTGCCGATGCATTGAAACCGTCGTCCCGGATTGAAAACAAATTGCGTTGGAATTTAGGTCAGACCCGGTTCGCGATGTTCGCTCGAGCAGCAATTCCGATTGTCGCATTGATGATCTGTGCGTCCGGGGGTTATGCACAGCGGAAAAAGCCCGCCACTAAATCCAAGGCCGCACCAACTCAGCCCGCCGCTAGCGAACTCTCAAAACTGCAAGATGAGTACATCAAGGTCACCAAAGAATACAAAGCCAGCTTGGAGCGACTGCTGACTCTTTATCAGGACAGTGCCCGCAAAGCCGAGCAACGCGTGGCCCAATCTCAGAAGCTGTTGGCGGACGGCTTAATTTCAAAAAGAGAAGTCGAAAAAAGCGAAAGCGCGCTGGCCGACGCCAATCTCAAAGTCACCGGAGCTCAGCAACAAATTGCTACCGCTGATACGACGATCGCCCAAGCCCTGATCGAAATCGAGGGCGATAGACAGATGGCGAAACTTGGTCGGTTGTCTAAGGGAAAACTGCTGAGAACAACTTCCTTTATTCGCTATAATGGCACCGGATCGTGGTTGCTTTCACAGGCTGGTAAGATCGAAGTCTTCTTTCAGCAGACATTCAAGCGGCCTTTGCCAATCGCGGTGTTTGGCCAGGGATCGATCCATAACCAATGGCGGCTGGATCATCGTAACGCTATGGACATTTCGCTGAATCCCGACGGACCTGAAGGGCAGGCTTTGATGAATTTTCTGCAGACGAACGGTATTCCGTTTTCGGCATTTCGGGGAGCGATTCCCGGCGTGGCCACGGGCCCGCACATTCACATCGGCATGCCTTCGCATCATTATTAGAGTTATTACCCTCTCCCATTGGGAGAGGGGTCTGGGGAGGGGTGCGAAGCTTGAGACCGCGGGTGCCCATATTTCTCTCTTTCTCTCGTCAGGAGAGATAACGCGGCATCGCTCAACGCCCTCTCCCCGGCCCTCTCCCAGAGGGAGAGGAGAACGGTCAACTATGATCAGGAAGACAATTACTATTTCACGCCAGATGGGGACGGGTGGTTCTTATATCGGGCAACTGATTGCCACGCACCTGAGGCTGAAGTATGTCGATCGCGAAGTCTTGCACCAGGCGGCCAAAGAATTTGGCTGTGATGAAGAAACAGTCGCCGCCCGGTCTGAGAGGATCTCATCTTTTTGGGAGCGGATCCTGGGAGGATTATCGTTTGGCGGGGCTGACTCGCATTACAACCCGCCGCCGCTCCGCACTTTTTCTGATCGGGATCTCTTCGAAAAGCAGGTCGAAATTCTCAAGCGAATCGCTACTAAGAATGATTGTGTCGTCGTCGGCTGGGCCGGTGTTTTTCTTTTGCCGCGACATCGGGGAACGTTCAGTGTTTTCTGTCACGCGCCAAAAAGCTTTCGCGTCAAACGGTTGATGAAAGTCTATCCGGATTTAAGCGACGAACAGGCCCGCAACTTAGTTACCGAATCGGACCGTACCCGCGAAATCTATTTTAATGAAATGACAGCCCACGATTGGACCTGCGCCAGGAATTACAACCTCTCGATAGATACCATAACGACACCCCTTTCGTTTGTCTTAAGTTAGAAAACCGTCGGAAGAGATCGGGAGAGAGAGAACCTGTTGAGTGTAACTCGCGAAAGGTAGAACAGTTCCAAAATGTGGTCCCACTAACGCTCTTTCGCGATCAGTGGTTCGGAATCCTGCTCGTGCGGTCTTTCGCGGACGCCGGTGGGCAGCGGTGGTGGCGGATTGGCGACCAGTTTCTCGAGCGCGGCTTCGACAACTTCGTTAATGCGGTTGACGGGGACGATCTCCAACTCGCGCCGCACGTCTTCGGGGATGTCTTTCAAATCGGCTTCGTTGCGCGCCGGCAGAATGATGCGGTGAATCCCGGCGCGATGCGCGGCCAGAACCTTCTCTTTTATCCCGCCGACCGGAAACACCAGTCCTGAGAGCGTGATCTCGCCGGTCATGGCGGTGTCGGGCCGCACCCGGCGGCCGGTATAGAGTGAAGCCAGCGCGGAGGTGATGGTGACGCCGGCGCTCGGTCCATCCTTCGGAATCGCCCCGGCAGGCACGTGCAGGTGCACGCCATACTCTTTGAACATGCTGGGGTCGATGCCGAACTCCTGCGCGTGGGCCCACAGATAAGAACGCGCTGCCCGCGCAGATTCCTGCATTACTTCGCCGAGCTGCCCGGTGATAGTCAGACCACTGCCGCCCGGCAGCAGTGACGCTTCGATGAAAAGGATCTCGCCGCCCATCTCGGTCCAGGCCATGCCCGTGGCCACGCCGGCGGGTAATTCTTTGCGCGCTTCTTCAGGATAGAAACGCGGCGCGCCGAGAAAATCCGGAATATCCGTCGCGTCGACAATGATTTTCTTCGTTTCTCCCTGGGCGATTCGCAAGGCAACTTTGCGCCCGAGGCGGCCGATGGTTCGTTCGAGCTGGCGCACGCCCGCTTCGCGCGTATAACGCGTAGCGATCAATTTGATGGCGTCATTTGTGATCTCGAATTGCTCTGGGGTCAATCCGTTCTCACGCACTTGCCGCGGTACCAGATAACGACGGGCTATCTGTAGCTTCTCGCGATCGCTGTAACCGGCGAGCTGAATTACTTCCATGCGATCGCGCAGCGGCGGCGGAATCGGGCCGATCTGATTCGCCGTTGCGATAAAGAAAACTTTTGAGAGATCGAACGGCAGATCCAGATAATGATCAGTGAAGGTATTATTCTGCTCGGGATCCAGGATTTCCAGGAGCGCCGCCGACGGATCACCACGATAATCGGCGCCCAGCTTGTCGATCTCGTCGAGCATCATCACCGGGTTGTTCACTCCGGCGCGGCGGATTGATTGAATGATGCGCCCGGGCATCGCCCCGACGTAGGTCCGTCGATGGCCACGCAATTCCGCCTCGTCGCGCACGCCGCCTAGACTCAAACGCTCAAAGTGCCGGCCCATTGCGCGCGCAATCGAACGACCCAGGGAGGTTTTGCCGACACCCGGAGGCCCGATAAAACAAAGAATCGGACTCTTCGCATCGGGCCGCAGTTTGATCACTGCCAGGAATTCCAGAATCCGTTCTTTGACGTCCTGAATGTCATAGTGATCTTCGTCCAGGACCTTCTGTCCTTCATTCAAATCAAGCCGATCGTCAGACGATTTCTTCCAGGGCAACTCGAGGATGAAATCGATGTACGTGCGAATGACGTGATAGTCAGGCGCCATCGCTGGCAGTTTCTCCATCCGGCTCAGCTCGCGTTCCGCTTCCTTGCGCACGTCATCCGGCAGATCCGCTTTGGCTAAACGCTCGCGCAACTGTGCGGCTTCGGCCTGCTCGCCGCCTTCGTCATCGCCCAGCTCTTTCTGGATCGCTTTCATCTGCTGGCGCAGCACATAATCACGCTGAGCCTTGTCCATTTCGGTCTGAGCTTCGCTGGCGATCTTTGAACGCAGCCGAATAATTTCGACTTCGCGTGCCAGATAATCGTGGGCGAGATGCATTAGCTCGTCGACTGTGTTGGCTTCGAGCATGTGCTGCTCTCTATCGACGCCGAGGTTGAGGATCGAGCCGAGAAAGTAGGCGAGGCGAACCGGATCGTCAGCGCTGAGCACCACCATGCGGACTTCCGGCGGCACCTGCGGCAGATAAGCCAGCGCCTGTTGAATTAATGACTGAACGTTGCGCTTGGCTGCTTCGACTTCTTCTTTGTTCTTGACGATCAGTTCGGGAAGAATCTGCACGCGCGCGCGCAGGAAGGCCTTCCGCTGCACCCATTCCAGCACCTGGATTCGATCAGCGCCCTGGACGATTAGGTGCAGCGTGTCTTCAACGCGCTCCATCCGCTTAATCATTACCAGTGTGCCGATGGTAAAAAGATCTTCGGGATCCGCGTCACCATCTGAAGCCTTGTCGGGTCGCACGCTGACGCATGCCAGCAATTTTTCTTCGCTGGAGAGGGCGGCTTCAACCGCGGCCATTGAAGCCTGGCGCCCGACCGCCAGCGGAACCATCGTTTCGGGAAACAGCGTGGTGTTCTGTAGCGGCAGGACGGGAATCTCAAAGGGCACGCCTTCGCGTTTCTTTGGCGCCGCTTCGTTGTCAGATGTCTTTTCTACTTCAGCCATTGGGATTAAAAATAAAAGCTCAGCGGTAATTCGCAGGGGCGTGGATTACGCGCGGCCGGCGGCATTAGCTCGACCCTTCTGACCCGCTTCTTCTTCCTCAACCAGACGGAGAATCAGCAGGCCGTGATGATAATTGCGTTCGATCGTCGCGTGCTCGATCGAGCGGGGAAACTGGATCATTTTTTCAAACCGGCTGTAAGTAATCTCGAGTTGGTAATGCGAGACCCCTTCGCCGCAGGTCCCGTCGGGGCGCGATCCGCTGATGCGCAGCACGCGACCGTCGAGCGTTACCTGAATATCCGCGGGTTCAATTCCGGCCAGATCGACTTTCACGATCCAGCCATCGTTGGTGCGATACACATCGGCTGCCGGGCACCACAAACGTCCTGAAGGCCGCTTATCACGCGCGCCCTGGATCAAACGAAAATAGCGCTCAAGCGATTCGCCGGACATAGTGACAGCTCCGATCAGAAATCATTAAAAGTTTCGGGGAAATCGAATGACTGAATTATAAAGGTTTCGTCAGCGAATGTCAGGCGGTGTGGCGCAAATTCTCCCTTCTCCCTCTGGGAGAAGGGCTGGGGAAGAGGGCTTGGTTGATTGTGGCCGCGTCTAACCTCAGGCCCTCACCCCTTGCCCCTCTCCCAGCGGGAGAGGGGGAACTACATCACCCATCTTTGCCAATCGCTTCAACCGGACAGCAGGCCAGGGCTTCTTCGCAGGCGGCGAGATCGCTTTCGCTTTCGGGCTGTTTGCTAACGTAGGAATAGGCGTCCTTGAACGAGCGGGTGAAGTTTTTTGGAGCAGTCTCTCGGCAGACGTCACAATCTATACAGGAAGAATCAACGTAGAAGGCGCCGTCAACATTGTCTTTAACTTTTTTCTTTGGATCGGGCACGAGTCGGCAGATTACCCAGATTTGACGGATTAGACAAACTGAGTAGGAGTGGAATGCACTTAAGGTTCTTCGTGTGATTTCGTGGATCGTTCTTGCTTTGGCAGCCGGAAATGCGATCCACTAAGTCACACGAATCAACACGAACCCACGTCTCTTCGCCGCCTTTAAACTATTTCCTGCGACCGTGAAGGACTAACCACGCGGCGGTAGCAGCTTGTTTCTCGTCTGTTCGCCACGGAGGGGAAAGTGTTCGGCCCAGGTCGTCCAGCATTCTCTTGAGGGTCGCACTCTGCGCACCGAGTTCGGTCTTAGTAAGACTGTCAAAGTCCCGGTCCGGGAATGTTCGCCGGCTTAAGCTGTTCGCGTCCGCCGCCAGATCCAGCACGCGGCGAAACAATACTCCTTCGGCAGCATGCGCGCGGATGTGAAAGTTGCCGATTCGAGCCAGGTCCTTATCTTTTGCGCCGATGATTCCCACTCCTGACACAATCATTCCCGCGGACTGAAGTTCTTTAATCAAACGGGCGAGCGCTTTTTGGGCGATGATCTCGATCGCGCGGGCCGATTTCCGCACGGCTTTCTGACTCTCAGCCCACGGCAGATCCATTACTTCGTGATAAGGCTGAGCCGTAGCGGGGACCTTCGGATCAGCTAAAGCAATCTCGAGCTTCCGGAGGACGATTGGTGAGTCGCTCGGCCCGCCCAGAACGACTGCGATGGCGCGGGCCGTCTTAGCGCGGAGACCGATGCTGACGAGGTTTGAATTCTTCATACTGGAGGTTTAGCCCTGTGGATCAAATGGATCAAGGATGCGTCATCTCTTCCGGCTTAACCAACTCATCGAACTTCTCGCCGGTTAAGAGACCCAGTTCAATCGCCGCCTCGCGCAAGCTAATTTTTTTCTTGTGCGCGTGCTTGGCAATCCTGGCGGAGTTGTCATAGCCGATGTGCGGGTTCAAAGCGGTGACCAGCATTAGCGAGCCATGAAGATGTTCGTCTATCTGCTCGCGATTGATCGTCATGCCGGCGATGCAGTATTCCACAAAGCCGTGACTGGCATCGTGTATCAGCCGAATCGAATGCAGCAGATTGTGAATCATCACCGGCTTAAAGACGTTCAGTTCGAAATTGCCCTGCGAGCCGGCAAAACCAATGGCCGCATCGTTGCCCATCACCTGCACCGCGACCATGGTCATCGCTTCACTCTGCGTCGGGTTGACCTTGCCCGGCATGATCGACGAACCAGGTTCGTTTTCAGGGATAATCAATTCGCCCAAGCCACAGCGAGGTCCGGACGCCAGCCAGCGAATGTCGTTGGCGATCTTCATCAAAGAAGCCGCCAGGGTTTTCAAGCCCCCGCTGCAGAAAACAATTTCATCATGGGCCGAAAGCGCGGCGAACTTGTTGGGATGGGATTTGAACGGAAGGCTCGTAAGCTCGGCTATTTTCTTTGCTGCGCGTTCACCGAATTCCGGATGCGCATTCAAACCGGTGCCCACCGCCGTGCCGCCGATCGCCAAATCGTAGAGCCCCGGCAGCGTAGTATTCATTCGATCGATATCGCGTTCGAGCAGGCTGGCCCATCCGGACATCTCCTGACCAACCGTCAGGGGCGTCGCGTCCTGAAGATGCGTGCGGCCAATCTTCACTACGTCTTTGAACTCATCGGCCTTTGCGTCGATCGCGCTTTTTACTTTCCGAACCCGCGGTATCAACTTTTTCATCTGCTCAGCCGCGGCGATATGCATCGCGGTCGGAAATGTATCGTTCGACGACTGTGACATGTTCACGTCGTCGTTGGGATGAATCGGTTTCTTGCTCCCCATCACTCCACCCGCAATCTCGATGGCCCGATTCGAAATCACTTCGTTGGCGTTCATGTTGGTCTGGGTGCCGCTGCCTGTCTGCCAGACGCGCAAGGGAAAATGCTCGTCGAGCTTGCCTTCGATCACTTCGTCACAAGCCTGGACGATCAGCTTTGCTTTTTCGGCCGGCAGCTTGCCGAGATCCTGATTCACCAGCGCCGCGGCTTTCTTGAGAATGCCAAAAGCGCGGATCATCTCGCGCGGCATGACATCGTTGCCGATATTAAAGTGCAGCAAAGAGCGTTGTGTCTGCGCGCCCCAATAACGATCGGCGGGCACTTCGATCTCGCCCATTGAGTCGGTCTCGATCCGGAACCCTGAATCCTTTTCCATTTTTTCCTGCGCCATAAGAGGTTCGATAAGCCCAGCTCAAGAGGTTTGGTTAATAGTTGTGCTCCAGGCCCTGATAGCCAATTGTACACCGGTATCCGCGAAGCTCAACACGTATATCTGAGTTGGCTCCTGGTTTGATTAGAAGTGTTCAAGTACCGACTTCAGTCGGGCTTTTCTGTTCGAGAAAAGGCCCAACTAAAGTTGGTACTCTAAACGCTGTGAAATTATGCGCCACCGATATCTGGAGGTTCTTGAATTCGAACGACGAATTGTTATAAGGTTCGTGAACCAAATCAAATTCCTGTTCTCCTTTCGGGTTTTGGCAGAGACATTATGTCCGCTTCTCAGACCGAGACGGTCCCCGCGCCCGAACGGCGCGCCCTGATTCTATTCGTTGAACGTAACCCCATCGTTCAGCGGCTGGAGAGATATTTTCTCGAACAGGCTGGCTGTACCGTCGAGTTTGTCGCGGACGGTCTCTCGGCGCTCGCGCGGGCCCGCGAGTTACACCCCCAGATTCTGGTCACCGAAATCCTGGTGCCAAAAATGGACGGATTGAGTTTGTGTCATGCGCTCAAATCGGACCAGAACACCAGCGACATTCGGGTCCTCGTGTTTAGCCATTTACATGCCGAGGATCGGGCCCGCGATGCGGGCGCTGATGCTTTTCTAATTAAGCCCCTCGACGAAACGCTGTTGATTCAAAATGTTGAGAGGTTGATCGGCAAGGCTGAGAGGTCCGCCGAAGAGAAAAGACCATGACCGACAAGATACAAACTGGATGCGCCGGGTTAGATGAAATTCTTCGGGGCGGAATTCCCGCAAACACCATCAGTGTGATCATGGGAGCGCCGGGTACGGGCAAGACCATACTGGCGGAGCAGCTGGCCTTTTCCCAGGCGACTGCTGAAGCGCCGGCGCTTTACTTCACTACCATGTCTGAGCCGCTCGAGAAGTTCATAATGCACGGCCAGAATTACAGCTTCTTTGAAGAGTCGCAGGTTGGGGTTTCAGTTTTTTACGAAGATCTCGGATTGATGCTGCGCAACGAGGGGATAGAGAAGCTGCCCGAGATCGTTGCCGATACGCTGGCGTCTCGCCGGCCTCGGCTGGTTTTTATAGATTCGTTCAAAGCGCTGAATGAACTGCTGATGGTGCCAAAGGATCGCCGCACAGTGATCTTTGATTTGGCCAGTGTGCTGTCATCTTACAATTGCACCAGCTTCCTGATTGGCGAGTATGCGGACGGCATGATGACCGAGCGTCCGGAGTTCGCTATCGCCGATGTCGTGCTGCAATTGATCAAGGTCGCCACGAATGTTCGCGAAGAAAGATTTCTGCGCGTCGAGAAGTTTCGGTCGTCGAGTTCAATTCCCGGACTGCACGCGTTTTCCATCACCGAGGACGGTCTGGAGGTTTATCCTCGCTTGTTGACCCCCAAAGTCGCGCCGGATTACACGGCGAAACCGGAGCGTGTGAACACGGGAATCAAAGGACTCGATGAGATGGTGGCAGAGGGCTTTTGGCGTGGCAGCACGACGCTGTTTGCCGGACCGCCGGGCGCCGGCAAGACAATCATGGCGCTGCAATTCATCGGCGCCGGAGCATTGAAAGGCGAGCCCGGAGTTTATCTGGGTTTCCAGGAGAATCCCACCCAACTTGCGCGCGTCATGCGGAACCTCGGGCTGCCGGTTGAGAAGCTGCTCGATAATGGTTTCGAAGTCATGTATCAATCACCAGTCGAGGTGCAAATTGATAAGGTAGCCGGCGAATTGCTTCGCCGGGTACGCACCGGAGAGATCAAGCGGGTCGTGATTGACGCCCTCGGCGATGTCCAACGGGCGAGCATCGACCGCCAGCGCTTTGCCAATCTGATCTATGCCTTGATGCAGTGGTTTGCCGTGGAAAACGTCACCTGCATGTTGACATATGAAATGAGCAATCTCTTCGAGGTGCATGGCATTAGTGATGAGCAGATATCCAATATGAGTGATAACGTCGTGTTGTTGAGATTTCAGCCAGGGCCTGAGCTCAAGCGCACACTGCGCATCATTAAAACCCGGGGCAGCGAGCATGATAATCGTGAACATGAAATTCGGATTACCGCTGAGGGTGTGATAATCGAAGACTTCCAAAAATGAATCCTGTAATCACGAGCGAGCCAGGGAGATCAAAGAAAACGGCTTCGGGACGGTTGGCCGACATCAATCGCGCCATCACGACCTCACTTAACTTCGAAGAAGTTCTGGACCTCATCGTAGAGAACGCCACCCAGCTGGTCGGGGCGAGAGTCTGTGTGCTGCTGCTCGTCGATAAAACCGGAATGTTGAGAATCCATGCCGCGCGAGGTTTGGATCCGGAACCTGCCAAAGGTTTCGTCGCGCAAATGGATGAAGATGCGGTAAGAGTCCTGCGTGACGTCCTGGCGGTTGGCCCGGATGAAGTTCTCGTGTCGGTTCCCGTGATCGCCAAGCACGCGGTCAACGGTTTCCTGGCTATCGTTCGTGACCGGCCACTTGATGCCGACGAAGAGTGGCAGTTGTCTGCGCTCGCGGATCAAGCAGAAATCGCGCTCCAAAACGCCCGGCTCTATGAAATGGAGTTGACTGAGGCCAACCGCGAACGAGACGAGACGCTGGAAGCTCTTCGTGAGTCCAACCAAAGAATTAAGACGATCCTGGAAAGCATTACCGATCTTTTTTACGCGCTCGATCTCGAATGGCGTTTTGTTGAAGTTAATAAGCGAGTTGAGGAACTGTTCAGAAAATCTCGCGACGAACTGGTTGGTCAGAACATCTGGGAACTCTATCCCGCCGCAATGTCTTCGCCGCTTTACCCCAACTTTCTCAAGGCGATCGAGGAGATGACGCCGCGTCATTTTGAACTCGAGTCTAAGATCGTTGTCGGCACTTGGTTTGAAGGCCATGCTTATCCCGCCGCCAATGGTCTCACGGTTTATTTGCGTGACATTACCGAGCGCAAACGCTCAGAGGAAGAAATTCGTTTTCGAGCCCGGCTGCTGAACACCGTCGAGCAGGCCGTGATTGCCACGAATCTCGAGGGAACGGTCATCTATTGGAACGCTTTTGCCGAGCAACTTTATGGTTGGCCGGCCGTTGAAGCTATCGGCGCCAACATTTTCGACCTGACTGTGCCAAATGTGTCGAAGGATATGGCCGAGCAAATCTTTTCGCAGATGAAAATCGGCGGCAGGTGGTCGGGAGAATTCCTGGTGCAACGCCGTGACGGGATAGTATTTCCCGCGCTGGTAACGGACTCGCCGATTCTCAATGATAAGAACGAACTGATCGGTATAGTCGGAGTGTCGTCGGATATTACCGAGCGCAAGCTGGCCGAAGAGGAGCGCGCCAAACTGCTGGATGCTGAACGCGAGGCCCGCGCCGAAGCCGAAAAGGCCAATCGTCTCAAGGACGAATTTCTGGCCACACTATCCCACGAACTGCGAAATCCTCTCAACGTCGTGATCGGATATGCAGATATCCTGCTGCGCAGCGGTGAAGCTCATAAACATGAGTTTGTATTACAAGCAGCGAAGACAATTCGGCGCAACGCGATGGCTCAGTCACGTCTGGTCTCTGATCTGCTGGATCTGTCACGTTTGCAAATGGGCAAGTTGTCGCTCAACCTGCAGCCGCTCTCCTTCTCGACGATTATTACCGACGCCATCGACACGGTGCGCGCCGCCGCGGCCGCCAAGGGCATCTCGCTTGACGTAGATATTGATAGCGAAACCCTTGTGGTCGAGGGCGATGCCATTCGGTTGGCCCAGATTGCCTGGAATCTCCTGAACAACGCGGTGAAGTTCACGCCGGCGCAGGGTCACATCAAACTGTCTCTAACCCGCGCGGGCGACGAGGCATACTTGGCCGTCCAGGATACGGGCCAGGGCATTGCTCCTGAATTCATACCGCATGTGTTCGAAATCTTTCGTCAGGCCGATGCGAGTAGCTCACGCAGGCATGAAGGGATGGGCATTGGCCTCGCGCTGGTAAAGCAATTGACTGAGTTGCATGGGGGACGTGTTAGCGTGGAGTCACCGGGCTCGGGCCACGGCGCGACCCTTTCGGTTTGGATTCCCTTGTACTTCGAGGAAGCAGGTGCTTCACTTGCCGAAGAGTCAGTCGTCACGGGAGCGTTGACTGCTAAATCGATTCTGGTGGTAGATGACTCGCGCGAAACCATCGAGATGCTCACCACACTGCTTACGACCGAAGGTGCGCGGGTGGCGTCGGCCAGCAGTGGGGAAGATGCACTGCGGCTGGTTCGCGAAAACAACTTCGACCTGGTCATCTCGGATATCTCAATGCCCGAGATGGATGGTTATCAACTGCTTCACCAGATTAGAGCTGTACCAACCGCGAAGAATGTGCCCGCCCTCGCTCTAACAGGGTATGGCCGGCCGGCTGACATCGAGCGCGCCCAGGCCGCCGGATTCGCGCAGCATCTCACCAAACCATTGGACATCGCACGCTTGTTGGAAATCGTTCGCGAATTGATGGAAGACGGAAGGCTTTAGTTCAAGGCTTCGCCGGTTTCCTTAGGGGCGGCACGGCTTTGGGAATGTCGCCGTCGTCCAGATTCAGTTGCTGGCTGTTTTCCTGTCCTTTCAATTTCGGAGCGCTGCGCAGGCCGGGTGGTAGTTTTGGCGCGGAAATCTTGACTGTTGAGAGGGATTCGCTGCGCCGCAGAATAGCGCCGCCCCGGCCCGCCACCCAGGCGTTCGCCCCGCCGCGATAAGCGACCCCAAACAACGGCGAACTGGTAATAGTCGGCTGCGTTTCCCAAGTTACTCCGCCGTCCCGCGAAGCCAGCACGCGGCCCTGATCGCCGGCGATCAGAATGTCATCGCGTGACGCCACCGAGATCGCAAACAGGTTTGTCTTCACACTGCTCTCCTGATCTTTCCAGGTGAGCCCGCCGTCTTCGCTGCGCAGAATGATTCCCTTTTCGCCGACTGCAAAGCCGCGCAGCTTGTCGGCGAACGTCACGGCGTACAACCACTCTCGCAAATTATGGGCAACGTCTCTCCACGTCTCGCCGCCATCTTCGGTGCGCAAGATGGTGCCGCCTGAACCCACCGCGATACCATGCTTTTCGTCGAGAAAGTGAACCTCTTCCAGCCACGCTTTAGTTCCTGAAGGCACCAGCCGCCAGACGTTGCCACCGTCTTCGGTCTTGAGGATGTGGCCGCGCGCACCAACAGCCCAGCCCAACTTTTCAGAAACAAAAAATGCTCCCAGCAGTTCCTGATCGGTAGCGGTGCGCTGTGGCAGCCAGACGGCGCCCCCATTGTCAGTGTGCAGAATCGTGCCTTTTTCGCCGACGGCCCAGCCGCGCTTTTCATCGACGAAGGTGACCGCGTCCAGGCGAACCGTCGTGCCCGAGGGCCGCACAATCCAGAGCTTGCCTCCCGATCTGGTTTCAAGAATTCTTCCGTGCTGCCCGACAGCCCAGCCATGCGAATTGTCGAGGAAGAAAATGTCCGCCAGATCGTCGCGCCCGCCATCGGTCAGACGCTGCCACCCGATGCCGCCATCGTCGGTGCGGAGCACCAGCCCGTCGCTGCCGGCGGTCCAGCCCGTGTTCTCGTCGGCAAAGTAAACGGTCACCAGCCGCGGACTGGTTCTGACACTGGCCGGCAACCAAAGCCGGCCGCCGTTCGCAGTGCTTAACACGACTCCGTTGTCGCCGGAGATCCACCCATGTTGCTCGTCTGAAAAAAAGACCGCGAGCAGATCGTTGGTCATCAGCGTATCAACCGGTTCCCAGGTGAGACCCGCGTCATTACTCGAGATCACGCGCCCGCCGTAGCCCACTGCGATCGCGCGCTTCGCAGTAATAAAAGTGACGCCGGTGAAAGGGAGTGAGCCCAGCTTTACGGCTTCCTTCCAATGATGGCCGCCATCAATCGTCCGCAGCACCGTACCGCGATCGCCGGTAGCGAGTCCGGTATTTTTATTGGCAAACGAAACTGAGTAGAGATGGACTCGGGTGGGACTCTTCTGCGTGGTCCAGGTCAATCCGCCATCGGCAGTTGCAATGATGGAACCGTAAGTACCCACAGCCCAGCCCTGCATGGGACTGTCCGAGGCGAAGGTCACTGAGTAGAGATGATCCCTGGTAGGCGTTGTGACGTCAGTCCATCTCTCTCCGGCGTTTTTCGTAAGCGCCACTGTGCCGCGCGCGCCGACAACCACCGCCCGTTTGGGATCCTGCACAAAGAGTCCATTGAGGCTTGCGATGATCCGCGTGTGTTGACTCTCCCATTGAAAGCCACCGTCGCTCGTATACAGAATCCCTCCGTCAGCGCCCCCCGCCCAACCGTGACGCTTGTCGCTGGCGAAACGAATCGCGCTAATGGCGTTCCCCTGCGGTCGCGGGTTCTGCCATTCCCAACCACGATCGACTGTTTGGGCAAAGACAGATGTGGCGCAGGTAATTGATACTAAAGCGATCGCGACCGTGAGACAGGTGGCAACCAGCGGTCTTCTTGCGGTTTCGCCGGACCACAGTAGGGCAAGACCATGCCTTACCCGCGCCGCCGAGAGAAAGCGTGGCCCGCGTTTACGAACTGATCTGAAAGTTTGTGTTAACACGTGCTCTCGTTTGAGAAGTGACGCCCGGGTTTTTGGGTTGCCTGATTATAGATTTGTGGCAGCAGGAAAGCGAGGGCGAGAACGCTTGTGCGGTAACGAAGTCAGTACCACCTGCGTGAGCGGGTGGGTGAAAGTTTCAACCGGCCCGGGTGGACTCTATGATCCACCTGCTCACGCAGGTGGTACTGACTCCATAATGCCGGTACCCTCTGTGACTTCAAAACAATTCTGGTCCTTCGTCAGGCTCATCTTCCGGCTCTGTTACCCCCACGCGATCCACCGCATCCTGCAAAACGCTCGGCTCCACGTGGCCCAACGCGGCAATTTTGCGCGCAGCACGATCGGCGGCTTCCTGAATCACATTGCCCGCATGACCTTGCTCCCAGATCCATTCGACCTGATGACGCGCCGAGGCATTATCCAGACGCCTCCACCATTCGTGATTTGCCTTGCGGCGAAAACGGCCGCACATCGTCTCGACCACATAACGCGAGTCGGTATACAAGCGCACGACACACGGCTCGGTCAATGCTTCGAGGCCAAGCGCGGCGGCGGCAATCTCGGCCTGCTGGTTAGTTGCTTTGCCCAGGTAGGTTCCGAACGCGCGCCACAGCCCGCGAAACCCGAGCAGCGCTACTGCCGCGGCGCGAGTTTCATCGCGGCCATTGCCCAGGCTCGAACCGTCACAATAGATAGTGACGGACTTGGTAGGTCTGCGGTTGGGATTCGTTTCGCTCACAAGTGGGCTTAGAGATCGGCGATTGTCAGTTTGGTGTCCGTATTCTTCCAGGCTGTTTCAAATTCTCTTTGGGCCAGGGCGGCAGCCGCGGTTTTCTTTTGCGCCTTCAAACTTTCCATCAAGCCAAACAGAGAACGTCCGCTCCGTTTGTTTCTTTCCAGATCGGCGCGAAACAATCCTTCCGCGTCCACATAGTTTCCGAGCCGCAGCAAAAAGCCGCCCAGCGATTCGCGCACTGGGTGGAACCATTGTGGTGGTTCGTCATAGGCCAAAGCGTCTTCATCTTTGATTCCCTTGAAAAAAGAATCCAGAGCTTTCTGGTTGTCATGCTTTGCTTCTGCAATCCGGGCCTCCAGCACCTCCTGCGCGATTAAGAGAATCTTGCTGGTCGGGTTCAGTGACGCCATTGAGCTAGCCGGAACCGATTTTTCAGTTTGCAGGAATTCACGTTGTTCAGCTTCGGCGTGGGCGATGTCGCCGCGCGCGGCGAAGGCCTCACCGCGCGCAAAATGCCAGACGGCCATGGTTGCCGGCTGCGCGGCATCAGGCTTTGGCTGCTTCATAATTTCGTCCCATTGATGAAAGCGCTCCCACATTAAGAGTGACTTTGCCAGAATCGGCTCTAGCATTGCCATGTCTTTGACCATAGGCCGAGTAAAGTCAACCAGCTTGTTCGATGCATCGAGCGCATCACGATAGCGACCCTGCATACTGTTAGCTATCGCGAGGAAGTCGAGATTATGGGCGTAGTACATCGAGTAGAGACCCTGTACGTCCGTTGCCTTGAAATATGCTTCGTCCGCGGCGGCGGCTTCGGCGTTGCTGCTCACGGCCGCCTGGTAATCGCCGACGCGCTCGTAGATGTGAGCGGGCATGTGTACCAGATGACCGGCCATCGGCATCAACTGCGGTAACTTTGGAGCGTAAGCAAGCGCCCGCTCGGGATGCGGCGAAGCCTCGACCGCGTGAATGTAATAGTGAATCGCGCCCGGATGATTGGGATTGCGCCGCAGCACCGATTCCAGCACGCTGACTATCTCTTCAGTGCCTTCGGCAGGCTTCCCGTCGGCGCTCCAAAGACGCCACGGCCGCAAACCCATCATGCTTTCGGCGTAGAGGGTGGCGGCATCGAGATCGTCAGGATACTTCTTACTCAGCTCAGCCACCGCGTCCTTATAAATAACCGCGAGCTTCTTTAAATCCGATTTGGGGTCGAGCGAGTAACGCCTGGCCAGCGCTCCGATATACGCCCGCTCGATTTCAGTTTTGTCCTTTGCCAGCGCGAGCGCCTTTTGCGCCGCGTCATAAGCGGCCTCTTCATGGGCCAGATCAACGTCCTGGTTTATGTTCGGACCAAGGGCCAGCGCCACTCCCCACCAGGCCATTGCCATCTGCGGATCGAGTTCGGCGGCGCGCTTGAAGGAGCGGATCGCTTCGTCGTGATTGAAAGCAAAGATCAGTGACAGGCCTTGATCGAAAAAGCGTTGGGCCTTGGGATTGGTTGTGGAAACCTGATGATGTAGCGAGCCCAGTCCAGACATGAGGGTGACGGGCTTTTCGGCCGGGGCCATCTTCGTCTGCATGTCTGACTGTTGGGCCGAGACGATGGTTGTTCCCATCAGCAGCAGCACAATCACAAAACCGTTCTTCATCTTTAAGACTCCAGACCTCAAGCAACACTTGGAAAGGCATTCACCTTCAATTGGACCCGAAAATGGTTGACGCAAAAGGTCCCTTCTGGCTATCAGTGAACAGGGTCATCGGTCGGTTTGGGTTCAGAGTTCAGCGTGAACTCTAAACTGGCCCACTACCATTGAACACGGTCATCTTGATTTCAAGGACGTATGGAGTATAAAGTGCTCATCTGCGAACACGCGTCTATTGTTGTTGACGAATTTTCTCGCGTCAACTCTCCCTTGGATACATCGAGCCCGGCCAGGATATTATCAACTTAGCTACTCGCATTAACCGTCGCCAACTCCTTTGTCGTGGAGCTCTCTCGTGCATGCTGCTTATGAGCGGTAGCGTCCAGCACTTCTCAACTACTCACATCAGCCGGGCCACAAACCGATCCACCAAAAGCAAACGCCCTTTCAGGATGCTGGTGCTTGGCGATTCAGTCATGTGGGGCCAGGGCCTCGCCGATGAACACAAATTCTCTTACATGCTTCGTCAATGGATCTGCGAACAACGAAATAACCGGAGCTGTCCGGATAAGGAAGACGTGCAAATTCATGTTGAAGCCCACTCTGGGGCCCTGATCGCGAAACCCGAAAAGGATAATCAGAAGAAGGAAGAAGATCGGTTTACGCGGAACGTTTCGCCGGTCAGGTATCCAGGCGAAGTCAACAACGAATATCCGACCGTCTGGGGTCAGGTCGACCTGGCGCGGCGCTATTATTTGGACAATTCGATTCCCCTCGGGGATGTCGATCTGATTCTGGTCAATGGCGGGATCAACGATATGGGCGCCCCCAGGATACTCGCGCCCAAGCTCCTGGGATTTCTCGCCGGCAACATCAACGACTTCGCCAAAAAGTATTGCGAAGATGACATGAAACTCCTGCTCGACAAGGTCGCGAACACCTTTCCCAATGCCAGGATCGTCGTGCCCGGTTATTTCCCTCTCGTTTCTCTCGAGACTCCAGAGAACTTCCTTATGGACACGATAGGATATTTGTTTCTCAGTAAGAAACAGAAAGCGAATAGTGAGGGAGCGATTGAGGAAGAATCGGCCAGTTCTCCGAATGAAGTTCCGGTGGCCCAGAAACCGAGTAAATCTTTGGTGCACATGGCAAACCGATCGAGGGATTGGACTGTCGCTTCAAACGCCGCCCTGGCTGCGGCCGTCAAAAGCTTCAACAGCGGCCGCGCTGCGATGCCAGTGACTGGAAATAATTCCCCATCCCCACCTCCAGACGCATTCACGCGGGCCCTATTCGTGCCCGTCCTGTTCTCTGACGACAATGCTTATGCGGCGAAGAGCGCGCTGCTCTGGAAATTAGTTCGCAAAAGTCCCGACGTCGCGTTGGAGTGTCCTGAGACGAACCGCCTCAAGGACCTGATAGCCAATGACGAGCTGCAAACCAAACGCGGGTGCATGTGTGCAGAGGCCGGAAAGAAAAACGATATCATCTGCCTGCGCGGCGGCGCGTTTCACCCCAACGTGCAGGGCGCAGAGCTATATTTCAAGTCGATCACCAAACAGCTCGAGAGAATCTGGTCAACTACCGGATGGGCCTCTAAATGATGCTCAGATTGCAACGGGTGATCAATCCTAAAGCTACTCATTTACTTTCAGCACTGCCAAAAAAGCTTTCTGCGAATCTCTACCCGGCCGACTTTGATGAGTCCTTTCGTGGCGCAGAATGTTGGATGACAAGCAAGAGCGGCGTATTATTTCATTCGATGCTTAACGCGGGAGCCCTTACCTTCGAGGAGTTTGCCATGCGCGAACAAGTGCCCCTGGCGACAATCCATGAGGCCGTGCTCGAGTTTTTGCGCGGGCGGGATGATGCTGTTGTGTTCGGAGCCCAAGCGGTAAACGCTTATGTGGGCGAAGCGCGCATGAGCCAGGACATTGATCTCATTTCCACGCGCGCCGTTGAACTCGCGGAGGAGTTGCGCGAACACCTGAGTGAGCGTTTTCACATCGCCATTCGCGTTCGTGTGATTGGAGCGGGGAAGGGCTATCGCCTGTTTCAAATTCACAAGCCGCGTAATCGTCATCTGGTTGATCTGCGCCCGGCGCAATCTCTACCGCACGCCGAACGAATCGAAGATGTACTGGTGATGTCTCCCCCAGAACTTATCGCACACAAAGTGATCTCGTATCATGCCCGCCGCGGACAACCGAAGGCCGGAACCGATTGGCGCGATCTGGCAATGTTACTTTTGACGTTTCCAGAGTTGAAAAAAAAACAGGGCGCGGTCAACGAAGCTCTGAAATCAATGGACGGTAACAAAGAAGTGATGAAAACCTGGGGCGAATTAGTAGCCCAAAAGATCGTCGAGCCTGAGGAAGATGCGGAATTCGAGTGATTACTCATTCACCTTCAGCACCGCCAAAAACGCCTCCTGTGGAATCTCTACGCGGCCGACCTTCTTCATCCGCTTCTTGCCTTCCTTTTGTTTCTCGAGCAGTTTGCGCTTGCGCGAGATGTCGCCGCCGTAGCACTTGGCGATCACGTTTTTGCCCATCGCTTTGACTGTCTCACGCGCTATTATTTTCGCGCCGATGGCCGCCTGGATGGGTACTTCGAAAAGCTGGCGTGGGATCAGCTCCTTCATCTTGGTCGCCAGAGCCCGACCCTTCGCCGCTGCCGTGTCGCGATGCAGGACCAGTGACAACGCATCGACTGGTTCGCCGGCGACGAGGACATCGAGCTTGACCAGATCGCTTTCCCAATAACCCGCCAGGTGATAGTCGAGCGAAGCGTATCCGCGCGAAGTCGATTTCAATCGATCATAAAAATCCAGGACGATCTCGTTCAGCGGCAGTTCATACGTCAGCATCACCCGAGTCGACGTGATGTACTCAAAGCCTTTCTGCTGGCCGCGCTTTTCTTCCAGCAACGCCAGGATTCCGCCCAGATGTTCTTCGGGAGTAAGGATGGTCGCCCGGATGGCCGGCTCTTCAATCTTCACTATGCGGCCGGGATCGGGCATCTTCGCCGGCGAATCGATTTCCGTTACCTTGCCGTCGGTCGTGGTAACCACATAGCGCACGCCTGGCGCGGTGGTAATCAGGTCGAGATTGAACTCGCGTTCCAGACGTTCCTGCACGATCTCCATGTGCAGCAGACCGAGAAAGCCGCAGCGAAACCCAAAACCAAGCGCGGTGGACGACTCCGGCTCGTAGAAGAACGAAGCGTCGTTGAGACGCAGCTTGTCCATCGCATCGCGTAGCTCTTCGTACTGGTTTGTGTCCCCGGGGTAGAGTCCCGCAAAAAACCTCTGCTTGTTTCCCTGGTAACCGGGGAAAGGCTCCTTCGTGGGCCGAGCCGCTTCCGTTACCGTATCGCCAATTTGCACGTCCGCAACTGTTTTGATCGAAGCCGTGAGAAAGCCAACTTCGCCCACACTCAATTGATCGATCGGTGTTGGCCCGGGACGATTCACGCCCAGCGTTTCCACCTGGTAGTCGCGCCCGGCGTTGAAAAAGCGGATCTTCATTCCCGGCCGGATCGTGCCGTCGATCACGCGAAACAGGACGATGACGCCGCGGTACGAGTCGTACCACGAGTCAAAGATCAGGGCCTTGAGCGGCGCAGCCGGATCCCCCTTTGGCGG
>ORMF010465816.1_pt1 | contig 21425 bp, 21 predicted proteins | sample 1779871 | NCBI WGS metagenome assembly ORMF01 (sample SAMEA104232316, study PRJEB22302) | groundwater metagenome | biome: forest; feature: aquifer; material: groundwater | place: USA | collected 2011-08-07 | depth 5.4 m | reverse complement strand
GCGCTCGAGAACGTGGAGCTCCCGATGCTGTACGGCGGCGGGGTCTCATCGAAAGAGCGGCACGCCCGCGCGGCTGCCGCTCTGCAATCGATCGGCCTCGGCGATCGGCTTGACCATCATCCGAATCAGCTGTCGGGCGGACAGCAGCAGCGTGTGGCCATCGCCCGCGCCCTTGTCAACGAGCCGCTGCTGCTGCTGGCGGACGAGCCAACCGGCAACCTCGATTCGCGGACGAGCGTCGATGTCATGGGCATCTTTCAGCGGCTGAACGCCGAGCGGGGTCTCACCATCGTGCTCGTGACCCACGAGCGCGACATCGCCGAGTACGCGACGCGCATCGTGACGTTTCGCGACGGCAAGGTCCGCAGTGATTCGCCCATGATCAAACGCCGCGATGCGACGGTCGAGCTGGCGCTGCTCGCCGCGCAGACAGACGACGAGCAGATGACGGCATAAGGCGGTTCAGCGTTCAGGGTTCACGGTTCAAGGTTCGTGTTCACGTTCACGGTTCATCCTCGCACCTGAACACGAACTCTGAACTCTGAACGGGAACCGGAACAACGAGGATTTAGATGTCCGTGTTGATGACGTTCCTTATCGCGTTTCGCGCCCTCCGCCGCAATGCCATGCGGACGGCCCTCACCGCCCTCGGGATGATCATCGGCGTGTCGGCGGTCATCGTCATGGTCGCGATTGGCAACGGCGCCCGGACGACGATCGAGACCAACATCCGGAGCGCCGGCTCGAACATCGTCACCGTCAACGCCGGCTCCGGTCCGTTCGGCCCGGTACGGATGGGGTCGGGGAACACCACGACCCTCACGCCCGAGGACGCGGTGGCCATTCGCAAGGAGGTGGCCGGCATCCGTTACATGTCTCCCGGCGTCAATCTGCGGTCCCAGCTGATTTCGGACACATCGAATTGGGGGACACAAGTCCAGGGCGCGGGGGAGGACCTCGTGGACATTCGATCCTGGGGGCTCGAGTTCGGTAGCTTCTTCGGCGAGCAGGAAGTGCGGAGCGCCGCGAAGGTGGCCGTGCTTGGAGCGGTGGTGCGCGATCAGCTCTTCGGCCCTGGCGCCGATCCCACAGGAGTGATGATCCGGATCCGCAACCAGCCGTTTCGCGTGATCGGCGTCCTGACCAAAAAGGGTCAGGCGGCGATGGGACAGGACCAGGACGACACGGTCATCATTCCGTACACCACCGCCCAGAAGAAGCTCCTCGGCACCACGCACTTGCAGAACATCACGATCTCGGCTGAGGACAACGTGCCGTTGGACAAGGTGCAGACGGAAGTCATCAACCTGCTGCGTGTCCGGCACAACATTCCGGGAGACGAAGATGACTTCATGGTGCGTACGCAGGACGAGCTCACGGGCGTTCTGACCTCCACGACCAACACGATGACGTATCTGCTGGCCGGCATCGCGGCTGTGTCGCTCGTGGTCGGCGGAATCGGGATCATGAACATCATGCTGGTCTCGGTGACGGAGCGCACGCGCGAGATCGGCCTTCGCCTGGCGGTGGGCGCCCGCGATGTCGACGTGCTGCTGCAGTTCCTCGTCGAGGCGGTGGTGTTGAGCCTTGTCGGCGGCGGCCTGGGCATCGCCACAGGTTTTGGCGTGGCCTATGGCGCCAGCCAATGGCTGCAGTTCCCCGCGGAAGTGTCTGCGAACGCGGTGCTCGGAGCCTTCGGGTTCTCCGCCGCGATCGGCGTGTTCTTTGGGTTCTACCCGGCCCGAAAGGCGGCGGCGCTCGATCCGATCGAGGCCCTCCGGTACGAGTAGCCCCGGGTCACCGTTTTTTCACAGTCCTGCCCTCCTGCTGTCATCTGCGGCGTCGTCTAATGGATCGGACACGTCAATCGGAGGTTTCACCAATGGTTCGACTCACTCGTTCGAAGATCGTGACGTTTAGCGCGGCGGCGCTGCTTGTCGCAGGGGTCGTCGCTGTAGCCGTCGCTCAGGGCCCCGGTGGTCGCCGCGGCCCGATGGGCCAGCGAGGCATGGGGGGGCCGGGATTCGGGTTTGGCGATCCCGGTGGATTGCCGCTCGGGCAGCTGGACCTATCAGACGCCCAGCGGTCTCAGGTGCGCGACATTAGGGAAAAGTACGCCCAGGATTTGCGGAAATCGGGGGAACAAGTGCGCGCAGGGCACCAAGCACAGCGGGAGGCGATTGAGACGTATCCCATCAATGAATCCCTCGTGCGTTCTACCACCCAGGGGCTCGCATCGGCGTTGACGGACATGGCTCTCATCCAGGCGCAGATGCACCACGACCTCTTTTCGATCCTCACGCCGGATCAGCAGGCCAAGGCGCAGCAGCTCGATCAAGAGCGCGAGTCGCGGATGAAAGAGCGCCAGCAGCAGATGCAGCAACGGATGCAGCAGCGCCGTCAGCGTCGCTGATGGCGTCGGCTCAGGGCTTAAGGCTTAAGGCTCATGGAGGTTCATCGACGTGACTCGGTGCAGAATGCCGAGCTCCAACACTGCATTCGAGCACTGAGTATCATCGCAGGGCCTCTTTACCGCGCTGAGATGACCACCAGCGGCGCTTCAGCGCGGGCGAGCTCCTCGAGTCTCGACAGCACCTGCGCGCGCACCATGTAGTTGCCGGCCGGCACGTTCTTGAATGACACCGTGTGCGTTTTTGGCGCGTGTGATCCCTCGAGTTGCAGATCGGTGGCGCGGAAGAAGTTCTCCCCGTCGGCCTCGATGCGCAGCACGCGGTTGTCGGCGTTTGGCTCCACGGAAATGGTCATGTGGACGGTCGCGGGCTCCGCATAATAGCGGCCGCTCATGCGGATCTTGACGAGATCCTGCGCCCCGGTCGCGGCGCCCGCGATGGCACTGATGATGGCAGCGCCGAGCAGTTGAAGACCCCTGGTCGAATTCACGATCCTTCCCTCCTTGCCGCGGAGAGTGAGCAACCGCGATGCCAATGCTGAATGGCGAATGCGGAATGCTTAATTCCCGGCCCTCAGCCCTCAGCCCGTAGCATTCAGCATTTTTCATTCAGCATTTCCCCGTTTCCTATTGCTGTCGTTCCAGAATCCAGCACAGCGGACCGACGAGCTTCTCGAACATCGGCCGCGACTGCCAGATCGACAATGTAATTTCGCTGCTGGCGTCCAGATCGCTGGCAAAATCTCGGCGTAGCCGCTCGGTGACTGCCCGGTCGCGAAGCGCCACGTTGACCTCGTCGTTGTGCTCGAACGACCGATTGTCCATGTTGGTCGTACCGATGATCGCCCACGTGCCGTCAACGGTCAGCGACTTCACGTGCGTCATCGCGGGTCGGTACTCGAACAGCCGGACGCCGCCATCAATCAGCTCACGATACATACGCCGGCTGGCCAGCCGCACGAATTGCTGATCCGTAAGAGGTCCTGGCGCAATCACTCGCACACGGACACCACGCTGGGCCGCCTGCACGAGGGCTCGACGGAGCGACTTGTCGGGCAGGAAATAGGGCGTCTCGACGTCAATCTCGGACACGGCCCCTTCGATGAGCATCTGAAACATGACGCGCGACACGGTCGCGCGATCCGAGGGCGAGCTCTTGACGAGCATGGCCTCCGTTGGCCCCGCGTCGGCGAGCTCGGGCCAGTGTCGTGGCCCCGTCAGAATCTCGCCGCAGCACTCCAGCCAGTTCTCGGCGAACACACCCTGAAGCGCCGCGACGATGGGTCCCTGGATTCGCGCCATCGTATCGCGCCACGCTGGCGTGGCACCGTCCGGCCGTGCCCACCGATCCGCAATGCCGGCGCCGCCGGTAAATGCCACCGTGCCGTCGATGACGAGCAGCTCGCGGTGCGTACGGTTGTTCGCGCGGTGGAGCCGGTACCATGTGAGCGGTTGATAGAAGGAAATCTGACATCCCGCATCGCGGAGCCGCCGCACGAAGGGCCCCCGGTCGCTTCCGATCGCGTCGAGGACGACCCGCACCTCGACCCCGGCTCGGGCCCTGTCGACCATCGCGTCCACGAACGACTCGGCGATGTCCCCCGGCGAGAAGATGTAGGCTTCGAGGTTGATCGATCGTTGGGCAGATACGACCTCGCGGTGCATCGCCGGATAGAACTGCGACCCGTTGGTGAGGATTTCCACACAGTTGCCGCGGTGTACCGTCGCCTGGCAGGTGAATTGGATCACGTGCAGGAATTCGTCGCTGTCCGGACGGAGGGGGGCCGTGACGTGGTAGTCGATCCTGGGCGTGAACAGGATGACCATCGTCAGCCAAGTGACGAACGCCAATCCAAGGACGGTCCAGATCACTACTGCACGTCCACGGCGTTCCGTTGCTCGGCTGATGTGGCCACCACGCTCTCGAGCAGCGCTTGCCGGCGCTCGCAGTCGACGGGCCGGCGATTGTCAGGATCAAGAATCGTCCGGACGAATGCTTCCATGGCTTCCTCGTGAGGCGTGCGTGGATTCTGCCAGCCTCGGCGTTCCGGCTCGGGAATGACTCATCATCAACGATCGCACGGGCACGCCGGTTCAGGCGCGCCCAGCGCGTGACCGCCGCGATCGGGTTCGCCGCCGACCTCGTTGAGCGACACGAGGCGATTGTAGTTATACAGTCGGCCTCCTTCATGAGCAGATCGCGCACGAAGTGGAAGACCGCCGGCGAACGCTCGGGATTGCGCCGTCTGGCCTCCCGCCTGCGGGGAGAGATCACGGCAGAGGTGGTCGCTAACAAGCGAGGGCCCAACCTTTGGCGGCACATCGCTTGCTCATCGGCGGGCGGAGACTCAGATGTACCGAAGCCCAGCCATTCTCAATGCCCAATGCTCAATGCTCAACGCTCAAAAACAGCCAGGCCTTACCTTGGGCATGGGACATTGCGCATTGAGCATTTCCCTCGTCGCTGCCGCCTGCGGCGGGGCGACTGTGCGGCTGCCGGAACGTCCGCCGACGGCAACCCAGCTGTCTGAACTGTGGATCGATCCGGGGCCGACACCGCGCGATACGTGCCACGGCATTGGCGGCACGCAGTACGCGCCACAACCCGACGCCTTGTATGTTTTCGACGCAAAAGACGAGACGGGCTTCAGTGCCAGCTACGACGTTGTCGGGCCGGACGGCACTGAATGGAGCGCGAAGATTGGGCCGGAAGCGCAGACCGAAGTGGTGGTTTCACATCTCCTCTGGGGCCTCGGCTATCACCAACCGCCGGTGTACTACCTGCCGAAATGGCAGGTCCGGATGGCGGATGGCACGATCAACATGGAAAGCGAGGCGCGATTCCGGCCGAAGCTCAGATTTCTCGAGCGTCAGACGGAGTACTGGACCTGGCACGAAAGCCCGTTTCTCGGCACGCACCCGCTCAACGGTCTCCTCGTGATCCTGCTCATGCTGAACGGCACCGATCTCAAGAGCGACAACAACAGCACGTACGTGCTCTCGAAGCCATGGGACGGCGCGGGCCGGTGGTTCGTCGTGCGCGACGTCGGTGCGGCGCTCGGGGAAACCGGCACGCTGTTTCCCCGACGGAACTGGCTGGAAGGTTTCGAAGAGGAGGGATTCATCGAGCACGTGGAGAACGGACGGATCGAGTTCGCGTATCGAGGCCGGCATCAGGAGCTCCTCGACGTGATCACGCCGGCCGATGTCCACTGGGCCGCGCAGCGCCTGCAGCGGTTGACGGAAAGGCAGTGGCGCGACGCGTTCCGCTGCGCGAACTACGCTGACCCGATTGCCGAACGTTACATCCGCCGCATCACACAGAAGATCACCGACGGCCTCGCGTTGAAGGTGGATGCGCGCATCGAAGGCCGCTGATGCAGGGACTACCGCCCGAGTTCACGGCTTACGTGCCGGACGTGCTTGAAAGCCACGCCGAGATGGTGGCACGCGCACTGTTGGCGCTGCCTATTGCCACGGCGCTTGGCGCTGCGCTCGCCTTCCGGCCGCGCCGTCGCGGAACGCCGCCGCGTTCGGCGTCCGTCATTCAGACGCAACTCATTCTCGCCATCGTCGGCGCCGTCGTCATGCTCGTCGTGGGCGCAAGTCTTGCGCGCGCGTTCGGCATCGTCGGCGCTGCCAATCTGATTCGGTACAGGAACAAGATCGACGACCCGAAGGACGCTGTGGTGATGCTGGCGACGCTCAGCGTCGGGCTGGCCTGCGGCGTCGAGTTGTACGGCCTCGCCGTGTTTGCGACGCTTTTCATTCTCGGTGTGCTCTGGGCTGTGGAGTCGCTCGAGGCAGAGCAGCGCAAGACATTCGGGCTGAAAGTGATATCGACCGACGCTGAAGTGCTGCGACCGTCGGTGGAAGCGGTGCTGCGCCGTTTCGACGTCAAATACGAGCTGCGCAGCGCCGGACCGAAGGAATTGGTCTACGAATCGCAGTTGCCGTATACGGCCCGCACCGACCGGGTCTCGAACGCGATTCTCTTGCTCGATTCGGACGTAGAAAAAGAAGTGATCTGGGAAGACAAGAAGAAAAAGTGAGACCTCCGGCCGCGTTCCTGCTTCGCCGCGAGTCGGCCTGGCGCACGCGGCTGAGTACCAACCCAAGCGATCACCGAACGGTTCGTCCCCAGGGCCCGCGACACCCCGGCCGATGACGCGTCCGTGGGTCACAGCGTCCAGATGCTCGAGCACACTCGGGAACGTCGCCGCGATTTTATGGCATACTCTGGCCCGCGTCGGTCCCGGCGGGTGGCTAATCTGCGCTGTCGCAGACGGCGAGGGTAGGAACTGAGAACGGATCTTCGGTCAACTTCCGGCCATCGACTGGGCCCTAATGCGGACTATCCCCTCCCGCGGATCATGGAAGGGAACCTCACGTTCACTTCCTAAGAGAGCGCGCGAAATTGACCCACGACGAAGACCGTCGTGCGTGATCTGTTTTCGGCTGGGGTCGTTGATCTGACGTCACTTGCTGGGACGCGTGCCAGGAGAAACCACGATGACGAGACGCACGTTTCGATCCGTCACGAGCGCGGCTGCAGCGATGGCAGTGCTCGCGCTGACCGGCCCCGAGGGAATGACGCAGTCGGGCGCCAAGAACGGCGAGTGGCCGGCCTACGGCGGCGATCTCGGGCATACGCGATACTCGCCGCTCGATCAGATCAACGCCTCGAACTTCAACGACATCGAAATTGCCTGGCGGTTCAAGACCGATCCTCTGGGTCCGACTCCGGAGTACCAGTACGAATCAACACCGGTGATGGCGAATGGCGTCTTGTACACAACCGCTGGATCGCGGCGGACGGTCATCGCCCTCGACCCGACCACCGGTGAGCTGCTGTGGGTCTTCAACCTCAACGAAGGCGCACGCGGCGAGGCCGCGCCACGGCGGCTCTCCGGCCGGGGGCTCGCTTACTGGACCGATGGCAAGGAGGAGCGGATCGTCTACGTCACTCCTGGTTACCAGCTCGTGGCCCTCGAAGCCAAGACCGGCCGACCGGTGCCCGGGTTTGGCAGGAACGGCATGGTCGATCTGAAGCAGGATAACGACCAGCAGCTCGACCCTCTGAGCGGCGAGATAGGGCTTCAGTCCGCGCCGACGGTGACCAAAGAGGTCATTGTGGTCGGCGCCTCGCACGCGTCGAACGCCCGATTCAAGACCAACGTCAAGGGCTACATTCGCGGATACGACGCGCGGACGGGGAAGCGTCTCTGGGTCTTCCATACCATTCCCTCGCCGGGCGAGTTCGGGAATGAGACCTGGGAGAAGGATTCCTGGTCTTATACGGGGCACACAGGTGCCTGGTCGCAGCTGGCGGCGGATGAGGAACTCGGGACGGTCTATGTGGGCGTCGAGACGCCGACAGGAGATTACTACGGCGGCCACCGGCCGGGAAACAACCTGTTTGCCGAAAGCCTCGTGGCACTCGACCTGAAGACGGGCAAGCGGAAGTGGCACTATCAGCTCGTTCATCACCCAATCTGGGACATGGACAATGCCTGCCCGCCAATTCTCGCCAATGTCACCGTCAACGGCCGGCCACTGAAGGTGGTCGCGCTGCCGAGCAAGCAGGGGTTTCTCTACGTTTTCGACCGAGTCACCGGCCAGCCTGTATGGCCCATCGAAGAGCGGGCGGTTCCGCAGTCGGACGTGCCTGGCGAAAAGACCTCCCCTACGCAGCCGCATCCCACCAAGCCGCCGGCGTACAACCGGCAGGGTGTATCCATCGACGATCTGATCGACTTCACGCCCGAGCTCCGCTCCGAAGCGCTGAAGTTGGTGTCCAGGTACAGGATGGGACCGCTGTTTACGCCGCCGGTGGTAAGCAAGGTGGAGGGCCCGCTCGGCACGCTCCATTGGGGCAGCACAGCGAGTTGGCCTGGCGGTTCGTTCGATCCTGATACGAACATCGTCTACATCATGTCCAGCCGCTCAATCGGAGCGCTCAGTATCGTTCCCCGTTCCTCGGCGGTACCGGCGGACATGGATTATGTTCAGGGATCGGCGTTGTCGGGACCGCGGCTCACCGCGGGCGCGGGATCTGCGGCGGGAGGTGGCAACAGGATCGTCGCCGGGGGCTCGGCGCCTGCGCCGGCCGCCGTGCCCGAGGGGGGCGGCGGTGGCTTGAGCGTCCAAGGGTTGCCGCTGGCCAAGCCGCCCTATGGGCAGATTACTGCGATCGACCTCAACAAGGGCGAGATCGTGTGGGAGGTCCCGCACGGTGAGACGCCGGACAACGTCCGCAATCATCCGGCCCTCAAGGGCTTGAACATTCCCCGCACCGGTCGCTCAGGCCATGTGGCGACACTCGTCACCAAGACGCTGCTCATCGCCGGGGAGGGAAGCATCGTCACGACGTCTATCGGGCGAGGAGCGTTGCTGCGCGCGTACGACAAAGCGAGCGGAAAGGATGTCGGCGCGGTGTACATGCCGGCCCCCGAGAGCGGGAGCCCCATGACCTACATGGTGAACGGGCGACAATACATCGTGCTAGCAATCGGCGGTGGCAATTATTCCGGGGAGCTCATCGCGTTCAGATTGCCGAGGTAATCACAGTTCACGCTCGTCTTCTTGGCATTCTCGTTGGCTTCCTGGATGTCGACCGGATTGATGTCGATCCCGATGCCACGCGCGGCGCCGAAGTCCTTCACCGCAGCGATCGTGTGAACGGGTAAATCGTGCCGAGTCGCCGAGCCAGGTGAGCGTCTTCCGAACTCACTCAGGATGGTCTCGAGAACCGGCAGCAGTGTCCCTGCCCGCCTGGCGCGGATCACGAAGTCCCACAGCGGCTCAAACTTCTTCCAGCCCGCCGCGTAGGCCAGATGGCGCAGGCCGGCCACGACATCCTCGTGTGCGGAGGCGCCGCGGACGATCGATGTCCAGCGGTAGAACTCACGATAGGCCCAGTGGTACCCGCGTTCGAGCTGCTCCGCCGACATGCGCGCCGGGCGAAACACGGCGTGGCGGGTGTCATAGCGATCCCAGTCATGCACCGTCAGGCGCCCTTGATCCGAGATGCGGCGGTAGAGCGCCGTAGACGGGTAGGGCGTGAGGATGTGAAACGTGGCCGTCTCGATCCCCTGCGTGATGGCCCACTCCACGGTGCGCTCGAACACCGAAGGGTCGTCGCCGTCCATTCCGAACACGAAGCTGCCGTTGATCATCACGCCAAGGTCGTGTAGGCGGCGAATCGCTGCGGCATAGTCGCGGCGCATGTTCTGGTACTTCCGCTGCTCGGCGAGGTTCGCCGGGTTGAGCGTCTCGAATCCGACGAACAGGCTTCGGAGTCCCGCCTCCACGGCTCGCTCGAGAAGGCCAGGCGCGAGCACGGCATGCACCGTCCCCGCGGCTTGCCAGAGGCGTCCCATGCCGCGCATGCCCTCGAAGAGCGCCGAGGCAAAGCGGCGATCACCGAACAGGTGATCGTCGAGGAAGTACAGATGACGGCCGGGGAGGCGATCGATCTCGGCGAGCGCTGCATCGACGGTCTGGGTATAGAAGGAGCGCCCGCCTTCGAAGAACGCCTCCTTGTAGCAGAAGTCGCACACGTGCGGGCAGCCCCGCGAGACGACGATGGAGTTCGGGACGAGATACAGGTGCCGTTTGATGAGATCGCGCCGGATCGGCGGAAGGCCGGCCAGCGTTCGGACCTGCGATCGATACACGCGCTCAGGGCAGCCGCGCCTCAGATCGGCGAGGAACCTCGGCCACGTGTCCTCTCCGGGGCCCACGAAGATCGTGTCCGCGTGCGCGGCCGCCTCGTCCGGCAGCGACGTGACGTGCAGTCCGCCAAGCACCACGTACGCACCCCGGCTGCGGTAGTGATCCGCGAGGTGATAGGCGCGGTGCGCGGAGGTGATGTAGACCTGAATCACGACGAGGTCTGGTGTGTCATTCAGGTTGAGCGCCTCCACGTGCTCGTCCTGAATCTCCACGTCGACGTCATCTCCCAGATACGCGGCCAGCGTGGCGAGGCCGAGCGGCGGGAACAGCGAGTACTTGATGGGACGCCAGAAGGGGCTCGTCGCCTCTGTCAGCGCGGGCAGAATCATCTTGACCTTCATTGCCCTGCCTCCCCGAGGAGGAGCGCCGAAAGCTCCCGCTCGCGCGGGCCGTCCAGCTCCACCAGGAACACACGCTGCCATTGGCCGAGCAGCAGGCGGCCGTTCGCAACGTTGAGGGAGACCGCGGATGGCAGCAGCAGGGCACGACAGTGGGCATGCCCGTTGGGGCGCTCGGCGGCAGTCACGTTCACGGTGCGCGCGGTCATGTCGTCGTGCCGGTAGCGGGCACCGCCTGGCGCCGTGCTTTCGAGAAGCCCCTGGAAGTCCGCCAGCAGCAGCGGCTCATGCTCGTTGACGACGACGGCCGTCGTGGTGTGAAGCGTCTGGACATTGAGGATGCCAACGCGGACGCCCGCGTCGGCGACGAGCCTCTCGAGGCGGTCGGTCAGGTCGATGAACTCGGTTGGATGTCTGGTCGTGAGACGGATTCTGGCGTGGCGGCAGGTCGAAAGCCGCCTTCGCGCTCTTGCGCTTCGGCGTGCCAAGGCGGGCGTGAGCATTTCCATCGATGTCCTCCACGCGGAAGCATCGGTGGTCGAGGGACGGGAGTCTTCAGCGGGCCGTGAGCATTGCGTGAGATGTTTCGTGAGCGCCCTGGGCGAATGAGTCCCGACCCCATTACATTTATGGTCGGCGGGTCAGGCCAAGGGTCAGGCCAAGACCGAACAGCGCTCCTTCGCCTGTTCCAATCACGGCGGCGGTCAGGGGACCGAAGTCCGGTTCGCCGATGAGATGACCGAGTGGCGTCAAGGTCGCCTGTGCTCCCACCGATGCCTGCGCGATGGCGTGGATGGTCCCGCCGACGAGCGGCCACCCCGCGACTGTCAGCGCCAGCGCCGCCAGTCCGCACGCGGCGGCGGTCACGCCGGCGGTGCCGAGTCGACGGCGGCCGCGCGGCGCAGCCAGCCCGCCTTCGGCATGCGCCGTGGCCACGCTGTAGCCCAGTCCCGCCGCGGCACCAATGACAAGGCCTTCCAAGCCGCCACCGGTATCGACGTTGATCCCCACGAGCGCGGCTAGGCTCCATCGGCCGAGCCACTGCGCAGCGGCGCCGGCCCCGCCGCCGCCCAGTGCCCCGCCACAGATCAACGCGATGGCCCGCCGGGATCGCACGATCGACTCGGCGGCCGACAGTCCCGCGCCGACGCCCGCGCCACCGGCGGCGCCGCAGCAGCCTCCGATGCCGGCGAGCACGGGGACAACGGCGAGGGACGCGGCGCTGCCTGGCGCGGCTGCGAGAATCAACCCTCCCGCAGCGCCGGCCAGGGCCCCTGCCAATCCGCCACCCATCGACGCGCCGGCCCATCGCGCCGAGGCGACCGCCGCCGCGCGGCGCAACCTGAGACTCACCAGTTCGCGCGCAACGGCGATGGCTGAGGGCTCCCCGAGAATCGGCACCGGCCCGGCCTCCGCCGCATCCCAGCGGGTGTCCCGGAGCAATGCGCGCGCGAACGCGTGACGAGGGCGAGTGCCCAGGCGCCGCAACGCCTCGGACGTGCCGAGCGCGTGCAGCACCTCGGCGGCCTCGCGCTGCTCTTCTTCCTCGCTCGCGTTCGTCGACACGGAGGTCACGCGCTGGAGGAGAGGCTCGTAGGGATCGGTGGCAGCCTCATGTGGCGTCCCGCGGTCGGGAGGTGCCACGTCCGCGGCCAGGCATTCGCCCTCGTCATCCTCCTCGACGACATCTGTGAAGACGAAACGATATCCGTGGCGGGAGACGGTACGAACGAAACGCGGCGCGCGCGAGTCGTCGCCGAGCACCCGTCGAATCGTGCGGATGGCTTGGCTCAGCGCGCTATCGGAGACGACGACGTCGCTCCAGACACGATCGAAGATATCGCGGCGGTGCACCGCCTCGCCGCGATGCTCGATGAGGAACACGAGCAAATCGAAGTACCGGGGGATGAGCGGCTGCTCGCGCCCGTTGCGGACGAGCATGCGGCGGCGCGGCGACAGGATGAATTCATTGAAGCGATAGCGGAGCATAGCCTCACGAGGCCGCGGTCGCGCCATCGCTGGCCGCGCGTCGGCCCTTGTGGAGTTGCGGCCCGTGCGTTTCCGACCAGATTACTCCCGAACAGTCGCCGAGGGTTTACCGAGATCCGAGTGCCTCTCCATCCGGCCCAGTTCGCCCGCATAAACATGAAGCTGACTATCCTCCGCAAGAAGTTCGAAGACCGGGGCTCACTTGTGTTGGCGTGCAGCCGCGTGCGCCAGGCCGACTCGGACCGAAGGTGGAACGCGGCCGGAGCGATTCATCGCGTCGTGGGATGTCCGTCCTGAATTCCTACCGAGCGTGCCGTGGTCGCGCCGTGCAGATCGCGCGAGGAGGCCTGTTGTGAGTGGTCCTCGTTTCTGTTCGAACGTCCACTAATCAGCCGCGGTAGTTGCCGAATTGCAGTGCGAGGCCGAAATCCTGCTCGCGAAGCAACCGCATCACTTCCTGGAGTTCGTCCCTCGATGGCGAGGTGATGCGCAGCTGATCTCCCTGAATGGACGCCTGGGCCTTTCTTACCTTCCTGTCCTTCAGGAACTTGATGATGTCGCGGGCGGCTTCCGAGGGGATGCCCTGCTGAAGCTTGACTTCCTGACGCACCGTGCTGTTGGCCGCGGGCACGATCTCGCCTCGGGTGAGGTTCTTCACGGGGACGTTTCTCCGCACCAGCCGCGTTTGGACGATCTCCCAGAGCGCCGTCAGCTTGAACGCATCGTCGGCAACGAGCGTGAGGGTGGACTCCGTCGCGTCGAATTCGATGGACGCTTTCGAGCCCTTGAAGTCGTACCGCTGCGCGACTTCCTTGCGCGCTTGATTCAGCGCGTTGTCGACTTCCTGCAGATCGACGTTCGACGTGACGTCGAAGGAACACGAATCGGCCATGCGGACATCTTACAGAAGGTAGAAGACAGAAGACAGAAGGCACGAGGCACGAGGCACGAGGTAGAAGGTAGGAGGTAGAAGGTAGAAGGTAGAAGACGGTCGCACTCTGTCTCCTGTCTTCTGTCTCCTATCTTCTATGTCGCCGGTCTCGCTGATCGCCAGCCGGTTGCGCGACGCGAACTGTTCGATCTGCCGGTGGGGTGGCGTCTTCGCTGATTCCGAGCGCGCGGCGGGCGCTGGCCGCGTCCTACCATCGTAGAGGGGCTGGATGAGAGGAGCAGGAATCCGGTCTCGTGGCGTCCAAGCTCGGCCGTGGCGTCTTATTGGGCCCCACAAATGAGGTACTCCGTTTTGTCTACGTTGTGGACACCTGGAGCGCGAGCTATACTGCGACGTTCGCAGGGGCGGTTTCTTTTTGCCCTCAATCACAAGTTGTACGGGCCCGCCACACGTGACCGCGGGCGATTGGCACACGCCGCATGCCGACCGACCTGACCAGGAGCCAGACACGAAGTAGTAGTGCCGGGCTCGTCGATGTTCTCGATCGCGTCCTCGACAAGGGATTGGTTATCGCCGGCGACATCAAGGTCTCGCTTGCCGAAGTCGAGCTGCTCACGATCCGGATTCGGCTGATGATCTGCTCGATCGACAAGGCCGAGCAGATTGGGCTCGACTGGTGGAAATACGACCGCCACTTGTCGCCTGGTCGCGAGCAGGTGATGCAGGAAAACCACGAGCTGCGCGAACAGCTCCGTGTTCTCGAGCGGCGGATTGCCGCGCTGAGCAAAACGAGCGGGCGTCGCCGATCGTTGCAGGCGCCGAGAGAATAACGTTCCCACGAAGGAGCTTCTACGATGCCCGTTGAACGTGCAGCAGGCGGCACAAGTCTTATCGACGTTCTCGATCGGGTACTCGACAAGGGCATTGTCATCGACGCGTGGGTTCGCGTCTCCCTCGTCGGGATCGACTTGATCACGGTTGAAGCGCGCATTGTCGTGGCGTCGATCGACACCTACCTGAAGTACTCGGAAGCGGTCGGTGCGGCGTCGGCCGCGGCCCGTCCGGTGGTGGAGTCGCCGCGTCCGTACGATGAGCTGGCCGCCGAGAATATGGCCCTACGCGCCCAGCTGGAAGGCGGACCGGCGGTCGCGGGGACCCGTGCGGCGGCCACCCGTACGCCAGCGGCCACTCGCACGGCGGCGGCCGCGGGGAGTCGCAGGCCGGCGGCGCGACGTCGAGCACGGCAGTAGCTGACGCCGCTCCATGCGGCAGGCCAGAATCCAAGGCATCATGCGTCCAGTGTCGGTGCGGTCGATCTCGCGCGCCCCTGCGTCCGCCGGCAGTCCTGCTCGGCTCGAGCTGCTCGAGTACTACCTGATCAACCACGAGGACGTGGCGCGCTGCGCACAGGCAAGTCTGGAGTGGCTGGCGCGGCACGCCGGTATCCGGCAGGCCGTCTGCCTAGCCAGCGACAGCGATTCGAACATGCTGATCGGGGTGGCCGGCATCGGCGTGGCGTCGGCCGACGTCGAGCTCTTTTCGTGGCCGCTTTCCGATGCTCGCGACCCGCTCATCGCTGCGCTCTCGGCGCTGGAGCCGGTCGTCTTCCGGCCCGTGCGCACCGCCGGCCGGCTCGGCCCGCCCGTTCCGGCGACTCCAATGGGCGCCGGCGCCTTTACCGCTGTCGCGTTGCGAGGCATGCGGACAGGCGAGGATTCCGCGCTGGCGCTCCTACTGCTGCGCGGCCAGAACGGCTTGACACCCGACGTGGCGTGGCTGGTCACCGTGCTCGGCCAGAAGTTCGAGCAGGCCCGCGGACGCGGCAGCCTGGCGGAGGAGGTGCGGCGCCTACGTCGCGAGCGTGCGCTGTTTTTCACGATCATCAATTCCGTCACCGACCCGATTTTGCTCACCGACCCGGAGGGCCGCCTCATCGTCGCCAATTCGCGCGCGGAGAAGCTGTTTGCCGCGTCGGAGGAGGAGAGCGAGGGCCGGCGACGCGCGGTGGAGCTGAACAACATGCTGTTCTCCGCCGCGCTGTCGCGCAGCGCGGTCGAGGACGTCAACCAGGAAGCCCGGGAGCTCCTCCTCGTGGATCCGAGCGACGGGTCCGATCTGCTGTTCGAGGTGCTGAGTACCACGGTCGAAGATCCACGGGAGGGCACGGGCATCGTCTCCGTGCTCCGGAACATCACCGACCTGCGGCGAGCCACTGAACAGATCGAAGAGAACTACCAGAAGATGCGCGTGGCGGAAGCAGCGGCGCGTGCCGAGCGTGACCGCCTGAATCTCATCATCGACTCGGTAGCGGATCCCATCATCGTGACCGACCCAGCCGGGGGCACCGTGCTGATGAACACGCCGGCCGAAGATCTGTTTACCGTGGCGCCCGGTCTCGGCGACACGTCTCTGCGCACCGTCCAGGCGAACGACGCGCACTTTTCGTCCTTTATCTCCGGGCTCCTGCTCGGCGAGACGGGTCCGGGTGAGATTCGGCGAGGCGAGATCGGCCTCCTGGATCCGGCATCGATGCGGCCGGTGCCGGTGGAGGCGATCGCGGGCAAAGTGCTGACCGAGAGCGGCGAGCTGACGGCGGTGGTGACGATCCTCCACGACCGGACCGAAGCGCTCGAGCGCGTACAGCTCTACGAGCAGTTGAAGACCGCCTCCGACGAACTGCAGATCCGCGTGCAGGCTGCGACGGCGGAGCTCGCACAGCAGAACGAGCTCCTCCGCCGGCAGGCGATCGAGCTGGAGCAGGCGTCGCGCTTGAAATCGCAGTTTCTCGCGAACATGTCGCACGAGTTCCGGACCCCGCTCAACGCCATCCTCGGCTACACCCATATGCTCCTGCAGGGCGTGGCCGGCGAGCTGCCGTCGAGCATCCGGCGACAACTCACGCGAATCGACTCGAACGGCCGACACCTGCTCACGATCATCAATGAGATCCTCGACATCACGCGCATCGAGGCGGGCAAGATGCCGTTGCAGATCACCGAGTTCGACGTCAACGAGCTCGTGCCGGAGGTGATGGCGGAGCTCGACCCGGTGATCGCGCGATCGAAGCTGCCGGTCACGCAGCAGCTGAACCCGGCAGTTCCCCTGGCACGATCCGATCGGCAGAAGGTGAAGCAGGTCATTGTTAATCTGCTGAGCAACGCGCTCAAGTTCACCCACCAGGGACGCATCGTCATCGCGGTCGGCCACGATGGGGCCGACCGGATGGTCCGGATTTCCGTGAGTGACACTGGTATCGGCATCGCGCCCGAACATCACGAACGGGTGTTCGAGGACTTCCGGCAGGTCGACGACTCACCATCGCGGCAGTATGGCGGCACGGGGCTCGGCCTCGCGATCTGCCGGCGGCTGGCCTCGATGCTCGGCGGCCGCATCACACTCGACAGCCGGGTCGGCGAAGGGTCGACGTTTACGCTGTACTTTCCTGTGGATACAGAATCATGACCGACGAGCATGCACCGCTCATCCTCGTTGTCGACGACTATCAGGACGCCCGTGAGATGTACGCGGAGTACCTGCAGTTTTCGGGGTTCCGGGTGGCCGAGGCGCGGAACGGCATCGAGGCGCTCGACCAGGCCTTCGCACTGCAGCCCGATCTCATTCTGATGGATCTCTCGCTGCCCGGCATGGACGGGTGGGAGGCGACACGGCAGCTCAAGGCGGACGATCGGACGAAGCGCATCCCGATCGTCGCGCTCACCGGCCACGCGCTTGCCGGCGCATCCGACAGCGCGCGAAAAGCCGGATGTGATTCGTTCGTGACGAAACCCTGCCTGCCGGACGACCTAGTGGTCGAGGTCAGGCGGATGCTCAACGCCGTTTCCAAGCCGGCATAGGGGACATACCGATGGCGAAGGCGCAGAAAAGCCAGCCCACCCGTAAACTGACCGTCCGAACCGCCCCACCACGCCGGAGCGCCGCGAAAACCGCGAAGGGGGGTGGTGCCTCGATCTCGCGCTTGACGCGGGAGACGGAGGTGCGCGGCACCGAGACGCGCGTGGAGCACCGGGTCGAGCGCGCCGCTAAGCCGACGCTCGCCGAAGTCGAGCGCGGCGGCCAGCGGGGTCGCTACGTCTACTGCATCATCCGCGCGACGCAGCCGCTCAAGTTTGGCGCGATCGGGATGGACGAGCAGTGGCCGGAGGTCTATACGATCAACTACCGGGACATGGCCGCCATCGTGTCGGACGTACCGATCTCACCCCTCGACTCGACCCGTGAGAACGTGCTCGCTCACGAGCGCGTGAACGAAACGGTGATGCGCGAGCACACGGTCATCCCGATGTCGTTCGGCACGATCTTCAAGACGCGGGATGACATCCTCGAGTTGCTGCGGTCGGCCTATGAGGCATTCGCCGACGTGCTCTCGAAGATGCAGGACAAGCTCGAGTTCGGCTTGAAAGTGCTATGGGACCGGGATGAAATCGTCCGGATGATCGAGCAGGAAGACGAGGACATCCATCGCCTGAAATCCGAGATCTCCTCACAGAAGGGCTCCACGTACTTCGCCAGGATGCAGTACGGCCGGTTGATCGACTCCGCGCTGCAGCAGCGCTCGGAGCGCTACGTGGCGGAGTTCCTCCAGCGGCTCCGCGACGTGTCGGTCGCGTCGCGCGTCAACCGGGCGATCGGCGACAAGATGATCATGAACGCCGCGTTTCTCGTGCAGCGCGACCAGGAGCAGGCGTTCGATCGGCGCATCAAGGAGATCGCGTCGCATTACGACAAGCTGACCTTGAAGTACACAGGTCCCTGGCCGCCATATAACTTCGTGAACATTAGGCTCAAACTCGAAAGAGCGGGACAGCATTAAGAATGGCTGCAGACTACGGGCTGCGGACTGCGGGCCTTTTGCAGGTTCTCAGTGGCCGGCCGGGAGCCTGCAGTCTGTAGCCGGTAGCCAGACGATGTTCGTCCTCGATACGTTCCTCGGCTGGGTCTTCAGGACCGTCGCCACTGCCGCCGACACGGAGATGAACGACGACACCGCGCTCCGCGAACAGCTGCTCGAGGCGGAGATGCGGCGGGAGATGGGCGAGATATCAGACGACGAGTTCGCTGACATCGAGGTGGACGTCTTGCAGCGCATCCGCGAGATCAAGGAGCGCCGGGAAGGCGCGTCAGGCCCGATCGACCTTGGGAGCGAGCCGCTCGATGCGACTGGCGACTCGCACTTTCAGGTTGAGGCCACGATGTCCGGCGATTTTTATGGTTCGGATCGTTCTGCTGGTGCGGACGAGGTGAGTCGGTCCGAGAGTGTGAACCGTTCGGAAAGTCCGGTCGGTGTGAGTCAGAGCCCGCGAACGAACCGAACGGCCCCAACGAAGCGACCCTCCCGAACGATTCGGACGCGTTCCCGTTCTTCCCGTTCGTGACGCCAAATCTCACCTACGTCTATTGCCTGGTCCGGAGCGCCAAACGGCCCGTGCTGCGCGGCGCGCGAGCAGGCGTGCCAGCCGCGAGACCGCCGCGAGCCCTTGATGCAGGCGGCGACCTTTGGGTGATTGCCGCGGATGTTCCTGAGACTGAGTACGGCGAGGCGGTCATTGCCCATGGGCTGCAGAACATCGAATGGGTATCGCGCCGCGCGCTGGGCCACGAACGCATGGTCGAGCGCTTCCTGGGCCGCACCGGGCTCCTGCCGATGCAGTTGTTTACGCTCTTCACGTCTGACGAGCGGGCCCTCGCTCATGTCGCCCGCGAGCGGCGACGCATCGACCGGCTGCTCGACCGCTTGGACGGTCAGGTCGAGTGGGGCGTGCGCGTAACATGGGACGAGCGCGTCGCACGCGAGGCGGTCGAGAAGGTGCACAAGGCCACGGGCGCCAGAAAGCCGCCGAGCGGTGCGGCGTACCTGTCCAGGAAACGGGATCTGCTCGACGTGAACCGCGCCACGCTGGCCACCGCCCGCAAAGAGGCGACGCGGTTGTTCAGGGAAATGTCCAAGGAAGCAACGGATGCCCGGCGGCGGGCGAGCACCGAACAGGCCGCGCCCGGCTCGCGGTTACTCCTCGACGCGGCGTATCTTGTTGCGGCCGCGCACGCGGCGGCGTTTCGAAAAGCGCTCGACCGCCGCACGCGCGACATCGAGACCTCCGGACTCGCGGTCTCGCTCACCGGGCCCTGGCCGCCCTATAACTTCATCTCCGGCAAGTCTCGATGAGTCCACCACCCGAGCATCAGAACGGCACCGAGGCCGATGACATCCTCGGTACCGAGGATTCATCGCTGTTGGACGTCGTCGACAACGTGCTGAGCAAAGGGGTGGTGCTCACCGGTGATCTCACCGTCAGCCTTGCTCACGTGGACTTGATATACGCCCGCCTGTCGCTGCTGCTGTGCGCAGCCGATCAGGTGCTGCCGAACGAGGATGACGACGTGCTCGCGCGCCACAGTCGCCGCCATGCGCTGCGCGTGCGCCGTTCGACCCTTCAACCGGCTCAGGGTCGCCCCGAGCGGAGTCGAGGGACGACCGGGGCTCGCGGCAGCGTAAGCAACGTCGAACGCCGCAGGAAGTCCGGTGCGTGAGCACCTACTGCGTCTATGCCATCGTGGCTCCTGCCGCCGCGGCTCCCCGGATTCGCGGTCTCCGCGGCGAGCAGCTTCAGCGCGTCGCCTTCCCCCACGCTGACGCCATCGTTGGGCGCCTGTCCTCCGCGCCGCGCGCAACCTCGCCGACGCTCCGCCGATACGATGAGGTGGTACGTGCCCTGACCGCGAGGTATCCGGCGATTCTGCCGGCGCGATTCGGCACCTGCGTCGCCGACCTCGCAGAGCTGGAGGCCGTCGTTCGTGCCCGCCGCGAGGCAGTCACGCATGCGCTGCGGCTCGTCCGCAACCGCGTGCAGATGACGGTGCGTGTGTTTCGCGCGGAAGGATCCGATCGGGACGCGCGCGAACCTGACACGGGCGGACCTGAAGGTCCGCCCCTACAGATCGCTGCGGGGGCGCCGGGTTCGCCCCTCGAGGGGGCGGGGACGGACCGGGGCGGCCGCGGCACGAAGTATCTGCAGGCGAGGGCGGCGGAAGAGGCCGCGCAGCGCGACGTGCCCGAATTCCGGCCGCTTCGTCCCGCGGTGAATCGATGGATCAGAGGGGAGCGCGTCGAGCGCCGAGACGCCGGAACGCTTGCCGCCAGCGTGTACCATCTGATTCCTCGGGCGGCCGCCGCAGCGTACCGGCGGGCGCTCGAGCGCGCCGCCCATGAGGCCGAGGTGCGCGTTGTCGTGAGCGGCCCTTGGCCGCCGTACGCGTTCGCGGAGATCCTCTAGAGCAGCGCACTCGGTGGCGCGGTGCTTTAGTGCGTTTTTCACTCACGAGCCGCAGAGACACAAAGGCGCAGAGTCTGGTTTGGCTTGGTTTCCTTCGCGTCTTTACGTCTCTGTGGCTATGTGGAAGTGAAAACAGCTGTAGCGCTGCGGAAAACCCGAGCAGCCCTGAAAAGGGCTGCTCCACCCGTGATAGGTCAATGTCCACGCCGTTGTAGGGGCGGACTACGCGCTGTTGTAGAGGCGGACCTTCAGGTACGCTCGGAATGCGACTTGGGGTGACTGACATGTCGAAGAAACGTTCATCTGCTCGACAGACGCGCCGCCCGGCCTCCCCAATCGTGAGGCGCAAGAAACGCGCGCCGCGACAGAACGTCATCGCTCGTAAGGGCGGGGTGACCGTGACTGAAGTGGAGGAGCTCGATGAGCTCCGGCGTGAGATCGTGCGTGCGTCGGCTGGCCGTTCTCCTCTCCGCTGGAACGCGGACCCTGATGAGGTGCGACGCTCGGTGGCCCAATTGGTGCTCACGCTTGTCGAATTCATCCGAAGGCTGCTCGAGCGGCAAGCGATCCGCCGAATGGAGGCCAAAACGCTGTCGGAGGAGCAGGTCGAAGCGGTTGGCGAAGCGCTGATGAAGCTGGAGGAGACAGTTCGGGACATGGCCGCCAGCTTCGGCATTCCACCTGACGAGCTGAATCTAGACCTGGGACCGATTGGGAAACTGATGTAAGGACGATCGGGGATTGGGGACTGGGACTCGGGACTCGGGATT
>ORMF011206808.1_pt1 | contig 21431 bp, 12 predicted proteins | sample 1779871 | NCBI WGS metagenome assembly ORMF01 (sample SAMEA104232316, study PRJEB22302) | groundwater metagenome | biome: forest; feature: aquifer; material: groundwater | place: USA | collected 2011-08-07 | depth 5.4 m | reverse complement strand
TGCGTCCGGGAGTGCGCGCCCCACGTCCCAGCCACGCCCCCGCTCGCGCGATCATTACATGCAATGGCCGGGAAGCTATCGCGAGCGCACCGGTTCCGGCAGCGGTCACGATGTACCCGGCGAGGACGAGCGGCTTGCGGCGCCGCAGCAGATCGGTGAAATGTCCGGAGGCAAGTTTCACAGCGCTCGACAGGCCGTCGGCGAAGCCCTCAATCATTCCGAGCCACAGAGGCCCGGCCCCAATCGTGGCGAGGAATGCGGGCAGGATCGCCGTCGCAATCTCGTGGCTCCAGTCGCTGAAGAGGCTCGTCAGCCCGACGCCGAGGGTGGTGCGGTTCAGCCAAGGCTCGGAAGATGGGAGGGTTTCTTTGGTCATGGGAGCAGGGCTGGCGTTTTTCAATCGCGTGCCTGTTACTCATTATTCCAGCTTCAGAAATTCCTTCAACGGTCCATCGATAAATTGGTTCGGACGCCAGCCCTTTATCAATTTGTCAAACAAAAGAGCGTCTGCCGCAGAAAGACCTACACTGCCGGCGGTACCTACGTGAGAGCCTGAAATTGCGTCAACAGCCTGACCAGCAAACCAGATGAGTAGCCATCGGACGCCTTTGGGTGCTAACCTATCGGCCCAATCGACCCGGGAAACCGCGCGACAATACTCGTCCCGCAATTCAACAGAATCGGGCTGCCCCTTTAGCCATTCCTTGAATTTCTGCGATTGCTCAACTAGCCTTAAAATATCCGTAAAATTTCTTTCGCCCGAATTAACAGCCTCTCGTATGCTACGGGAATCGGGAATCACCACCTCGCGGAAAATATCGAGTGCTCTAAGGTTTGTGTCCGCCCGTTTGACAATGCTGCTGACCTTGCAAGCGGCTATGACAGATCGCAAAGGCCCCAGAAGCATTTCTGCCGACTGACGGGCGGCAGTATCGATATCGAGTGTAGTACCTGATAGCTCAGCCAAGATATCGGCTACCGATAACGGCGAATGTCCCGCGAGTATGTATTTCGCGCATGACTTATTTGCTGCGTCGAAATCCACATTCGTACTCACATATATCCACCTGTCGGCGTCGATTGAAGCCTCAAAAATCAAAGGATTGGGGGGAACGTACTCTGGAGCTAAACGACACAATATGCTTGCCACGGCGGAGGAGATATATTGCTTGTCGGCCAGTTCAGGCAATGGCAGCTCACTACCATGCGGAACTTTAACCGGCTTTACATACCTGGCGAATTTGCGCATCAATTTTGAAAATCCTTTGCCTGAGGGGGCGGTGATTTCCGTGAAGAGCTTATGCGCGGCCTGGAGGTAGCCATCGAAGGGCGTATCCATATTACCTAATTGATGCCGTTGGCCTCCGCTCCAGTGAGGTTTTGTTAGTATCACTGCTCTGTTTTCAAAAAAGTCAATCGACAATACACCCATTTCGAATAGTTCAATCAAATTCTCTGGGCCGCACATCCTGACAAGTGAGCGGAAAGCTCCCTCATTTGAGATCAGGTGAACCTTTCCGTAAAAGACAAGACATTCTGCTAACAAACCGATGTCCACGCCGTTGTCTTGCCGGTCTTGCCGGTTGATGCAAATAGCTTCGTACATAGAATTAAGGTTGCGGCGGTGCGATGCACCCAGGTCTCCGGCTAAGTCGCGATCTTCAGTGCAATTTCCTCGAACGCCATCTGTGGATTTGACCGCTTGCTTTCGCGCGCGGCTCTGATTAGCGCACACTTTGTTGTACCATGACACTGTGACCCAAACACTGCAAAATCGCGGCAAGGTTTACCTAGTGGGAGCGGGGCCGGGAGACCCTGGGCTGTTGACGCTCAAGGGGGACGCCGTACTGCGCGAGGCGGACGTTGTGGTTTACGACTATCTCGCCAATCCCGAACTGCTGCTTGAAGCGAAGCCTGGGGCCGAGCTGATCTATGTAGGAATGCATGCCGCGGAGCGGCTGTCGCAGGAGCAGATCAACCGGCTGATGGTCGAGCGGGCGAAAGAAGGCAAGCGGGTCTGCCGCCTGAAGGGGGGCGATCCGTTTGTGTTCGGGCGCGGCGGCGAGGAGGCCGAGTATATCGCGTCTTCGGGGGTTCCCTTTGAGATCGTTCCCGGCGTCAGCGCGGGATACGCCGTTCCGGCATACGCGGGGATACCGCTGACGCATCGCAAGCTATCGTCGAGCGTGGCGTTTATTACCGGACACGAGGACCCCGAGAAAGATGGCGGATCGAATCTCGATTGGGATGGGATCGCTCACGGAGCTTCGACGCTGGTGTTTTTCATGAGCGTGAAAAATATCCCGCTCATCGCGCGCAAGCTGATCGGGGCCGGACGCGCGCCTTCGACGCCGGCGGCGGCCATACGATGGGGGACGCGCGGCGACCAGGAAGTTGTCATCGGAACACTTGAGACGATTACGGAACGGGCGCAGCAAGCGGGTCTGAAGCCGCCGGCTCTGGTCGTCGTGGGCGATGTGGTTGCGCTGCGGGAAAAGCTGCGGTGGTTTGAAGACCTACCGCTGTTCAGCCAGCGAATCCTGATCACGCGCGCGCGGGAGCAGGCGGCCGAGCTGGCGGCGCCGTTGCGGGCGCTCGGCGCGGAAACCATCGAGCTGCCTTCGATTGCCATCGAGGACCCGGAGGATTTTTCGGCGCTCGACACTGCCGTCCGTGCGGCGGGCGGCTACGATTGGATTATCTTCACGAGCGCCAACGGAGTCCGGAAATTCATGGCCCGGATGGAGGCAACGGGCGAGGATATTCGCGGACTTGCGTCCACCAAGCTTTGTGCGATTGGTCCCGCGACTGCCGCCGAACTGCGCAGGCACTTGCTGAATGTCGCAAAGGTTCCCCGCGAGTATCGCGCCGAAGGCGTGCTCGAAGCCTTCTCGGGCGAAGCGCTGGAAGGCAAGCGGGTCTTGATTCCCCGCGCCAAGGTTGCGCGCGACGTGCTGCCGATCGAGCTGCGCAAGCGCGGCGCCACGGTGGATGTGGTCGAAACCTATCGGACTGTAGCGCCCGCGGAATCCGCCGAGCGCGCGAGCGCAATCTTTTCGCGGCATAAACCCACCCTCATTACATTTACCAGTTCCTCGACGGTTGAAAATTTTCTTCGCCTGCTGCCAGCGGAAGAGCGGGCGGCGTTTTTGCAAGGCGTGAAGTTGGCATCGATCGGACCCATCACCAGCCGAACGCTGGCGCGCAACGGCTGGAAGGCCGATATTGAGGCTCGCGAATACACGGTACCGTCATTGATCGAGGCGATTGTGGAGGCGGCGGGGAGGAAATCGGGGACGCAACAATAAGGGTCGGTGGGACCTTGCTCCCGCTCCCTTACGGTCGCGGCTCGGATTGATGGCAGGAGCGCTGGCGGAGCAGGTCGTCGAGCTGCTGGGAAAAGACGGAACGCGGCAGCACCAGATCGCAACCGGCTTTCTGCGCCTCGCGAATCAAATCCCCTTGCACATGCGAAGCGAAGGCAATGATCTGGACCGGCCGGTCCGGCGCGGCCTTGAGTTTCGCGATCATCTCGATGGGATGGAAACCGCGGCCGTTCAGGTCGAGCAGAACCACGCTCGGCGACAATTCGGTCGCTTGCAACAATTTGCTTTCGTCGTGAACGAACTCCACGGTGACGCCCACGCGCTTGGCCGCGGCGGCAATCTTGGCCCCAAAGAAAATATCCTCGACGGCTGCGAAAAAACGCGGCTCCTGATTTCCCATAGTTGACTCCCGGGCGGGTCGCGCACATCCACGCCTATACTTCACAGTATATCCAGTAGCTTTATCCCCGCGTACCAATCGGCCGTGATAACAAAAATCGAGCCGGAGGCCTCTAACCAAATAGGGTGGGTTAGGTTAGCGACTCCGGCTCATTGGACGCGCCATCCGGGGCGGATGGCTTTTGGTCAAGTCTAGTCAGTGTGTGGTTATCAGAATTCATCCCGAAGGATGGACCCTGTAATAACCATATTGTCCCACAATTACTCAAATCGGTAAAGAACTATTTTCCCTTTCAAGTCAATAGGTTGCATGAATATTTGTAGATAGGGCACCAGAGGGCGGTGCCGGAGTCTTCCAAATTCCATTGGTGCCAGTCCCGGTTAATTCTGAAAACGGAACGATTACTACAAAAGTTGGTAGCGAATAAGCCCGGTTGCTTTTACGCTACCTCGAAAAATGATTTCGAGGATTTTGACGATAGGTGTATTCCTCTGCGAGAGGAAGAGAACGCAGTGCAGATCCCTCACTCCGTTCGGGATGACTTCTTCGCGCAGGGACGGAAACGGGATACACCGTTTAGAAAACCGGGCTAGAAGGTGCGGCCGATGGTGAAGCGAATCGTGCGGGCCGGCTCGGAGTAAGGCCGGGCTGTGCCGAAGGCAAAAATGGCGCTTTGATAAGTGGCTTGGTTGGGAAAGAACGCGGGATTGACGAGAGGATCGGGCGCGATGTTGGTATTGAGACGCAGCGGATTGTAGGCCCAGTAGACGCGGAACGGAGCATTGACGATCGGCAACACAACTTGGATTTCGAGACCCGTGGAAGCACGCCATTTGAAGTTGGTTCCCGGCGAGAAATCCAATTGTTTTTTAAAGTTAATGTCCGGAAATTGTGCCTGGAGATCCTTCAGGTGCTGGTCGGTGAGCTGCAGTTGCGATTTCCTCCAGGCCGTATTCACGCCGATGTCGGCGAACACGGCCAGTGTGACGGGGCCGAAGATGGGAATGCGGTATTCAAAGTTGCCGAGGAGCTTCGTGTCGCCGCCGGGGAACGTGATGCGGTTGATGGGAACCGTCATGACCTGCCCTTGCTGGGTTTCCTGACCGATATTGCTCAGCCCGGTGGTGGTGCGCGGAGTGCCGTCCGAATTGAGAACCGGGATGCTGGCGATGTCCGGAATGAAAACGATGGGGCTGATGGTGTAGAAATCGAAGCCGCGAATGTCGGTTTCTCCGCCTACGTAGAAGCGCGAGAAAGGAGGAACCTCGCGTCCGCCGTAGCCGCTCATGGTCGAGCCGAGCAGGTGCATCCCCCACACCCGATTGCCGCCCAGAGGATGAAAATACTTGTACTCGACCGTCGGCCGCCACATGCGGACGTTGCCGCCGAGGCCCGCCAGTTCCATGCTCAAGAAGATGCTGGTGCCGTGCGTGGGAGACATGGGGTTATTGAGCGTGCTGTATTGATACGTGGGAATAACCCTGCTGGTCTTGATTCCTTCCAGGGAATTGGGTCCGCTGAGTCCGTTGAAGTTTAAATTCTCGAAGAGGACCTGCGAGGCCGTGCTGAACGTGGTGATGTTGCTGATGTCGTAGCCGTAGCTCAATCCCACGCGGCTGAAATTATTGTGCAGCGGGTAACTCGCGAAAGCGGTGAAACCGTAGCTCGACTGGCGATAGTTCTGAATGTTGTCGGATCCAACCAGGTTGATGATGGGGCGCAGATCCTGCCCGGCCAGGATCGAGGCCTGTTGCGCCTGGTTGTAATTATAGCGGTTGGAGTAAAGAGTGAAGCCGGCCTGGAGCGGACGGTCGAAGACATACGGGTGGGTGAGGCCGAGCACGATGTTGCGTTCCAGGCTCCCCAGTTGCGCATCGAGCGTGAGCGTCTCGCCCTGCCCCAGAAAATTGTTGGTCTGGTAGTTGAATCCTACGAAACTGCCGGAAAGGCCGCTGACGCCGCCCGTGAAGCCGATCGCGTTCTTACCTTTTTCCTTCACCTTTAGATTGATGTCCACCGTGCCTTCGCGATTGTTCGGCTGCACGTCGGAATCCTTGGGATCGAGCTTTTCAAAATAGCCGAGCTGGTTGAGGCGCAGCAGGCTGAGTTCCCAGAAGCGGCTGTTGAACAGCGACCCCTCCTGCAACAGCAGCTCGCGGCGGATCACCTTGTCGCGCGTGGTGGTGTTGCCGGAAAACTCGATGCGGCGCACCGTGAACTGCTTGTCCTCGTCGATGCTGAAGACCATGTCGATCTGGTGTTTCTCGTCGTTGATCTCCGTGTCGGGCGTGGCGACAAAGTTAATATACCCGTATTCGCCGTAGAGCTTGCGCAGGCTTTCGAGCCCTTTGCGGATCTTCGAAACGTCGAAGAGCGCCCCTTCCTCCATCTCGAACATCGGACGGAGCGCTTTGTCAGGCTCCTTGAATAGCTTAACGCCCTTGAAGGTCATCTGGCCTAGGCGGTAGCGTTCGCCCTCGACGAGCGGAACGGTGATATTCACTTTGCGTCCCGGCTTGCCGCTCTTCAGCAATGGGATGTGAATGCCGCCGCCGGTCTCGACCGTGTTGATCTTCGGATCGTTGACCAGAACTTTGAAGTAGCCCCGGTTCTGATAGGCTCCCCGGACGAACTCCGTGTCTTCGTCCAGTTTGTTCTTGTCGTAAGTCTTGCTGAAGAGATTTTCGAGCACCAGACTGTAAGGGATTCCGATCGGCCGGGAGTGTTTCATGGAGCGCACCAGCACGCGCCGAGGAATCACTTTGTTCCCCTCGAAATCAATGCGTCCGATCTTTACCTTGGGACCTTCGTCGATGTTGAACGTCAGAGAGACGGAGGAGGGCGGTATTTGTTTCGTTTCGACATTGATGGTGGCGTACTGGCGGCCGCGTTCGGAGAGGAGCTGCTTCAGCACCACTTCGGCCTTCTTGATGCGCGTCGGTTCGAAGCGGCTCTCGACGGAGAGGCCCACTTTTCGCTCCTTGTAACGGTCCAGAATGTCGGAAGTGGTGACGGATTTGTTTCCCTTGTATTCGATGCTACGGATGGTGGCCTTTTCCTTGACCTCGAAGGTGACGACCTTGCCCTTTTCTCCGTCGTCCACCCGCAGCACCAGGTCTTCAAAAAGGCCGGTGTTGTAAAGCGCCATGAAGTCGCGGCGGAGGGAGAGCTCGTCATATGGGTCGCCCGGTTTGGTGAAGATGCGCGCGCGCATGGTGGCGACCGGGACGCGCCGGTTTCCGCGGAACTGAACGCTTTCCACCACTGCCTGCGCGCCGCCCTGCGGCCAGGCGCTGCTCACCGTCAAGCCCGTCAGGGAGGCAAAAAATAGAAATGCGCCCGCCATCAGGCACCGCTGCTGAAAAGACGACTTATGCATAACGACAGTCCGGTCTACGAAGACAAGAGCCTATGAAAGACAAAAAGGCCACCTTCCCGCAAATACTCACATTAGATGCATCCCTCCCAGAAAAAGGAAGCCCAGGCGCACAAAAATTTCTTAAGTAAGGCTACCTCGCCCGTTTAGGGAAAAGCAGGCCGTACTAGGTTTTATAACAGAAATGGGCTGTCGGAAGCAAAACGGGGGAGCCGCCGCCGATTCGCTCTACCCCTCCAATTTCAGTTTCGCGTACCCCAGCGGCCCAGTTCTTCGGAGCCTTTGGAGGTGGTGGCGGCAACGGCTTTTTGACAGAGGGCCTAACGACGTTCCCGGTCAGTAACAATCTTTCGCTCATCAAGCACGCGGGCAGGACATCCGCATTCACAATACCGGGATCCCCCTCCGGCCGGGGCAGAAACGGGGGACTGCCGGCTTACACTTGTCCCACGAAAAGCGGACTGGGCTCTCCAGTGCTGTCGACCTGCCGGTAGTATAGCCCGTCGCCCTCCAGGAAAACTTCCAGAAAGGCAGGCCGCGTAATGCCGCCCTGGATCAACGCTTCCGAAAGCGGGTCTTCAATGTATTTCTGCAACGCACGCCGCAGGGGACGCGCTCCGTAGGAGCGGTCTTTGCAGGTCTTCTCCAGGATCCATTTTTCGGCGTCGCCCGTCAGCGTGATGGTGATCTCTTTGTGGGTCAGGCTCTGGTTGATCTGGCCGACCATTAAATTGATCACCTGGATCAGGTCCTCGTCCGACAGGGAGTTGAACAGGATAATTTCGTCCAGCCGGTTGAGAAACTCCGGGTTGAAGACGCGCTTGACTTCGTTGCGGACAATGTCCTCCGTCTCTTTCACGACCGTATCCGCGGCCGGCGGCTGGAATCCCATCTTGCTGCTCTTTTCCAGTGCGCGCGCGCCGATGTTGGAGGTCATGATGATGATGGTGTTCTTGAAGTCCACCGTATTGCCCAATCCGTCGGTGAGCTGACCGTCTTCATAGACCTGCAGCAGGATGTTGAAAATGTCGGGATGGGCCTTCTCGATCTCGTCCAGCAGAATGACCGAGTAGGGCGCGCGCTTCACTCGCTCCGTCAGTTGGCCGCCCTCTTCGTAGCCCACGTATCCGGGAGGCGATCCGATCAGCTTCGAGACAGCGTGCTTTTCCATGAATTCCGACATATCGAATCGGATCAGCGCCTTTTCAGTTCCGAAGAGGAATTGCGCCAGCGACCGCGCGACCTCCGTCTTCCCGACTCCGGTGGGACCCAGGAACAGGAAGGAGCCAACGGGGCGGGTGGGGTTCTTGAGACCCGCGCGCGAGCGACGAATAGCGCGGGACAGCGCCGAGATAGCCCGGTCCTGACTGATGACGCGCTTGTGCAACTCCTCTTCGATCCGCAGGAGCTTGGCCATCTCTTCTTCCTTGATGGCGGTGACGGGAACGCCGGTCCAGCGCGCCACAACTTCCTCGATGTCTTCCTTGCCGACGGTGCCGCTGGTGGTTTCGTCCAGATGGAACTTTTCCCTCATGCCGCGCAGGTTTTCCCGCTCCTTGCGCTCTTCATCGCTGTAGAATCGCGCCTTCTCGAACTCATGGTTCGCGATGGCGTTCTCCATGCGATGAACGATGAACTTGATGCGCTTCTGAATGTCGGACAACTCTTCGGGAAGAGTGGTCTGGCGCAGCTTCACGCGAGCACCGGCCTCGTCGATCAAGTCGATGGCCTTGTCGGGAAGGAAGCGGTCGGGAATATAGCGGTTGGAATTGTAGACCGCGGAGTAGAGCGACTCGTCGGTGTAGGTGACGGCGTGAAACTTTTCGTAGCGGTCTTTTATTCCGAAGAGCACCTTGATGGCGTCGGTTTCGTTGGGCGGTGGAACCTTGACGGCCTGGAAGCGCCGTTCGAGCGAGCGGTCCTTCTCGATGGACTTGCGGAACTCGGCTGGCGTGGTGGCCCCGATGCACTGAATCTCGCCGCGAGAAAGAGCGGGCTTCAGGATGTTGGCGGCGTCGAGCGACCCTTCCGCAGAACCTGCGCCCACCAGCGTGTGCAACTCGTCGATGAAGATGATGGCGTTCTGGTTCTCCATCAATTCCTTCATGATGGTCTTCAGTCTTTCCTCGAACTGCCCGCGATACTTGGTTCCGGCGACGATTAGAGAAAGGTCCAGCGCCAGAATGCGCTTGTCGGCGAGGAAGGAAGGCACTTCGCCATCGGCGATCCGCTGCGCCAGCCCTTCGACAATAGCGGTCTTCCCGACGCCCGGCTCGCCGATCAGAACGGGATTGTTTTTTGTGCGGCGGCAGAGGATTTGAACCACGCGCTCCAGCTCGTTCTCGCGGCCGACCAGCGGGTCGAGAATATTGTCTAGCGCCGCTTGCGTGAGGTCCCGGCTAAACTCGGCGAGCAATGAGCTTTCCTTGGGACGGGAAGCTGCGACTTTTTCCGTCTGCGAGCGGACCAGTTCTTCGCGAATGGTCGAGAGGCGCAGCCCGCGCTCGCGGAGGATTTCCGCTGCGAAGCATTTCTCTTCGCGCAGCAGGCCCAGGAGCAGGTGCTCGGTGCCGATGTGCTTGTGCGAGAGGCGCTCGGCCTCCTCGGCGGCATAGGCCAGCACGCGTTTGCACTCGTGGCTGAGTGGGAGATCGACCGAGGTCGAGACCTTCTCGCGGATGGTGGTATGACCTTCGATCTGTTTCCGGATGGATTCAATGGAGGCGTGAGAGCGCAGGAACCGATTCGTCAGCGCCTTGTCCTCTCGCAACAGTCCCAAGAGGAGGTGCTCTGTCTCGATGTACGGACTGCCGAACTGGCTCGCCTCGTATCGGGCGAAGAAGATCACCCGGCGGGCTTTTTCGGTATATCGTTCGAACATATTTCCCTTTCAGAAGCGCCGAACGCTCTTCGCTCTAACAGGGGGACGTCACCGCATCGTTTGAGAAAAAGAGAAAGCCTCCAGCCGGCCATTCTCCAGCTTAAGCACCCGATCACAGCGCTGGGCAAAGCTCATGTTGTGAGTAACCAAGACCGTCGTCATCTTACACGCCCGATGCAATTCCTGCATCAAATCCGCGATCCGTTCGCCGTTCCGCGCGTCCAGACTTCCAGTCGGTTCGTCGGCCATCAGGACCTTTGGTTCGCCGACCAAGGCCCTGGCCAGTGCGGCCCGCTGCTGTTCGCCACCCGAGAGTTCGCCCGAACGGTGGCTGCTCCGGTCTTTCAATCCCACCCGTTCCAGCCATTCGGCGGCCCGCTTTAACGCCTCCGCGCCGCTCATCCCCCGGATTCGCAGGGGCATTGCTACATTTTCCACGGCGCTGAATTCCGGGAGCAGATAATCGAGTTGCCACACGAAACCAAAATCCCGGTTCCGCATCTCCCCTTTTTCTGTCTCGGAAAGATTCGAATACTGCACCCCCTTGAAGTATACCTCACCGCTCGAAGGAATGTCTAGCAAACCGAGGATCTGCAACAGCGTACTCTTTCCGCTACCGGATTCTCCGACGATCGCCACCATCTCGCCCGACTCCACGCTCAATTCGAGAGAGTCCAGAACCACCAGATCCGAATGTCCCGATCGAAATACCTTCGTCAGTTTTTCGGTTCGCAACATGGTTAGTGGCACGGCACCGTCCACTTGCGCAGCGGGATTATTCATAGCGCAGAGCCTCGGCCGGGGCAATGGATGCGGCGTTCCGGGCTGGATAGAGCGTCGCCAGAAAGCTGATCAGCAACGCCACGGCGGCCACCCAAAGGCCATCCACGATTCTCGGGCTGAACGGAACGTAGCTGATCGAATAAATATTCGGATCGAGACGCAGCAGATGGCGCCGGCTCCCCAGCCAGCACAGCACGTACCCTCCCACAAGCCCCAGCACCGTTCCCGTCATACCGATCACAAGGCCTTGCAGCATGAAAATCTTGCGAATCTGCGTGCGGCGCGCACCGAGCGAAACCAGGATGGCGATGTCCCGAATCTTTTCCATCACCATCATGACCAGCGAAATCAGGATATTCAGCGCCGCCACAAAAACGATCAGACCGATGGTGATCACGGTGACGATCTTTTCCATTTTCAAGGCGCTGAACAGGGCGCGATTCTGCTCCATCCAGTTGGTGCTGGTAAAGCCGCTACCGGCCCGTCGCTGCAAGTCCTCGCCCACGTCGGCGGCGCGATAGATATCGTCGATTTTGAATTCCAGGACCGAAACAACATCGCTCAATCCCAACAATTGCTGCACGGCCGGCAAGCTGGTGAAGGACCATGTCGAATCGAAATCGTAGAAGCCAGAGTCAAACACTGCCGCGACACGGAAATATTGATAGCGCGGAACCATGCCAAACGGCGTCAGGTGTCCTTGAGGACTGACGACGAGGACGCTGTCTCCAGGCGATGCGCCGAGCGAGTCGGCCATCACCTTGCCAATTACCACGGGCGGCTGCGCGCCCGCCGCGATCGGCTCCCGCAGCGGCGCGATCGATCCTTCGCGGACCGAGCCCAGCAGATTTCCCACCTTCAATTCCGCCTCAGGGTCCACGCCCTTCAGGATCATCTGGCTGGAGCGGGTGCCGTGGGAGACGAGCACGGTTCCGTAAAGCGCCGGCGCCGAGGCCAGCACGTGCGGCGCAGTCGAGAGCTTCTGGAGCAGCGGACGCCACTCGCGAATGCCGTCTCCCTCGCGCCGCTCAAAGTTGACGTGCGACGTTGCACCCAGCAGCCGCCCTTGCAGGTCCTGCCGGAATCCGTTGTTGATGGCCAGCGCCACAACCAGCGAAGTCACTCCGGCTGCGATACCCAGCACGGAGATTGCCGTGATAACGGAAAGCACCGCCACCTTGCGCTTGGCCCTCAGATAACGCAGGGCTACAAATAACTCGAAGCTCACGCTGCTCCTCTCTCGATAATCGGCTCGAAAGCTGCGTTTTGTAATTCTATTCTAGCGCGGATTATTGTTGGAATTGTGCTCTGATAGCCCCGGACGAGGCGACAGAACATTACGGGTGATTCGATTGTCATTTGCGATTACGCAACCGGCTGGGAAATGTCCTCTGTACCCAACAGCAGAGCCAGCCCTCGGAGGACGTCCCGCATCCTGCTGGCCCCGAGGATACCAATTCGAGCGCCGAGCCTCGTTCGGTCGATGGTGCGAATTTGCGAGATGTTCACGACGCTGGTTCGCGGAAGCCCCGCCTCACCGCGCTTGAGGCGAACATTTCCCGGCATGGCTGCCCGCCGCAGGTTTGACGTGATGGCCACTACAACGGTGATGGAAATTGCGCTTCGATTGAACCGGTCGTGTTGGACGACCAAGGCGGGGCGACGGCCTGCCGGCGCCGATCCTTCGGCGGCTCCAAACTCGAGCCAGTAGACCTCTCCCTGACTTATCACCACCGCTCATCCGTCCAAGGCATTCCAATCGCGTCCAGCGCGGACGCCTCGCGGCTCTGTTCGTCTCGGAACTCCGGCTCTGCGAAGAGTTCGTTCAGCCGCCGCGTTATTTCAGCATCCCGGCGTGCGCGCATCGCGTGCCGTAACACCCGCGTTACAAACCGGCTTCGCGATTCGCGCCGCGCTCTGGCTGCGCGGTCAACGGCAGCGAGCAAGTCTTCCGGAACCGCGATTGCCGTCTTCCGTAGTGCCATGGTTATTACTCCAATTGGTATTACCGAAGAGCATACCACGAAACGGCTTTCACTTGAAGTTTGCGCCACGGTTCACTCCTCCGCCGCTTGGGTCGCAATCTCCGGCCTTAACAGCGGAAACAGAATCACATCGCGAATCGACCGCGAGCCGGTCAGGAGCATGGCCAGGCGGTCGATGCCGATTCCCTCGCCGGCCGTGGGCGGCATGCCGTAGGAGAGCGCGCGGACGTAGTCCTCGTCCATGCCGTGCGCTTCGGCGTCGCCTTGTTCGCGCAGCGCCACCTGCGCTTCGAAGCGTTTTCTTTGCTCCTCGGGATCGTTCAGCTCGCTATAGGCGTTGGCGATCTCCATGCCGGCGGCGTACAGCTCGAAACGCTCGACCCACTCCGGCTCGTCCGCTTTGCTCTTGGCGAGAGGGGAGACCTCCACCGGAAATTCGCAGATGAAGGTTGGCTGGATCAGCTTCGGCTCGCAGACGGCCTCGAAGAGACTCGCGACCGTTGCGCCGAGGGAATCGCCGAGCGCGATGATCTGCGGACCCTCTCCGCTGATGCGATTCCACGCTTCGACGACCGCGCGGGTCCGCTGCGGGTCGCTGAAGTCCGCGATTGCCGGACGCGAGGATTCCTCCGGCCAGAACTCGCGCACCGCCTCGCGCATGGTGTAGCGATGGAAATGCGAGAAGTCGATGGTTGTCTCGCCGAACTGGACCGCCGTTGTGCCGCAAGTCTCCTCGACCACTTCGGGCAGCAGGCGCTGGGTCAGCTCGATCAGGTCGTGGTAGTTGCTGTAGGCCTGATAGAACTCGAGCATCGTGAACTCCGGGTTGTGCTGCGTCGAGATGCCTTCGTTGCGGAAATTCCGATTGATCTCGAAGACGCGGTCGAAGCCGCCCACCACCAGCCGCTTCAGATAGAGCTCGGGAGCGATGCGCAGGAATAGGTCGAGATCGAGCGCATTGTGATGCGTGCGAAACGGACGCGCCGTGGCGCCTCCGGCCATCGGCTGCATCATCGGCGTTTCCACTTCGATGTAGCCGCGGCCTTCGAGCGCGGTTCGCAGCGAGCGGATCAGCCGGCTGCGCTTCTCGAAGACCTTGCGGACTTCGGGATTCGCGAGCAGATCGAGATACCGCTGCCGGTAGCGCGCTTCGACGTCCTGCAAGCCGTGCCACTTTTCGGGCATCGGCAGCATGGCTTTGGCGAGCAGAACGAGCGAGGTCACATGAACCGAAAGCTCCCCCGTGCGAGTGCGAAACAAATATCCCTCGACGCCAATCAAGTCACCCAAGTCCAGGAATTGCCAGAGCTGAAACTCGCGCTCGGCGACGGCGTCCTTCCGGACATAAAGCTGCAACCGGAATCCGCCCTGCGTCAGGTCGGCGAATCCGGCCTTGCCATGGCCTCGAATCGCTCCCAACCGCCCGCAGACGCGCAGGGAGGGCTTATCCGCGGCCAGTTCCTCGGCGGTTTTGGATGAAAACGCCTCCGTGATTTCGCCGAGTGTTTGCGTAAACGCGAACTGGTGGGGATAGAGGGGAATGCCCAGAGCTGCGACCTGCCGCAGCTTCTCGCGGCGCTGTTCCAGGAGTTCCTGCTCAAATGACAATGCGGCGCCTGCCTTTCCTGCCGGTCTCTCCGGCGACGGTCGTTTCGGAGCGTATGGAATTCCCCAATTTACATCAAAAGGGCGCAAGGAAGAAATGGCTCTTCCAAGAACCGAGCCGCGACCGAAAGGGAGCGGTCTCCCTGGCGTGCGTCGAGTCCCTCCAAGAACCGCTCCCTTTCGGTCGCGGCTCGGTTCGCAGCATCGGGACCGCGGTAGAGCGACGGCTTGGCGGAGGCAACATTTGGGCGCGAAACACTCTGGTGCTGAGCGCGGGCTTTCGATACAATGGGGAGCCTAGTCGGCATTCAACCTCTCCGCAAACGTGCAACAGAACGCCAGCAATCCGAGCCAGGCGATCGCGGGGAGGGAAAGCAGGTTTTGACACCGGAATGACCACGCCAACTTCAAACTCATGGCGGCTTGCCGTCCTCTTTGGGATTCCGGTATTGCTGGTGATGCTCACGCGTCTCCCGTTGACGCCGGCACACCTTTATTCTTTTGACTCCGTGAATCTGGCGCTGGCTCTGAAGAACTTTGATCCGACGCGCAACCAGCCCCAGCCTCCCGGCTATCCGTTGTTTGTGGCCGAGGAGCGCTTATTCAACCCGATTTTCCGGACTCCGGAACGGACCTTCGCGGTGCTGGCCAGCGTGGTCTGCGGCCTCTCGCTCGGGGTGCTCTACTTGCTGGGAAAAAGGATGTTCTCGCCGGCCATCGGAATGATTGCGGCCGCTTTCCTGTTTGTAAATCCGGCCTTCTGGTGGTCGGGGCTGACTTCGCCACTGCGCCCGCATATCGCGCTGTTCTCGCTGCTCGTAGCCTATTTCTGCTGGCGCGCCGTTTCGGGAGAACCTCGGTATTTCCTTTGGGCATCGCTGGCCTTCGGCCTGGGCAGCGGTTTCCGGCCGGAATTGTTGGTGGTTCTATTTCCCTTGTGGGCCTGGACGGCGTGGAAATGCGGCGAGGCGCGCTTGTTTATTCGCGGCTTCCTCCTCGCCGCCGGATCCACGCTGCTGTGGGTGATCGTGCTGGCAATCGCTTCCGGAGGCGTGGCCCAGATGATCTTTGCGTTTTTCCCTTACATATTCTCGCAGACGCAGCAAACGTCGGTGCTGCTCGATCCACGCGCCGGCACCTGGATCCGCTGGGCCGGGCGCGCCTTCCTCTGGAACGGCCTGGGAATGCTGCCCTGGATTTGGACCATCCCGTTTGGCTGGTCTCGTTTCCGCGAGTCGCCGGAGCGGCATAAGCTGACGGGGTTCCTCCTGGCGTGGTTTCTGCCGGCTTTCGCTTTTTATCTATTGGTCCACATCGCCGAGCCGGATCATGCGCTCACGACCATCCCGCTGCTGTGTCTGGCGGGCGCATACTGCGTGGTGGCGGCGGAGGAGGCCATTGCCCGGAAATGGGGCACGGAGTGGAACGGGAGCCGGGGACTGGCGGTCTGGTTCACTCTGGCCGTGAACATGATGCTGTTCTTCATGCAGTTCACGCTCCCGCAGCGCTTGCCGGGAACCGGCTTTCGCGGCTTGCAATCGGTCAAGGACGCCGTTCTCATCGGAACCTTCGAAAGCTCCTATGCCCGTGTGCTCTGGGTGGAGCAGATGCTGGACCTCTCACTGAAGCGCATTCAGGAATTGAAATCGAGCGCCAACCGGCCCGTGATGTTCGTATGGTCCAGGGACGGCGAGCCCGTCTGGCGAAGGATTTGTTACTACCTTCCCTCCGATCGGGTGGTCGCGCTCGACGAAAAGGGAGACCCCGCAGTCCAGGTTACGATGGCCCAAGAATGGTCCGGCCCCACGCAAACTCATACATACGCAGGAGCCGCGCCCATCCGAATTCCAATTCCCAAAGGAGTCCGGATCATCTGGCTGATCTCACCGGCGACGGTGGGAGCATTGGGGCGCGTGGTCCCATTGCAATCGGCAGCCCCTCTTTACTACACCGATCTCGCGCCCGACTCCGGGGGCTTCCGTTGGGGCTCGTTCGAGTTCGCTCCGGAGTAAGGCGGCTTCCCTCCGGAACCGCGATGACGTTTTCTCCTCCGAGTGGCGGCCGCCCGACGCAGCCGCTCAGTTCCCCGACAAAGGACCCAGAAAAGATGCCGTTTGAAAAAATCTCACTTCTAATCGCGGCCGGAATTGCCTCCGTTACGTTCCGCAACGCCGGGAAGCTGAATGCCTGGGATGGCCAGATGCTGGACGAACTGAAAGCGGCTTTCGACACGATTGCCCGCGATGAAGCCGTCCGCGTAGCAATCCTCACGGGCGAGGGAAGAGCGTTCTCCGTCGGCGCCGATCTGAACTGGTTCACCCCAGACGTTCCCACACACCAGTTCCGCTTGCAGGCGCGCGAAGCACACGACTTTTTCGATGCCGTGGAAGATTTGGAGAAACCGGTGATCGCAGCCATCAACGGTGTGTGCGTGGGAGGAGGCCTGGAGTTGGCGCTGTCGTGCGATCTTCGAGTCACAGTGGAGGAGGCCCGCTTCGGCTTCCCCGAGACCAACGCCGGCATCATCCCCGGTTCGGGCGGCTGCTCGCGACTGGCTCGCCTCGTCGGCGTGGGGATGGCGAAGGAGCTGGTCCTGACCGGTGAGCTGATCTCCGCCGCCGATGCCAAACAGATCGGCCTCGTCAACGCCGTAGTTCCCGCCGGGCAGTTAATGGAAAAAACAAAAGATTACGCCGCGAAGATCATGAAGCGCGGTCCGCTCGCCGTCGGGATGGCGAAGCAGATCATCAACACGTCGCTGAACGTCGATGCCGCATCCGGCCGCGCGCTGGAGCGGTTGGGCCAAAGTATCCTGCTCGGCACCGAAGATGCCCAGGAAGGATTCAAAGCCTTTCGGGAAAAAAGACCGCCGAAGTTCGAGGGGAAATAACCAGCAATCACAGTCCCTGTAGCTTGCGGGTGGCCGGGCGACTATAATGACTATATAGTTTCCGCAGCCTGAGCTGAACGTAAGGCAGGTCGAGATGGGACTTTTTACTGTAAAAGGGTTTCTCACAGGACCAACAGGACAACGAGAGGAAGCTGAATTTCTCGTTGATACTGGCGCGACGCTTCTCGCGATCCCTCGGCCTATGGCAGAGCGCTTGGCGCTCACTCCCACCCGCTCGCAACGCATTATAATGGCCGGAGGACAAAGAGACACTTGGCCCGTGGCCGAAGTCCGCTTCGCCCTGAACGGAACAGAAATTACAACTCCTTGCTTCATTGCGCCCGCTGGTCCTCCACTGCTCGGCGCTGTGGCTCTAGAAAGCCTCTTTCTGGCGGTTGACCCCGTGGCGAAGCGTCTCATTCCCGTGGAAGGCTTTGTGGGCTGATACCTTACTTTTTGTGGCTTGCCCGGAAGCATAGGTGAGCTATAATCCAACGCTAGAAAAACCGCAGGGAGTCTAAAATGCTCCGAGCTACACAGCTAACAATTACGATCCTATTTTGTTGGATCATGTTGGAGGCTCAGGCACCTCAAACTACGGCAGCCCAAGACATCAGAGTTACAAGTGCCGGCCCGAGCGGCACTTCGGTTCGGTCCATCGTCATCGACCCTCTGAAATCCGATAAGATTTATGCCACTACCTCTGCTGGTGCCTTCAAGACCACGAACGGCGGGGAGAGTTGGAAAGTACTGAATTTCGGCCAACCGAAAACACTGCAATTCTTTTTTATCCAGCGAATAAAGATCGATCCATCCGATTCCGATACTCTTTACGCCGAATATTCTTCACTCGATGACCGTCACGTGCACAGAGAAGGTCTTTTGAAGAGCACGAACGGAGGAGAGTCCTGGAGCGATGCAGATTTGAAGACGTATGATCTAACGTATGATCCATCAAAGCCTAAGACGGTTTACGCACGAAATTCCGGGAAGATTTTGAAAAGCGCAGACGGAGGGAAAACCTGGAACACATTCGACATAGATCTTCCCAAGGGAGTTAGCGGACTTTCTCATTTCGTAATCTCTCCCTCAGTTCCCCAAACACTGTATGCCTTAGCTGGTAATGATGGCGATTTCCATAACGTGGATTGGGTATTTAAGAGCACCGACGGTGGATTGACTTGGCGCAAAGCCAGCTCGGGACTTCCTAATGATTACATCCAAACCTTGGCCGTTGATCCGTTAGACTCCGGCGTTCTCTATGCCGGGATGTCACATGGGATACTTAAGACGATGAATGGTGGAGAGGACTGGACCGCTTCGAATAAAGGGCTTCCGGATAAGGTTGTATATGCGTTGGTAATCGATCCCTCAAACGCTGGAGCTGTTTACGCTGGCACATATGGTGCCGGAATTTTCAAAAGCACCAACACAGCAGAAAGCTGGACTGAGGCAAACACCGGACTTACGGAAAAGAATATTTTTGCTCTGGTAATTGACCCCTCCAACCATTCAAAGCTATATGCGGGAACCATCAAAGGAGTCTTCAAGAGCATTAATGCCGGAGCGAGTTGGCAGCCCACGGGTTTGCAGTAGATCGTCAGCGATCTAATACAATATCGTTTCGGCACCACCAATAAAATTCCTCAGCAATTCCTCAACAAAGCGGTGATTCCATCACTTTCCAATAGCTTAGAAAAATCGCCGGTTCTTGTTCTCGTCCGGCACGTCCAACCCCAGCTTGGCGATGAGCGGCTCAACGTCCTGGATATACTGCCGGCGCAACTCGCCGTTGGGACGTTTTTTCAAGCCCCACTTGATGTACTCCTGCTGTCGCGAGGAGTCCGACCGGCCGAACATATCGAGCGCCGCAGGGTACCATTTTTCGATGGCGCGCTGCGCCTCTTCGCGTCCGGCCGCGGTTTCGCAAATGCGCTCCAGGCGGTCGTGGCCCATGAGCGTGTGACCGCGCTCGTCCTTCACCACCATCGGCGCAACCTTTGCGAGAACCACGTAGCTGGAGCCGACCCACTCGTAGGCCTGGTACATACCCACGCGATCGGTGAGGAAATTCACGGCCGCCAGCTCCGTCCACGTCGGAAACTTCATGTGGAAGGCATACTGCGTGACGGGCAGGTCTTCGTCGGCGAGCTTCGGATCGAGGTCGCGCGCGATATTGTAAAACAGCTCGCTGTGCCCCACCTCCTGCCAGCAGTAGCTTGCTGTGCGCACCCGCTCAATGGGCGACGGCGCCTGATACGTCCCCACCATCCAGACTTGCGTCAGGAAGTCTAGGATCGCGGTGCGCGAGATCATCTCGATGCCATGCTCCACGCAGCAGAGCTTGACCAGGAGCTTGCGGTACTCCTCCGGCATGGGATCGTTCAGATCGTATTGCTGGATTCCCGGTTGCGTTGACATGATAATTCCGCCCTTCCCTATTAGATCGAACGTTCGTTCTATTGTACTATCTCGGGTTTTTCGAGCGCAAGGGAATTAGGAAAGGGAACACCGGGGAAAGCCCTTACGAAATCGTCAGGGCACGACTTCAGTCGTGCCGTTCCGCAGCGTCATCCAGCGGCTTCAGCCGCTGAGGGCAGCCCACGGCCATGCTGGCAAATGAAGGGGATGAAAGACGAACCTCAGGCGCTAAAGCGCTCCTGATACGAGATGTTGCGGCACGCCTGAAGGCGTGCCCTGACGGAAAGAGTCGTCACTGTAATATGTAATGCTCAACAAAAAGAAAGGGAACAGAAAGACCCGATCCGGTGGTCTTCCTGTTCCCGGTTCACTATCTCCTGTTCCCACCTCACACGTGGGTCCGCTCTCCCTCGATGAACTCTTCCGGAGCGGTGCTCGGGAAGGCGGGCTCGATGGCCTCTTCGTCCTTCGACGGAGGCGCCTCGCTCAGCAGGCGGATGTTGCGGTAGTAATCCATGCCGGTGCCGGCGGGGATCAGGCGGCCCATGATAACGTTCTCCTTGAGGCCTCGCAGGTGATCGACCTTGCCGCTGATGGAAGCCTCGGTGAGCACGCGCGTGGTCTCCTGGAAGGAGGCCGCCGAGATGAACGAATCGGTCGAGAGCGATGCCTTGGTGATTCCGAGCAGCAACGGCCGGCCCGTGGCGGCCTTGCCATCTTCGCCCAGAACGCGGTTGTTCTCCTCGCGGAAGCGGAATTTGTCCACTTGCTCCTCGAGCAGGAATTCGGTGTCGCCCACGTCGTCCACCTTCACCCAGCGCATCATCTGGCGGACGATGACCTCGATATGCTTGTCGTTGATGTTGACGCCCTGGAGCCGGTAGACCTCCTGAATTTCGTTCACGAGATAAGCTTGCAGCTCCTTCTCGCCGAGCACGGCCAGAATGTCGTGCGGGTTGCGGGGACCGTCCATCAGAGGCTCTCCGGCCTTGACGCGCTCGCCCTCCTGCACGCTCAGATGCACGCCTCGCGGCAGCGAGTACTCGCGTTCCGTGCCGTTGTCGTTCGTGACAACCACTTTACGCTGGCCCTTGTTTACATCTCCATATTTCACCGTGCCGTCGATCTCCGTGATGATGGCGGTTTCGCGCGGACGGCGCGCTTCGAACAGCTCCACCACGCGCGGCAGGCCGCCCGTGATGTCCTTGGTCTTGGTGGTTTCGCGCGGGATCTTCGCCAGCACTTCGCCGGGCGACACCTCGTCGCCTTCGCTCACCATCAAGTGGGCCCGCGTCGGCATCAAATACGGCTTGCCGCCCGATTTGTGCTTCTCGTCGCGAATGACGATTGCCGGCTGATATTTTTCCTCCGGAGAATCCGTGACCACCCAGCGGGAAAGGCCGGTGACTTCATCGACTTCTTCGTGCAGCGTCAGCCCCTTCTCCAGGTCTTTGAAGTGCACCGTTCCGCCCATTTCGGTCAGGATCGAAAACGTGTACGGATCCCACTCGACGATAATCTGTCCCGTGGTTACCGGCTGGCCGTCGGCCACCTTCACGCGCGCGCCGTAGATGACGGAGTAGCGTTCCCGCTCGCGGCCCTTCTCGTCCACAACCAGGATCGACCCGTTGCGGTTCATCACCACGTGGTCGCCCTGCTTGTTGCGGACCGTCACGAGCTTATCGAACTTCACGAAGCCGTTGTTCTTGGCGTCCAAAGTGGATTGCTCCGAGACGCGGCTGGCCGTCCCGCCGATGTGGAAGG
>ORMF010915202.1_pt1 | contig 21438 bp, 14 predicted proteins | sample 1779871 | NCBI WGS metagenome assembly ORMF01 (sample SAMEA104232316, study PRJEB22302) | groundwater metagenome | biome: forest; feature: aquifer; material: groundwater | place: USA | collected 2011-08-07 | depth 5.4 m | reverse complement strand
CAACGAGTACTACAAGACGCACGAGGAGTACCTGCACGCTATCGCGGAAGCGATGCAGTACGAATACGAGGCGATCGCGAACGCCGGCATCGTCCTGCAGCTCGATTGCCCCGACCTCGGGATGGGACGCCACGTGCAGTACGCCGGGCTGTCGCTCGACGAGTTCCGCAAGAAGGCCCGCGTGCACGTCGAAGCGCTCAATCACGCCGTGCGCAACATCCCACCGGAGCAGATGCGCATGCACCTGTGCTGGGGCAACTACGAGGCGCCGCATCAGATGGACGTGCCGCTGGCGGACATCATCGATGTCGTATTTCTCGCGCGCCCGAGCGCGATTTCGTTCGAAGCCGCCAACCCGCGCCACGCGCACGAGTGGGCGGTCTTCGAGAACGTCAAGCTCCCCGATGGGAAGGTGCTGATTCCCGGAGTACTCGAATCGAAGTCGAACTTCATCGAACACCCCGAGCTCATCGCCCAGCGCATCGGCCGCTACGCGGCGCTCGTCGGCCGCGAGAACGTTATGGCGGGAAGCGATTGCGGGTACGGCACCTGGGTCGGACAGGCCGCGGTCGATCCCGATGTGGTTTGGGGGAAGATGGCGGCGATGGCCGAAGGTGCCCGCCTTGCCTCGCAGCAGTTCTGGGACCGCGAGATCACAGTTGTAGATTCGTGATCAATGCGTCGACACCGCCGGCTGCACGGTCAGACGCTCCTGCATGAGCGCGACCTGATCGGCCGTGAACCGAAGCTTCTTCATGGCTGCACGCTCCATATCGATGTCGGGCCTCATCAGTCCCGAACTGGAGTGCGAGTGCGCCGGCAGCAGGAGGTGGCCGAGCTCGTGCGCGATCACGTATCCGAGCAGCAAGCCTGACGTGACGTGGCGTTTGCGCGCGGCCTGACGGATTCGCTCGTAGATCACATTTGCCGCCCGCGACCCAGGGATGGCAAAGCCGACCGTTTCTTCCGACACGTAAAACGGCGCCGCCATCTCCTGGGAAAGCACGTTGACATAGAACCTCGTGGCACCCTCGTAGGTTGAATGCTCAACCCACTTGATCTCGATGCCGGCCAGGCGGTACACGTCGCTCGCGATACGCTCCGCCTCTTTCATCGTTTGCGGGTCGACGGCCGCGTAGTGTGCGACCGCCACCGTCAGATCCCGCACCTCCCGGTGAGTCGCGGCGCCGGCGCCGACGGCACCACAGCACGTCAGTACCATTACGAGCAGGCCGGTTGGCCAGATGTGAACCCGCGAATCCATAACTCCGAGCCCTCTGCACCACATAACGCGCAGAGGGGGCGGAACGGACAGGTTCTTGACGGGGATCAGGGATCAGGGATCAGGGGTTAGGGATCAGGGGTTAGGGATCAGGGGTTAGGGGTTAGCGATGGAGACCGCGCGGATCGGAGAGAGGTGGTTATGCGGGGTGTTCGCCGGTTCCGAGGTCCACGAGCGTGCCGCCCTCGATTCGCACGCTCAGCGGATTGATCTGGCTGGTACGCTCGTTCTTTGCCTCATACATCAACTTGTCGGCGCGTTCGAGCAGCTCGTGCGCGAGCTCGTGAGCGATCGGGCGCCGCTCGGACACGTCGCTCAGCATCAGGCAGACGATCCCGACGTCCACCCGTACGGGTTTCTCCGCCAGGCGCGAATCCTCGACGACCCAGTCGTAGCGTTCGACGGCTTCGCGGAAGCGCTCGGCGATGACCAGCGCGGCGCTGCAGTCATCCAGGTCGGGGATGAGGAAGCAGAACTCGTCACCGCCGAACCGCGCGTGGAGATCCTGGTTGGTCCGCACGTCGACCGCCTCCTGCGCAATCAGGTCGTCGGATCGGACCTGCTCGCGCAGCAGCCGCGCGACGCGATCGATAATCTTGTCGCCGACCGCATGGCCGAGCGTATCGTTGTACCACTTGAATGAATGGATATCGACCAGGCCGATCGCGCACCAGCGGCCGCGCTGCTCGAGGGCGAGGAACGCCTCGACCTGCTCGATGAAGCGGCGGAAGTTCATCAGCCGGGTCTTTGGATCGCGGTGCACACGATCGGTCAGGTCGGCGACCAGGTCCTCGAAATAGCGAGCGATGCTGCTGACCGTGGCATCACGCGCCGAGAGCTCCTCGCGGAGCCGGTTCAGGCGATCGGTGAAGCCGGCCGACACGGCCTGAATGGCCTCCTGCTTCGACTGCTGCCAGAGACGCTCGTGCTGCATGAACACGTTGTCGATGGCGTCGATCAAGGCTTGCTCCTGACCGGCGGGCAGATGTATGCGATCGCGCACCCACTGATGGAGCTCGGAGCGGGTGCTGGGCGTCGCGCCGGCGTCGGTGTCGAGGCTCTTTCGCACTCTCATGTGGCCCGGCCGCTGGCCGTGGTCCACAAGCAGCTTCAAACGATGTGCCGAGCTGTTCATTCCCTCAGGCCCATCCATTGGCCCAGACCATACTGATCACGTTATCGGACTGACTTTCAAAAAAGGTGAGACATGGAACATCCTTCGGTCCTCCGGCCGGCCGACCACGCGGAATGGCGTCCCGACAAGATGGGCAAGAGCACCCTGTTCGAATCGCCCCGGATCCTTGTAGGACTGAATGCCTTCGAGCCGGGGCAGTTTCATGCCCTGCATGCCCACCAGGGGATGGATAAGGTGTACCAGGTGGTCGAGGGAGAGGGGATCCTGCTGCTCGACGAAGGGCGGGAACTGCCGATGAAACTAGGGGATCTTGTGGTCGCACCGGAGGGAGTACGCCACGGGATCCGGAACGCCAGCGGTCGCCGGCTGCTGGTCCTGGCGATACTCGCGCCAGCGCCCTGAGCTGCTGCAGGTGTAACGGCAGCGTGCAGTAGTTGCCCTCAAGGGTGTCTTATTGGGATGCTCGTCCAAGCCTCAGCTTATGGATGGGCTTCGCCAAGACCCAACCTCCAACTCCCGATTCCCAAGGCGACTTGGAAGTTGGGCGTTGGAAGTTGGGCGTTGAGTTCCCTAGCGGCTGGCAGTCGCCGTTGGCCGGGCCGCACCCTTGAGCGTGATCTTCTGCACGCGCCAGTTGTTCATGTCGGCCACGATGACCGTGTTCTCGTCCGGGCACGCCAGCCCATGCGGCCAGTTGAACTGTCCCATCTCATGGCCCGACAATCCGACGATTCCGACGATCTTGCCGTCCAGCGTCATCTTGTAGAGCCGCCCAGGCTCGGAGTCGACCGAGAACAAGTATTGCGGCGACCCCTTCGTGATGCACAGCGCCCAGGGCGCTGATTCGTCCGGCGGATTCGCGGCCTTGTTACCAAGCACCGGGTGCCGGTTCTTGTCGTACGGTGCGTTCTGGAAGATGAACTTCTTGAAATTGCCGTCGCTATCAAAGACCTGAATGCGGCGGTTGCCGCGGTCGGCGACGTACACGTTGTTCTGCGCGTCGATCTGCAGATTGTGGGGATTGCTGATCATGCCGGGATTCTCATTGGCGTGGTCTCCGCCGCGACCGAATGATCCCCACGATTTGATCCAGTTGCCGTTCTTATCGAACTTCGCGATGCGCGAGTTGCCGTAGCCGTCGCCGATGTAGATGTTGTCGTTGGAATCCCACGCGACGTCCGTCGGTCCGTTGAAGTTGCCATCGGTAGGCCGCGCCATGGCTTGGGGTAGCCGTTCGTAATGCCCCTCGTAACCTTCGGGCCTGCGACCCAGATTCATGAGCACTCGGCCCGCCGGACTGAACTTCATGGCGGAATTGGTGCCCTTGTCGACCACCCAGAGGTTGTCGTACTTGTCGAACCGGACTCCGTGCGCGTAGCCAAGGCCGTAAACGCCCTTGCCGATTTCTCCGACGTACTTGCCCGTCGAATCGAATTCAAGAAGCTGCGTGGTCGCGTTGCCGTAGAGCGGGCCCGAGGTCGCCGTTCCCGGGTGGTTCAGCACGATCATCGTTCCCTTGGAGTTCACCGCCACGCCGAGCACCTCTCCAAGGTTCATCCCCGGCGGGAGCTTCAGCGGGTCAACGGTGTCGAACATGAGAGTTGGAGCATTTCGGTTATCGACCGCCGCCTGGGCGGGAGCGGCCTGCGCCTGCAGGGGTGTCGAGACGTCATTCACCACGGGTGTGGCGTAGTGCACGAACAGCGGTGCCGCCACCAGCGCAAATAGGAGCATGTAAAGGCGTCGCACGGGAACCTCCTTGATGAGCTGCGTTAGAAATTCACCTGGACGCCGAACTTCACAAGCCGCGGCGCCAAGACCGTCTGAACATTCCGCCACTGCGGACCGTACCGGGCATTCAACGCCAAGACCGAGTTGGCGTTCAGCACATTGAACGCGTCGAACGCCGGCTGCACCGTGGCGCGGCCACCCAACCTGAAGGTGCGCGTCAACCGCATATCGATCTGGTTGTTCCGGCCTTCGGTGTAGTAGCTGCTCGGCTGAATGAGCTCGATGGTTGTCAGGCTCGTGCACGTCGGCCGCCCGGCACACGCGCCGACGTTGCGCCCCAGGGACGGTAGTATCTCAGCATTCGTTGCCACGTAACTTGCCGTCGTCGGAATTGGTGGGAGGTTCTGCCAGTTCGCCGCCACCTGGAACGAGTACGGCAACGGATACACGAGCGACATCTTAATCTGCGTGCCCGCCGACCACGAGGGTGCGATGTGGCATTGATACGAGCCCGACTCACGCGCGGCTCCGCTGAAGCCCGTGAACCCGGCTCCAGGTGAATCGACGGTGAAGCAATAGTCCGTCATTTCAGATCCGGTACTCAGTCCCCCGGAGATGATGATGCCGCGCCTCATGCGCGCGTTGACGGTCACGTCGACGCCATTGAAGATGTCCTTCGGCTTCCCGAACTTTGACGCGCGAACAACTTGATTCTGGACCTGCCCGAACTTCTCCGGCCTGATGTCGTACAGGCCGCAGATCCGGCTTCCGCTGTTTGGTAGTCCCGAATTGGTCGGAGCCGTGAGGCAGAACGGATCGTAGTCTGCCGGCGTGACGGCCAGGTTGTCGGTCAGGGTGAAGTTACCAAACGACGTGCGGAAGTACCCGACGTTCAGTCCGACGCCTGGCACGAGCTCGTGCTGCACGGACACGAGTCCCTGCCAGCTGTAGCCACGCTTTCCCCAGCCGTGGATGACATCGTCGGCGTAGGTCGTGTTCGCCCGGACCTTGCCGAAGTTGGCGTTGGACAGCGGACCAAGCTCGCTTTCCTGCGGCACGTAGTCGCCATTGACATCGTTCCACAGTCGGTTCGCGCTCGTGACCATCTGGTTCACCGGGTTGTTCGCGAGCACGATGCCGTTTGCGGCCTCGAAGTTCACGTAGCGGCCGAGCGCTGCCTTTACGGCAGTCTTGCCATTGCCTCGCAAGTCGTACGCAAGGCCGAGGCGCGGACTGATGTCTTTCCAGTTCGGCACGTTCTTGACGCCGGTGAAATCGCGCGCCGGCACCCACGGTCCCGCCGGAAGGTGCTGATCGAGCGCCTGACCGTTCAGCCCGTCATAGCGGAGTCCGATGTTCAACGTGTACCGTTTAAGTGTCCATTGGTCCTCGGCAAACACCGACGAGTAGCGAAGCCTGTTCTCGTAGATGAACGGCGTGGCCCAGTAGGTGACCAGGTTCGGTACCCTGTTGATGAACGTATAGCTCACGTCGTGGTTGATCGCGGACTCTTTGCGGGACCATCCCTGTCGCAACGACAGCCCCGCCTTGAACGCGTGCGAGCCCGTGACGTACTGCATGTTCACGTTCTCGTTCGCCTGGCCGAAGTTCTGTGACCCCCACGACGTCGTCAGCCCAAGGCCCGATCCGGACGACCCGTAGCGGTAATTCGTCGCCTGCTCGAGGATGGAGTAGTCGCTCCCGGTCCCGCCCGTGAACCGCCGAATGATTACGCCGTCAACGACTGTGAAACCGGCCCAGAAGAGGAGACGGGTCGTGGCGGGGAAGCTCCAGGTGTCCTGCGTGCGCCAGTTCGGCTTGTAGAGATCGTCGCCGGTGGCCTCAGGCGCAAGTGTGCCGTTCGCGATATTGAAGTAGCAGTTGCAGTTGTACTCGGTTGTGTACGAGCCGGTGATCTTGTGGCGCTGCGCGGCCTGCCACGTCATGCGGATGCCGGTCTCACGATAGAAGTTCAGATCGTACGCCGGGCGGCTCAGATCCTGAGTGTAGAACATCGTGCCTTGTGTCTTGTTGAAGTAGTTGGCCGCCTGGTAGCTGGAACTGACCCAGTACCGCGCACTGGCGAAGAACCACAGTTTGTCGCGCAGCACCGGCCCGCCGACTCCACCGCCTATCTCGTAGTTCTTTCGGATATCGGACGGGGAAAGGGCGCCGCGCGCCTTCAGTTCGGGCGTGATGTTGTCGCCTTGAAACCGGTTGCTGCCGAAGTCGGCCTTGAACGATCCGTTGTAGAAGTTGCCGCCGTCGCGGGGGATCACGTTGATGTGACCGCCGCCTGTTTCTGCGTCAGCCGAGAAGCCGCCCGTCTCGATGGCAACTTCCTGCACCGTCGCCGGGTTTGTGCTCGACATGTAGTTGCCGGCCGCCACGAGCGTGCCGAAGAACATGCCGTCCCGAAGTTGTTGGAAATCCGCGGCGCGACCGCCGTGAATCCGGAAACCCTGCGTATTCTCGCCTTTGGTCCCCCCGACGTCCTGATTCGTCGCGGTGCCCACCGCTCCCGGGACCATGCCGGTGTAGATCGCGAAGCTCTTGCCGAGCGGGAGTGCATCCATGGCTTCTTTGGTAATCACCCGCTGCTGCACCGTGTTCTGCGTGTCGACGACGGGGCTTTCGCCGGTAACCGTCACCGTTTCCTCGAGCGTGCCGACCGTCATCTCGGCACTGATCGGCGCGGTGAAATTGCTCGTCAACTCGATCCCTTCACGCTTCACCACGCTGAAGCCGGGGAGCGTGAATGTCACGGTGTAAGCGCCAGGACGAAGGTCGACGATCTTGTAGTTCCCCTGGTCGTCGCTCACCGCGGTGCGCGATTTCTCGATCAGCACGGGACTGCTCGCCTCGACGGTCACGCCGGGCAGCACGCCGCCCGACGCATCTTTCACGACGCCGGCGATGCTTCCAGTGGCGACTCCTTGCGCCAGCGCCGGAGTGGCGCCGAGCGTGAGCAGCGACAAGAACGCAGCGGCGAGCGCCAACTTAGGCACGTTCATCGTAGGGCTCCTCGTAAAGGTTGTGGGTGTCCGCTGCCTTCTTGCCGGCCTTGACCATGTTGTATTCCTCGGTCGCCACGCGGATTCCGGCCTGGTTCACCGCTGGCACGAGCGTGCCGTCGAACTCCATGTAGAAGCGGACGGTGTCCATGATGATCCGCTCTGGCCCGATCCAGTTGTCGAACTTGCCGAGCGTAATGTCTGCGGCTGCCGCGCCCGCGGTCATCTTCGCGTCCCATCGCTTTTTCGCCTCGACCTTGAGCAGACGGAGGTAGTCCGCCATCTCCGCGAGCTGCTGCTTCCCGCCGAGAGGGCCGTGGCCCGGCACGATGCGCTCGATGTCCATCGCGCTGATGCGATCGCAGATCGAGATCCAGTTACTTGGGTGCGCGTTCTGACAGAACGGCGCGACATGGAAGAATCCGATGTCGCCGACGATCAGGATCTTGTGTTCCGGCAGATAGGCGACGAGGTCGCCATACGTGTGGGCGGGCAGCATCGGAATGATCTGCACCTGCGTCTTCGCGATGTGGTACGTCATGGCGCCGTCGAACGTCGTAGTGGCCGGCAGGATCCTGCGCGGCTCCGTCCCGTCCGCCCACCCTTCGCGCTTGGCCCACAATGCCGGTCCCGCCACCTGCTTCACCACCTCGGCGCGGCAGTACGGGTGCGAGATGATTTCGGGGTTGTCTGGAATGAACTGATTCCCGCCAACGTGGTCGCCATGATGGTGCGTGGTGACCAGGTACTTGAACGGCTTGTCGGTAACCTTCCGGATCGCCGCCACCATCGCCTTCGCGTGAATCGGGACCGCCAGCGCGTCAATCAGCAGGATCCCGTCGTCGCCAACGATGACGCCCGCGTTGCTGACCGCGACGTTGTTCTTCGCGGGGCCGCCGCCCTGGATGTAGGCGTAGACGCCCGGCGCCAGCTCCTTCAGCTCCGTCTCCCACGTGGGCATCATCGGGAAGTTCGGATTCGGCCGCGGATTCGGCGGCGTCGCGCCCGGCGGCCCCGGAGCCGCGAGGCTGCCGCCGTCGGCTCCCCATCTCAGAGCCGAGGTCACGCCCAGCCCGGTGAGTCCGAGTCGCAATGCATCGCGACGGCTGAGCGGGTTCCCGGCAGGCGGGTCGATCTTCTGCATGATTTCTCCTCGGCGCTCGAAAAGCGGGTGGAAAACTGAAGTGGCCGCGACGATTTACTACCGCCCGTCGACATACCGCAATACCCTGAATTGGGTAGTTGGAATATGTCTGAACCGCATTGACGCAACTAAGTGCGGGAGGTAGCCTCTGGGCACTTGGCCGCCCGCTCCGCTCGGCGACGGGCGACAGGCATGCATCCCCGGAATGTCCAATATGGCGACACGATTCTCAATCTCCTTGCTCTTGGCTGGGTGGGCGTTGGCTGGCCCCGCTTACGCCGCCGATTCCCCCGTTGCGCTCAGCGATTACGTCGTCACGTCCTGGACCATGAAGGATGGCCTGCCGTCCGAGGTGATTTGGGCGATCGCACAAGACCGGGAGGGCTACCTCTGGCTTGGGACCAACGGCGGGCTCGTGCGGTTCGACGGCGTGGAATTCGTGACGCGGGAAAGCGTGGGCGGCGCTTCGCTGCCGAGGGTCCCCGCGCACAGCCTGTTCATCTCGCGCGACGACACTCTTTGGGTCGGCTTCAGTTTGAGCGAGACAGCCGGGATCGGCCGGGTCCGCGACGGGCGGTTGCGTACCTACGGCGAACGCGAGGGCCTCACACGCGGCACGGTCAACGCGCTGATCGAGGATGTCGATGGGACGATTTGGGCCGGCACCAATACCGGTCTGTTCCGCCTGCTCGGAGATCGCTGGGAGGCGGTCAGCACCGCGCATGGCATACCTTCGGTGCGGGTCGACAGTCTGTACGTCGATAAGCCGGGCGATCTGCTGGTGGGCACCGCGGCCGGCGTGTTTCGCAAGCCATCGAATACGGCCACGTTTCACCAGGTCGATTCGCCGGACGACGCGCCGCCGCCGTCTCGCGGGTTCAGCGAAGATCAATCCGGGCGAATCTGGGTCACCGATGCGGTCGTCGGATTCAGAGCGCTCGGCGATCGCCAGACACCGGCGAGCGAGCGCGTCCGTGGGAACAAGCTGCTCCACGATCAAGATGGCAACCTCTGGGTCACGACGATGGGCGAGGGGATCTGGCGCGTCGTCAGCGGGTCTCTTCACACGCGCAAGGCAATCGAAAGGGTGCGCGCACCCGGCGCGCGCGCGATTTTCGAAGATCGCGATGGGCAAATCTGGGCCGGGAACGGCGAGGGGTTGATCCGCCTTGCAAAGCCCAAGGTGACCCCAGTGACCAACCTTGGCCTCATCTACAGTTTGCAGACGACTCCGGATGGTCATGTCTGGGCTTCGACGCCCGACAGCGTGATGCGCTTGTCGAATTCTTCCTCCTCGTTCGCGCCCCGTGACGTGTTGCGGCAACCCGGGATACGTGCGATGCGGGTCGACGAGCACGGCGCGCTGTGGGTCGCGACGAGTACGGATCTCATTCGGTTGGGGCGCGACCGCCATACCTACCGCCTTCCTCCAACGGCTGCGCTCAACCGCATCAGCGCGATTGCGTCCAACTGGCATGGTGGTCTATGGATTTCCGATCGCGATCGCGGGCTGTTCATGTGGAACCCGTCAGATCCGGACGCGATCGAGCCGGCGCGAGCGCTTGGCGATATGCGCTTGAGCACGATGTTCACCGATAGCACCGGACGCCTGTGGTTTACCTCCACTGCCGGGCGGGTCGGCGTGATCGATCGCGCCGGCTCCGTTCATGTCTACGGGCCGGAGAGTGGCCTCGGCGCCGGCCTGCACGGTGCCTTGTACGAGGATTCCCGGGGTGTCATCTGGGTGGGTGGCAACGACGGTTTGAAGCGATTCGCGGATGGCCGCTTCGTCCGGATTAATCAAGGGGATCGTTTCAGGACCGTGATCGGCATCGTCGAGGACCACGACGGCGATCTCTGGCTTGGGGCCACGTCCGGAATCGTTTGTGTGACGCGGGCGGAGCTCGAGAAGGCACTGGCCAAGCCGGAATACGAGGTATTCGCGCGCGTGTTCGATGCGTCCGACGGCCTTGCGGGACTTCCGGTCACGTTCGGAAGTCCGGCGCAGGTCCGCGATCAAACCTCGCGGCTATGGTTTGTCACCGGAGGGGGGCTGACCGCATTCGATCCCCGCGCGCTGAAAAACCTGCACGCGCCTACCGCGGTGAAGGTTGAGAGCGCGACTGTCGACGAGAGACCCATCCCGGTCATCGGTAGCGTTCAGCTGCCCTCCGGCGCGGCGCGCCTGGAGATCAACTACTCCGTGCTCGACCTCGCTACGCCGTGGCGAACACGCTTCAAATACCGGCTTGATGGATTGGACACGGAGTGGATTGACGCCGGGACGCACCGTGAGGCGGTGTACACGCATCTGCCGCCCGGCTCCTACCGCTTCCGCGTCGCCGCGAGTAATGCCGACGGGTCGTGGAGCACTGGGGGCTCAGACTGGCAGTTTGCCGTCGCCCCGATGTTCTACCAGACGTACTGGTTCTATGCGCTGTGCGCCGCGGCCCTCGGCTTTGCGACGTGGGCCGTCTGGCAACTGCGCGTGAGGCGGATCCGACACGAGTTTGCGCTGCTGATTGGCGAGCGTGCCCGCCTGAGCCGGGAGATTCACGACACGCTGCTCCAAAGCCTGGTCGGCGTCGCACTGCAATTCGATGCGCTGGGCGCGAATCTCGAGCCCTCGTCACGCGAGTGCCAGCAGCTCGTGCGCATCCGGAAAGAGGTTGAGGAGTACATCCGTGAGGCACGGCATTCGATCTGGAATCTGCGCAAGCCTGTGATCGGGAGGCAGGATCTCCCGTCGGCCATCCGCGAGGCGGCGCTGAAAATAGGTGCGGGACATTCGATTGAAGTTGAGGTTGCCGTGCACGGCACGCCGTTCCCGAGTCCACCCGACGCAGACGAGCAATTGCTGCGCATCTGTCAGGAGGCGGTGCTGAACGCAGTCCGGCACGCAGACCCCTCGAAAGTCCAAGTCGAGCTGCGATACGAACAGGATGCGATCGTGTTACGTGTCATCGACAATGGCCACGGTTTCGACCCGGAGATGACGATACCGCTCGAGGCGGCCGGGCATTACGGGTTGGTCAGCATGCGGGAGCGGGCGGCGCAAGTCGGAGGAATGCTCGCGCTGACCACTTCGCAGCGGGCTGGCACATCGGTGGAGGCGCGCATCCCCGCCGCGCTCCACGTGTAGTCCCGATCTATCACTTCCTAATTGGATCCAGCCTCGGCAGACCTCTGGCCTTTGAATATCTCCTGCTTCGGCGCGCTGACCTTGACGAGCGAATCCAGCGCGCCTCTCGATTCCACCACCCGGCCCGCGTGCCCGGAGAAGGTCACCTTCTCACCGGCGAGCAGGTCGTTCTTGTTCCAACCAAGTCGCTGGATCGCGTTCGGGCTGGTCAGTTCCAGGTTGTACGTGGTCACCTTCCCGCTCGCATCCGTGACGTCGATGTACACGTGCATGTGCGGATTGGTCCATTCAACCTTCGACACCACGCCCGTCCCGGTGATCTTCTTGTTCGAGTCATACTCCGTGTCGAAGCCGTGGTGAGCGGCAATCGGCACCGTCAGGCAGAAGAGGCCGAGGCCGGCGACGATGATTCCAAGCGTTCTTCGCATGAGTAACCTCCTCAGGCTGCTGTGGCTTTCACCTCACCTGCCTATGGCGGGGGGCGGACCACCACCGATTCCAGGCGAGCCCTCTTTCAGATAGCCCCCGGCGAGACCGATCTGATTATTCTCGGCGCAGATGTATTCCATCATGTCAACGCCCTGGCGCGTGATCCTCGCCGCCATTTTCATCGTGATCGGCTTGGAAAACATTCCTGGATCGTCCAGCGTGAATTCGTTGATCATCGTCCCGTAATTGACGCGGGTCCACCGTTCGATCGTGTGTAACCGTTCTGAATGCGGGGTGCCGACCGCGTCGAACCAGAACTTGTCGTTGTACCCGATTGTGTCGATGACCAGCGTGTCCCCATCCCACCGCCCGATCGAGTGTCCCCACCAGGTCGGAAGGGGATCCACGGGATGCTTGCGGCCATCCATGTAGACCACTCGATGCGCCCCGGCGTCGCCGGTCTCGTGCAAGATGTAGATGCGATCCAGCCCTTTCGAGTTGTAGTTGAACACGAACCGCCACGGATACGGGTTGTGGCGCGGCACGCTCATGGGCAGACAGTAGATATAGGGTTCCTCATATATCTTCCCCGTGCGTGCAGCCATGATCGCTTTGGCCGAAGGCAGCAGCAGCGACGTCAACTCACCCGGCTTCAGATTGCCGTCTACCTCCATGTTGCCGTCAGAGCCGCCACCTTCCCACGCCCCTGAGAAATCCGGATGTCCATCGGGCATTCTCGGCACCGGACCGTTGATGACTGCGGGGTTGGTCTCACCATCGCGTGCTCGAATCGTCAAGCCCTGGAAGGTTGGACCCTGCCGCCCACCTCCCCTGCCTTGCGTTTGCGCGCCCTGGGTCGCCGGTCCGCCTTGCCGCGCCGGTCCCTGCTGCTGCGCGTGCACCTCGACAAGGAGCGACATTGACATCCCTACGACGATTCCAGAAATGAGCAGATTGCTCTTCATGTCGACCCTCCTTCGGGCACCGATACCTTAGCAGACCGTACGCGTGGCTGTCCTTACATCGTGTGCGCCCTCAGAAACCTGATCGCGATCGGCCACGACGCCCCGTTCGCGGCCGTGTTGTTCCCCGGAACTCCAAAGGCGACGAATTCGGCGGTGGTTTCCGACCAGATGTGATATTCGAAACTCTTCCCAAGCTTCTTCATCGCGGCCGCCGTGGGTTCGACCATCGCGACCGCGCGATCATCGAGCGCGCCGCCGAAGAAGAGCACCGGAGCCGTGATCTTCGCCATAGTGGCTGCATCCGGAGCGGCGGTGCCGTCGAACACGACGGCGGCGTTCAACCGCGGTAGGAGCGCCGCGGCCGCGAAGCTCACGTCCCCGCCAAAGCGCGTGCCGACCGTGGCGCTCTTGCCGTTGGCTCGCGGCAGCTTGAGTGCGAAGTCTCGCGCCCTTTTCAACAGGCCGATGGCATCCTGGACGCTCATGCGTTGCGCCGCTTTGACAGCGAGGTCGACGGTCGCGAACGATTCGTAGTTGCCGCCATTCGGCCCCATGCCCGACACAAAATCGGGTACGACCCCGATGAAGCCGTCCTGCGCCAGTTGATCGGCGATCCCTCTGGGAAAGTCGTCCCACATGCCCGCGTAGCTGTTCATGACGAGCACCACAGGACGCGGGTCGTTCCCATCAGGGTAGGAGATCCACGTGTGGAGCTGCACCTTACCGACGGGAATCTTGACCCACTCTCCACGCCGGGGAGTGTTTCGCATCACCCACATGGTCATCGCGCTGGACGCCGGTGCGGTAGCGGCCTTCCCCTGCATGGATCCGCCTGGGATCGGGGGGGCCGGCGGTGGCGGCTCGATGACCTGCGCCGCTGTCAAGGTGAGTGTGCCGCCAAACGCGAGCACAAGCCCCGCCATCGCGACGGTGATGGCGAGTATGTACCGTTGGTACGTCCTCACATCGTGTTCTCTTTCATGAACCTGATCGCCTTCGGCCACGAGTCCGCGAGAGAACGGAAATTGTCGCCCAGGTTCTGCTGGCTCACGAACGAATGGGTCGTCTTCGGATAGGTGATGGACTGGAACTTCTTTCCAAGCTTCGCCATCGCCGCGACCACGGCGGGGGCGCCGGAGCTGATTCGGCCGTCGAACTCGCCCTGGAACGCATACACCGGTGCGTTGATCTTCTCGAGCGCCGCTTCGTTGGGTGGAGCGCCGTAGTACGACACCGCGGCGTTCAACTCGGGGATCTCAATCGCGGCGGTCCAGCTCAGGGTGCCTCCGGCACAGAAGCCGATGACCGCGGACTTGCCGTTGGACCGCGGCAGCTTGAGCGCGTAGTCGCGTGCCGCCTTCACCCGCCGTATCGGCTCGCCACGACCGATCTCAGCGCCGGGCTTGAGGCCATCGTCGAGATGAGGGAAGTGGTAGTCGAAGTTCCCGCCGTTGGGCCCCTGGCCCGACCGCAAGTCCATCGCGACGCCGATGAAGCCCTCGCGCGCCAACTGATCGGCGATTGCCTGGGGCCAGTCTTCCCACATGCCCGGTGCCCCATGAATGACGAGCGCGATCGGCGCTTTACCGGTACCGGCGGGATACGAGATCCACGTGTGGAGCTTCACATTCCCGACGGGAATGTCGACCCATTCGCCGTGCAACGGCGTGTGCAGCATCGTCGCTCGCGAGGTGTAGATGCTCGCCGGCAGATCGGGCCGCTTGGTGGCCGTCACCGAGTCATCGCTGTTGCTCGCCCCACCAAGCGACTCCTGACCCCGTGCCTGTGCCTGTGCCTCAGCCAGGTCCATCGCCAGCGCGTCTTTCGGCAGAACGTCAAGGGCCAGCGCGGAAGTCACGTCGCCCATGGCCATGGCGCCCATTGCCGCGTGCATCGCGGCCATCTCCGCATCCGACGGGACGCCAACAGGCCGATTGTCTGTCTCCCGATTCAGGAATGCCACGGCGGTGGACCACGTCTGCGGGGTCACGGTGAAGCGTGCTTCGCGCTTCGCTTTCGTTGCGGAATCGACAGCGACATCAACGCGCGCAGTCCCATCCGCATTTCGGGAGAGGTTGAGACTCGCGAACCGGCCGTTGGCCAAAGGCAGACTCGCGCCGAAGTAATCGCGCACCGCGGCGGCGCGGCGGTTGACGTCGCTGCCGTTCAGGTCGGGCGCTATCGCGATGAAGCCGTCGGCGGCCACCTGATCGCTGACCGCACGCACCCAGTCGCTCAGACCATGGTCTCGCGACGTCACGAGGACGACCGGCGCCTTGTTGGCCCGATCGGGATAAACGATGAAGGCGCGAATCACCGAGGTCCCGATCGGAACCTCGGCCCATTCGCGGTGGCGCACCATCGTGTTCAACACCGCTTTCGCCGAGGCCTCCGTAGGAAGCAGGCCATGAATCGTGGGCGACACGACGACCGCGGCGGGCGGCGTCGCCATCGCATGGTCCATGGCGACATGAGCATGCTGTCCCAGCACGAACCGCCCACCAGCCACGAGCAGGACCACTGTGATCGCAATTGCCTGCGTGCGCGATTTCATATCTGTCTCCTCCGCGTCGACCCACTGCCGTGTCGATTCCTCAACTGATCGCTGTTCGTGTGACAAACGGACGTCTCTGTGCGCTCCTTAGAAATCGACCTGCACACCCATTTTGAACAGACGGGCATCGAGAACCTGCGACGGTCTCAGCCAGTTCACGCCGTTTGTGCCGTAGACCGAGTTGGTGTTCAGCACAGCGCTCCCGTTCACGACGTTGTAGAGGTCGGTGTTGAGCTGGAAACCGAGCCCCCCGGCTCTCCACTTCTTGCTGAGGCGGAGGTCAAGCTGGTTGATCCGGTCGTCGAGGAACTTCGAAAAGGGCTTGAAGAGGTCGATCGTCACGGTTCCCCCCGCTGAGAGCGGGCGGCCCAGGGAGGGGGCGATCTGCGCGCTCGAATACGTCGCCTGGGCTCCGTAATTGAGTGCCGGGAGGTTCTGGTAGACGGCGGCAGCCTGGAAGCCGCCCCAGATGGGGATGGAGCCGTTCAACCTGAAGTTGGCCCGACTCGGGTTCTGGTAGTCGCAGTTGTACAACCCGGTCGTTGTAGTGCCCGCGGCGACCGACTCCTGTGGCGAATCCACCACGAGGCACCGCTTGATCTTGTTCGAGACCAGCGAACCAAAGCCCGAGCCATTGCCGATGGCATTCCCGACGCTCATGCCGCCAGACACGTTCGCCCCGCGGGGGAGGCGCGCATTCATCGTGACATCGAAGCCCGTAAACGACTCCGACACCTTCCCGAACTTCGACGCCAGGCCGTCAACAAAGTCGGCCTGACCGAACTTCGAGGGCTTGATGTCGTACAACCCGCACACCTGCGTACCGCTGACGCTGCCCAGCCGGGCATCGACCGGCGCCGTCACGCAGTACGGATCGTAGTCGGCCGGCGTGACCAGGATGTTATCCCTGACCACCTGATTGCCGTACCACGTGTGATAGTACCCGGCGTCCAATGCGATCCCCTTCCCGAGGTCGCGCTGGATGCCCACCGACGACATCCAGGTGTAGCCGCGCTTGCCCCACCCGGTGATGTAGTCGGGATCTGCGTGGACGCGGCTCTGCGTCTTGCCGAATTCGGGATTCGCCATCGCGCCGCACTCGCCGTTCGCCACAGTGCTGCGCAGGTCGCAGTCGGGAAAGAAATTGCGGTTGGCATCGTTCCACGTCCGGGTCGTGCTGTTAATCGCCGAGGCCGCGGGTCCGTACAGTCCGGCAAGTCCAGTTGTTTGAGCTTCCACATATCGGCCAATGCTGGCCTTGACGGCCGTCTTGCCATCGCCAAACGGATCGTAGGCCGCGGCGGCTCGCGTATTCAGGTCATGCCAGCACGGGATACAACCCAAGGCAGGGAAGCTGTTCGCGTCTGACAACGGGCCGGCCGGGATGGATACGGGAGGCACGCTATTTTGAAAGTACTCGTAGCGCAGGCCCAGATTGAGCGTCAGTCGCCTGATCGTCCACTGATCCTGGGCGAAGATCCCCAGTTCTGGATTCATGCGTCGCTGAAGGTCGTTGGGCCATACGTTCTGTGTGAGCTGGATCGGCACGCCGCCATTGAACACATAGTTCAACGGGAGGCCACGCGTGTCCTTGATGTTGGAAGTCTGGGGTTGCATCTCCTGGGCAAACATCAGGAACATCCCGGTCTTGAAGTGGTGCGCGCCGGTGACGTAGGACATGCTGCCGCGCGCGTTCTGCTGCTTGTGGTGAATGTCGGAACGGAAGCTGAAACCGTGCCAATTTGCCGGAGAGAAGGCAAGGTTTCTCTCCACGATCGCTACGTAGTCATTCGGCACTCGGCAGAGCGACGACACCTTTGCGCCCTCGAGCGTATTGATATCGAAATCCATTGCCGTCACGCCGGCCTCGAAGAGCACCCGGTTCGACTGCGGGCGGGTCCAGGTGGACTGGTACAGATGGGTTTCGGGGCAATAGGCGTTTCCCCTCCTCTCCCACGAGGTTGTCGCGACGCTCAGCAGCCCCTGGTTATTCGAGCTGTGGTACGTCTGCCAGCCGTAGTGAAAGGTGAACTTGTTCTTCGACGATGCCTGCCAGGTCACGCGGGCGTCGTGCTGCCGATCGCGCTCGGGTGCCCTGACGGGCTTGCTCAGATCCGGGGTGTAGACCCAGTCGTCGAGACTCGAGTCCTCGTACAGATCCGGGATGCCTTGCGTGCGGCCCCAGACCCGGGAGTCCACCATGAACCACAGCTTGTCCTTCACCAGCGGGCCAGCCACGTACGCGTTCACGTCGAAGGTCAGCCGAGTCGTGTTCACCGAGTTCAGTCCCTGGGCCCTCAGCTTATCCGTGAGATTGTCGCCTTGCATCGCGGTGTTCGAGCCGGTGGTGAAAAAGCTGCCGCTGAAGATGTTCCCCCCGTCTCTGGGAATCATGTTGATGACGGCGCCGGCGGTGGAGTACTCGCCCGATCCGCCACCGCCCGTCTCGACAACGATCTCCTGAGCGGACAACGAATTGATGACGTGGCCTCGGCTACCCCCGTTCGTGGTCAAGGGGTTGTTCCGCATTCCGTCCTGCAATTGCTTCCCGTCGGCTAATTTCGAACCGTGGATCGAGATCCGCCCCGTGGACTCGCCCTGGCTGCCGCCGACGTCCGAGCCGGAAGGCGGCGCGACGATCGCCGGAATGAGGGCGATAAGGCTACCGATGGTTCTGTTCGTCGGAACCGCATCCAGCAGTGACTTCTGGAGCACCGTCTGTTGAGCTACGTTCTGGACGTCCACAAGCGGACTCTCGCCCGACACCGTGATCGTTTCCTCCAGCCCACCAACCTTCATCTCAGCCTGAATGGCTGCCGTGAAGTTCGACGTCAGCGTGAGGCCCTCTCTCTTCAGCGTGCTGAAGCCAGCAAGCGAGAAAGTCACCGTGTACGTACCTGGCCGCAACTCGACGATCCGGTACTCCCCTCTGTCGTCGGTCACCGTGATGCGAACCTTTTCGATCAACGCCGGACTGGCCGCTTCGACGGTCACGCCCGGCAGCACGGCGCCAGACGCATCCTTCACGACGCCCGTAATAGTGGCAGCGCTGGTGCCCTGCGCGGCCGCCACCACCGGCAGAAGCGTCACACACAACGCGACCCCGAGAACGAATACTGTGAGTCGTCTCATGACCTGCTCCTCTTAGCGCGCATATGCGAACTCCCTGTCCATGTTTCCGACGTGACGCCGATGTGAAGACGACGAGATGAGGGCGCAGACGACAGACTGGGGAGTACCCAGCCGATTTGAGCCGATTTGCGGCGTGGAGGGTATCACCTTGCTCGAGGTGGGTCTCTACCGTTTCTTGGGTAGAGGGTCGCTGGTCTTGCGGATGCGGCCGCCAAGCCGAGCCTGGCGGCCGAGAACCGAATCTATCGCTTGACGTACTTGGTCAGTCCGCCGCCGGCGACGGGACGGGAGATCGGTCCTTCCGCTCCGTAAATGTTGCCGTCGTTATCCACGGCCACACCTTCCCCCGCGGCCCCTTCGTACTTGCCATTCTCATGACCCGGGACGAAGGCGAGGACTTTGTCTTCCCTGGTGTTCCCAATCCGGACGCCTGTCTTCCAGTCCGGATGGCGCATCGGGTTCGATTCCGAATCGATCGCATACAACGTATCGTTCCTGTCGATGAAGAGGCCGCTCACGCGTCCGAACTGCTTCCATTGATCGAGGAACTTGCCGTCCTGGTCGAAAATCTGGATACGATGGTTGCCGCGATCGGCGACGAAGAGGCGTCCGCGAGAATCGAAGGCAAGCGCGTGGGGGTTTCGAAATTCGCCCGCGCCCGCGCCCAGCTTTCCCCACTCCTTGATGAACTTTCCGTCCTTCGTGAACTTCACGATGCGGGCGTTGGAATCCGGCGGGTCGTTGTCGGCCTGATTGTGTCCATCCGATACGAAGATATCGCCGTTCGACGCGATGACGACGTCGTTCGGCTCATTGAACGTGTCCGGACCCTTGCCGGCCACGCCCGCCTTGCCGAGCGTCATCAGGACTCTGCCTGTCGGAGTGAACTTGATGACCTGATGGCCCTTCGTCCCCTCCTTATTGGCTTGTCCATCAGTGACCCACACATTCCCGTCTCTGTCCACGTACAGGCCGTGCGGAAACACGATCATCCCGCCGCCAAAATTTGCCAGCACCTTGCCTGACACTCGATCGAATTTGAAGATCGGAGCGAGGTTTGACTCCAGACATGTGTTGGTCCCGCATCTGTCGTACGCCCAGATGTTCCCGTCAGGGCCAATGTCGACACCGGCTGTCGATCCCCACATCCTGCCGTCTGGGAGCGGTCCGAAGCCCTTGACCATCGTCGGGTTTGGATTGGGCAGTGGACTCTTCGCCGGGTCGACAATGTCTGCGTTGGGAGTCCGGGCGGTTCGCTCGGTGCCGGTTTGTGTGTACGCCGTGACGCACAAGAGTTCGACCGCAGTGACCGCTGCGGCCAGCGTGAGTGTCAAGCGACTTGAGACCGGCATGTCGGCCCTCCTGTCTTCTATGTGCGGTTACTGTGAGCCAGGCCAGACGGTACCCTGACTCTGTGTGGTGAGGGGCCCGCGCCTCAAATTCCTCATGCTGATCCTCTCGGCCGGCGAAACGTGGCCGGTATCACCGTTTCTGGAATGGCGCCGGTCTGGTGAACCTCGCCGCGTCAATCGCGACATTCGGTTGCACGTCGGTCAGCAGAATCGTGTTCTGTCCATTCGTCCAGGTCACAAGGATCTTGAATGGCATCTTGACCCCGGCGACGTCGCGGTAGTCGGAGTAGTCGATCTGCGTCGGCACGATGCCGACCAGCGTCTTGTTCCACCGGACGACCCGCACCAGCAGGCCGGACGCGTCGAAATAGAAGTTCACTGGATTCTGACCGGCGTTCGTACCCTGCAGGACTTGAACAGGGCGATCGCCGACGGTCGTGGACCCGGCCTGCCACCGACTGAATCCCTGCCTGATGGTGGCCGGGAACGACGTCAGGGCATCGACGCGGGCCCCTTCGAGGTTCCCTCCAGTCAATGTCATCAGCGGTAGCGGTCGCCAGTCTTCGGCGGCCCATGCCGTGCGGCCGTCATAGGTCTTGACGCTGGTCCCCTCGAGCGTACGGATGGTTTCTACCCGTTGATTGGGAGCCTTGGCGAGAATCTCTATAGGCGCCTCGTTCCCGCTCGTGTTGAATCCCGAGAGCGTGCCGCGGGCGGAGAAGCTCGTGAGCGCGGCCACCCGCTCCGCCCCGCCGAGCGACTGGACATACTTGTCAAGAATCTGGTCCGCGGTGAAGCGCCGATCCGACGCAATTCTGATGGAATTCGGATCGTCGATGACGTCGCCGTATTGCAGCGCGAGATTCGGTATGGATTCGGGTGGGAACTGCGCGTGATGGCATGTGAAGCACGTCACCAGCGGCCGGCCGCCGAAGTTCGTCTCGTTGATGCTGTTCATCATCGTGACCATCTGACGCGCCCTCCGTATTTGCGGGGTCGTGATCGCGAACGCCGCTCGATCGTCCTTGATGTCGGGTGAATGGCAGGCGACGCAGTCATAGCCGAGGGAAGCGGCGAACATTCCCATTGCGTCCATGAACTCGTCGGCAGGAATCCCTTTGAGAACCTGGACGTCCTTGAATACAGTCTCCGACAGCAGCGCCCCCTGTGCCGGCCCGGTCTGTCCAGCCTTCGCCGAGGCTTCGGCGCGTGAGCCGGAGATTGACACCAGGCCGAGAAGAAACACGGTTGCCGTTCCCACGACGACGCCGACAATCGTACGTCTCCCTCTGAACGTCATGGCATCTCCCCCGAGAACGAACCTTTAGTTGGATCCAGATTCGGCAGGTCTCTGGCCTTTGAATATCTCCTGCTTCGGCGCACTGACCTTGACGAGCGAATCCAGCGCGCCTCTCGATTCCACGACCCTGCCCGCGTGTCCGGCGAAGGTCACTTTCTCACCCGCCAGCAGGTCGTTCTTGTTCCAACCAAGCCGCTGGATCGCGTTCGGGCTGGTCAGTTCCAGGTTGTACGTGGTCACCTTCCCGCTCGCATCCGT
>ORMF010736740.1_pt1 | contig 21452 bp, 28 predicted proteins | sample 1779871 | NCBI WGS metagenome assembly ORMF01 (sample SAMEA104232316, study PRJEB22302) | groundwater metagenome | biome: forest; feature: aquifer; material: groundwater | place: USA | collected 2011-08-07 | depth 5.4 m | reverse complement strand
GTTCTGGGTTCTGCCCTTTACGGAGAATTCCCGGCGTTCACTTTCCCACCCTGCTCCTAGAAGATATGTTAGAAGCTGCGGCAGCGGCTGCAGAAAAAAGCGATGGAACCATGAATGCAGCCCCATAAGCGATGCTAACAATGAGCGGGTCATGCTTAAATCCAATGCCCAAAAAAGCTACAACCCTGTTAGCTGCATGGCTGACTAAAAAGATGTTAAGCATGGCAGTTGCAGGCACAAGCAGCCTTGCAAAGACGTGATGCCTCGCCTCAAGGTTTTCAATAAGGCTGAGCAGCTTGTTAGCTACGTAGCCGAAGAAGAAGCCCAGCGCGGCTACAATCAGCAAAAGCTTCTGGCTGCCGACTGAAACTTGAAGAACGGGCACAACAATGGCAGCCATCAGGTTAAGGACTACCAGCGCCAGAAGCACAAGCCAGTAGAGGACAATTCCGGAATTCTTATGCATTGAGCTGCCCTTGAGCTTAACAGCAGCCAAAATAATAGGCGCCTTGATTCTGCCAATTCTGCCCAGCGCTTTTTTACGCATTACCCTTGCAGTATGCCTTGCCTTCCTTACCAACTATTATAGCACCCCTTTTCTACACACGCTATTACTCAATCACTCTTCTTCTTCCTCGCCTCCAATCATTTTCTCGGCATCCTCAACGAACTGCTTCACCTTGAAAAACAGTTCCTTTGACTTGTCAATGTCAATCATGTGCACGCCCTCATCAGTTGTTGCAGTCATGGTCACGTGGCGCCTGTACTCGCTGCTTTTCTTGTACTCTGCCCTGCTTATCTTTCGCATCAGCAGATAAAGCGCAACCATCTCAGCGACATTGTCACCATAAACCTTCCTGACCAGGTTTGCCTTAAGGCCGGCATTCGAAGGCTTCTCGGCAATGAGCTTTGTTTCAACAGCGTGGTCAAGCAGCTTGTTAATTACAAAATCAAGGCAGTTGATTAGCCTCTCAATTATGCTCTTGATAACGTCCACTGTCCTCGTATACTTAAGGCTGACATAAATAAGGTGGTCAGCGCGCTTTAGTTCCTCTCGAGCCTCTTCCAAAAACACCTTCATACCTTGACACAACTCCATTGACATCCGTAAGCATCCGCTTCATAATCCCGACATAAGCCTTAAGCTGGGCTGGCGTTATCTTCCTGAAGCTGTAAACGTCAGAGAACATAACCATGCCACCACTCCTTGAAAATTCAACAGAGCTTGTCCTGTGATTGTCAGCAAGCACCTTAAGCTCATCAATCGAAACACCATATTCCCTGCTAAGATTGTAACGCTGAATGCACCTTGACCTGAACCAATAAGCCATTGAATCATAATCTTCCCGAAAATGGGGGATTCTCTTGAAAGTTTCCTCATAATGCAGCAGCGACGCCATAAGGCTTTTGGCTGCAGCAAAAAGGTTTTCCAGTGCGGTGAGCAAAAGCCTGTTGTCCTTCACCAGCAGGTATGTTGTTGAAATCAGGTGGTCTGCCGTCATTAACTGCCGCCTTCCTGCATCAAGTTCCTCCTGGAACCTCTCCATGGGCAATGTGCAGCAGGCTAATTATATAAACCTTGCCTAACTTTGATTTTTATCGCATCACCCCTTTTTCTCATCAAGAAGAAGTATTGCTGCAGCAATGTCACCGCTGACCTTAGACAACGCGTCCCTTGCCTCAGCCTCTGAAACGCGCGCCTGCTCAACCACGGTGTTCACATCGTCGGCATTAAACAATTGCTGCGGCTGTGATGAACGCTCGCTGTATTCACCTGTTATCTGGAAAGTCTCCTGGCCCATCATCGTGACTTTTGCAACAGAAGGATTAGCTACGACTATTTCCCTGCTCCCGCCCTTAAGCTTTATTACTACCTCGTCAGCGTCAACCTGCTGCTGCTGCACGCCGAGCTTCCTCATCGCAGCCTTCATTGCCCTCTCATCAACGCCGGGAAACATAGTTCTAATTGGATAGGAAAAGGTGTTATTAAAGGTTGCTTTTTTGTCCAGAAACTAGCTTGCAAAAATCTTCAGCAAAAGCTCGAAGAACACGACCACCACGGCGAGTGCGACAACGTGAATAGGCTTAAGCTGGATTTTGCTCTTGTACTCGTTGTAGTACCTTACAAGGCCGCCCTGAGAAGAGGGCATGCTGATGCGTTCGTCTGCCATTTTTTTGGATGAGGTAATCTACTATAAAAAGTTACCTCTTGTAAATCTTGTCGTGGTGGTCGAAATCGTCAAAGTCCACACTGTCTGCTGTTTTGTCGTAGTTGAAAACGAGAACAAAGTGGCCTATATGGGCGCGCTTGGAATCTTTCATATTATATCTCAAATTCTTGTAATGGTCAATGTCCTCGCAGCTTATCACTTCATTAATTTTTTTGAGAACCTGCTCGTGAGTGGACTTATCTTTCTTGCCAAGCTTACTAAGAATTTCTTTAAGATGCTCACTGATCCTGAAATTGTGCATCTTTCATCAGCTTGTGGCCTTTCTTAATTCATCGATAGAACTAAATCTAAGATACTTTCCTTTCCTTATTCTTCCCAGCTTTTCAATATATTCAGGCCTTAACTCAGGTTCGAGAAAGCTTTCTTCGTATGTTTTTGCCAGCAAGGCAACGGCTTCGCTTTTGTTCTTCAAGCCGAATTTTGCCTTTACAATGTTCAAAACCCTATCTTCCCTTTCCCCTATGGTTATGATGTTCTGTACCATTTTTGCTTAGTTATATTGAATAATCATTGATTATGTTTTGTTATATTTAAAGTTTTTCCCTGTTGTGCTTCCAAGCTTGAAACATTTCTCAGCAATCAGCTGAAAGAATTAAAATCCAAGGATGATTAAACACTAATAGTCTTCATCCGCTTCAGCCTAGAGAAGTTCTCCCTCTCGAGCTCGTCAAGCCTCAGCCGTATGTACTTCGCCGTTTGCTCCAGCCTTGGAATTGTTATTAGCTCAAGCGCGTTGACTTTCCTTTTGGTCCTCTCTATTTCCATCAGGAGCTTCTTTAGCGTAAGCTCTATTTCGGCTGCGCGCACAACCTTCTCAACAACCAGCTCGTAGGATAGCGCAGCCTCGTCTATCTTGGAAGACGCTGACGTAATCCCGTAGCCTCTTTCAAAAATGCTTTTCTTGAACTCGGAAAAGCTAATCTTCGGGACTTTTACCCCCATGATGTTCTTTGTTGCAACTTCAACCACAGGCAGCCCCTTGAGCGCAAGCGAGATTGACTTTATAGCAAGGTCGCCGTCAATTGCCCGGGCTATGTTAACCTTCTGCAGGGCAGCAGCATAGGAAGCAACAAGCTCCTTCCTCACGTCCCTTGCCTGCTTCAAAATGCTGAAAAATTCAAGGATAAGGCCATCACGTTTCTTCTTCAAGAGATTATGCCCTGTCTTTGCAAGCTTGATTTTCTTCTTAAGCTGCAAAAGCTCAGACCTTGTTGGCTTCACGTTAATGCTTGCCATAATGCTGTTTCCTCAGCTCAGGGCTAATCCTGCCCAGCTCATTCTCAGGAATCTGCGATAGCAGCTGCCAGCCAATTTCCAGTGTCCTTTCAATATCCCTGTCTTCATTCTTGCCCTGCCTGACAAACTTGTCCTCAAACTCTGCAGCAAACTTCAAAATTCGTCGCTCCCTGTCAGACAATGACTCCTCACCAACAATGGCAACCAGGCCGCGAAGGTCTTTGCCCTCAGCGTAAAAGGCATAGCATTGGTCAGATACCTGCTTGTGGTCTTCCCTTGTCTTCCCCTTGCCAATGCCAAGATTCATCAGCCTGCTGAGCGAAGGCAAAACATCCACAGGTGGATAAATGTTCTTGCTGTGAAGCTCCCTGCTCACAACAATCTGCCCCTCAGTAATATAGCCGGTAAGGTCTGGAATCGGGTGGGTAATGTCCTCTGCAGGCATCGTGAGAATCGGAAGCTGGGTTATGCTGCCCTTCCTGCCTTTAATCATGCCAGCTCTTTCATATAGCATGGCGAGGTCAGTATACATGTAGCCAGGGTAGCCTCTCCTGCCTGGGATTTCTGAGCGGGCCGCACCAATCTCGCGAAGGCTTTCGCAATAGTTCGTCATGTCAGTCATGATAACCAGTACGTGCATGTCCTTCTTGAAAGCAAGATACTCTGCAGCAGTAAGAGCCATCCTTGGAGTGATGAGGCGCTCAACAGCAGGATCATCTGCGAGGTTAAGGAAAACAACAGCTCTCTTCAAAGCGCCTGTTTCCTCAAACTCAGAAATAAACCTCCTGGACTCCTCGTTTGTGATGCCCATGGCGGCAAAAACAATAGCGAAACCGGAATCGCTGCCCCTGACCTTTGCCTGCCTTGCAATCTGGAGTGCAAGCTCATTGTGCGGCAACCCGGAGGCAGAAAAAAGAGGAAGCTTCTGACCCCTCACGAGGGTGTTGGTGCCGTCAATAGTTGAAATGCCAGTCTGGATAAAATCAGCAGGATTGGCCCTGGAATAAGGATTGATGGCAGCGCCTGTGATTTCCATCATCTCCTCAGGAACAACCGCCGGCCCGCCATCAATAGGCTTGCCAGCGCCGTCAAGAATCCTGCCAAGAAGCTCTTCAGAGACAGGCAGCTTTATTGTCTCACCAAGGAATTTGACACCCGAATTAAGGTCAATGCCAGATGTGCCCTCAAAAACCTGGACCACGACAATGTCATCGCTCGTGTCCAAAACCTGCCCGCTCTTAACTTCGCCATTGGACATCGTTATCTTAACCAGCTCAGCGTAGCCGACCGGCTCGGTTTTCTCAACAAAAATCAAAGGCCCTGCAACCCTCGTTATAGTCTTGTATTCTTTCACAGCAACCACCACTCACTTAAGCCCAGCAAACTCCTTTTCTATCTCCTTGTTCACTGCCGCAAGGAAAGGCACATAATCCTTCTCAAACTTTACTTCGGCAATCCTGTCTTTTGACTTAAGCTCAACTATCTTCTGAGCCCTTACTCCTGAGTCCAAGGCTGCCTTAGCCAAGTCACCAAAGCCAAGTATAGTCTTTGCCATAAGATATGTTTTCTTTGGCTCACTGTAAGTGTCAACAGGGTGGAATGCGTTCTGCTGAAGCAGGAACTCGCGAAGCATCCTCGCAACAAGCAGCGTAACCTGCTCTTTTTCAGGCAAAGCATCGGAGCCGACAAGCTGCACAATTTCCATAAGCTTATCCTCCTCCTGAAGTATTGCCCTGGCGCGGCCCATCAGCTCAGTCCAATCTGGAGAAACATTCTTCTCATACCAATGAGCAAGCGCTTCAAGGTAAAGAGAGTAAGAGCTGAGCCAGTTTATAGCAGGGAAATGCCTTCGCTGGGCAAGCTTGGCGTCCAAAGCCCAGAATGTCTTGATGACACGCAAAGTATTCTGTGTAACAGGCTCTGAAAAGTCACCACCTGGTGGAGATACAGCGCCGATAACAGTGATAGAGCCCTCAGCACCCATAAGGGTAGTTGCACGGCCAGCCCTCTCGTAAAACTCTGAAAGCCGAGTTGAAAGGTAAGCAGGATAGCCTTCCTCACCTGGCATCTCTTCCAACCGCGAGGATATCTCTCTCATTGCCTCAGCCCACCGCGAAGTTGAGTCTGCCATCAACGCCACGCTATAGCCCATATCCCGGTAATATTCTGCCAGTGTCACCCCCGTGTAAACAGAAGCCTCCCTTGCAGCAACAGGCATGTTTGAAGTGTTTGCAATCAAAACAGTCCTTTCCATCAGGGGCTTTCCCGTCCTAGGGTCAGTAATTTCCGGGAACTCTGTCAGAACTTCAGTCATTTCATTCCCGCGCTCGCCACACCCAACATAAACTATGATATCAGCATCACACCACTTAGCAAGAGACTGCTGAGTGACTGTTTTGCCTGAGCCAAAAGGCCCGGGAATTGCAGCAACCCCCCCTTTTGCAAGAGGGAAGAGAGAGTCAAAAACCCTAAGCCCGGTTATGAGAGGAATATCCGGAAGTAGTTTCTTACGAACCGGCCTCGGCTTTCTCACAGGCCAGGTGTGCATGAGCATGAGCTCAATGCCATTGTCAAGCTTACCAATCACATCAACAACAGTATAACTGCCATCGCTGATAGAAGAAACCCTCCCCTCAACATCCGGAGGGACGAGAATCTTGTGCAAGATTGTATCGCTTTCCTTCACAGTGCCAAGCACATCGCCACCACTCACAGAAGCGCCTGGCTTAACCATGGACTTGAACACCCACTTTTTCTTCCGGTCAAGCCCAGGTGCAGTAGCCCCCCTCATGATAAAATCGCCGGTAACCTCACGCAAAACATGCAAAGGCCTCTGTATGCCATCATAAATGCTTGACAAAAGCCCGGGCCCAAGCTCAACAACCAGCGGCCTGCCAGTGTTCTCAACAACCTCGCCGGGCTTGATGCCTGTAGTGTCCTCATAGACCTGAATCGTGCAGCGCTTCCTGTTAATCTGGATAACCTCGCCGAGAAGCTTCTCGCTGCCAACCCTGCAAACATCATACATGCCTGCCTCCAGCTCTGCAACAACTACCGGACCAGCAACCCTGTAAATCTTCCCAGCCTTGACCATTTCAAATCACCACACCAACAAAGTCACTAAAGCTCGACCCCTATTGATTTCTTAATCATCTTCCTGAGGGCGTCACTCTCCTCCTTAAGCGACAGCATTACAAAAACAGGCCTGACGCTTCCCTCAATCTTCGACTTATCGAACTCATCAAGCTTGCCAAGGAGCGATTCATCAAAAACCACAATGCCAACCTCAGGATTCTGGCTGACCTTGCCAACAGCCTCAGCTGGCTCATCGGTCTCAAAGATGTTCCTGATTCCAGCCAGGCTGAACCCAAGGCAAAAATCCTCCCTTCCAATCACAGCTAGTTCCATTTCAGACCACTACAATCATTTTGCTATCATCTGATACTGCATCACAGCGTAATAACCTGCCGCGCTACAAATTCCTCACTTAAGCCCAACTGCCTGGCCTTAAGCATCATCTTAATGTTCCTGACTTCAATCTCCTTCGCAAACATGTAGCCAAGTATGACATCGACGGTCAAAGGATGCTGGTGAATCAAAAGGATGGAGCGCTTGAGCGCATGCGCGAGCAGGTCAAGCTCAAGCCGCACCAAGCTGCCGCTTGCCAAGAACTCATTTATGCCTGCTTCAACAACCTGCTTCAGGCGGCTCTGCAAAAGAATGTTGGCAGCGTCAGCAGCTGATGCGCTTCCCAGCATCCTTTTGAAAATAGCCCTGTCAGAATGCGGAAGCTTGACATGGCGCTCAATGTCCTTTGCCCCTACATTCGCCCTCTTGAGCCTGAGTATGTTGATGAGAGCGCTAATCACAAGCTCCAGCTCCGCGAAATCGCGGAAAAGCTTGCCTTCCGCAGGAAGCCTGCCTGAGAATTCTGCCATTGCAGAATAATAAAACACGTCCAGAACGTTCTCAATTTCAGCAATGGACTTTGTTTCCCTGAACTTCTCAATTGCAAAAGCGAAACGGCTGTAATCTATGAAGCCTGCTGACTTGAGAATCTCTTCAATGGAATCCTTCTTTGCAAGCTTTGCCAGCTTTTTTCCGTTCAGGTAGCCTGAAGGAAGCAGCATTGCAGGAAGCTGGCCAGGGTCAAGATTGGTGTATTTTGCCCTGATTATTGTCTTCAGGTTCCAGACATCAACTCTCAGGAGGTAGACTGATATCAAGACTCTGAGGCTTGCTGGCGAAATTCGCTTAAGCTTCTCCCATGTATTGGCAAGGTTCCTGTTAAGCGCGAACTCCATCAGAGGCACGCCCTTAAACTGGACGGCCAGCTCATCAATCTCCTTCCTGTACTGTGAGCTTTCAAGGTAGCTTATAATCTCGTTAACATCCATCTTCATCAGCTTATGGTAATCATCTTTTCTCAAGAGGAATGAGCGCATAACGCTCACCCTAGCGTAAGTATAAGGGTACTTTCCCAGGCGCAGCCTGCCCTTGCTATTGTTTCCCAAATAGGATTTTTGCAACATCAACAAGCACCTTTGACTTCACCTGCTCAAGCACGGCTTCGTAACTGTAATCAACCTTCAGCTTTCCGTCAGCGCTTTCAGCAATAATGCCGCCAGAAATGTCTGCGGCAACTACTGCTTTTAGCCTGCTTCCGCTGGTGTGGCTTGAAACAAGCTTGCTGTCCCTTGCGTTGCACTTCACTACTGCAACATCCATTTCAGCCATAGCCCTTTCAAGGAGGCTTTTAATGTGAGCTTCCCTGCTTTTCTCGCCTATGTTTCTAAGCTTTTTCCACCCTTCGGCAAAAACAGACTCGATAAGTTCGCTCTTTGCGTCAAGAGTTTTCTTTTGCACTTCAAGCTCAGCAGCAGCCAGCTCCCTCCGCTTCATAAGTTCAACTGATTTCTCCATGTCCTCTTCCATCATGCGCTCGTAGCCCTTGACCTGCTTCTCCGCAGACTTCTCAATAGCCTTGGCTTCATCCTTAGCCTGCTCAGTAAGCTTGCCTGCATCTTCACGTGCATTATCCAGTATTTCCTGCTTAACCTTATCAAGCCCCATTTGACCTTTTAGGAAAAGGTCAATCAAAAACGTTGACCCTTTCTCATTCTCTACTTATAGCAGATTGCATAAATTTTCGCAAATTCTCACTGCAATCTGCTATTACTTTGCAAGCTGGAGTATCAGATAGGCTACAACAAGGCCGAAGATGACAAGAGTTTCCGGAATGACTGTAAGTATAAGGCCCTTGCCGAAAACCTCCTCCTTCTCTGCCATTGCTCCAACTGCTGCCGCACCAATTTCCTTCTCAGCAAGCCCCGCAGCTATGGCTGTCAGCCCTATTGCTAACCCTGCACCAATTGCAATCATACCAGTATCTGCCGCCATTTTTCTACCTCCATACATCTTGTTTTTACCATATTTACAGCTTAGCGTGCCCCAAATGGCTTGAATTGAACAGCCCCCCCTTCAAAAAACTTTGTAAAAAACTCAACATAATGAAGCCTCAGGCTGTGCAGGAAACCACCAAGCAAGCCAAGCGCAAGGTTGATGGTGTGCCCGATAAACAGTATAAGCACCGCAATAAACATTCCCAAAGCGCCGCCATGCGCTGATTGCATGGCAATGCTGTTGAAGACAGCTGCAAGGCTCACCGAGGAGAGGCCGACTGCCATAAGCCTTGTGTATGAAAGCAGGTTGCTGAACAGCCCGGGAACCTCAATCAAGCTCCTGATGCTGGCTTCAAAATCCAGAGGCTTCCGCGATTCGCCAATGTAGATGAGTACCAGCGCAGCAATCGCAGTCACTGTGCCGAAAGCCACAGGTATGCCTGAAATCTTAGAAGTCGCGGCAATTGCTATGCCTGCCTCCAGCAGAATCCAACTAAGCTTTGCGGCAAAAGCCTTGAACAGCCCCTTGTGGCGAAGCTCATTAAAGAAGCCAAGCACAAAGCCAAGATTGATGTGGACCAAGCCAATAACTACTGATGCAAAAAGCATCTCGCTGATATCATGCGACCTGCTTACAATCCTTGGGAACTCTATGCCAAAAGCCTGCTCAAAGCCAAAAACCTCGCCGTAAAGGAAACCGAAAACAACTGAGGATACAGCTGCCGGAACTATGACATTCACAAGCTTTGACGCACCTGGCAGCTTTTCCTTAAGCCAAAGCAGGAGGAAGAAACTGACAAGGCCATAGCCGACATCACCGAGTATGAACCCGAAAAAAAGCGGAAAAGTCAGAAACATGAACAATGTAGGGTCAATCTCATTATACTTTGGGAGGGCGTAAAGGCTCATAAAAAACTCAAACGGCTTCACTGGCTTTGGATTGTCCAGCTTCACAGGAACAAGCTCGCGATGATGCGGCAGCTCGGACTCAACAAAAATCTTTTCACCTGTAGCCCTGCCTAACGTAGTCTCAAGCGATTCAAGCTCTCTTGCAGGAACCCACCCTTGCATTACAAATATGCTCTTGCTAACGCCAAACCTTAAAGGCGCCTCGGCCTTCTCAAGCTCCCTGGCAAGAAGCTGCTCGCTTAGCAGCAAAAAATCATTCCAAACCTTGCCTAGCTTCGCAAGCTCTCTTGAGCTTGCCGCTATTCTTTTCCGAAGCCTTTCATTCGTTTTGGCAACAGATTCCAGTGCTGCTGAAACTGAACCTTTCATCCCGTTAACTTCGGCAAGCGACAGCTCGCTAAAGCTATTATTTGAGAGCAATTCAGAAGCCTCGGCTTTCTTTCCGGAGTCAATAAACAATGCTAGCAGAAACCCTGATTTGTCTTCTACAGAAATGAGCTCAAACCTGTCAGTGACGGCCAGCAGGGATTTCCTGAGCTTGTCAACATCTTTCACTGCCCCGACAAAATACGCAATTGACCTGCAGCCTGAAATGCTGCCTAAACTGAGGCCTAGGCGGCTAAGGCAAGACAGCTGCATTTCCTGCAGGCCCAGCTTCTTTAATTCTTCCTCAGACTCCTTGGCTGCTGACTGCACCATGCTAACATCGGCTTTTAGCTGGTTAACCGCCTTCCCAAGGCCGGCAATGTTTTTCACGCCAACAGCCCTGAAGCCGTTTGACAGTTCCTTCTTGCCTGAAATGCCAAGAGCCAAAGAAATCGCCCTCACAGACACGAGCAGCTCAGAAAGTTTTTCAGCCCGCTCAAACGGGCTGCCTATGTCAAACTCACTCTTCTTATGGTCTGTAATGTGAACAGCCTTAAGCCTGTGCAGCTCGCCTATGGCCTTGTCCATAACAGTCTTATGCCCGATGATGGTTACTTTCTTCATCCTCTCAGGAGCTAACATTTGAATTCACACATACAGCTAAATAGGCTGCCTAATGCAATTATAGCAGATTGCATAAATTTTCGTAAATTCTTACTGCAATCTGCTATTAGTCATTTTGCAAGCTCTCTATCAAAAGCTTCAAGCACAAAAACAACAGCCTCGGCTGTTTTTTTCTCAGCGGACTTCTTTAACGCCTTAATTTTGTCAAGGCCATCAGCCAGAACCTTCTCGCGGGCAGCAAGAATCTTTTCCTTCTGCCGCTCAATCATCTGAGCTTTTTTACTTGCAAGCGAATCCTCAGAATCTTTCACATGCTGAGCTGCCTTATTCCTGGCATCTGCCACCAGCCTTGCGCTCTTCTGCTTTTCTGACTCAAGAAGCCTGTCAGCTTCTTTTTCAGCTTCCCTAACCTCCTCCAAAACAGCCTCTATCATTCCCCTACCATTCCCAACCATGAGGCTTTCAAATTGCTTTAAAAACGTTTCGTAAGCAGATTATGGACTATAGCCGTGCGATTATTTAAATATTGCAAAAGGAAAACTGCAGTTTATGGGAAAGATTTTAACAGGCACCGAAGTTCTTGACAAGCTGCTTGATGGGGGGTATGAATCCGACATCGTAACAGCAATCTATGGCCCGCCAGGCTCAGGCAAGACAACTACCTGCCTCCTTGCAGCGCTCAGCGCAGCATCAGACAGGGAGAACAAGGACAAAAAAGTGGTATTCATAGACACAGAAGGAGGATTTTCCACAGAGAGGCTGCAGCAGCTCGCAGGCGACTCGGGAGCTGCAAAAAAAGTGATGGAGCGGATAATGCTCCTGAAAGCAACAAGCTTTGCAGAGCAAAAAAAATACATTGAAACCATCTCAGAGCAGACAGCATCGGCAGGCTCAAAAATCTGCCTTATCATCTGCGACACAATATCCTCGCTTTACAGGATTGAGCGGGGAGGCGAGGATAATTCCAACCTCAATAGGGAACTTGGAAAACAGCTTGGCGCGCTGCTGACCGTGGCCCGCACCAAGGAAATACCGGTCATAGTCTCAACACCCGTATACGCAGACTTCTCAGACAAGACAAGCGTAAAGATAGTGGGAGGGGACATACTGAAGTACAGCAGCAAGTGCCTTATCGAGCTAAGGATAAATCCCAATGGCACCAGGACAGCCGCCCTGATGAAGCACCGGAGCATACCAGAAAAACACGCCACGTTTAAAATAAAGGAAAGGGGATTTGAGGAGGCCAACTAGCCTGCACTTTAATGCTTTGCAGCCAGTTCCTGCTCGTTCTCCTGCTCCATGCTGTTCCTTAAAACCCCGCTGACTGAGGTTATCATGTACTTGAAATACTCAATCATCCTGGCTGCGGCAAGGATGCCGTGTTTTTCAAGCAGCCTGTCGCACTCCTTCAGCAGAAGCTTGGAGTTCGTCTCTGTCTTGAAAGCCTGGGTCTTGTCCCTGTTGTAATAAATCTTCATGACTGCCCCGTAATGCTTTGCAATGCCAGCATAAAGGGTCTTCAAGTCCTTAATCTTCTGCACTTCTTTGCTGTTCTCCTTAGAGAACCTAAGCAAGCGCTTAAGCTGGTCGCCAAACCTCTCCAGGTGGGCCAGTACTTGTTTAGAAACCATAATGTTCCAGTAAGTTGTGCCGAAAAGCCTCAACAGCCTGGGATTGTCAGCGGCAGCGCGGGCAGTCCTGAAGCCGAGCAGCGTCAGCCTGTTGACTTCCTTGTCCCTCTCGTAAACGCTATCAGCCTCGGTGCCGGAAAAAGAGCCGGCATCCTCAAGCATAGACCTTATGATTATGTCCACCCTCCTCACAATGTTGCTCATTGAAACTTCCTGAACATCCAGCAGGTCCTTCGCAACTATCTTCGTGGTTGTCTCCTCAACAATCTCCATCCCGACAAGGTTATGAAACTCCTGCTTTATTTCCTTCGCAGAAGCTCCGGCGTCCATTACTGTGATTACGTCAAAATTGTTTATGTACAGCGATGTGACCTCAGTTTTTATTTCCCGCACGCTCTTGCCTGCAGCGTTTATCGTGGCTTCATTAATTTGCCGCCGCTCGCTTGAATCCTTGGAGGAGAAAGTAAGCTCGTTCGGCCTCTCGTCCACAACAAGAACATCACCTTTCTTCAGCCTGTTCTTCTCCACCCACGCCTTTGGCACGGAAACAACATAAGATGAGTTACCAAATGCCATCAGTTTCCTGAATTCAGTCATCTAAACCCCCAATATTATATAAAGTTTAAAATATTGATAATATAAATTTTGCTAAAAAACATAATATATATTCACTATATGGCATAAGCATATATATTAAAATCTTTCCCTCAGAAAAGGTGAGTCTGAATGGATGAAGAATACGAAATGGACATATATGATGAGAAGAACGTCGCAGGACTTCTGGAAGACGACGAGCTGAGCGCAGGTGAAGAAGGCTTCATGCTGGGCTACGACTCAGACCTTGAGGAGTAGCACGGCAAAGCTTTTTTCCTTTTTCTATAGCTGCTGCAATTCACTCACTCTTCCGTGAACTCTTCCAGGGTGGCCTTAAACTCATCGTCAGACTTAATCAAGCCGCGCCTTTTCAGGTACTCCCTGGCCAGAATCCAGAATAGCAGGCCAAGACTCTTCTTCCCCTTGTTATTGCAGGGAATGACAAGATCAAGGTTATTGGCATTGTTGTTTGTGTCGCACAGCGCAACAACAGGCGCCCCTATCTTAACAGCGTCATCCACTACATTGCGGTCAGGCCAGGGGTCAGTGACCATCACAGTCTTAGCCTCGATATACTTGTCGAGCACAGGATTGGTGAGGATGCCAGGAAGATACCTGCCTGCGAAAATCCTGATGCCAGTATGCCTGTTAAGCGCCCTGATTGCTTTCCAGCTATTCTCGCGCTTGCCAACAATTATGATTTCTTCAGGCTTGTACTTTGAGAAGAAATTTGCGGCATGCCTTATGCGCTCGTCAATCTTCTGCAGGTTGAGCACAGAAAGGCCATCAGGCCTTGTCTTGTAAATAAACTGCTCCATGTACTTTGTGCGGAACTTTGTGCCGATATGTATGCCTGCCTTGAGGTAAACGTCCTGTGGCACCAAAAACTGCTCAGCTTCAGCCATTTCAATCTTCCTCCGTATAACACCTACTTGTGCTTATCATCAAATTAACAGTCCAAGAAGTCTCCTTGAACTGCAACTTACTTTAGCCCGTTGCAGACAGCACGAGACTAGCTCACGCTTGGGCATTAAGAAAGAAGGACAAACCTGCCTTATATAAACTTTACTTTTTAGATTTTCCTTTCGCAGCTTTCGGCTTAACTCGCACAGGCGCAGCAGCCGTAGCTATTGCCTTCCCGCCAATAACTTCCCTGTAAGCCTGCCCGTAAAGGCTTGCTACAGTTGGCGTGAGAATAAGCGTGAAAAGTGCACCAAATGGCACTAAAAGCAGCATTGCGAGCGGTGATATCATTGATAGAAAGCTAATCAATATAACTATTATGATGTAAGGGATTCCGATTCCAATCGAGTACCCAAAGGCAGCTAGCCACGGGATAAAATAGGCTGGAGTGAACGAATACTTCAAAATTTTCCCTAATTCAAAAAATGCGGCAAACCTGTTTTCTCGAGCGAAATGTGCCAGGAGCATAGGCCCGCAATAGCATATGAAAAACAACCACAAAAAGGCGGCAAAGATAACTAATGCAGATAGCAACAGAACTGCCGGCTTAGCTACGGCAGAGAGTGCCATCAAAGTTATAATGAGCAGCAAAGGCAACGTATACGCAATCAGGGCAGCCATATACTTAAACCCTGCGCCTATTAGCGAAGGCACGTTGTCAAAGGGAGGCATTTCATTTTTGCCGCGCATGGCATTTGCAGCTATCCTTATAGAATACCCGCTTAGTACCACAGAAAAAAACAAGCCTATCCCAAATGAAATGAGCCCTGCCGATAAGTTAAGCCAAATCGCTTGGCCCGAATACCGCCCGGCATCATTTTTAAGCATTTCACTGGTAATACTGTAGCTGACATTGGCAAGGCTTGCAACTGCGGCAATAAAGAATAAAGCTGCCGAGCGATTAAGGCTTGTGAAAGGCAGCTTAAAAGCCGCGCTGTAATTAACCATTTAAATGACTGCGGGAGCAATATTTAAAAACCTTTTCAATCAGCGGCAGTGCTGCTGTAAACTGCCAAATCCCTGTAAACAGCGCCCTTGTTTGACAGCTTGCTTTCCTTAAGCTTGAAGCAATCAACAACAAATTCCACTCTCTCAGGCGTTATCTGCCGCAGTTGCACAATAAACTGTTCTTTGCGTGAAACTAGCTTGACCCTGGCCAAGGTGAGATGCGGCTTGAAACCCTTGTCTTTTGGGAATTCTTTCTCAAGAGCGTCATCTATGCTTTTTTGCAACTCCGAGATGTTACCTTCGGGTTCAATTCCTGCCCACACAACCCTGGCGTAATTTTCTGAAGGAAAAACACCAACGCCAGAAATTGTGGCTGTGAAGCTCTTGAACTTCACGTTGCCAAGAAGGGTTTTAACAGTCTCAGCCTTCGCAGGCGTTAGCTCGCCAAGAAACTTCAAGGTGAGGTGAAAATCACTGGCAAAACTCAGCTTTGCCGATGCTAGTTGCCGCAGCTGCTTCTGCGCAGCCACCAGTTGGTCCTTAATCTCCTGAGGCAGGTCAATGGCAACAAAACATCGCATAAAAGAAATCTGACTTATTGAGTTCTTATAGGTTTTTGTGCAGCAATAACGCTTGGGCGCATTGCTTGGTAAGCAGTTGCTGCGCCTGCTATCACAGCCGCTAAAACTATGCCTCCCAAAGAAGCAAAAACGCCTTTCATAGGGGAGTAGCCATTTGCTTGTTCATAAAGTTTTACTTGCGCATCGGATATTCTCGCTTTTGCATTTCTGAGATCTTCCAGTCGCGCATAAGTATTAGATGACGGAGAATTGAGAACTTCCTGTAATGTGGCATCAACTGATGCTTTTGCGTTAACTATGCTATCAAGCGTTTTGTTTAGTGACACCACAGGTTGTCCTGTGTTAGCCTTCTGCTGGATGGCTATTATGGTTGAATATTCTGCTGAATTAAGATGGTTACTTGCACTATCAAGTTCGAAGTACAACCAGCCGTAATTGCCTCTATCAACAGCACCTCTTAAATTTTTTAGAGACCCATTAACCCAAACATTCGCACGTTCAGCAGATTGTTCTGCTTCAAATGCGGCGCGGTTTCCATTGTTCCTTTGATTATTTTCGACTCGGTATGCAATAACAAGCGTACCTGCAATCACTAATGCCGATACTGCCATTCCTGCTGTAAATACAATAGGAACCCTTTTAATTTGCTGTGCGACGCCCATTTTTATCATAAAAGCAAACCAACTTTATAAATCATCCTATTCTTGTCACTTTAGAATGGTTAAAAATATACGGCACGAGATATTACCGCTACTCATCTCCGAAGTTTTCCGTGTCAACTGGCTGCTCATCAGGCTCAGGGCTGCCAGAATCGCCTGCGCTTTCGCCAGCGTAATCTTCAGTTCCTTCATCTTTCTTGCTTTCCTTTCGCTGCTGTGAACTGCCTGACCCTGCCTGCCCGGCTACCTCAGCAAACGCCATGTTGTTAAGAACCTTGGTAATCCTTATCCTGACAGTGTCGCCCTTGCCAGCTTTTGGCACAAATATGACAAAACCTTCCTTCTTGGCTATGCCGTCACCCTTGGCGCCAACGGCTTCTATCGTAACCTCTACCTCTTCTCCAACCTTTACGGGAGCTTCCCTTTGCTCAAAATCCTTCCCGCCTCCGCCAAAGTTTCGCTCTCCCCTATCTCCGCCAAATCCTCCCCTGTGCATAGTGCTACCTCCTGTCTTAAACCCTCGTTACGTATGAAATACTGCCTGCCAGTTCAGAAAAAGCCCTACAAACTAGAACCACCGAACCCTCCAAAAGCTGCATTTCAACACAAATCACGAAGTTATTTACCTATTTAAAAGTTTCTACGAAGTGGCAGTTGCAGCCGATATAAAAATAAAAAATAAAAGACAAAAAACCTTGTCATATATCCTTGACGCCTGCTGTGTCAAGCACGAACGTTGCCTCGCCTTCTGGCAGGCTTGGGCTGTCAACCATCTTTGCAACCCTTGTTCCCTTCTTGCCCCTTCTTAGATATAACCGGTATGTTGAAGCGTGGGCAACAATGTGGCCCCCTATTGCCTCTGTCGGGTCTCCAAAGAAAACATCGGGCTTTGCCATAACCTGGTTGGTTACATAGACGCACAGGTTGTTAAGCTCAGCAAGCCTCATCAGTGTGTGCATGTGCTTGTTAATCTTCTGCTGCCTGTCAGCCAGTGTCCCCCTACCGATGAACTCTGCCCTAAAGTGGGCTGTGAGTGAATCCACAATGACAAGCTTGACGTTCAGCCCCTGTTTCTTTATCAGATCATCAACCTTCTCTGCCAAAAGCATCTGATGGTCGCTGTTAAATGCCCTTGCAACTTTAATCTGCCTGAGCACTTTGTCAGGCTCGAGACCCTGTGCCTTTGCTATGTCAACAATCCTTTCAGGCCTAAACGTGGATTCAGTGTCGATGAAAATGACATATGTATCAGGAAACTGCCTTATGCAGTTATAAGCAAGGCTGTGTGCAACCTGGCTTTTCCCGGTCCCATAAGCGCCAAAACACTCTGAAATTGCCCCAGTCTCAAAACCGCCGCCAAGCAGGGTGTTAAAAGCAACGCTTCCAGAGCTTATCTTCTGGATACCCTGCCTTCTTATTAGAGCATCTTCTGCCGAGACAAAGCCCATTTCAAGCTTGTCCCTTGCGAATTGAATCATCTTCCTTGCTGCAAGCTCTGTTACGCCAGTCAATTCAACCAGCTCGCCAGGAGTTGCAACTGCGATGCTCAGAAGTGTGTCGTAGCCTCCGGTAATCAGCTTTTCAGCAGTGGCAGCTCCAACTCCAGGAAGCTGCTCAAGCTCAGAGCTCCTGCCCCCCTTTTCTGCCTTTTCAACTGCAACATCAGCCTTTACCATCTCAGTGTCTTCCCCCAAATTCTCTTCTTCAACTAAAACCAATTCCTGCCTTCTCTTCATCACACTCACCTCATTGTTTTAAACTTTTTCATCATTAAGCACAAATCGTGCTTTGCACGATTGTGCCCAGTCGCAATTCCGCCATAGCGGAATGCGCAATCGGGCTATCCCGATTTGCGACTGCTGTCGACTTTGGGGCCAATCAAAAACAAAAAATCAAAAACACCGGCTAATTCAAAGCCAGACTTGGGCTTTGCTCAATCACATATTCGTAAGCCTTCTGAAGCAAAACCATCGCCTTTGGTATGTCATTTTCCTTAAGCGAATTTGTCTTCTTCCAGTTATTGTCCTTATCCTTATAGCTTCTGTCGAGCTGGACGTTGTAGTAGGCAGTTCCATCTGGAGAAGCGCTCTTCCAGACAGTAGCTGTCAAGCCCCTTATCCTGAACTTCTTATCAGGCAGCCTTGGCATCGTGGCATCTGTACCCATCTCAGCCAACCCAGCCATTGCACCTGTGGCAGTTCCTCCGATTGTTTCTGCCAAAACTCTGCCACCAAACTCTTTTCCATATGCATTCATTCTTGCTCACCTTCCTTGCTATTTTGCGCCTCCCGTAAGCGCGCAATAAGGGCACTGATGCGCAATTCGGCTAAGAGCTGAATGCGCAATCGGGTGAATCCCGATTTGCGCCCTTATCAACCCTACATATTGAAACAGTCATTAATATACCTTAGCCGGGCACATGTCCAGTGTCCAGTGACCTTTTTCCACACTGCTGTGTGCAAAAAGCTCAACCAAAAAACGAAAATGGCAAAATCAGAAAAAGAGCAACAACTTCTGTTTCAGCCCAGTTTAAACAGAAGCAGAACAACCATCACGGCCTGGATACCTTTTTCAAGCAAGCCGCCTGTCCTGATGAAACCCCTGAGCTTCTTTCCTGACAAGGGCAGAAGAGGCGTTATACCGTCCTTTGTCAAGGAGTCCAAGAACAAATGGGAGGAATAGCCCACAGCTGCTGCCGTAGCTACAGTTGCTGAAAACAAGTAACGCACACCTAAATAAACCAGAAAAGCGAAAATAAAACTGTGGAGGAAGCCCCTGTGCCTAAACAGGAATGAAGCAACAGTTGAGAATGGCTGCAGCAGCTTTCCCGGCTTTGATTTTATGGTGTCAATGTCAGGAGCCAAGGCGAACAACGCAGAAACCAAGGTTAACACCACTTTTTCGCTGCCACTAGCATTGCTGCTAATCCCCAAAAAAGGCCATAAATAAACAAGCGCTAAAATTCCACCCAAAAGGTGAGTGAGAAAAATCATTGTAAGTTGACGCTGTTTTGCTGAGCTGGCTGCATCCCGGCAGCCCCGGTTTCTGACTCTTTTGCTGCAACCGCAAGCTCATCATTGAGGCGGGTTATCTCATCATCAGGATTTGCCTCGAAGATTTGCTGGGCAACAAGCTCAAGCCTGTCAAAAAGCTCGTTCTTGTTAACCCTTACAACTGCCTTTACAAAGTTCCCCAAAATGTCGTTCTTTACCTGCTGGAACAAGTCCGGCGCGGTGCGATACGCCAGTATGTCCTGCTCAGCCTTGCCAAGAAGCCTTTCAACCATCTTCCTGAAAAGGACAAGCCGCATCGTTTCGGTGCCGTCGTCTATTACTGTGTTCATGACATAGGAGTAAGATGGGTTGACAGTGCCGTGCTGGCCGCAAGCAAACGCTCCATCACCTGCTGCCTGCTTGACCCTTTTGCCGCAATTAGGGCAAACTTCAAAAAACTTTATGTCAAAAACCTGCACAATAGTGCCCAGGACCTCGACAATAGCATCGGTTTCGCCAAGCTCTGAAAGCTTTTTTCTTTGGGCTTTCTGCGGCTGAGAAGGCAGCCCGGCAGCTGGTGCATCAACTGCAACTGTTTCTCCAGGCGGGTTTATGGTAATAACGCTCCTGTCATTCAGGTGTAATTCCTTCAAGCCGTTGCGCTCGCGCACATAAGCACCTTTTATCCTGATTATGTCTCCAACTTTCGTGCTCTTAACGCTGTCAGCCTGCTCATTCCACAAGACAGCCCGTATGCCTCCTGTCTCATCAGCCAACTGCAAGGAAGCAACCTTCCCCTCCCTGCCATTTGTGCTAAAAGACTTTTCATCGAAAACCTGCATAACCCTGCCAACAGTTTCAACGTCCCGCATGCCGTTGAGGATGTTCTTAATCTGAAGCCTGCCAGAAAGCTGTTCAATCAGCTTGATCCCAAGTTCAGAAGCCACAATGTGTGCAGCGCCCTCCTTGCTCACAAGGCCTGCAAGCTGAGCCATCTTGGCATTGACCCTGTCAGAAAGCTCAGTCTGGCTGAGGCTGCTCTTCTCCTGAATCTTTGCAATAATCTCATCATAGGACAAGCGAATCATATTGAATCCCAACAGCCTCGGCTAATGCCAGATATAAATAGTTTGTTGTTAGCAAGGTTCAGGCTCATTGCCGCTGCAAGTCCTAATACACGACTTAGGAACAATCCACGACAACCCAAAGTCATACTCCATCTTTTTCAGCTCAGGCACATTTTTGTCTTGCACCAAAAGCTTTTCCCCATCAGCAGGCTCAGTGGCTGAAAACTGGGAATTTACGATGCTGTAAAACCATTGCTTTTCATAAATACCCTGGCAGCGCTCGCACCCATCCCTGTCACAATTACAGTCATAGTAGCACGTTATCCCTGTGTTGTCCCAGCAAATATTCCCGCCTCTTGAATCATATCTAACAAGGTCCCAGGCAAGCTGCCCTCCAGCATTGACGGCAGCTAACTGTTTGGTCAGGTCAGACTCGCTTTCCTTCCTGGCAGCAGCTGCCTGGTGGGCAATTTCAGACAATGCCCCGGCAATAGAAACCGCAAGCTTGCCATCTGTAATTACATCGATTGGAATGCTCTCCTTAAAGTTCGGCATGACCTCGTATTTAATATTCGGCGGGGCAATGGCGATTGGCTGCCTTGAAATGCCAACAACTTCAGTCCTGCCAGGAACAGGCTCCAGCTTAAACGGGTTGTAGCTAAACGGAATTTGTATGTCCTTGCTGATGATGTTGAAATCTGAAATATATGCGCTCAAGTTTTGGCTGAAATAGTCAATAAATGTCGCCTTCATGGTGCCTTCACCAGGGTAGCAGGGGATGGGCAGGGGGTTGCAATGAGCACCCATTATGTCCTTGGTCCAATTCGTGAAATGCCCAATCTGGCCGCAGGGCGTGCTTTCTTTCCCTGTAGAATGGAACAAGCCGCTTTTACCAAGCAAATGAGCTGCGTGCTCAATAGAAAGCTGCGCGGAATCATCAACAAAAGACAAGATTTTTTCACCTGTGCTGTAGGTTTTCAAAATCCTGAACTGCTCGGTGCCGATGGGCAGGCCGGAGCTGAGCTTTAGCTGCTTGCTGAATAAATTGAAAATCACAAAGCTGAGTATTAGTATGCCAACAAGCGATATTATTAAGGTGTAATAGTCAAGCCCCTTCTTGTTTCTCAGCATTTTCATCTTAGTTACCTTCAAGCCTTTGGCAATATGGCCGGCAATTCGGCATAATATCTGAACTCTATTTTTGCAATAGTGTGATCTGAAAGTGGAATGGCCTGTACAGACTGGCTC
>ORMF010604833.1_pt1 | contig 21465 bp, 23 predicted proteins | sample 1779871 | NCBI WGS metagenome assembly ORMF01 (sample SAMEA104232316, study PRJEB22302) | groundwater metagenome | biome: forest; feature: aquifer; material: groundwater | place: USA | collected 2011-08-07 | depth 5.4 m | reverse complement strand
GCTTCGCCGACGGCGGCGCCTCCGCACCCCCGGCCAAGCCGCTGAGCCGGGGCGACCATCTGGGCAAGTTCCGCCGCAACTGCGAGGCGGCGGCCCGTCCCGTGCAGCGCAACATCGCCGACCGGCTGATCGACCGCATCGATCGGCTCGAAGAGGTCGCCGACGTCACCGAGCTTGTCGATCTGATCGCTGGCTGAAGCCGCGCCAGCGATGCTGATGCTGTGCCAACGCTTGGATTATTGGGCCGGTCTGGAGCATGGTGGAGGGGGCTGGATTCGAACCAGCGTAGGCGTAGCCAACGGATTTACAGTCCGTCCCCTTTAGCCACTCGGGCACCCCTCCAAAACACACGCCACAAGCAAAATCGCCCCGCCGTCGCCAGCAGGGACAATGGGGCGTGTATATGATGATTGGGCTATTCCCTGTCAACCGCAAACGGGCGAGCATGCCGGACGCGGCGCGCAGGCCGCCAAGCGCCCAGCCGGAGCCAAACCGCATGCGCGATCGCCACCCCAACCGCCCCCATGAAAGCAGCCGAAGGGGGCCCAAGGCGGCGGGCGGCGGGGCGGTGCTCATTTTCGGCATCCACGCGGTGGAGGCGGCGCTCGCCAACCCGCGGCGCAGCATCCGCAAGCTCTACCTGACCGACAATGCCGAGCGCCGGCTCAACGCGGCGCTCTCCACCCGCCAGCTGGCGCACGAGCGCGTCCTGCCCAGGGACCTCGACCGGCAGCTGGGGCCCGACACCGTGCACCAGGGGGCGCTGATCGAGACCGAGCCGCTGCCCGAGCCCACGCTGGCCGAGCTCGCCGAGCACAGCGCCGGCCGGCCGCTGATCGTGCTCGACCAGGTGACCGACCCGCACAACGTCGGCGCCATCCTGCGGTCGGCCGCCGTGTTCGGCGCCGCGGGCCTCGTCATGACCCGCCGCCACAGCCCGCCGCTCGACGGCGCGCTGGCGAAGTCCGCTTCCGGCGCGCTCGAGCACGTGGCTGTCGCGCTGGTGCAGAATCTGGCACGTACGCTGGCCGAGCTGAAGGAGCTCGACGTCACCGTGATCGGGCTCGACGGCGATGCGCCCGATCGGCTGGAGGAGACGGCATGGCCGCAGCGCGCGGCCCTGGTGCTGGGCGCGGAGGGCAAGGGCTTGCGCCAGCTCACGCGCGAGAGCTGCGACCGGCTCTGCCGCATCGCCACCGACGGCCCCCTCGCCAGCCTCAACGTGTCCAACGCGGCCGCCATCGCCCTGCATCTGGGCGCCATGCGGCGCCTCGGGCTGCACCGGCCGCAGTCTTGATGGCGAGCCGGGGCGCCCTTACAAGCCCACGTATTTGAACTTGTCGGGGAGCACGACGCTGCTACCGCCTGGATTGTGCACCGTCACATCGACCATCCGCGTCGCTCCCTCGAGCTTCGGTACGACCCCGGTCACCGCGCTGCCGTCGGCGGATACGACCGGCTTCTCCAGCTCCATCCCGCCCAATTTCACTTTTGCCCCTTGCTCGAAACCCTGGCCGACCACAATCAGTTGCGTGCCTGGCCCTCCTTGCGACGGATCGATGGCGATAACACGCAGCCCCGAAGGCGGCTTGGCCGAGGGTGGCACCTGGACGATGATGCGGCCGATCTCCGCCAGGAACGCGAAGAAGCGCATTTCCTGAGTACCCAGGATGAAGGCTGCCAAATAAACGACGGGACGGTTGAATTGGCCATTCTGCGCGAAAAACACGAAGATCAAGACCGTGATCAGGCCGGTAATGGCGCCGTTGAAGGGCCGGCCGAAATGCCAGAGGTTATAACCATGGTCCCAAGGGGGATTGCGGGCGTGATCGTAGACGCCTTTCAGGCTGATGACGACGCCGCCGAGGGCACCGAGCCACATGCAGTGCGCAAACACACGGTATCCATCCGTGATCCAGGCCTTGACGAGCTCATGGTCCTTGAAGTGGACGTAGAGGACCCCAACAGCGAGCAGCACGACCAGGACGAGTATGTCGTAGACGAAAACGAACCGGCGCCGATTGGCCCAAAACCGCTTGATCACGACAATTAGCCTCACAACCGCAGCCGTCGGACATCAATGTGATCAATCACGACCAGCGGGCGTACGCTGTCAAGCTCAGGCGGCGCTCACGGTTAACTGCCGCGGCGGGGACCTGCAGCACAAAGGGCGCCGCAGCCGCAGCGCCCTTGGCAGTTCCCGAGTTTTGGCCTGTTCCGGCGGACCGGCGATCAGTCACAGATGGTGGGACGCCAGCAGCGGTATTCGCCGCCGCGGCAGACGGGCTCGCCGTAGCTATCCCTCCAGCACCTGCGCCCGACCCAATCGCATTGGCGCGGACCCCTGTAGCAGCCGGGGCCGGGGCCGTAGTAGCGCGGGCCCGCATAGGCGCCGGCAATGCCGAGGCCGAGCAGGGTGCCGACGGCGACGCCGGCGGCAATGCCGCCGCCGCGGCGCTGGGCTTCGGCGGGCTGGATCATGGCCGCGCCCAACCCGAGCACGACGGTGAAGGCCAGCAGGGCGTGAGCGATCTTTTTCATGGCGGTTTCTTCCCGTTTTGTTGGCCGGTCTGGGCCGCTTGAACTATCTCGGGCTGTCCGTCCCTCGAGGAGCTGCGGCTCTCTCCCTCTTCCTGACGCTAGAGCAGACAAATGTGGCATCAGCGCGGAGACAGCGGCAGGCTCGGCTCACCAACCCCAGCCGTTCCAGCGCCAGCGGTAGTAAGCCCGGGGCGCGAAATAACCCCGATGGCCGTAGGCATAGCCGGGATAATGGACCACGTGCACGTGCCGGGGTCCGGGGCTGTGGAAATGATAGACGTGCCGGTAGCGCGGGGGAGCGTAGACGTGATGGTGGACGTAGACGGTGCCGCCGTAGCCATAGTACCCACCGTAATGGTAGCCGTCGTCCCATCCGCCGGCGGCCGCGGGCTGGCTGAGGCCGAGGCCCAGCGCGGCCGCCGCGATTGCCAGAACCAGTCTCGTACGCATTGATCGGGCTCCTTGGAGGTCGAGGTGCCTCCAGGAAACCCCGGAATGGCTAAGGAACACTTAAGTGCCGGTGTGTTTGCCAGCACGCGTTGCCCGCGCCCGACCGGCCGCGTTCCAGGCCATTCCATGGCGAAACCGGGAGTTGCGAGGTCAGGGCTTCTGCGCGCTCAGCGCCTTGTCACCAGCCGTAGCCCCAGGCCGGGTAGTACCGGTATCGAGGCCCGTAATGGATGTAGCGGTAGCGATAGCGCATGGCCGCCCGCGGCACCCAGTAGCCGGAGCCGTAGTTGAGATAATAGCCGCGCGGGCTGTAGTACCAGGAGCGCTCGTCGTAGCGGTAGAGCCGCTGGCGATGCCGCACCGGCGGCTCAGCCGGCGAGTAGATGCCGTAGCCGTCCGGGTTTCTGCCCGTAGCATGGGCGGGGGCCGGCGCAACGAGCGCCAGCGTCACGGCGCCTGCGCCGAGCGCCCAAAGTGTCGTGATGCGCATGATGGCTCTCCTCGAGGGTGGCGCGCGGCAGTCTCGCAATGATTCATTTTGCAGGAGTTGATTAATTTAACACCGCAGAGGCGAGCAATCCGCAGCCCCCGTGTCCGGAAAGTCCCACCCCTGCGCCCTCCACCCGGCATCCTCACCAATTCCAGCCGAGATTGTGGAAGCGGTAATAGGCCCGCGGATTGAGCTGCAGCCAGGGGTGATAAGGCGCCACCTCGGCGCAGCGCGTCCGGTCGCGATAGCGGCAGCGCCACTTATGGGAGCGATAGGGCGGGTAGTAGACGTATTGCGGGTAGACCATGGTGGAGGCAGGCGTGCCGCCCCACCCGGCGGAAGCCGTATTCGGCGCACCGAGCAGGATGGCCAAGCCAACCGCTGCAATGAGAGGGAATGGTATCGCGCGCATGGGAGGGTCCTCGTCTGGTCGGATGCCCTCTATCTCATGATTCGGCGGGCCTTGACTCGCGCGCAATCGCCCCAGATTCGCAGGAACCTTGACCCCGTGGCGCCTGTGGCTCAAACAGGCGCCGTCAAGGTGCGGATTGGCCGGCTTAGCTCAGGGGTAGAGCAGCGGTTTTGTAAGCCGTATCAATGCGTTGTAGTGGCGCGGCTTGGAGAGGCATCGGGGCGATTCTGGCTCTTTTCTGGCTCTTTTGGCGAAGAACAAAGATTGAACATCATGCTGAGATGGCTGATCGTTATCGCCGTCTGTTGCCAATTTCGAGCAAGTGCTGGGCTTGCTTGAACTTGACGAACGTGAACTCGTCGAAGAAGCCGATGCGCCCCAAGAGGCCGTAGCCGCCCTTGGAGAACTCCGGCATGAAGCCGGCGCTGGTCATGAATGCGGGGCCACCAAGACCGCCGACTTCGATCTCAAGCGGGTGGAAGTAGACCGGTCGTCGTTCGCCAGCGACGACGCCACCGACGTAGTGAACATGCTCGGTGGAAGTGAGGTGGATGCCCAGGAGCTCTGCGATCTCGGCGGGGAATATGTTGCGGTCGGAGCCGCTGTCGACGAGTGCTTCGTAGGCGATTGGCGTGCTCGACGGGTCGCGCAGGTTACGCAGCACGATCGCGATGACAGGCCGCTCGATTCCTGCTGCGTGCTCCCGGTCGCATCGCTTGTACTCAAACTGCATACCCCGCGAAAAGATCGAGTGTCTCGGGAACTTGATACAGGATCGGGAGGCGAGAATGTTTGAGCGCGGCCGTGTGGGCCTCCTTCGCAGTGTCGGCAGCGGCGAGCACGGTCGTCTCGTCGTCTGCGAGCGCCACCCACTTCCCGCGGTATTGCTCGAACAGGTGTGTCCAGTCGGTCATAGGCGGTCAGTGTACCATACGCGGTCGGGAATCGAAAGTTGCGGTCCGAAATGCACCAAGGAAAATTGGGAGCTTGACAGAGCCATTATTCCGTGGCCGCGCACTTTTTTTATTTACGACATGCTTTCAGAGAATGTCAAGGGGTCGGGCGGTTTTCTAGGCTGCATTTTGGATTTGCATTTCCTTCTCCATTTTCAAATCGAATTCCTTACTGAGTCTTTTTGCGTCTGTGTATTATTAATACTGAGTATTCTTATATAGAGTGACCGGCAAATTTTGCCGATCAGTGCGGAAAAGGTTGCCGGTCTGGAGCGGCAAATTTTGCCGGTCAGGGGAGGCGATGGCTGAGTTATCCCCTCTTTTGAACGGTGAGATGCAGACGATACCTGTTGGTCTTCCCTAGCCCGCGCTGTTCGACTTCGAGGAATTTAGCGTCCTCGAGCTCCTGTAGATAGGTGCGCACACTTCGCTCGCCCGCACCCATGTCATCAGCCAGCTTTTTTTGTCCGGGGAACACTGCGTCGTTGGCCCAAGCATATTTGAGCAGCATAGCATAGGCGAGCTTAGCACCGACGGAGAGATCCTTGTTGGTGAGCAGGAAGTTCGGGACCTGGGTAAAGCCGTGCCGGGTGACGGGATCGGCACCGACGAGCTCGATGTTGCGTTTGGTGTTCTCAAGTTGCGCGCCAATGTGTTGCATACGGTCCTTAGGAGCACTATAGCGTGCCGAATCCCCTGAGCTGTGGGTTATGCACAGGCAGTGCGCGCGGGCTAATTCTGTGGCTCGTAGACCGGCTGGTCGCGCCGGGGTGCAGCAAGGAGCGGAGCGAGCATTTGTTGCAAGCTGCCTACCAGGATGTTGGTCTCCCGATCTCTTTCAAGTAATGCGGCGATTTGCACGTCTTTGGTTTTCATTTGCTCGCGCATGAATTCTTTGTCTTGGTTGAGGTGCTCGACTTCCCTTTCAAGACGTACGACATACGGCGACGCCTCGCTCTCCCCCGTCGTCGGCTGTCGCGGTTGGTCGTGCTCTGTCGGCCTATTCGACTGTTCCAATGGCAGCTTATTTTCTTGGGCGACATCTGTCGCGACGCGTCGCGACGCGTCGCGGTTAGTCGCGACATTGTCGAGGGCCGCCAGTTCTTCAATTTGTGCGAGGTGACGCGCGACAGACGCGGACGTCACCAGATATTTGTCGCCGAGTGTCGTGGCTATCTTCTGGGCGTCGAGATGGCCGTTGGCGCAGTAGCGTTGCAATGTTCTGATCGTTCGGGCGTGACCTGCGTTGACGTAGCGGGCGGCGACTTCCTCGACCGACAAGGTGTAGTCCATGTCGCGGCCAGCCGCGTCCTGGCGCGGCGAGTCGGGGGTGGTCGCGGTTGAGGTGTCGTCCATGCAGGAAGTGTATCAAGAGCAGCGGGGAGGACCGCGACTTATCCCCAAACGAGCTGGGCGAGAGATGCCGTTGCCGCCGACTAGTGGAGGCCGGACTGCCGGGCGGCTGTCGGTCTGAACGGGAAGCCGCTATCGGTGAAAAATGTGGTAGACTGGCTATCTATGACCCAGCAGCTTACTCAACTGATCGAGCGCGTGAAGAGTTGGCCAGCATGGCGGCAGCAGGATGTTGCTCGCATGATCGAGGCCATGGAAGAAAGCGGCACTGAAGTGTATCACCTCACTGACGAAGAGCGGCTCTTGGTGGATGAGGGTCTCGACCAAGCGAAGCGCGGGCAATTCGTGTCCGACGAGGACATGGAGAAGTTCTGGAATCGCCATCTCGTATGAAGGTGCGGTATATCTCGCGCGCTCAAGATGACGTCGACGAAATTTACGAGAGCATTGCCGAGAACAATCCGGACCGAGCGCAGCGGGTTGAACACGCGATCCGGGCCGCAGCGGAGTTGCTGGGCAGGAAGCCGGGCATCGGTGTCGCAACGGGGCATGAAGATGCGCGAAGATGGCCGATGCCCGAATACGCGTACGCGATCTTCTATCGCATCGATTGGGAAGCCGACGCGATCGACGTGCTGCGCATCATCGATGGACGCCGCGTCCGGGATCTCAAGCGGGTGCCAATGTGACGGTATGATGAGCGCATGGAGGAGAATTCTAGAATCGGCTTCGTTGATGTCCGCATCCTCTTCAACAAGGTGAAGCGGATCAATGATCAGGAGCTCACGGTGCAAGTGTTCCGGGCGTTGTCGAAGGCACTCGCGGATCACCACTGGCGAGTGATGAAGAAGGCAGAGCAGCGACTCTGAGCGCTTGGCGCATTCAGTAAGGAGTGGTCGTTGGCGAAATAATGAAGGCTTATTTCTGACGAGGCAACCGGCGCTCGATCTCAACTGTGGGATTCTGGCTCTCATCTATCTCAAACGGAAACGCCTCTCTGTGAAATAGAGGGGATGTTATCTCCACATTAATCCGACGTATGCAGTTGCCATTGTCAACCTCCTTAGTTCGGTTGGCAAATTTGAACACTGGTTTGTCAGAACCAAAGTTAGCAGCCGCTCTGGCATTGAGCTCATCGTTAGACATTTTTGGTGTGACGAATAACAGGGCCGCGCCAAGAAGTGCACCAAGTTGCTCCTTTAACAGATCGTTCTCGTCAATTTTGTTTATTGGCGCTGATATTTGGATCGCAGCGACTATGTCCGCGTAGGCATCCTTGAGTAGCTGGTCAGATTGGGTGCTGAAATATTCCACTTCAATGGCCGCGCCTTCTGGCTTGCCGACAGAGCCCAATGCGCTAATCGCTTCCGCAGACAAGAAATAGTCTTCGAGCGTACCCCGTCGCAGTACTACACAACCTGCTCTTTCTAAGACTTCGAGCTGGGCGTCATAACGCTTACGAAGATTCAACCAATCTGGTCCAAGCTGAGATTGCTCAATGGCATCCACTGTAGGGGCCAGGAGGGCGGCAAGGGCTGCGCGTCGTTTGGCTTTTGTTTCCTCTTCTGGGTTGCCTCTTTCAGCCTTTGTCCAATATCTGTGCTTGCAGGCCTCTGGCTCGATCCGCGCCCAATCAGTATCAATGAGGGAAATGAACTGACGCCTTATGAGTTTATCCATTTCTGCTAAGGTTGCGAAACCGCTCGAAAGGATAAACGAAGAAGCTTGTACTTGAAAGCAATTTATCAGATCATTGCTATCTGCGAGCGCGTCTAAATCAGCCATCACGAAGACCCTCTTGCCCATAAGCGTGAACAGCTTAATGCTCTGCGGGAATTGGCCTTTTCCCGTGATTGGAACGACTTGAGTGTTGCCGCCCAAGAGGGGATGATCTAGCTTGAGGGCAAGACCGCTGACAATTATTTCATCGCTCGGCCCCTCAACGAGCAGAACGTTGCGAGCAAAGAATGCTAGCTTGTGATTTTCAGTCATTCTCGCAATTAGAGCAGCAAGTTTTCTATTTTTTAGCTCGCCCGCATCACCGGGAACCTGAATAGGACTGTTCTGCCTATCAATAAAGAATACCAAACGCGTTATATCTGCGATCCGACGCACTGGCAGCATACTTGGGGAGTGCGTGGCGATTACAATTAGTTTCTTTGTTTTATCGGCTGCAGGATCGCCGGCTACGCTGCTCATTTCTTGAAGAATGAACGCTTGGAGTTGTGGGTGGAGTGAGATTTCAGGCTCGTCTATGAGTAAGGAGAATATCTCATCGTCGTACAGAGCGGCAAGCAGCGGAACGAGCTGAATCAAGCCGCTAGCCTCAACGTTGGCAAAGTACGAATTACCGCCGGTTGTCGGCACGAATGCAACCTGCAGACCCGACTGTGACCACTCCAGACGCAGGCGGCGTTCGTGGAGCGCTTGCAACCTTGCTTGCACTTTCAGCAACAGGTCAGGGCGGTCCTTTAGGCGCATTATCATGCCTGGCGCTCCCTCCACTTGCCACCAATTTGGCATCCAATTTCTGTGACCGACAGCTGCGGGTTCTCCGGCGCTGTGTTGGTTTGGTCCAGCGGCTGATGAGCGATACTGCTCGAAAGCCATACTGCGGCCGGCCGCCAAGTAGACGACGTGTTTCGGTTTGAGTGTCTCGCGCAATTCGCGCAAACGATCTTTGAGTGCTCGAAGTACAACGGTCTTGCCTGCTGCGTTAGGGCCCACGAGAACCGTCAGGCCTGCCCTAAGTTCAATGTCCGGGACTTTGCCGTCGTAGAGACCGGGTTGAACGCCGAGCCCAGCTTGGTAAGGGACAATGGAGACTTTGGTGGCAGATGGGTTGATCATTGTGTGACCTACCTGGTTGAATTTCGCTCTTGCCGTGCGCAACTGCCAGGCACCGGTCACGCCGGACGCGGGCAGAGAATGCGCGCGCGTTGATTAAGCGCTACTCTCGTCGAGATGGTCCATGGTCGGGTTGGAACCAGGAAACGCTCGTTCGAACATCTGAACGAATTGTTCCCAGGTGGGTGCCGCCTTCATAATTGCAACGAGCTGAAGTAGATGATCCCGCAGGTCGGGCTGTCCTAAATCTTCGGAGAGGAATTGGTGATGCTTCCAACGCCGACGATTGGTGTCGGGATCGGTGGGGTTGCGGCTTCTGAGTTCCGTCAGGACTCCGGGCGGTAGCTTGTCGTAAACAAGTGAGTTGGTCAGTTTACCGACAAGGGGTGTCCGCTTTCCTCCCGTCGGCCAATGCCAACCACGGAGACGGTAGAGCTGCCGGTAAAATTCCTCAGGAAATCTGCGCGCCCACGCTAAGCGCTCTTCGGATAGGTACAGGGCAAGGAGGCGGTTTAGCTCGTCCCGATCACGATCTTCCTGAAAGCCGGTTGCCTCGTCGACGAGCGCAACGATGCCAACCTGGGCGAGAGCGCGGATCAAAATCTCGCTTTTCGCGGCGAGGCCTAGCTGTTGCGCCGTCAGCAAGCCGTGATCTCTCGCCGACAGAAACAGATTACAAACCTTGGGTAGCAGGTCGGCGCGATAACCAAGCGCGCGAGCCCCGGTAACCGTGCGAAATTGAACGGGGACAGTCGAGTCGATTATCTCTTGCGTTATTAGTGGGCTAAGGCTCACCGTGGCTAAGAAAGGCGGAAGGCCATCGGCGACCTGCTGCGATCGCCCTTTCGGTTTTTCCGATCGTCCGAGAGCAGCGAGGAAGCCAGCCTGGGTGAGCAGACGCGTGCCGTTCTCGAGTACCGCGCACGGGATTTCGGCGTCGCCGATCTTTAACACTCCCGTGTGTGTTGCGCGGGGTAGGCCGTCGTCGTGCTCAGTCTTCTCCCATCGAGCTCTGGCGGCAATGCGTGCGATCTCTCGACGTTTTTCCTGTCCGAGCGATTGGGCCCTGGCATGGCCCCCAAGGCGGGCTACATCGCCAATCTTGTCGTCTTCCGCTGTCATGACTTCTCCATGCCGGCAAGCATGTCTTAGAGCAGAAAGCGTGCTTGCTTGCAAGCATAAAACCACACTGCACCTACTACCCGGTGCCGCCGCGCGCTCGAAGAGGTGCGTCTCGGCGCGACGCGCTCTAACATCGAACATTAGGCGCATTCTGCAGAAGAGTGGGTGTGATCGATGTGGACGCTCCGGGCAGGATGGTCGAACCCGCACCGCGCCTTCTTGGAATTGGTAGGTGCCGGAGCAAGCCGTGGACGCGGCTTCCAAGCGCGAGGCGGCCCTGTTCTCGAATCGGCATCAGCAAGCGTCAAGTCTACGAAGCGGTGAGCGTATTTAGTGCTTGACCATAGGTTGTATGTCCGCTTCCATGCTGGACAGTACACGGGGGAGCCGCGTAGCAATGCCTACGAATGCATTCTTGTCTTACAGTCGAGATGATGGTCCGCAGAGCAGGGCCTTGTATACCGCAATGACTGAAAGGGGTCTGTCGGTTTGGAGAGACCAGGATGAAATGGAGGGTGGGGATCGCTTCTGGGAGAAAATTGAACGCGCTATCGAAAACGCAGGTTGCTTGGTCGTTATTCTGTCGCCCAATTCAGAGGGCAGCCAACAGGTACGCCGAGAAGTTGCGTATGCCGAGAGCAAGCAAATCCCGATTGTCCCAGTCTTACGTGCTCGGCGAGTAAACCAACTGGATGATTGGTGGAAGGCGCGTGTTGGGGAGCTCGACGCGATTGAGACAAAAAATATCACCGGCGCAATCAAAGAGAAAATTGCTAAGGCCGTAAGACGTCATGCCCATCGCGTTTGCCAAACCGTCCCCGTTTTCAACATGAAAGGAGGTGTTGGGAAGACAACGGTAGCAGCACACCTAGCGGCGCGACTAAACGTACTCAAAGCAAAACGCGTTCTGGTGGTTGACCTAGACCCTCAGCAAAATCTGACTGAACTCTTGCTCTTGCCGGCAGAGCTCAAGAAACTGCAGGAACGGCACCTAACTATTCTAGGATTGTTCGAGCCCCGTAAAATCGACACGGCATACAAAGACTCTCATGCATTCGATTGCGACTTCTCGAGTGACCAAGAAATCTCCTTCGATGCACTTTTGAAACTTTGCCACCCTCTTCAGTCGAATGGAGAAGGCCCTCTATTCGACATAATCGCGTCTCAGTTCCAGGCGATTAAGTACACCGAGCTAGGGTTGGATCGCCAAACGGCCGCGATCGAAAACTTCCGGATATCGATCCAATTGTTGAAGCGTCGGTACGACTACGTGATTGTGGATTGCAACCCCGCGGCATCACTACTTACAAGGGCAGCACTCCTAGTTGCCAACCGTATATTGGCTCCTATTCGGCCGGACGATTCCGCGCGTAGGGGATTGCTCTTCATGCAAAACGCCATTGATACTTTTTATCGGCCGGGACGTAATATCGACATTTCTGTATTATTCAATTTCGTGCAGGAAAACGGACCAAAAGAAGAGCGGCAACTCATAAACTGGCTTAGGGAAGGGAACGTTAAGCAACTGCCCGGGATGGATCGCTTTGCTGGCAAGTATCTCTCCACGGAGATCCCCGAGTCTCGAGCGCTGCGATCCCGTTACGTTACGCTCCGTTCAGTTGCACCGCAGGGCCTTTTCATGGGTCTGTTGGAAAAGGTTCGTCCGGGGACATCTGGTGAGCGGGCTTTAAAGGACTTAGCTAGCGAGTTCTGCAGCTTGGTTGAGCAAGATGGCATGTATGTCCCCAAAAACGAAAATATTGCTTGACCTGATCAAGCGATCAAGAAAGCGAGTAGGGCTTGAGCATATCGATGCTTTAGTCCGGGATGCCGAAAAGCTAGGGCGTCAAGCATTTTTATTGTCTGCTGCGGACACAATAGACCCCAGTATGAGCTCGGGCGAACGCTTTTCGACCTCGACCAGTCGTCGTCGTGCTCACGGTCGGCGGAAGCATGCTCTCATAGCAGCAACACATCCACTTCTGAGAAAGCTTGAGGGCTTTCAACTCCGGACGGGGTACAATCGCAAAACTTTTCTGGCATGCTTGGTAGATGCAATCGGAACCCACCATGGCGGGGTTAAGGCGTTGGCCAAGAAGAATTGGACCTTTCCGAAGTTCCTACGGTACTATGGGGATCGCTTGAGCATAAACGATTTGGAGGCTATCGCCTTGGAAGTTGCCGAAAGAAACTCCCGGGCACATTGACGAACTCTTCACAAAGGACGCTCTTCGTGGAGAGTGGGCAAGGAAGGCTGACGTCGTTCGGCTCCGCCGATTCATTTGACTTTCAGGATGTAGGCGGTACACTGACGGTACATTCGGGATTTTCCCGCGGCCCCGCGAGCAATCGCGGGGAATATCATTTGTAGAGCTTCCAAAATCCCTCGCGCACTCTGTCGAAGTCGCTGTCGTCGAGCTGGCCGAGCTTGGTGGAAAGACGGCGATGATCGATCGCGCGGGCCTGATGGAGGGAGGCAATCATTTTTCGATCGGCCTGTCGGAACGGCACATACCACGAGCCGATCTTCGGCTTCGTCGTTGTGGGTATCACGAAGTAGAAGCCGTGGGCGAGCTTCTTGAAGACGATGACGGGCCGGGAAAACAGACGACTCTTGCCGTTGATCTCGGAGCCCACGTTCTCGCCGATGGAGGCCCACCAGATGTCGCCAGCAGAGACGAGAGGCGGCACTTGAGTGCCCTGATGCAGTTTCTGTTTGAGGCCGATCCACTCGAGAAAGCGGTTCACGTGACGAATGATAGCACGCGGCTGAAGGATGATGACCTGGGCGATGGCGGCTGCTTGCGCCTTGCAGGTGAAGCGGAATAGGTGCAGCCTGATCCTGTCTACGTGATCATCCGGAGGAACGTCAGGTGAGGACCTCCAGGCGGTTCGGATACATTGTCGCTGGGCCGGCTGAATTCGCTATTCATCGGCGCCGCGGACGGACGCGCAAGGTCGGCCGAGGCATAAGCTTATTCTGTCTACCGCTGATCGACCGGTGCTACCTCATCCCCTCGGCGGCCCAGAGTATCGCCTTTGCCGCAGACCAGATCACGGCTGAAAACCAAGGCGTGGAAGTCGCTGGGTTCGGGGTTTGGAAGATTGGTGATCCGGAGAAGGCGGCAGCGTCCTTTGACTTCTCGAATAGCGCCGCCGCATTAACATCCATCGGCGAAAACCTCCGCAATGTGGTGGAGTCGGCTATCCGGCACCAAGTCGCCAACATGACTATCGAGGATGCCATTCGAAAGCGTGGGACGATCATCCTCCAGCTGAAGAACGAGCTGGCTTACATCGCTGGGCAGTGGGGTCTAGTAATTGAAACGGTGGAAATCCGGAACGTAAAGGTACTTTCGGCCCAACTCTTTTCGCAGATGCAAGCGCCATTCCGGGACAAGATGCGACTGGACAGCGAGACCAGCGCGCTTCTAACCGAAAAGCGGCTCGCTGAGCATCGCTTGGCGCAGAAAGAAGAGATCGCGCTGCAGGAACGGGAATTCGAACGGCGGGATCTTGAGCGCAAATCTGAGGCCGCCCGGATCAAGATCGCAGCAGACTCGCAATTACAGGCGTTTCGCTTAGAACAGCAGCGTGAACTGGTGACCAAAGAAGAGATTCTTCACACCGCGCAAGCGGTCCTGGAGACCGAGCGTCACCGCCATAAGGCTGCGCTGGCAACAATCGAGGACGAGACCCGGCGCAGACAGATCGAGACGTCGAATACGGAGAGCCGCGATCTTGCGTTGGTGAAGGAAATGTCCGCGGCACTCGGCGCGCTGAAGGTGCATGAACTGAACCTGGGCGATGCATCCTTGAGCACTCTGGTGCGCGGTTTGCGTCGCGCTCTTGGAAATTCCAAGATTAAAACAGACCCTTGAAGCAGCAAGAAGCCGCAGCGACGTGATCGGCGTAGCGCTGGAACCCGACGTAGTACATTCTGCACGGAAGCGCGAGAGGTGACTTTAAACGTTTGGCGCATTTCGTGCAGAGTGCACGCTGTTCACGACGACCTCGGCTGAGTGAGGGAAGCGCCGGAGCTTGCCGGCAAGATCAGGAAATTCGGCACCCGCTACTATGGCATCCGTCTTGTCGGCTCGAACGTAGCAAGGCTGGAATCGCCAAAACGGCAAAGGTGACCGCGGGGGTGACGCATCGGCTACGGGTCCTCGCCTCCCCGACACGGACCAGAGGAGGACGCGTAACCTACCTGTTGGCCAACCGTCAGATCTCCCGGTTCCCGTTCAAAGAGCGTCCGCACATGCCAAGGTCTGCGACCGCGCCGGGCCGGATGGGCACTTGCGCTGACGTGCCCGTCCGTGTTGCCTTCCAACAGTGTCAAAAGCGTCGGCACCCGGGATGAGGTCATTTTCGCGGCTCAATAGCTCGGTCTATGCGATCCCCTGTCAACGCTTCGCCGACACCCTCTTGGACGCCTGCGCATGACTCGGGGCCGCTATGGTTCGCTACTCCTTCATCGTGGCCGACTCGCACCCCCCTACTCCTTGCCGATCTCCCGGCGCACTGACACACGACGCGGAGCTGACTCCGCGGGTGTTGAGTGGCCGGTCACCTTCGCGCCAGAGGATCGGACTTGCGAATTCGGCAAGTCGAGCGACGTCGACAACTCATCTCCTACACCACTCCTACACCACGCTCCAGTACGTGAACCGCGAGGATGCTAGCGCAAGGTCGTGACCCCAACTACTATTCGATCCGGCCGATCGGGGCTAAGGCGTGAATAGAGGCTCAGTTCATGGACCACGGCGTGACAGTTTTCATACCGACATACAACCGCCCGGAGATGCTGCGTCGGACGCTGGCTTTTCTGCATCAGGGCGGTTCGAGCTTGCCCGTGATCGTCGGGGACGGCAGCGATTCTCCTATCGTTGCCTCGCTCAATGAAAGGACATGTCGCCAGTTCGGCGAAAACGTTGAGTATTTTCGCAATCCGCCCGCGCGAGATATCGACGGGGCGTTGAAGAACTTCCTGTCTCGATACAATGTCGCGCTAGCGCGCGTGAAGACACCTTATGTCGCTTGCTGCGCCGACGACGAATTACTCATCACCGATACCGTGGTGGAATGTGCCAAGTTCCTTGCCGACAACAATGACTATGCGGCGTGCCACGGTATGTATCTGAGCTTTCGATACGCCGACGATGCGGTTCAGATCGACAACATGGTTTATCAGGAACCGTCGATTGACGGTAACGACGTCGGCGGCCGCTTGATGCAGCTTTATTCCAATTACGAGGCACCCTATTATGCGGTTTTTCGCACTGAAATCCAGCGCAGGATTATTCAAAGCGCTCAGTCTATAGAATTGGCTATTATGGTGGAAACATTTCATTCGGCGGCTGCCGTGTCCCAAGGCAAGATCGGTCGCCTGGACAAGATCTACTACCTGCGAAACGTGGGGGTTCCGCGGCACGTGAACGCAATCGAGAGCTGGAACCAATGGATGGTGAGCGATTTCGATGACTTCTTCGAGCGCTATCGGGAGCATCGAGGGAGGCTCATCAACCTCATATCGTCGGGTGAAGTTGGCGATATCGACGGCCAGAAGCTGCGGCGCTGCATAGATATGGCTTTCGTGCTCTATCTGGGTTGGGGTTTTCAGTTGGACTATTGGATTGACGAATACCTTGCTGGCGCGGTTTCGGACGAAGATGATCGCGGCCGCCTTCGCCAAAAGATAGCAAAGAAACTTTCTCAAGCGCAACCACCGCCTGTTGCAGTTGGACAAACGGCCGTAAGCTTCTCTCAGCGCCTGGCTTCTATTTTCGGAAGAAAGACGTCTAACCAGCCACCTCAAAACCCGCCATCTCAGAACCAGCTGACAGAGTTGACTAGAGGCCGACGTTATACGGTCCAGGTTTCCGATAGGCTACGGGAGAGGTTTTCCAAGAAAGAATGGGATGCGGTATGTAGGCATTTTTAAGCGGTGGTGCTGACAAGCCTGGGAATGCGCAGAGGCGTCCCTACGTGACGCTGGCAAGCGGCGACAGGCTCGCTGCGAGCGAGGTTGCCCAAGCCCGCCGGCTCCTGAGCTCGCCTGACGTGACGAGGCGTGGTCCTATGCGAGAGGGCTGCTACGTCATCGCCACCGAGCTGTGCCGAAATGCAAACCTGGCGGGGAAGGGGCGGCTGCGACGTGGTTGACGCATCATGTCTTGCATGCAAAATCAAGGCAGGAAGTAAGTGGCTCTGTCGCCACTGGACGCGTCGTTGCTCCGAGGGTGCAGAGGAGCATTGAGCGGATCCAGCACACCGTACTAGGGTAAGCCTCAAGGTGTACAATAGCAGGTTGCGTCCTTTTGATTTGATGGTTCCTTTCTGGGGCAAGCGCTACCGCGACTACTTCGTTGACCTTTGTCTTCCTTCCCTTCTTGCACCGAACAATATTGCACTGCTGCGCGCAGAAGACGGTCATCGGTTCCTGATCGCGACAACGACTGAGGATTGGCGGGCGATCGAAAACCTGCCAATCATGAACCGGCTACGGCAACACGCCACGCCGACGTGGATCGAAGTGAGCGGTCCTTTAGGTGCAACGGATGTTAGCGCTTACGATAATTATCAAACTGTCATCATCAAGCACCAAAATCACTGTCAGAAGAAGCTCGTTGAAGCAGCATATCAACGCCGCTCCTACGGTAGCCTGCTGTTCCCTGACGTAATCTACTCCGATTTCATGATTGCGTCGCTGATCAAGCTGGCACGGGCTGGATATCATTTTGTTTTGTTACCTGCCTTGCGCCAGATTGAAGAAGACGTGCTGGATGATCTGACGCGGCTTGGCTACCTGCCGTCAGGTGCAAGGTTGTCATTGACGGGCGAAGCGTTAGCTATTCCGCAGCGCGCGTTGGCAGAAATGGCCGTCCGGCATTTGCATCCAGAAATGCTACTTTTTGATCAAAGCAAGCCTGTTCAGCCGTTCCATGTGCCGTTCCGCTATTGGCCGATTGCGGGCGGTCGCGGACTCATTTTACACTCTTTTTTTGGATGCATCGCTCTCATCGATTTTCAGGTGGTGTCGGCGAACCACGCTGACTGCCTCGATCAGGGAGCGTTTGAGAACGTTTATGCCAGCTCGAACTTCGCCCAATCTGAGCGCATTCACATTATTAATGATTCCGATGAATTTGCGTTAGTAAGTTTAACACCAAGGGCGGTGAATTGGGCGCCACCGCTCGTTGAAGCCCTTCGCGGGCCGTGGTGGGCACCGGAATTGAAGCGGCTGCGTAACATTCGTGAGACGATGTGGATTTATGCCGGTGCCAATCGTGATGTGGTTAGGCGTGATTTATTTCGAGTGCCCATCCGCTGGCATTCGGGAGAGCTGGATCGCGTTTGGGCAAAAGAGGCGCGGCGAATTGAGCGAATGATCAGCTGCGCCGTCGGCGACTACTTTTCGGTCAGCCGAGCGCCCAATCGGCACCGCTTTCCATCTCGCCCCAACTTGCTCGACCTCTACGCGCAGATGAATGGTGTTAAGGCATTTTTTGTCCATCGTCTTGCGTCGGCGAAGACGTTCCTGCGCAAGTGCGTAGATTTTCTACGCAAGCGGCTTGAATTGGTCAGGCGCCTTTGGCTCGTTCTGCGCGGCGATCCTGCAGCCAGGCGCTGGCTCACGTGGCGCATTCATGTGCTCAGGCGTCAGCTCCAGGGCCACAAGACTCATCCCCCCCGACCGGACGTCCCTTAGCAATTGTCGAAAACCGCACAAGTGACCGTTCCCGCGTCCCGACAGGGATCAGAAGTATCGGGTTTCGGAGCGGGGCTGAACCTTGCTACAGGACCTGGATCTGGCGAGCGTCGATGCTGTTGTGCGGTCACCACGCCAAAGTGAATCCGTCCTACTTCATTTTCATAAGTGCACGTCTGCCGGCGATTGCGATAGAGCGTGGAATGACATCGCCTCCTGATGGCTGTCGCCGGAAGATCGACGACCGGCACATCAGCTGTGTGCCAAAACCCGTCAACTTGTGGGGTTCAGAACAGTGCGAAATCACCCAGCAGATCATGACGAGCGAGCCAGGCCGTCTGACTTCCTGCGTAATTCCGGCGATTGACTTCCTCTTGATTCAGTCGTGACGATCGAGTGTAATCCCTCGTAGAGCGCGCTCGTCTCGATCGCACCGTCACCGTTTAGATCGTGGGCCTTCCGCTTGGACTTCAGGGTCTCAATCAAAGCATGGGTGAAGAGGCCGCCGCCCCATTGGAGGCCCTCACTCGCATATTGCCGTAATCTGACGGACAAGGAAGCCGAGCCGCTATGACTGCGCCCATATTCATACGTGTTCTTGGCAGACCACTAACCAAAGCATGTATTCGCTATCTGCAATGGCGCGGGTACACCAAGATTCCAGAACGATCTAAAGCTGCATCCCCTAATCCAAAGACGACTGCCGCGGCAGGCCTACTTCGGCCCACCGAGAATGCTGCCAGTCCGCTTGGCAGCCTAACCCCGGCAGAGGCTCCACTCATCGAAGCGGAAAAACTGTCCGAACAACCGGGGCCACCTCAATATTTCTATGATGAGGACAACTTAGCGACACCGCACAACCATGACTTTATCGATGATCCACGCTTCCAAGAGGCCCTAGCTATATCGAGATCGTCGCCACTAGGCATGCGCGGCTACTATCACGGGCGATGGAATATACATGTCGCGATTTGGGCGGCCTCGCATGCGCTCGCACTCGGAGCAGATATTGTCCAGCTCGGCGTATGTGAAGGTGCCGAAGCGTCGGCTATCATCAATTTTACGAATTTTGCCAACCGACCACAGAGAATGTTCCTTGTGGATACATTTACCGGAGTCCCTGAGGAGCAATGGACGGCGGATGAGTTAAAGGCTGGGGCCAATTCGGCGCAGTGGGCCTACAAAGAATCGGATCGTTACGAATACGTCCGTAACCGATTCAGCGCATGGATGAACGTGACTGTCATCCGTGGTCGTGTGCCAGACGTATTGCCGTCCGTCACCGTCAGCCGGATCGGCTTGCTGATGCTCGACCTCAATGTGGCCGCGCCGGAACGGGCGGCGGCAGAGTTCTTTTGGGACCGGATCGTGCCCGGCGGAATCATCTTATCGGACGATTATGGTCATAGTCGGTCAGGCGTGGGTTTTATTGGGCAAAAGATCGCCTTCGATGAATTTGCGCGCTCTAAGGGCGTCTCGGTCCTGACAATTCCAACGGGGCATGGATTGATACTTAAACCGGGCACTGGCTGATCATAAAGACGGTCAACCCGAACAATGGGTAGTATCAACTACCGTAAACTAGGACATTCCGAAACCAAAACGGGCGCCTTAGTTGACTGCAGAATTTCCGCGATCTGCAGCCATGCAAGACCGGCGCGCGGCAAATCATCAAGCCGTGTCGACTTCAGCGCTATATAATATTTGCCATCTGATGCAAGCTCGTGTCCGGCGAACGAGAACAGGATCGAGGTAAGCGCTTAGCAAACCGCCGGTCATTTGGCGCTTGACGGGAGCCGGCTCAGGTACTTCCATCGTGCCCCTTAGCACTGTAATATCCAGCATCCATCGTGCATAATTGATCATAGGAGAGCCGTATGACAGATCAAACGGGAGAACAGAAAAGGGACCGTTTCGTAACTCTCCGATCCCGTCGTAGACCTTGGTATTCTCGTGCATGGATAGCTGGATGGGGCAGCCTCAGGGGCCTGGCTATCGTAATTTCTGCAGTGGCTTCAGCTTTCGCAGCCAATTCGGCGAGAGAAGCGGTGTGTAGAGTGGGCCTTGCTGAACAACAACGGTTAGATTATGAACCGAAGAAATTTACGCACGACCTATATCGAGATTATATAAGATTCAGAGAGGGCGAACAGCAAGCAGTAAAGCGGCCGCGGTTGGCGTGCTTCAATTTCCTTCTGGGAAAAGCATTCGACAACGATGAATTGTATGAACTCCTGGTAAGCCCGGGCGAATTCAAGTATGTGGAAGAACGCCACGGCCAAATCAAAGTGTTCTGCCATGATGACGGAGAGAAAGCGCAGGGTTGGTCGCCAACCCAGGTACTGGAGCGTGTGAGCGACAAAGTATCACGGGACATAGATGTATTGGATGCTGCGCTCATTGGGTACAGGCATGCTGTTGGCAACGCTCTATTGATCTGCGAGAACTTTACCGGTTTTCTTTTAGCAGGTCTGGAGAGGAGATATAAATATGGAGCACTTGGTCAATTCCTAGAGAAGACGATTGAGGCGCGGCTGATACGGGAAGACAATTACCCAAATCTTTGGCAATTTACGCGAGATACCGCGGAGCTAACAGGGCATTTTACAAACAACATCGACTGCAAAAGACTTGAGGTTCTTTTTGAGCAAAGGCTGAAGGCGAGTGTGTCAAAGGTCGGCGAGCCGGCGGCAGGCTGCGATTGGCGCGCTTGGGTGAGGGAGACTTATCAAGGCTGGTTCGGCTGATCTGGAGTGTTGCCGATGTTTGCAACTCAGGCTCTTTCAACGAAAGGCACTAACTGCTTGGTCTGAGGTGGTTGCGCGCGATAAGTCGTTTGCTATACTCAGTGTCATGACAAAAACGATGAAAGAGGCTATAGAGGCCCTGCGCGGATTGCCGGAACAACGGCAGGAAACGATAGCGTGTCAAACGGCGTGCAATGTGGACCCCCAATCGGCGTCCAATTTTGATGAGGTGGACGGCGCCCGCTCGCGGCATCGAAGTGTGCCATAGGGTGATCGTCATCAGACGAATCACATGAGGGGGCCGTCCACATGCAGGTTAACACGATCGGAATGGCTCTGTTGCGCCACACTGTAGTTCTATGTTTGTTCCGTTGCGCCGATGCGACGGGAGGACATGATGGAAGCCAAGGATTTCCAGGCACTTGTGGATCAACTCGGTGGCCTGACCAGGGAGCAGCGCGAGGCCCTGATCGAGGCGGTTGACGCCCGTGCCTGCGCCACCGACGCCGTGGCGCTGATCGATTGCCGCTTCGCCGCCGCGCTGTCCGCATTGCAAGTCGGTCGACGTCGGCACGTGGTCGAAGCCCAAGCCGCTGACGCGCTACATGTGTCACGCATGCGCCACGACGTTCACCGCCCTGACCGGCACGCCGCTGGAGCGCTTGCGCCGACGCGATGCGTGGCTGGCCTATGGCCAAGCGCTGGCCGATGGGATCAGTCTGCGCAAGGCCGCCAAACGGTGCGGGATCGTGCTCGATACCGCATTCCGCTGGCGGCATCGTTTCCTCGAGTTGGCCAAGAGCCGGAAAGCGACCACCGTCTCCGACATCGTCGAGGTC
>ORMF011744736.1_pt1 | contig 21468 bp, 15 predicted proteins | sample 1779871 | NCBI WGS metagenome assembly ORMF01 (sample SAMEA104232316, study PRJEB22302) | groundwater metagenome | biome: forest; feature: aquifer; material: groundwater | place: USA | collected 2011-08-07 | depth 5.4 m | reverse complement strand
TAGTAGTCCGCGTGCATGGCGGAAGGCGAGTAGTCGGGGGCGACCGTAACGATGGTGGCGCCGCGGTAGCGCGCCTCGGTGATGTAGTGCTGGTGCGGGATGCGCGTGTAGGCGGGGTTCGAGAACCAGATGAAGAAGACGTCAGCGTGGAACCAGTCGTCGGTGCTGCTGACGGGGTCGAACTTGCCGTACGTGAGGTAGTGCCCCGGCGAGAAGTCGTTCATCTCGGCGTTGAGGTCGGTGGTGAGGCCGCCGATTTGGCCGAAGAAGCGCCCGCGCCCGGTGGCGCCCCACGTGCTCATGTTGCAGCCGGAGAGCGCGATCATCGACTCGGGTCCCTGCTCCTGGATCGCGTCGATGATGCCGTCGGCGATCTCGTCGCAGGCCTGATCCCACGAGATCTGCTCCCACTTGCCGGAGCCGCGGTCACCGATGCGCTTCTGCGGGTGGTGCAGGCGCTCGCCGCCGGTCAGGGTGTGGCTCCAGCCGGCGCCCTTCTGGCAGCCCATGGGGTTCATGTCGGGGACGCCGGCCTCGATGACGGGCAGCGTGCCGGCCTGTTCCTCCCAGGCGATCTTGCCGTCGCGCAAATAGACGCGGTACGGGCAGTTGCCCGGATAGCAGTCAATGCAGTGGCTCGCCCAAACGGCCCGGTCGAACGTGAACCGGTCACGGTGGCGCGCCTCGGTGACCAACGCGTGCTCTGCCGAGCGCTTGGGCCTCATCGCCGTTGCCATGTCAAACCTCCCGCGAGGCCGGGTACGACTACTTTGCCCTGCGAAGGCGCGAGCTGGCAAGGGCCGGAGTACCCGCAGAACGTGCCGAACGGCCCATGCGGGTGCGTCCGCGTGGCCACGCCGCCGCGACGATCGGCCCTAGGCGCGCCGGGTCCGCGCGCGGGATAGTGACCGCACGATGCCGCCGATCATTCGCTTCATCGGTAGATCCGGCTCCGGCAAGACGACCCTCTTGGCCGAGGTAATACGGCTGCTCGGCGCCGAGGGTATGCGTGTGGCAGCGTTCAAGCAAGCGCACCATCGCGTTGACTTGGATCGCAAGGGCAAAGACTCCTTCCGGTTCGCCGCGGCCGGCGCCGCCTTCGTCACCGTGGTCTCGCCGGACAAGCTCGCGACATTCGAGGCGTGCGAGAGCCGGCCGGATCTGTTGGAACTGGCATCGCGCGTTGGCGACGACGTCGACGTCCTTCTCGCCGAGGGGTTCCACGACGTCGCGACGCCGTATTTTCTCGTACTGGCGCCGGGCCAGGACGACGATCGTTCGCCGGAGCGCGAGCCCGGCGAGCGCCTTGGCGTGATCGCCCGTGGTGGGCGCGCAGTTGGCTCGGCATCGGTCGCTTCCGATGCGGCGGAGCCCGCGCGCAGGATCATCAGCTGGCTGCGGGCGCAGGACCATCGCGAAGTGGAACTGGAGCGCGCTCTGCGGGAAGCGGACGCGTTTCACGGACATCTGTGCCCGGGCCAGGTGCTGGGCGTGCGTATGGCGCTCCTTGGCTGTCGATCGGCGGGTGTCGCGGATCCGCGCGGTTCGAAGAAGCTGATCACATGGGTGGAGATCGACCGCTGCGGCGCGGACGCGGTGCAGACCGTCACCGGCTGCAAGCCCGGCAAGCGTACGCTCAAGATCGTCGACTACGGCAAGCTTGCGGCGACGTTCCTCAACACCGAGACGGGCGTGGCGATCCGGGTCGTCGCGCGCAGCGACGCGCGCGAGCGCGCGGTCGCGCTGTATCCACAGCTTGAACGACACGATGCCCAGATGGCGGCGTATCGCACGCTGCCGGAGGATCAGTTGTTCACCGTACAGACCGTGTCGCCCGCACTGGGAGCGTTCGACCGGCCCGGGAAGCCGGCGATGCGCGTGCTCTGTACGGTCTGCGGCGAAGAGGTGAACGACAACCGTCACATAGCCGGCGACGACGGCCCGCTGTGCCGGGCGTGCGCCGGCGGAGCGTACTACGCGCTGGCCACCGCTCGCGCGGAGGTGCCCGCGCCATGGTAAAAGCCGCCCGTCGCAGCGAGTCCGTCGATGCCCTCCTTGATCCGGACGCAGCCGCGTGGCGCAGCCTGGGCACCGAACCCGTCCAGCTCCTGGCGACGCCGCTCGCGCTGCAACCATCGGAATACGTGCAGACGAAATGGAAGGCGCTGCAGCACGGCCAGACGAAGGAGATCCGCGTCGCTGCGGCGCACAACGCGCAGGCCATCTTCTTCCGCCTCGAGTGGCAAGACGCGACGGATGACGGCCACCCGAACGACATGGCGGACTTCCCTGATCAGGCCGGGGTGATGCTGCCGGTCAAGGACGATGCGGTGATCGAGCAGATGGGGGACGCATCGAAGCCCGTCAACATGTGGCTTTGGCGCGCGGACTTGGAGACGCCGTTCTACGTAACGGCGACGGGCCGCGGCACGACCACGCGATACGCGGACTCACCCTTGAGCGGCCGCGGCGCTTGGCGCGACGGCGGCTGGGCGGTCGTCGTGAGCCGCCCGTTTAACGTGAGCCTGCCCGCGGCACTCGTGGTGCCGCTCGCGCCGGGCATGACACACAAGTGCACCTTCGCGATCTGGCAGGGATCGAACAAGGAGCGCGGTGGGCTGAAGGCGTACGGCCCCGTCTGGCAGCCACTGGAGATTGAGCGATGAGAACGAGCGCGGCGGCACCGCCTACACCCGACATCGACGAAGCCACGGCGGCGCGATCCGCCCTCTACGGACTGCTTGCGGACGCGCTCGACTTCCCAAGCCGAGACTTCCATGCGCAGGTGGAGGCCGGCGTGTTCCGCGACGCCGTTGAAGCGCTCGTCGGCGGGCTCCCGTACGCAATCAATGTGGCCGACGCGGCCTCCGGGTTGGCGGATGCCGGAGACTACGTGCCTTTCCAGGGCGAATACATCCGGCTGTTCGACGTGGGTACCGTTCGCCCGCCATGCCCGCTGTACGACGGAGAGTGGGGCGGCGCGCGGAAGCGCGCGATGGAAGATGTGCTCCGCTTCTATCGCTTCTTCGGATTGAAGCTCGACGACGGCACGCACGACCTGCCGGATCACGTGACGATTGAGTTCGAGTTCATGAAGGTGCTCGCGTTCCTCGAGGGCTTGGCGACGGTGCGAGGCGGCGATGCCGTGCCGTTCTGCCGCGCCGAACGCGATTTCCTACAGCGCCATCCTGCCAGGTGGTGGCCCCTGCTCCAGAGCAAGCTTCCAAGGCACGAACCACAGCCGTTCTACGCCAGCCTCGCGACCGTCGTCGGCGCGGTACTTGCTGCTGACCATGCGTACATCAAGACCCGGGTCGCGAACGCACCAGCGGCCGCGTAGCCCGGGCCTCGCCTGTCCGGCGCGTTAGAGCGGAGCGTCCACGGGTGCCCGCATCGACTCCGGCACCTTGAGGAATCCGTACGTCTGAGCCGTGAAGAGCGGCCGGGACCACTTCACGCCTAGCTTGAGTTGCCGCTTGAGGATCGCCACGTACGGATTGGCTGCGCCAACCAGGGTCTCGGTCTGTAGCTTCAACGTTCCGGCGATCTGGCCGTCGAGATCACCGTCGAATCCATTCTTGATGGTGATGACGGTGTCGCCAAAGGCGAGCGTGACGAGTGCCTCGGGGTCCGTCGAATGCAGTCCCAGCTTGCCCCGGATCTTTCCAGCGACGGCGACCTTGCCCGGATCGCCGGCGATGAGTTCCTCGATATGCTGCTTCAGCAGCTTGGCGAAGATGTTCGCTCCCTCCTCGCCATCGGCCAGCGTGATATCGAGCGCGGCGGCGCGCGCACGTTCGGATGTGGCGGTGATGGCCTGGTTCATGGTCTTCCTCCATTGTGGCTTGTGGCGGGAACCTTTTCGATCTGGACCTTCTGCGCGCGAGGTGTGTGGCTGGGCTGCCCGAGGATCGGGCGGTAACCGAACTGCCCGTAGCCGCCCAGCAGATGCAGCGGCTTGAACGCGCCGGCCACCGTATTCTGGCTGCTGTTCCAGCCCGCGAACTGGTACGGCTCCCAGGCGTGGTAGATGATCGCCTGCCCGGGTTGCACGGCCGGGGACGGTTTCACGTGCACCAGGTAGTTGCCCACGTCGTTTGACACGCGCACGACATCGTGGTCGTGGATGTCCCGTTCCAGCGCGTCGCGCTCGGCCATGTACAGCACAGGTTCGCCGCGTTGCAGGTTGAGCAGCGTCTTGTTCGCTCGGAAGATCGCGTGGATGCTGTGGCGCGTGTGGCCGCCCGTCACCTCGATCGGATAGTTGCCGCCGCCGTTCGGGTTCTCCTTGTGCACAGGCAGCGCTTCGCCGGCGTCGATGTACCACGGATGGTCGAGATAGAACTGCTGCCGGCCCGTGAGCGTCGGCCAGGGCTCCTTGCCTTCGACGAACCACTTGAGGGGCGCTAGCGCGTCGCCCTCTTCGAGATCCGAGCAGATCGCCGTGATCGGGCCGTAGCTGCCCGTCGACTTCACGTGGATCGCGCCCTTCTCCGCTATCTCCGCCCAGGATGTGCCGCTGAGCGGCTGCGACATGCTGACTGAGACGTCCAGCGCCTTCTCGGCGTCGCCCTCCTCGAACTCGCCGTTCATGCTCCAGTCATCGTAGATGCGCGTGAGGTCGTGCGATATGCCCAGCGCGTCGATGTACGGCGCCTCCTCGCGCTGAATCGCACGCTCCTGGATCTTCTTCGCGAGACGCGCCATGATGTCGAACTCCGCCAGCGATTCGTACAGCGGCTCGACGGCCTTCTCGCCGACGCAGATGTAGGGTACGAGCGACTGCGTGAACTTGATGCCGGATTTCTCGTGCCAGCCGGCGGCGGGCAGGATGATGTCAGCCTGCATGGCCGAGCTGGACATGCGGAACTCCCACACCGCGATCATCTCGAGTTCCTCCCAGAGGTTCTCGCGGATGATGTGCGGCGCGGGCCAGCGACGAAGCGGGTTCATGCTGGTGAAGAGCAGCATCTTCGGCTTCGGCCCGACGGGCATCCAGTTGTTGTCGAACGCCTCCTTCGCGTACTCGGCGACGGTCTTAGGAAGCGCGGGATCGTGGAAGGCCATGTTATCGACGACCTTGCGATAGCCGGCGTCGTGCGCGTACAGGTAGGCCATCGTGGGTGCGCTGCTCGACATTTTCGGGGCCATGGTCTTCATGACCTTCTCTATATCGCGCACCTTCGGGCGGTCGCCGGGCGCGGCGGCCTGCCCGATCATCGCGAGCTGGCCCTTGTCGTAGCTCAGCGGCATGTTCCACCAGGCGCCGATGCGCAGGCCGCCGCCCTGCTTGCCCGTATGGCCGGCAAGCGCGGAGATGAGGATCATCGAGCGCTGGAAGAGGTCCATGTGGTAGTGCTTGCAGGCGCCCCACGATGCGAAGATCGACGCCGCCTTGGCGTTCGCGTAGCCGCGTGCGACCGTGCGGATGGTATCGGCGTGCACGCCGGTGATCGCCTGCACCTTCTCGGGCGTGTAGTCCGTGAGCAGCGCCTGCAGCCGTTCCCAGACCGGGCGCACGGTCACTGCGGTGCCGCTTGCGAGGGTCACCTGGTGCGCGCCTTCGAGCGCGGGGCGCAGGTCGCCGAGCGCGATGCTCGCCGTCGCGTGGCCGTGCGTGCCGGGCGCTTCCTTGATCGCGTTCGTAGCGGCGTCCCAGACGTAGAAGATGTCCTCGCTTCCGCCGTCGACGATGTCGGACTGGCGCAGGAAGCGTGCATCGTCGTCGCGGACGAGGAACGGCAGGTCGGTCTGCTCGCGGACGTACTCGTCCTTGTACAACTTCTCGTCGATGATCACCTTCGCCATGCCAAGCGCGAACGCCGCGTCGGTGGCGGTGCGAAGATTCACCCAGGTGTCGGCGTGCATCGCCGTCGGGCTGTAGTCCGGCGCCACGATGACGACCTGCGCGCCGCGATAGCGCGACTCGAGCATGAAGTGCACGTCGGGGATGCGCGTGTAGGCGGGATTGCCAAGCCAGATCATGATGTAGTCGGAGTTACAGTAGTCGTCCGACGTGCCATCGGCGTTGAAGAGGCCCCATGTCTGGATGGCCCCCATCGGCAGGTCGCCGACGCTCGCCCACTCGTCGAGCGTCGTGGTGCCGACGAGCGAGGTCAGGCGGAACTGTGCGGGCGTGCCGGGGCCGAAATCGATGTTCGTCGTCCCCATGTCGTAGACGATCGCTTCCGGACCATCGCTGCCGATGACGTCCATCACCTTGTCGGCGATCTGCGTGAGAGCGTCCTCCCAAGAGATGCGCTCCCACTTCCCGGAGCCGCGCGGACCGACGCGGCGCATCGGGTACTTGATGCGCGTCGCGTCGTACATGAGATCCGCGTAGACCATCCCCTTCTGGCATCCGCGAGGGTTGAAGTCGGGAAGGTGGTCGCCTGACGCCTCGTAGATGGCATTTTGTTCTTCGCGCCAGACGATTCCGTCCTTCACGAAGAGGTTCAGCGTGCACGCGGCGATGCAGTCAGCCTGGTTGCACGTGCCCTTCACGACGCGGTCCCAGGACCACTGGTCGCGATAGAGGGCTTCCGTCGAGGCGTACGGCTCGACGCTGCTGGGGTTCGTTGTGGTCGGCACGAGCCGCCTTCGTGCGGGTGCGGCGGCGGCGTTCGAAGTGGCGCGCGGAACCATAGCTCCTCCTGAGGTAGGCGAAGCCGGGGTCTGGATGATCCTCGCGCCGATCGCCGCGGACCATAAGAGCCACACGGCCCCCTTTTGGCACCGCCGGACTACCCTTCACGCCGCCAACACCCAGGGCGTATCGTCTGCGTTGATCGCGGCCGGCGCCAGGAGCACCGTCCGCGGCAGGGGGCCGTGTGGCCGGGGCGGATGGGCCATTCGGCTCTGCCAGGCTTAATCTAGCAAATGCTAAATTAAGCGCCGCCGGAGTTGCAACCCACGAACGGGAGGGGAAGCATGACCCAGACCAGTGTTCGTCCCCGTAAGGTGCCTGCACGCAAGGTGCCGGCACGCAATGGCAAGAACGGAACGGTGCGGCGTGCCTCGACGGGCATCATCCCCAGGCCCTTTGAGGAGTCGTACCGAGAGCAGATCAAGTGGTCTAAGTGGACGTGGGGCAGCCACTGCGTCGACTGCTATCCCAGCAACTGCCCGTTCCGCGTCTACGTCGGCAAGGACGGCGAAGTCTGGCGCGAAGAGCAGTCCGGGACGTATAGCACCGTCGAGCAGGGTGTGCCGGACTTCAACCCCGCAGGCTGCCAGAAGGGCGTCTCCTGGCACAAGCTGCTTACGGGCAAGGAGCGCGTGCTCAAGCCGCTCAAGCGCGCGGGCGCCCGCGGCGAAGGAAAGTGGCAAGAGGTCTCGTGGGATCAGGCGCTCACCGAGATCGCCGACCACATCATCGACGCCGTGCAGGAGCAGGGACCGGAGTCCGTGATCCGCATCGGCGAGCCGGCCGAAGGCGGCACGCAGTCCCTCATCTACGGCAGCGCGGTCGTCAACCAGATCGGCGGCACCGTTACCGACGTGCAGGCCGAGATCAACGACTTCTCGCCCGGCATCTACATCACGTTCGGCAAGTTCGACCCGGCCGCCAGTTGCGACGACTGGTTCCACACGGACCTGATGCTGTGCTGGCAGATCAATCCTGCCTACACCTCCATCCCCTGGCACCACTTCATCTCCGAGGGCCGCTACCGCGGCGCCGAGGTCGTCGTGATCGCGCCGGACTTCAACCCGACCGCGCCGCACGCCGACTACTACGTGCCTGTGCGGATCGGCGCCGACGTCGCGCTCGCGAACGCGATGTGCCAGGTGCTGATCGAAGAGAACCTCGTCCACTGGAACTTCGTAAAGGAACAGACGGACCTGCCGCTGCTTGTGCGCCTCGACAACCAGCGCTTTCTGCGCGCCAGCGATGTCGACGGCGGCCGCGACGACCAGTTCTACTGGTTCGACGAGAAGGCCGGCGAGATCGTCGAAGCGCCGCGCGGCACGCTCGCGCTCAAGCGCCGCAGCCCGGCGCTCGAAGGCGTGTACAAGGCCAAGCTCAAGGGTGGCAAGATGGTCAAGGTGACGCCGGCCTTCGCGCTCCTCAAGAAGATGCTGGACGAGCAGTACACGCCGGAGAAGGCACAGGAACTGAGCGGCACCAATCCGGAGCTCGTGCGCACCATCGCGCGCAAGGCGGCGAAGAAGCGCACCCGCATGCTGATGGGCTGGAACTCCGGCAAGTACTACCACGGCGATCTCATGGAACGCTCCATGATGCTGGTGCTGGCGCTCACAGGGAACTGGGGCAAGAAAGGGACAGGCGCTCGTTCGTGGGCAGTCGGCATGTTCGACGGCCAGTTCTTCGCGCCGAACAAGCCGGCCCCGGGCCAGGACATCACCAGGACCGCGATGGCGGGCCGCGACGTGATGATGGCGGCATTGAAGGCAGAAGACCCGACGATGACCGAGGAGATCCTCGGCCATGAGATGGCGTACCGAGGCGCGGCAATGGGCGGAACGGTGCCGCCGGCGTTTTTCTGGTACTACCACTGCGGGTACCGCGACATCTGGAACAAGAAGACCTGGGGCGACGTGGGCATGAAGCGCACGTTCGACGAGTACTTCCAGGAGGCGCTGGACAAGGGCTGGTTCAAGGGCGCGGTACAGCCCGCCAAGACGCAGGAGCCGCGCGTCATCTTCGAGGTCGGCTCCAACCTGCTGCGGCGCCAGCGCGGCGGCCAGAACATGCTGCTCAAGAACCTCTGGCCGAAGCTGAGCTGCATCATCAGCATCGACACGCGCATGAACACGACGGGCATGTGGTCGGACTACGTGCTTCCCGCGGCGCACCATTACGAGAAGCCCAACTTCTGCTACTCGACACCGCACATCATGCACCTGACGTACTCCGACCGTGCCGTGCCACCCCGCGGCGAGTCCAAGGAAGAATTCGAGATTGCGGTCGAACTCTCGAAGAAGATTGAGCAGCGGGCCAAGGCGCGGAAGTTCATCGAGTACACCGACGCCCATGGCATGCCGCACCGGCTCGACAACCTGGTCAGCAAGATCACGCTGGACGGCTACTTCGACAGCTCCGAGAAAGTGCTGGACGAGATGGTGCGCGACAGCGTGGTCATGGGCAACCTGCCGGAGGGCACCACGCTCGACACGTTCAAGGAGAAGGGCTACGTCCGCTTCAAGGGCTGGGGCATGTCGCCCATGGCGATCGGCCAGGCATCCGACATCAAGGACGACGAGACCCACGCTCCTTTCCGCTGGCACGTCGAGAAGAAGGTGGTGTTTCCTACACTGACCCGGCGCGCGCAGTTCTACATCGACCACGACTGGTTCCTGGAGGCGGGCGAAGAGTTCCCCGTGCACAAGGAGACGCCGGCGCAGGGCGGAGACTACCCGTTCCACCTGACGAGCGGCCACCCGCGCTGGTCGATCCACTCGATGAACATGACGAACAAGATCATGCTCAACACGCACCGCGGCCACCCGTTCTGCTACATCAACACGACCGATGCGGAGGTACGCGGCGTCGCCGACGACGAGGTTGTCGAGCTGTACAACGATATGGGCTGCATCAAGGTGGCGCTGCGCGTCGCGCCGTCGGTGCGGCCTGGCCAACTCATCATCTACAACGGGTTCGAGCCGCTCCAGTTCGAGAACTGGTACGACCCGGCGAACATCGAGCCGGGCATGGTCAAGTGGCTCGCGTTCGCCGGCGGCTATGGCCATCTGCGATACCGCGGCATCCACTGGCAGCCGGTGCCCATCGATCGGGCGATCCGGCTTGACGTGAGGAAGGTAGGCGCAACGTCGGAACAGGAGGTTGTGTGAGCATGTACGCGAAGAGAGTCACGAATGCGACCGCACTGCTCGATCCCAACGCGAAAGGCTGGGAGAAGATCGATCGGGAGGTCGTGGAGTTGGTGGGCATGCCTCTCCATCTGCAGACGTCCCGGTACGTCCGTACCGTCTGGGCCGACAAGCTCGTCGGGAAGGTGAGGGCCGTCGCCGTACGCGCGGCTCACGACGGCGCGCGCCTCGCGCTTCGCCTCGAGTGGAACGACGACACCGAGAACAAGGAGTTCGCGGAGCGCCTCTTCCCGGACGCCGCCGCAGTCGTATTCCCGAGCAACGGCGATGCCTCGCTTCTCACGCTCGGGTCAGCCGATGCGAAAGTGAACGCCTGGTACTGGAGAGCCGACCTTGAAGCAGGCGAAAACCTCGTGGCTCAGGGTCTCGGCACGGATACGCCGACCAACGACGCAGAGATCGCCGGCCAAGGCGCCTGGGGCGACAGTCGCTGGGCGGTCGTGGTCAGCCGCACACTGAAAGCCAAGGGCGCGGACAACGTCAAGCTCGCTCCTGGGAAGACCGTGAAGGCGGGATTCACCGTTTGGGAAGGCAGCAACCGCGAACGTGGCGACCTGCGTTCGTACTCGCGCCAGTGGCAAGAATTGGCACTAGAGGCATAGGAGGAGAGTGGTCATGCCGAAGAACGGAAAAGTATCAGGCGGCAACACGGCCATCGCCCACCGGCCTGAGAACCAGGTGGCCATGCTCTTCGACCTCAATAAGTGCATCGGCTGCCAGACGTGCTCGGTGGCGTGCAAGACGTTGTGGACGCGCGACGAGGGCACGGACTATCAGTGGTGGATGACGGTCAACACACAGCCCGGACGGGGCGCGCCGAAAGACTACGAAAAGATGGGCGGCGGCTACCGCGAGGGCGTGCCCCAGGAGGGCATCCTGCCGACGCGTGAAGAGTTCGGTGGCGGCTGGGACTTCAACTACGACGAGGTGTTCTACCAGGGCAAGGGCAACACGGTGCATCTGCAGCCGCTGGGGAAGAAGCCGACGTGGGGTCCGAACTGGGATGAAGACCAGGGCGCTGGCGAGTACCCGAACGCCTACTACTTCTACCTGCCACGCCTGTGCAACCACTGCACGCGGCCGTCATGCGTCGAGGCATGCCCACGGGCAGCCATGTACAAACGGCCGCAGGACGGCGTCGTGCTGCGCGACGAAGAGAACTGCCGCGGACTGCAGTTCTGCGCCGAAGCGTGCCCGTACAAGAAGATCTACTTCAACTACGTGAAGAAGATCAGCCAGCACTGCATCATGTGCTTCCCGCGTCTGGAAGAGGGCGTCGCGCCGGCATGCGCCCGGCAGTGCCCGGGACGGCTCGTGTTCGTCGGCTATCTGAACGATGTCGAACGGCCGATCCACAAGCTGGTGTACGACTGGGAGGTGGCACTGCCGCTGCACCCCGAGTACGGCACCGAACCCAACATCTTCTACATCCCCCCGATGAGCCCCTACCGGCTCAAGGAGGATGGGAGCTTGGACACCGAGACGCCACGCATCCCCATGGAGTACCTCGAGCGGTTGTTCGGCCCGCGCGTACACAAGGCCATGAACACCATGCAGAGTGAGCTCAAGAAGGTGCGGAGCGGAGGGAAGTCCGAGCTGTTGGACACGCTCATCGTGTACCGCTGGCACACGTTGTTTGAACCATTCACGCGCGACCCAGTGGAGGTGGGCGGGCCAAAAACGACGGTGAAGCGTTAACGACAATTTGGTTTGAGGCCGGGGTCTGAAGCCCAACCGTCGTCCATACAGGCGAAGTGATGAGCGAGCGGTCCGCCCAGAACGGCGGCGCCAGCGGACGCCAGTAGAGGACGATGGTTGGGCTTCTCCATAACTTCAAGCAGGTGACGGATGGCGACGCGCGTCAACCGAAGGACGTTCCTCAAAGGCAGCGGAGTCATCGTGGCGGGCCTTGGGCTGAGCCGGCTGCTGCCGCTGCCGAACTTCGACCGGATCATGACGACAGCCGCGCGCACCTACTCTACGTTCGAGGACGTGTACCGTCAGAAGTGGACGTGGGACAAGGTGACGTGGGGGACGCACCTCGTCGACTGCTACCCCGGGTCGTGTTCGTTTCGCGTGTACACGAAGGACGGCATCGTGTTCCGCGAAGAACAGGGCGCGCAGTACCCGCAGGTCGAGCGCGGCGTGCCGGACATGAACCCGCGCGGCTGCCAGAAGGGCTCCTGCTTCAGCGAGGTGATGTACGGAGCCGAGCGCATCACCTACCCGATGCGCCGCGCCGGCGCGCGCGGCGAGGGGAAGTGGGAGCGCATCACCTGGGACGAGGCGCTGACCAACATCGCGGACAGCATGATCGACGCGGTGCAGAGCCACGGGCCGGAGTCGATCATTCACGAGTTCGGGACGGGTGAGGGCGGCGTCGTACACGGGGCGATCCCGAGCTGGCGGCTGACACGGCTGCTGGGCGGCACGGTCCTGGACAACAACGCGCTGACGTCCGACTTCAACGTCGGGCTGTACGAGACGTTCGGCAAGTTCCAGTTCTGCAGTTCTATCGACGACTGGTACCACGCGGATCTGATCCTGATGTGGCACATGAATCCGTTGTACACGCGGATCCCGTCGGCGCACTACATCATGGAGGCGCGGTACAACGGGACGAAAGTCGTCTCGATCGCGCCGGACTACAACGCGTCGACGATCCACGCGGACCTGTATGTGCCGGTGCAGATGGGCACGGACGCGGCGCTGGGGCTGGCGATCGCGAAGATCATCATCGATGACGGCTCGTACAACGCCGCCTTCGTGAAGGAGCAGACGGACCTGCCGCTGCTCGTGCGTACCGACACAGGCCGCTACCTGCGCCAGCCGGATGTCGACGGCAAGGGGCGCGAAGACCAGCTCTACTTCTGGGACGCGGCGAAAGACAGTCTCGCGCGCGCATCGCGCAAGACGCTGCGGCTGGGCGACATCGACCCGGCGCTCGAGGGCACGCACAGCGTCACGCTGGCCGACGGCTCGACCGTCGAAGTGCGGCCGGTGTTCGCGGCGCTGCGGGAACACCTCAAGGCGTACACGCCGGAGCTCGCGTCGGGGATCACGGGCACGTCCGCCGGGACGATCCGGCGATTGGCGGGCATGGTGGCGGCGGCGAAGCGGGTCCACATCCTGCAAGGGTTCAACACGCCGAAGTACTACCACGGCGACCTGATGGAGCGAGCGATGGCGCTGGTGTTGGCGCTGACGGGCAACTTCGGGCGCCAGGGGACGGGTCTGCGGGGCCACAACAGCAGCCAGCTCGTGATGGCGAGCGTGCTGAAGGGGAAGCCGGGGCTCGAAGGCTTCATGGAGATGGCGAAGAACCAGTTGGACATCGAAGACAAGGCGCTGGAGGGCGACCCGGACCTGACGCCGGAGATGCTGGCGGTCGAGGTCGAGCGGGCGGAGGCGCGGCGCAGCGCCCTGACGCCGCTGCCGATGAGCGGGATGCTCGTGCCGCCGCACTTCTTCTGGTACTGGCACGGGGGCTACAAAGAAGCATGGAACAACCGTGCGTGGTCGGACACGAGCATGAAGCGGACGTTCGACGAGTATTTCAACGAGGCGATCGACAAGGGCTGGTGGGACGACCTGATCCAGCCGGGCCCCGAGCAGACGCCGCAGGTGTTCTTCGGCGCATGCGGCAACACACTGCGGCGGACGCGCGGCGGCGCGAAGCTGCTGCTTGAGCATGCGTGGCCGAACTACAAGATGATCGTGACGCTGGACTATCGGATGAGCGCGACGGCGCGCCAGTCGGACATCTTCCTGCCCGCGGCGGCGTACTACGAGAAGACGGACTTCCGCTTCCCCACCGCGCACCTCAACTTTCTGGTCTTCACTGACAAGGCGGTGGACCCGCCGGGCGAAGCGAAGCCGGAGTGGGAGATCAACTGGTTGCTGGCGCAGAAGATCGAAGAGCGCGCGAAGGCGCGCGGGATCGACAGCTACAAGGACCGTCGCAACCGCACGTTTCACTTTAAGGGCCTGCTCGAGCGTTTCTCGATGGACGGCAAGATCGGCCCCCACGACGCGGACAAGATCGCCGAGGACATGATCGACGACACCGTGCGCGCCGGCGCGCTGCCCGAGAAGACGACGCTGGAAACGTTCCGCAAGAAAGGGATCGTCCGCTTCACGCACATCGGCGTCGATGCGGTGGGCCAGAACCAGGCGACGGACATCAGGCCGGACAAGACCGTAAACCCGCTCAGCTGGCACGTCAACGACAAGCTGCCGTACCCGAGCTACGCGCGCCGCATCCAGTTCTACATCGACCACGAATGGTTCCTCGAGGCGGGAGAGGCGCTGCCGACGCACAAGCCGACACCGAAGATGGGCGGCAACTTCCCGCTGGTGATGACCAGCGGCCACCAGCGTTGGTCGGTCCACTCGATGTGGGTGGTCAACAAGGTGCTCTCGCGCACGCACCGCGGCCACCCAACGCTGTGCATGAATCCCGAGGACATGCGCGCCCGCGGGATCGCCGACGACGACGAGGTGCAGGTCCGCAACGACTTCGCGTCGTTCAACGTTCGCACGCGGATAACGCCCTCCTGCCGCCCCGGGCAGGTCATCATCTACCACGCGTGGGAGCCGTATCAGTTCCCTCGCGGCAAGTCGTACGACATCGCGATCCCCGGACTGATCAAATGGCTGCATCTGGCTGGGGGGTACGGGCACTTGCGCTACTACCGCTGGAACTGGGTGCCTCAGCAGGTGGACCGCGCTGTCTCGGTAGAAGTGGAGAAGGTGGCATGAAGCTCAATCTCGTCGCGATCCAGGCGAAACCGGTGATGGCGGACTACGCCAACGCCGAGGCGTTCTACCAGAAGATGGCCGATCTCATGACGCGCGCGGCACGCGTGGCCGACTTCTCGCTCCCGACGCTCGTGGTGTTTCCGGAGGGCATCGGCCTGCCGCTTGCGTTCGTGCCGCAGACCTACAACCAGATCGGCGACGCGAAGACCATCGCCCAGGTCCTGACGCGTGCCATCCCGAGGAATCTGCCTCGCTTCACACGCGCTCTGCTCAGGTTCCGGACATCGGTCGTGCGCACCGTATTCCTCGAGACCGCGTTGGAGGCTGAGGACATTTACGTCACGACGTTTTCAACCCTGGCCCGCGAGCACGGCGTGTATCTCTGCGGCGGGTGCATCTACCTTCCGCATATAGAAGAGGAAGCAGTCAAGGGCCGGCACGTTGTGAGCCGCGCCGTCTACAACCTGTCGTACCTGTTCAATCCCAACGGGGTGTGCCTGCGCCGCACCCCGAAGATCAATTTGGCGCCCCCGACGGAGCCCAAGTTCGGGTTCAGTCCCGGCCACCGCGCCGATGTCATGCCCATCGATACGAAGATCGGCCGCCTCGGTACGCTCGTCTGTTACGACGCCTTCCACCGCAGCTTAATCGAGCGGCTGGACGCGATGGGCGTTGAAACCGTGATCAACCCCTCACACAACGAGCGACGGTGGGAAGTGCCGGCGGGCTTCAACGGAGCCATCACGGTAAACGAAGCATGGCTCCATCACGGGCTTCCGACGATGATCCAGGGCCGCGAGCACCTGACGTACGGCGTCACGGCGATGCTGGTCGGTCCCGTGTTCGACGTGTCGTCGCACGGGCAGTCGCGGATCTGCAAGAACCTCTCGCTCACAAACGGCGACCCGCGGCGATCACTGCTCGCCGAGGCGGCGGTGGACGAAGAGGACGTCATCTGTGCTGTCGTCGAGGTCGCGGGCCAGGGCGGCGCGCATCCCAACGGCCAGGTGATAGAGATGCCTGACCTGCCGGCGCGATCGATCGTAGAGGTGCGTTGTGGTGGTGCATAATGCCGCGCGCTGGTTGACGTCGCCGCCGCGCGCGGAGGCACTGATCGCCCCGCACGAGCTGGGCATGCGCGATTATGTTGCCCTGTGGGCCGCGCTCTCCATGAGCCTTTTGGTGTTCGTCCCGGGCGCGTACCTCGTGCCCGCGCTGCGTCTGCGCGACGCCATCGTCGTGAGCATCGCCGGTAGCGCAGCCGGTGCGGCCATGCTGGCCGCGGTGGCGAGCGTCGCGGCGCAGCGCAATCGAAACACCGTCGGGCTCATTTCGTCCACCCTCGGCGTGCCTTCCGGGCCGCTCGTCGCGGCGCTCCTCCTCTTCCGTCACATCGTGTGGGCGACGTTCACGCTCGCGTTCGCGGCGAACGTTGCGGCGCACGTGCCGGGACTAAGCGGATCTTCAACCCTGTGGGGAATCGCGTTTGGTGCCCTGGCCTTGGCGCTAGCGCTGCTGCCGCCGCACGTGTTCGTCCAGCGGTGGATCGGCTGGTTCTCGGTCTGGGTCGGCGTGGCCCTCATCGCCCTCGTGACGCTCACGGGAGCCACCACCTACGGCATCCCGATCTTGCATGACGCGGACGGCCTGGGCGGCTGGCCGACGCACGCCCAGGGCTTCGACCTCGTAGCTGCGATGCCGCTACTCTGGCTGCCCGTCGTGGCCGACTACGCGTTCGACGCTCGCTCACATCGCGACGCGGCCGTGGGCGCCTTCGTGGGCGCGGGGGCGATGACGGCGTGGTACGCCATGGTCGGCGTCCTCTGGGTGTTCACCGTCAGCGCGCGCGATGTCGCCGGATTCATCAGCGCGCTGCCGATGGGCGCGGCAGCCATCCTGATCGTTGTGGCTCTCCAGACGAATGCGGTTGCGGCGAACCTGTTTGCGGCATCGATGGCCGGTGGACGGTTCGGATATCGCTGGTTCCGCCCGGCCCTGATCGGCACGGCCGTCGCCGCCGGCGCGCTCGTGGCGAGCACTGACGCTCTCGGCATCGAGGACGCCGCGCAGCTGTTGGCTTCCGTCTTCCTCCCGTTGTTTGCGGTGGTGCTGGCGCGAGCAATTGTGCCGCGAGCACCGGTTGCGCTTTCGTGGGCCGCCTGGGGCGCCGGCCTCCTTGCGTATGGCTGGATCAATCCCGGGAACGTTACGGCGTGGCGCGACGCCATGCAGTTCATCTTCGCCACCCTGCTGCGGGCGCCGTTCCCGCTCGACGGCGAACTCACGCGCATACCCGCGACCGGCGCATCGTTCGTCGTGGCGGCGGGCGTGTACCTCGCACTCGCCTGGCCGCTACAGCGCCGAAGGGGGTTCTAATGGCGGATCGAGCGCCGACGCCGCAGCGCCAACTGGCCATGGTGTTCGACCTGAACAAATGCCTGGGCTGCCAGACATGCTCGATAGCGTGTAAGACGCTCTGGACGGATCAACCGGGCATGGAGCACCAGTGGTGGGCCGTGGTCAACACGCTCCCGGGCGCCGGATCGCCGCGGAACTGGATGGAGATCGCGGGAGGATTCGGGCCCGACGGGAAGTCGCGGCCGAGCCAACTGCCGACGGACGAGGACTTCGGCGTGGCGTGGGACTACAACTACGATGAGGTATGGAACGGCGGGCCGGGGACGGTACTGACCAAAGATCGTGAAACGAAATGGGGCATGAACTGGGACGAAGACGAAGGCGCCGGCGAGTACCCGAACAGCTACTTCTTTTATCTTCCGCGTATCTGCATGCACTGCACGCGGCCGGCGTGCCTCGAAGCCTGCCCTCGCACGGCGATCTACAAGCGCGAGGACAATGGCACCGTGCTCATCGATGAGGAACGCTGCCACGGATACCGGTTCTGCGCCGAGGCCTGTCCGTACAAGCGTATCTACTTCAACCCCCAACGGCGCCTGTCGCAGAAGTGCGTGTTGTGCTTCGCCCGCGTGGAGCAGGGCGTCGCCCCCGCCTGCATGCGCCAGTGCCCCGGGCGCGTGCGATTCTTCGGCTATCTCGATGACGAGAAGAGCGCCGTCCACAAGCTGGTCAACACATGGAAAGTAGCGATTCGCCTGCACCCCGAGTTCGGGACCGAGCCCAACCTGTACTACGTGCCACCCCTCGCGCCGCCACGCCTCCTGCCGAACGGCGATGTCGACGAAGACAACCCGCGCGTTCCGAAGGAGTACCTCGAATGGCTGTTCGGCCCCGCAGTGTGGCCCGCGCTGGACACGCTGAAGGGCGAGATCGCGAAGCGCCAGAATGGAGAACCATCCGAGCTGCTGGATACGCTCATCGCCTTCCAGCACAAGGACATGTTCGGCGGCTTCACGAAGGACCCGGGCACGCTGGAGCGCAAGCCCCACCACGTGGATACGGGCCAGTTATTCTCGCCAGGGACCAGGCGGGACACGTAGGAGGACCGTGGGTGCGCCAGTACGACTCGCGGTGAATGCGCGTGGTCGATACCGCGGACGGATCTCGAGCGGCGTCCTGGCTACCGGTCGGACAAGAAGAGCCGCGATGAAGACATTGCCGAGGCGAAGAAGCTCTGGACGGACGCCAACGTCCCTCGTCGACGAAGATGCCCTTCGCCGGCACCGCGGGCTGGGAAACATCGCCGACCGCACGCGCGCCCCCGGCGGCGATCTCCAACTGACGAGCGCACCCGGCGAAGGCGCCGCGATCTGTGCCAACGTCCACCTCGGGAAGGAGCGGGCAGATGCCTGAGATGATCCGGGTCATGGTCGTCCATGGCCAGGAGATCGTCCGAGAGGGTGTGCGGGCGCTGCTCGTCCGCCGGCCCGAGTTCCGCCTGGTCGGCGAAGCGTGCTCTGCCGCGGACGCGGTTGACAAAGCGCGGCGCGCGGCGCCCGACGTCGTGGTCCTGGGCATCCAACTCGTCGATTCCTCGGGTGTCGATGCGTGCTACGCCATCCACGAGCGTCTGCCGGGCGCAGGGATCATCATGCTCATGCCGGAAGCGGACGACGATTTGGTCACGGCGTCCATCCTCGCCGGTGCGTCCGGTGTCATCCTGCAGGGGATCAGCGGCGACGCCTTGCTGGCCGCCATCGAGACTGTCGCCGGGGGCGCGTCGTTACTCGACCCGATCGTGACGTCGCATGTGCTCAACTTGCTTCGCGGCGGGCGACAGCGGGCTGACCTCGCCGGGCAGGAGCGGCGCGTGCTCGTCCAGATCGCGGAAGGCAAGACGAACCGCGAGATCGCATTGGCGCTCGGCTTGAGCGAGAAGACCGTGAAGAATTACGTCAGCAGCATCCTCAACAAGCTGAAGATGCACCGTCGCTCCGAAGCCGCCGCGTTTGTAGCACGGCAAGCGGCGCACGACCAGTAACGCGCGCCGAACGAGATCAGGACGGGTTCTTCAGGCCCCCCACGAGTTGGTCGCGAAAGGACCGCATGAGCTGTCGGCCCAATCACCATCGCCCGGTGCGCTCACGGCGTGCCGGCTGTATGCGATGTCGCGCGCATCATCGTCCCTCCGGGCATCATGTGCCACGCCCGCGTGACCTCCGGTAGCACGCTGGCAAGATCCTCCTCACCGCAGCGCGCTGGACGCACGATGTCGAACTGCGACGCGCCTCGCTGTTCGGCCTTCTGTGCGCCATCGCCCAGAACTGCTGCCAGCAGGACGCGGTCGCACGTCCCCCCGTCGCCCTTCTGCGCCCACACGATGGCACCCACCGAAGCGGCGACGACCAGCGCAAGCGCGCCCAAGACAGGAGCCAGCCATGTTGCCAAGATCCCCCTCCGATCTATCCCTCAGCCTAGTAGGCGGTGCTGGCACGGCAGCCAAGGTGGCTTCTCTCTCCCGACGACTTCGTTTGGATCACACGGTCAACACATGAACGGTGGTTGCCGCCGCCTCGCCCCGCACCATGCCGCCGCCGTTCTCCGTGAGTCCCGCGCGCGCACCGGCGACCTGTCGATCGCCGGCTTCGCCGCGTAGCTGCAGCCAGATCTCGTAGATCTGCGACACCCCCGTTGCGCCAACGGGGTGCCCCTTCGCCAACAGCCCGCCGCTGGTGTTGACCGGTATGCGGCCGCCAATCTCGGTCACGCCTTCGTCGATCAGGCGCCCACCCTCGCCCTCGCCGCACAGGCCCAGTTCCTCGTACAGCATGAGTTCGGCCGGCGCCGATGCGTCGTGCATCTCTATCACGTTGATATCGCGCTGTGTCATGCCCGCCATCTCGAACGCCCGTTGGGCTGCGCGTGCCGTGATGCTGCCGTGCTCTGCACGATGGTCGGAGCCGGACATCAAGGCCGAGGCTTTTACCCAGACGGGCTTGGTCGTGTACTGGCGCGCCTTTTCCTCGCTCATCAGGATCGCCGCGGCGGCGCCGTCGCCGATCGGCGCGCACATCAGTCGCGTCAGCGGCTCCGCTATCGTCGGCGACGCAAGGATCTCTTCGAGCGTGTACCGCTCGCGGTATTGCGCATGCGGATTGAGACTGCCGTTGGTATGGTTTTTGACGGCGATACGCGCGAGCTGCTCCTTCGTCGTCCCGTACTTCGCCATGTGCGCCCGCGCACCGGCGGCATAGATATCCATGAACAGACTGCGCGACGTTCCGGCGCCGCTCTCCGCACCGGCCTTCTGCTCCGATGGCGGCTTTACCTGCTCCATCAGGCCGCGCAGTTGCTCGACGTCGACGCCCGCGCTGAAGGCCGCCAGCGTGCGGCCCTTGTCGGGCGAGAACATCTTCTCGACGCCCAGCGCGAGCGCCACGTCGTACATTCCCGAGGCCACATACAGCCAGGCCAGCTGGAATGCTGTGGATGAACTGGCGCAGGCGTTCTCCGTATTCACCATCGGGATCTCGTCGATGCCCATCTCGCGCAGCACCACCTGCGCGCGGATGCACTCCTGACCTGTGATCACGCCGGCGGCCGCGTTGCCGACGATGGCAACCTCCAGTCCGCCCTTGTCGACGCCCGCGGCCTCCAGCGCGGACGTCACCGCTTCGCGCGACAGATCCTTGAGCCCGCGATCGGCGTACTTGCCGAACCGCGTCATCCCTGCGCCGACGATCGCAACGTTTCTCATGGCGACTCCTTGCTGGAGGTGGTGTGGCCGCCCGAGGCACACGGCGGACGGCGCGTAGTCAGCTGGCTAGCAGTTCGTCGGTGGCCTTCAGCGAGACCATCTCGTTCGTGCCATCCATGATCTGGAGCAGCTTGGCGTCCCGGTAGAACTTCTCCACGGGATGCTCTTTCGAGATACCGTAACCTCCGAAGATCTGCACCATGTCCGCCGTAACCGCCATGGCCATATCGCTGGCGACCGTGCGCGCAGCCATCGCCGTCGGCAGATGCGGCCGACCGGTTGCGATCAGCCACGACGACCGCCACAACAGCGCGCGCGCTGCCTCGATCTGCCGATACGCGTTGAACAGCTTGAGCTTGATGGAGAAGGCGTGCCGGACATGAACCCGCTGGGGTGCCAGAAAGGCGCCGCGTGGAGCAAGCTGCTGCACGCACCGGAGCGGATCCTGCACCCGCTGAAGCGGGCCGGTGCGCGCGGCGGCGGAACATGGACGGAAGTCTCGTGGGATCAGGCGCTGACGGAGATCGCCGACCACATCCTCGACGCGATCGAAGAAGACGGGCCCGAGACGATCATCAACGAGGGCACGCCCGGCGAGGGCGGCCTGATGACGGGCTTCATGTTCTCGCGCCTCATCGGCCTCCTCGGCGGGCTCGCGCTCGACACCAACGCGACGATCAACGACTTCTCGCCCGGCATCTACCTGACGTTCGGCAAGTTCGACCCCGCGAGCAGCATCG
>ORMF011024675.1_pt1 | contig 21469 bp, 20 predicted proteins | sample 1779871 | NCBI WGS metagenome assembly ORMF01 (sample SAMEA104232316, study PRJEB22302) | groundwater metagenome | biome: forest; feature: aquifer; material: groundwater | place: USA | collected 2011-08-07 | depth 5.4 m | reverse complement strand
GCCCCGCGAAGAATCCAAAACCATCACGAAAACACGAAATCGCGAAAACACCAAACGATTCACAAGAGTTTTCTTTCGTGGTTTCGAGCTTTTGGGTTTTCGTGATTCGATTTCTTTGTTTGCGGCTCGGCCGCGCTAGGATATCGATGACCAAAAAAATGGTCAAGTGAGCCATGATCCGCGTCATCCTCCCGTTTCATCTGTGCACGCTGGCCCAAGTCCACGGCGAAGTTACGCTCGACGTCCAGGGCCCCGTCACACAGCGCTCAGTCCTCGACGCACTCGAAGCCCGCTATCCGATGCTGTGCGGAACGATTCGCGACCACGTTACGCACAAGCGCCGCCCGCTGTTGCGGTTCTTCGCCTGCGAGGAGGATCTGTCCCACGAGCCGCCGGACGCCCCATTGCCCGAGGCAGTCGCATCGGGGGTCGAGCCGTTTTTCGTCGTCGGGGCCATCGCCGGCGGCTAACATGACCAGGGATTTCCACCATTACTTACTTCACCAAGGACGCGGCATGAGAATTTCCGAGGCCTGCTTGGCCAAGTTGTCATTGGCTCCCTTACTGATCGCGCTCGCAGTTGCTGGACCGGTTCGCGCCGAACCGGCGGGCGATGCGGCGTGGGCGCGCGTGACCGAGGACGACGCCAAGATCAAAATCGAGACCGACAAGCTCGAAGCCGTCATCCCGAAGAAAAGCCCCAAGCAGTGGATGACCGGCATCGAGAAGGGATCGTTTCTCGACAAGACGACCGGCTTCCGCGAAGTCGGCGACGGGCTGATGGTCATTGATTGGCTGATGGAGCCGGGCAGCGACGAAGCTTATGGCGACAAGGTGTTTTCCAAAGACGGGCACAGCGTCGGCCGCTATTCCTGGTTCGCGAACGAGACCGACCCGGCCCGGCGCGAGTACACCCTCATGGCCCACGGCAGCAGCCATCGCAAGCGCATGATCGAGGGCCCGCAGCTCTGCCACCGGATGAAGCCTGTCCAGCCCGAGGTCATCCGCGGCAAGGATTTCGTCGCCGTCAAGACGACCTACCAGTTCGAGTACGCCGCCCCGGGCCGCAAAGCCGGCTCGCGCTGGACGCAACTGATCGTGTTTCCCAAAGGCGAGCGGTACTTCGTCTTGATGGATAAGATCGACAGCGTCAACGATGCGAAGGAGATATTCCTGCGCAACGACACGCCGGGCTGCGTCCGCCACGAGAAGGGCGACACGTTCAGCGAAATGTACCTCAGCTACCTGAGCGGTCCCAAGGGAGTGCGCATCCCTTCAGCCGAGTTCTTCACGCCGTTCCCGCCCGACTTGAAATTCGGCTACCGGCGCGACACGCACAAGACGCCAGGACATTTCATTCGCGCTTACCATTTGCGCGACAAGAAGACGGGGAAAGGCGGCCCCTGGCTGGCGGGTCTGACGCTCGAACCGTCTGTGGTTTACGAGGCGTGGGCCAGCCAACGGCCCGGCGGGATTATCGTCATGATCGAGGAGATCCACGGCAAAGCGGTGAAGGCCGGCGAGTCCTTCAGTGCCGCCCATATCGTCGGCTACTTCGACACGATCGAGGAAATGCACGCGGTGAACGAGCGCTACAAGGGCCACACGGCCCTGAGCGCCGACGCCTCGGGATGGCGGCTGGTGAAGTAAGGGATCAAGACGACGTTGTCCCCTCTCTTCCCGCTTGCAGCAAGTGGAGAATTGCCGCGATCGGCAACGACAACCAATCGGTAATGCACGGGTACATCGTTGTGGCGTGCAAGTCGATGGGAAGCCGTAGCGGTTCACCGATTGACCGGCCAGGCAAACCGAGGTATGATGTGTATTACACCATGTATTACAGGAGCAGGTGATGGCCATTTCTTTGCGGCTCGATGACCAACTCAAAAGAAAGCTCGCCGCAGCCGCCAAAGTCAAAGGGCTCTCGAAGTCCGAGCTAATCCGCAAGTGTCTCGGCGAGTATCTTGCGGGTAACGAGCAGGAACCGACCGCCTGGGAGCTGGGCAAGCAATTATTCGGCTGCTTTGACAGCGCTAAGGGCGACCTGTCGGTTCGCGCCAAGGAAATCGCCAAGGAACGCATTCATGCCCGACGTGCCCAGAAGAATCGTCGTTGACAGCGGGCCGGTCATCGCCCTATTCGATGCCGGCGACGCCTATCACCGCCGCGCCCTGGAGTGGATCCGGCAAACGCGCGCCGCGCTGATTTCGACCATAGCCGTGGTAACCGAAGCGATGTATGTGCTTGAGGAGAGCCTGCAAGCGCGCCAGAACCTGCTCGCCTGGATTCAGGGCGGCGGACTCACCCTGACCGAACCCCAGGCCGGCGACTTTGCGCGCATCTCCGAGTTGATCGAAAAGTACGCCGATCTGCCGATGGACTTCACCGATGCGGTCGTTGTTGCGCTTTGCGAGCGCTTGGGCAGCCAACACGTCGCTAGTGCTCTGTCACGCATGAATTGATGAGTCGCCAGAAGTAAGAGCCGCGCACGAAGTAAGCGGCCCACTCGCAGCCGCTTACTTCGTGCGCGGCTCTTGTGATCCATCATTCGACGTGTGACATAGCACTAGTGTGGATCGCGACTTCGGCATTTACCGGTACAAGGGACGGTCCAAGTTCATCAATGTGTTCTTTGGATGATGCGTTAGCGCGCTTCAGGTTGCCAAGCTATGGAGGCAGATCGATGAGCGTGTTTCTTGCCGACCTGTTGCACGAATTCCGACGCCACAAAAGTCTGGCCGATCGGGCGCTGGTCCAATTGAACGATCAGGAGTTCTTCCAACGACCTGCGGCGAACGTCAACCCGGCGGCCCTCATCGTCAAGCACCTAGTGCTCTGTCACGCATGAATTGATGAGTCGCCAGAAGTAAGAGCCGCGCACGAAGTAAGCGGCCCACTCGCAGCCGCTTACTTCGTGCGCGGCTCTTGTGATCCATCATTCGACGTGTGACATAGCACTAGCCGGCAATCTGGTGTCGCGATGGGCCGATTTTTTGACCACCGACGGCGAGAAGCCGAGCCGCGATCGTGACGGCGAATTCCTTCTCGCCGACCAAGACACGCGCGCCAACCTGATGGCCGCCTGGGAACTCGGCTGGCAGGCGCTTCTGGATACGGTGCAAAGCTCGCGGGATACGGATCTGGACCAGCTCGTGACGATCCGCGGCGAGCCTCAGACCGTCCGGCAGGCGTTGCTGCGCGGACTAACGCACGTCGCCTATCATACCGGGCAAATCCTTTACCTGGTCCGGCTGTTGCGGCCGGATAGCACTTGGCTAACAATCGCGCCCGGCCAAAGCCGCGGGCAGGCGGGGGCATACCGCAAGATGTTGTGATGGCAGGTAGGATCGGAGGCGCTGTCGACGCATAGTCGGGCGTTGCCGAGAGTGGACCGACGAGGAAGGCAGCATCCCATGCTCGAAACATTCAAAGAACTGATCGCTCATCAATTGGAAGCGGCATTGTGCACGCTGAACGCCTGCTTGGAGCAATGTCCTGAAGCTGCCTGGAACGCGCCGGTCGGGAATCATCAATTCTGTCAGGTCGCGTTTCACACGTTGTTTTACACGGATTATTATCTCGGACCGAACGACGAGTCGTTCCGCCGGCAACCCTTTCATCGCAATCACGCGCGTTTCTTCGGCGACTACGAGGAATTTGAGGACCATCCGCCGACGTCGCTGTACGACAAAGCATCGATCAAGACTTACTTGCAGCACTGTCGAACGAAGGCATCGGCCACGATCGCCGCGGAAACTGCCCAGACGCTGATGGGCCCTTCCGGATTCGATCGGCGCACATTCTCCCGCGCCGAGCTGCACGTCTACAACATCCGGCACATTCAGCACCATGCGGCACAGTTGAGCTTGCGGCTGCGGCTCGATGCCGAGCAGGCCATTCCCTGGATTGGCTCCGGCTGGAAACAGCTTGACTGAATCAACGTGCGGGAATCATCACATTTCTCTTTACCTCCTCGCCATTTTCATGTGCTAACATAAACACCCATTGAAGTCCTCGGCCAGTCGTCGGAACCCGCAAGGAATCAACCCATGCAACGCGATGTCCTCAGCTTGATCCTCGGCGGCGGCAAGGGCACCCGCCTTTATCCGCTCACCATGCTGCGCAGCAAGCCGGCGGTGCCGATCGCGGGCAAGTATCGGCTCATCGACATCCCGATCAGCAACTGCATCAACAGCGATTCCAATCGCATCTATGTGCTGACACAGTATCTGTCGGTCAGCTTGCACCGGCACATTAGCAACACGTACAAGTTCGATCCGTTCAGCCGGGGCTTCGTCGAGATCCTGGCCGCACAGCAGACGAACGAAGGGTCCGACTGGTATCAGGGCACCGCCGACGCCGTCCGCCAGAATATCCGCTATGTTCACGAAGATCCGTGCCGCGACGTGCTGATTCTGTCCGGCGATCAGCTGTATCGCATGGATTTTCGACATTTGATCAAGACGCACCGCGACGCCGGGGCCGACGTCACCATCGCCGTCTTGCCGGTGACCGCGGCTCAGACCGCCGGCTTCGGCATTGTCAAGCTCGACGACGCCGGCCGGGTGACCAACTTCATCGAGAAGCCACAGCACGCCGAACAACTGGAGCCGTTCCGCACCGCCCCGGAGTGGATCGAGACGCGCGGCATCCGCGCCCAGAACCGGCCGTACCTCGCCAGCATGGGCATCTACCTGTTCCATCGCGACGCCCTGTTCCACCTGCTCAACAGCAAGCCGCTCGCCACCGATTTCGGCAAGGAGGTTTTTCCGCGCAGCATTCACACGCACAAGGTGCAAGCGTATTTGTTCGACGGTTACTGGGAAGACGTGGGCACCGTGAAGTCGTATCACGAGGCGAACCTGGCCTTGTGCAGCGCGAATCCGCCCTTCGACTTCCATCATGCCGAGGGCGTCATCTACACGCGCATGCGCTATCTGCCGGCGTCGCGCACCGATTCGGCCAAGCTGGAGCACGCGATCATTTCCGACGGCTGCGTGATCGGCGCCGGCTCGACGATCAGCCGTTGCGTCCTCGGCGTGCGTACGCAGATCGGCAAGAAAGTGACGCTCAAGGACAGCGTCATCATCGGCGCCGACCGTTACGAAAGCGCCCAGGAAAAAGACGAAAACGATCGGCGCGGCCTGCCCAGCCTCGGCGTCGGCGCCGGCTCGACCATCGTCAACGCGATCCTCGACAAGGATGCCCGAGTCGGCGCCAACGTGCAGATCGTCAATAAGGAGAACATCAAAAACGGCGAAGGCAAAAACTTCGTCATCTGCGACGGCATCGTAGTGATTCCCAAAGCAGCGGTGGTGCTCGATGGCACGGTGATTTGAGGACCCGCCCGGCTGCCGACGGTTGCTGACGCTGACCTGCGCCAATCAGCAGGCCAGCAAGCGAGGGCGGCGAAGTGGCCCTCTGCTTTGATAATCTGCGCTCTGTAGCGGGGCGGCAGGAACGCTGACGAGCGCTCCCCTCCTTTGCGTAACTCGACCGTGACGCCGTCAACAACTTTTGGTTTAATGCAGGCGGGAGGAAGTGAATATGTCTACGGTCACTATCGAGCAAGCCCAGGCGGAATTGCCGCAACTGATCGAGCAATTGCAACGAGGCGATGAAATTGTCATCACCGGCAGCGACCAGAAACCGGTCGCGCGGCTGATTGCGGAGGGGCAACCAGCACGGAAGCCGCGTCAGCTGGGAACCCTCAAGGGGACGGTGCTTTACATGGCCCCGGATTTTGACGCTCCCTTGGAGGATTTTAAGGAGTATATGGAATGAAGGTGTTGCTCGATTCCCACACGTTGATTTGGGCGGTCGACGATCCCACCCGATTGAGCAGCGTCGCAACAACCGCGCTGCAAGATCCGAACAACGAGTTGGTGATCAGTGCCGCGACAATCTGGGAGATTGCCATCAAGGTCGGCCTCAAGAAGCTGACGCTGTCCGGTCCATTTCACGTTTGGATGACCAAGGCGGTTGCCGATCTGAGCGCTGCCATCTTGCCGATCACAATCGACTACGCAGACGGCCAAACAAGACTGCCCCATCACCATCGCGATCCATTTGATCGCATGCTCATAGCGCAATCGCTGGCGGAGGGAATCTCGTTGGTCAGCGCGGACCCCGTGTTCGATCAGTATGGCATCAGCCGCTTGTGGTAGCTGTCGTTGCAGGTTACCATGAAGCGCGAGGCAACCGACGCGCCCACGACGGGGTGAGCCATGACGAAATGGTTGCGCGCGCTGATCGCCGGCGTCGCTCGAGGAGTTGCTTCGAATCAATGAGGTTTACGTGACCTGCGCGGCATTTTCCAGCTTGACATCGCGATCGAGAACCGCACGCACCTTGTTGGTAAGAACTGCCGGCGAAAAGGGTTTCTGCACGAACGCCATTTCGCTTTCCAGGATGCCCTGGCGCACCACGGCATCGTCGGTGTAGCCGCTCAAGAACAGCACCTTGAGACCGGGGAGTCTCCGGGTCAATTGATCGGCCAGCTCGCGTCCCCCCATCCGCGGCATGATCACGTCGGTCATCAGCAGATCGATCCGGCCGACGTGTTGATGCGCAACCCGGAGGGCCTCAACACCTTCAGCGGCGGTCAACACCGTGTAGCCGCACTTTTCAAGAACGAATTGGCCAAGGTCGCGGACGGCTTGTTCGTCTTCGACCAGGAGGATGGTCTCGTGACCCGGTGGCATGGCGGCGTGCGCGGCGTCTGGGGTTTCCGATTGGGAGGGTTCATGGAGGCGCGGCAGATAGACTTTGAAGGTGGCGCCATGGCCCGGCTCACTGTAGACGGCGATGTGGCCGCCGTTTTGGCGCACGGCGCCGTACACGGTCGCCAGGCCCAGTCCAGTCCCCTGGTCTCCTTTGCACGAGAAGAAGGGCTCAAAAATGCGCGCCTGGGTCGCCTTGTCCATGCCGATGCCGGTATCGCTGACCGCGAGCAGGACGTATTGGCCGGGTTGGGCATCCGGATGGCTGCGCGCGTAAAACTCATCAAGCTCAACGCTGCAGACTTCGATGGTCAGCTTGCCGCCGTGGGGCATCGCATCACGGGCATTGACGATGAGGTTGAGAATGATCTGCTCGACGTGTCCGGGATCGGCTTTGACCACGCCCAGGCCGGGTACGGTGTTGGTCACCAGCTCCACGTCCTCGCCGATGAGCCGGCGCAACATGTCTTCCATGTCCGTGACCACGGCATGCAGGTCGAGCACGCGCGGCGTCAGGATTGCCTTGCGGCTGAACGCCAGGAGCTGACGGGTCAGCTTCGCCGCGCGGTCGCCGGCGCTGACCATTTGCCGGAGCGCTTCATGAATCGGGTCATCGGCGGACAGTTGCCGCAGCACCAGATCGCCGTAACCGTTGATGACCGTCAAGAGATTGTTGAAATCATGGGCGATGCCGCCGGCGAGTCGGCCGATGGCTTCCATCTTCTGCGCCTGGCGCAAGTGCTCCTCGAGGCGGCGGCGCTCGGTGATGTCCTGCAGCAGGCCCCACGAACTCGCGACCTCGCCGCGCTTGTCGAAAATCTTGACGGCGGCATCAAACAGCCAGCGTTCTTGGCCCGACTTGGTGTGCACGCGCAGGTCCGCGTACCAGTTGACCGACGGCGTATGTCGAAATCGGGCCGTGGCCTCGACCACGGAGACTCCCTTGGTTTCACCGGGCAGAAACACCTCCTGCACCAGGGAACCCAGCAGCTCCGGCGTGAGTTCATCCGGTGTGTATCCCAACAGCGCCTCGATGCCGGGGCTGATATACTCGAATCGATTGGTAACGTAATTGCGCGTGTACGGGACCGCCCCGGCAACTTCGATCACCGCGCGGAACAGACGCTCGCGCTGCTCGAGCAGCAGCTCGGCTCGTTTGCGCCCGGTAATGTCGGTATAAATGCCCAGGACGCCGAACACCCGCCCGAAATCGTCACGCAACGGCACCTTACTCGTGAGCAGCACCGCTTCGCTGCCGTCGGGACGATGCTGCGGTTCCTCGATGTTCAAGAGCGGTTGCTCCGACTCCATCACTTGGCGGTCGCATTGCCGGTAAAACTCGGCTTCTTCCCGGCTAAAGGGCATATCGAAGTCGGTCAGGCCGATGATTTCTTCGGGTGAATTGCGCCCCAAATCGTGGGCGTTGTTCTCATTGCAGCCGAGATAGACGCCCTGCCGATCCTTCCAGAATACGGCGCCCGGAATGTGGGCAATGATATTTTGCAACAGCGCCCGCTGTTCGCGCAGTGCCCGCCAGGGATCCGGATTCTCCAGGAATACCTGCTCGTCGTCGGCGCAAGCCGAACTCGCCTGCTGGCGCACGGGCCCTGGGCAGAGTTGCTGTGCGTTTGCCATAGCGGGATTCCTCCTGACGTCGGGGCCTAAGGCAACCCCGCCATGGGCAATCCATGACGGCCTAACACACGCGCCGGCAGTTGCGGCCCGGACCACTGGGCAAAACTAGTGCTATGTCACACGTCGAATGATGGATCACAAGAGCCGCGCACGAAGTAAGCGGCTGCGAGTGGGCCGCTTACTTCGTGCGCGGCTCTTACTTCTGGCGACTCATCAATTCATGCGTGACAGAGCACTAGCTTGGTAGGGGCACAGCAAATGTGGCATGCAATCGGCAATTTGGCAAGTCGCCGGCAGCTTTTCGGCGATCAACTATATGCAACCAAGAATAACCGCCGAAACGGGAACAGTACGCGGCCATCGGCACGGCGCGGATACGCCTGCTCCAACCCGGCCAGCAGCAACTCTTCGAAGCGGCGACGTTGCTCGTCGGTTGCCAATGCTTGCAGGAAGGGGCGCATGCCTGTGCCGCGAATCCAGGCCAAAATCGCCGCCGGATTCTCCATGACATGCAGATATTCGGTCTCCCAAAGATCGATGCGCGCGGCCAGCGGTTGCAGCAAGTCGTAGTAGCAGGCCGGCTCTTCGACGACGACGGCGGTGCGTGCCTGGTCCATCAAGTGTCGCCACTCGGAACGCTCGGAAATCTCGAGCATAAGCTGATGCACCGGCGAGTGGATGTGCCGCGGCATTTGCACCGCGAGGGCGCCGTTGTTGGCGACCATCCGCAACAAGCGCGGCAAGAGTAAGGCGTGCCGTGGGACCCATTGCAGCGCGGCATTCGTAAAGATCACGTCGAATGGGGCTGGATCGGTCCAGGTATTCACGTCGGCCACAATCCATTTGCCATCTGGATTGCCTTTCCCGGCGGCGGCGATCATCTCAGGTGCATTGTCCAGGCCGATCACGTCCGCGTTGGGCCAGCGTTGCCGCAAGAGCGCCGTGCTGTTCCCCGGCCCGCAACCGATGTCAACCACGCGGCGCGGCTCCGCGACCGCGATCCGCGCAAGCAGATCGATCGCCGGTCGCGTGCGCTCCTCGGCGAAACGCAAATAGAGATTGGCGTCCCAGTTGGGCATGGGTGTCACGAGGGGAACGACGGCGGCCGCATCACGGCACATGCTTGAGCCAGTCTCTGCGCCATGGCCTTTCGTTTACTCGGATTGTGCAGGTTGTATACGTTCGCGTGTGCCTTGTTCTCTGGGTGGTCCGGGTCCAGCTCGAGTCGCGCGATGAAGCCAATCGCCTTGGCCGCGCCATAGTTGAAGGAAACCAAGCCACTGCCCGCAGGAAATCGCTGTAACGTGAATTCGGGCGAACGAGCCAAGGATGCAACATCCGTCGAAAAAACGGGATGCTTGAAGGCGGCGGAAGACGGGCGTTGCTCTTCTGCAACCCACCAGGTTGCAGTTGTAATACAGCGATAAAGGTCTTCGCCGCTAGTGCATTGTCACACGTTAACTGATGGATGGGCAAATGCGATGAAGAGCCGCGCACGAAGTAAGCGGCTGGCCCAAACGCTTACTACGTGCGCGGCTCCGTCATCCATCATCCGACGCGTGACAAAGCACTAGCGACCTCCGGACCGGGCACTGGTGTGTCGCTCATGCCTCTGTCCCGAGTGTGAACCAATCGATGAGACCGGCCAACCGGTCCAATTCGCTGGTGGACAGCGAGTCTTCCGCCTCAATGGCGGCCGAGGGATCCCATTGAAGATAGCGAATTGTTTGCGGATTCTCGAACTCAAATTCGAGAACTTTAGCGCCGCGATGCCATTCAAGCTGGAGATTTCCGGCCGACATCGGCACGACGCGTGGTTGCTGCCCGATTGTTTCACCCAAGGCGCCAACGACCCGACGCGCGGCAGCGATGATGTGCGGGTCTATGGGTGCAGCGCCATAGCCGTCCCAATTCGCTGGTAACGCGGCCAGTTTTTGCAATTCCGACCCAATACTAAGTCGCCAATCGCGTTCAGCGCCCGCTCGCTCGGCGACCGGGAGTGCATTATTGATCGGGGCCGCACTTGACGCACTCGGAGTGTTGTTGAGGTTCGCTGTTCCCATAGCAGACATTCCCCTATGCCTCACAACATCATAGTCGAATTCGCAGAGGCGAGCAATCGTTCACCGTTTCCACAACTTCCGATCCAAACTCCGATAATTGATCGCTTCGGACACATGCCCTTGCTGAATCTGCTCGCTCCCTTCCAGATCGGCGATGGTGCGCGACATTCTCAAAATGCGGTCGTGGGCGCGGGCCGACAGGCCGAGATTGTCCACCGCTGATTGGAGCAAGCCTTTGCCGGCGTCGTCCAGCACGCAGAACTTGCGCAGTTGCCGGCTGCCCATGCGCGCATTGAGACGCGTGGTGCCGGGGCCGAAACGCTGACGCTGCACCTGGCGGGCACGCAGCACTTGTTCGCGCATCGACTGGCTGTTCGTGCCGTCGGCGACCGCGGATAATTCTTGAAACGGCACCGCGGGGACTTCGATGTGCAGGTCAATGCGATCCAGAAGCGGCCCGCTGATGCGGCCCATGTAGCGCTCGATGATCATCGGATTGCACTTGCAAGCGTGCCGGGCGTCGCCGAGGTAGCCGCACGGGCACGGGTTCATGGCGGCGATCAGCATGAAACTGGCGGGGAAGGTGGTGGAAGTGAGCGCGCGCGAAATGGTCACGAAGCCGCTTTCCAGCGGTTGACGCAGCACTTCGAGGCTGCCGCGGTTGAACTCCGGCAACTCATCGAGGAACAGAATACCGTAATGAGCGAGGCTGATCTCGCCCGGCGTCGGCGTGCTGCCGCCGCCCACCATACCGGCGTTGCTGACCGTGTGATGCGGTGAGCGGAACGGTCGCGTCGCCAGCAGCGGCTGATCGGCGGGCAACCGGCCCAGGGCGCTGTAGATGCGCGTCGTTTCCAGGCTCTCGGCGAGCGTCAACGGCGGCAGAATCGTCGGCAAACGCTGGGCGAGCATCGTCTTGCCCGTGCCGGGCGAACCGATCATCATGACGTTATGCTGGCCGGCCGCGGCGACCACCAAAGCGCGTTTGGCGAATTCCTGGCCGCGCACGTCGCTGAAGTCGTGTTCGTAGGCGCTCAGCTTGGCGAACAACTCATCGAGATCGCAGGTGACTGGATCGGCGGGAAGCTGCTCGGAAAGAATGCCGACCGCCTCGGCCAACGTGGACACGCCGAAAACTTGAATCGAATCGACGACAGCGGCCTCGCGCGCATTAGCGGCAGGCACAATCAATTTCGGGATCTTCCGCTGCGCCGCGGCCATGGCGACCGAGAGCGCGCCGCGGATCGGCCGCACCGTGCCGTCCAGGGCCAATTCGCCTGCAAAGGCAAAGTCGCGCAATTGTTCGGGCAAGAGTTGCCGGGTGGCGACCAGCATGCCCAGGGCGATGGGCAGATCGAAACCGCCGGCGTCTTTCTTCAGGTCGGCAGGGGCGAGATTGATGACCGTGCGGCCAATGGGACGGTCGTAGCCCAGATTCGCCAACGCTCGTTCGATGCGGTGAATGCTCTCGCGCACCGCGGTTTCCGCCAAGCCGACGAGGATCGTCTTGGGCAACCCGGCGGAGGCATCGACCTCGACCTCGACGGGCACCGCGTCGATGCCAACGAGCGCGAAGGTGTTGAGCTTGGCGAGCATGAAGATCTTTCAGCAACAAAGGTAATGCGCATTTGATCGGGAGAGGTGGGGATGTTCAAGCAAAATCCCACGGCGTTCGGCAGCCGTCGCCGGCAATTCAGTTCTTTTTCGAGGGAACTGACTTGTTGAGAAGCTGTTTCGAAACGGGGACAGGCCCCCCCAACGCAAACGGGCCAGTCCCCGTTTCGAAACAGCTTCTTAGCTCGGCCAAGCGACGTTCCAAGGTCGTGAGGGGCGACTCGTTCACGGTTGGACGCTCCTTAGCCTGGATTGCGCACAACTCCGGAGGGCGGGTTTTCCAACCCGCCCATCCTCGCAAAAGCCGTTAATCTGGGCGGGTTGAAAAACCCGCCCTCCGGCCGTGCGCAATCCAGGTTAGCGTAACCGCAAGACCGCCGCTTCGCCAAGTTCGTGAAATCTGTCACAATAATCTCGCCGACACTCAGGAAATGTGATCATCGAACTCGAAGCGCGTCGCAAGTCCGAGAAGGAAAGCCAGTTGTGGCGTGAGTTCGGTGATCACTTGGGCATGGTTCAATTCTTGTCACTTCTGGGTGACAGAGTGAACGCTGTAGGGACTACACCAATCTGTCATGTGATGCCGGCATTTTTGTCGGTGTAACATTGAATGGCTCAAGGGGATAGGAAGTTGAGTGCGTGCCAACTGTGTCGGAATGCTGTCGTCTCGAAAAGCACCTATGCCTGTGTGCATTTGTGAACCAGGCCATCACTTGTACTTGATTAGGACAGGGAGGCACGAACGGACGCAAGGTCTTTTTCCCGGACAAGCCGCGGCCGCTGCGGTTCATTTGCCCTCCAGGCCTCGTGCCGCACGCTGCGCCCCTGGCCGCGCGACGAGGCGGAACGACTATTCACCAGCACACCAAAATGACCGCGACCAACCGCAGACCCTTGATGCGCCAATCATCTCGGACGCAAATGTTCTGCGTCAATCCCACAGCGGCTTGAATGATTCGCCGCCGCCGCCGCGCTGTTGGTGAATGGCTTCCATCAAGACGAGCATGGCCCGGCAATGGGCGCGGAACGCTTCGATGAGGTCGCCGTTGGCCAGCGCCTGGTTGCCGATGTCGTGATACTGTTTGCTGAGCGCGTCGTCGGCTTTCCAGTCATTCTCCTGGATGCGCTGTTTCAAGACAACGAGTGCTGCGTCGAGACGTTCAATCACGGACTTATCGATGCCGCAGGGAGTGGCGCGGTAAATCTGCAGCGTGCGCTCCTCGATCGGCTCATCTTCACGCTGACTTTCGCGATAATGCTGGATCATCAGAATAGCGACGCCGGCGACCAGCGACAGGCCGGCGAGGATGAATGTCGGGAAGGCGCCCTTGAATTCATTGACGGCGATCCAGCCGGCGAAGACTGCCAGGAGAATGCCAAGGCTAAGCAGGATGATCGGCCAGGGCAGACGGCCGAGTTGCAGGCGCATCGGTGGGCGCGGCAAATCGACCGACGGCGACGAGCTGACCGCGATCGAACCGTCGGAATTGACGGCCGTGCGGTTGCCGGCGACGCGGACGATGAGACAGGTGATGTTGTCGGGCCCGCCCTGCATGTTGGCGAGCTGGATGAGAAAGCGACACGCCTCGGCCGGCGGCAAGGCCATGGCGACGGAGCCGAGTTCACGATCGGACACGGGGCCCGACAGGCCGTCGCTGCACAGCAGGAACGTGTCACCGGGCTCGAGCGGGTGCGGGCCTTCCACGTCCACTTGCACATTGGCGTCGGGACCGAGCGAGCGCACGATGACGTTGGGCGGAATCCCCGCCAGTTCCTCAGGCGCCTTCTTCTGCCGTCGCGCGAGTTCCCAAACCAGACTGTGATCGAAGCTGAGTTGCTCGATCTTGCCGCCTCGGACGCGATACGCCCGGCTATCACCAACGTGGCCGACCCAGGCGCCCTCGGGTCGCAGCACGATTCCCGTGGCGGTCGTGCCCATGCCCTCGAATTCGCGGTTGGCCTGGCCACGGTTGTGGATGTTCTGATTTGCTTCGACAAACGCCTTACGCAGCGCGGCGATGGGGCCTTCGTGGGCGTGCTTGGAATAGATGTGCGGAATGCTGTCGGCCGCCAGTTTGCTCGCCAATTCACCGACGGCGTGCGCACCCATGCCGTCCGCGACCAGGAAGACATGGCCGCGGGCTTGGTATTGTTCCAGATCGCTGGCAGGCAGGGTCGCGTGGGAGTCTTGGTTGTGACTACGCCGCACACCCACGTCGGTCAGGCTAGCGTATTCGATGTCGTCGTAGCCAATCACCCGCGGTTACCCCGTACAGGCAGTTCGCCCAAGTTCATTCCCGTATCGTATAGCAGGCGGAAAGGAAATGGTAGGCTGAGGTTGCGGCGCAGGGCGTGCAGCCAAGGCTTAAAGGCGCTTGCTGCGCGGCTGCGCGCTGGTTCTCCCTTGATCCTATCCAACACTTCCGATATACACCTTCGCCCGATGAGGATCGATGTCAAAGTCTCTGGACGGACTCCCATGAACGCTCGATGGCGCGGCCTGATCGCATTCGCGGCACTGGCAGCAGGCTCGCTGACCGGCTGCGTCGAACGCCGTTTCGTCATCACCACCGACCCGCCGGGGGCCATCGTCATCGACGAAAAGAGCATGGCCATGGGCGCTGCGCCCGTGGACCGGCAATGGATCTACAACGGCACCTACGAATTCAAATTGATTAAGGACGGCTTCGAGACACAGATCGTTCGTGAAAAGGTGTCGCCGCGCTGGTACGAGTATTTCTGGATCGACTTCATCGCGGAGAATGTGGTTCCCTGGACCATCCGCGACATTCGTCGCTTCCATTATCAAATGCAGCCGCTGGCTGTGGTGCCGCCCGAGACGATCTTGCAGCAAGGTCAGACGCTGCGGCAGCGCGGCCAAACGATCGGCGTGCCGGTGGGCGATCCGCTGGTCGCGGCGCCGTTCGTCCCGCCGCCAGCGCCGCCGGTTGCGGGGATGCCGTAGAATCGTCACTCTTTCCTCGTCAATTTCATCGTCGCCAGCGCATTGCGGAAATCTTGTTGCCAGATCTGGCGATGCTCCCAGGCGCAATCGCAAAAAATGACGAACGCCTTGTCGTCGTGGTGCACGACCGACAGCAACGAATAGCGCCGCGACTCGTCATTGAACATCAGCTTCAATTCCGCCTGCCAACCCGGGTGATCGCCGACCGCCTGGTCGCCGCCTGCCGCGGACGCGCCTTCCTCGGCAGCGACGTACTTGTATTTCTCGTTCTCTTCCTGCTTGCGCTTTTCCAGGTAAGAGCGCGCGTCCCGCAGCGATTCCTTCAAGTCGCCCTTCTTGTCGGACGTGAACACCAGGATCGACGCGTTCTTGCGGTTGTCCTTTTCCCGCAAGAATCGGCCGAACAAGAATAACTCGCCGGTTTCTTCCACATCCTTGGCCGCGCTCTTGTCCCAGGCGCCCTCCGGCACCGTGATCGTCAAGGGCGCGGCCTGGGCATGGAACGTAACCATCTTGGGCGGTTGCTCGGTCCAACCGCTGCGCTCGGTCGCCAGCACGAAGCTTTTGCTCTTTTCCAGCTCCGCTTTGATGTGGTGGGCATCATCAGCAGCGCCCCATTTCGAGGAAGTGGCGACGAAAAACCAATAGCCAAAGCCGCGATGCGCCAGCAAGAAACACTCGCCGTACCAAGTCACGCTGTTGAAGGTGCCCTTGAACGGCAAGACCTGGCATTCCTCTCCGGCAAGATCGGACTTGAGCGCCCGTTTGGCCAACTCAAGCGCGTCGCCGAAGTGTCCCTCGAGGCGCTCGATCGCCGCCTTCATCAGCTCCCCGTCGCGCGGGCGCTGTTGCCCGTAGTCCTGCACGGCAATCGCGAGCCAGGCGTCGCGCTCTTCGTTCTTCCACGCCGTGATCGCGTTGAGGCGAATCTTCAGATCCTTGTCGGCGATCCAGCGTTCGGGCACGGCCAACCGGAAGACTTTTTCTTCCTTGCTCGTCAGATTGCGAACGTGAAACATGCGTCCAGAACCGCCGCCGCGATCTTCTCTCTGTGCCCGGAACAAATCGCGGATGTTGCCGCGAAACACAATGACGCCGGTAACGAGCCCACCCACGCCGAGCAAGGCGATCAGCAGGACGGTGTAGTGTTTCGCGGTCCAACCCTGCTTGACGGGCCGGCGCGAACGCACTAGCGGTACATCGTCCTCCACGGAAGGCGCCGCCGTTCGGATGGCGAACGGATCCCCTTCCGGCTCCGGCAGCGGCATCGGCTGCTCGAACGATTCATCAGCCATCGAGCCAGGCGCTACCGGCGGCGGCACTGGCCGGGCAAACGGCGCCACCGGCGCCGCTATCGGCGCCGCGGGCCGCGCCGCCACGACAGGTGCGGTCATCGGCACGGGCGCGGTGGGCGGCGCTTGCGCAACGGCCGGCTTGGCGACCGGTGCCGCAAGTTTCGCCGCGGCCGGTTTCGCGGGCATTGCGGTCGCGGGCGCAGCAGGCGGCGCCGACCCGGGCGGCCGAAAGCGAAACATCTGGCCGCACTTCGGGCACTTCAGCAACTCGGCCGTCTGCACTTCCTGGGCCGAAAAGACGTGCGTACACACCGGATTGGGACAAGGGAACTGCTTGGCCATGGCGGGACGCTCTCCAGGCAGGCCGCATCACACGATACGTCCCTTTCATTATGATGTTGCTGCCGACAAACGCAAGAGGCACGGACTTGCAGAGCCCGAAGCGCAAGCGAGGGATAGCGCTTTCCGTCGCTTGCGCTTCGGGCTCACGTTGTTCAAACCGATAGAATATACACATGGAACCGACAACCCCACCCGCCGCCACGCCGTTGCCCTTCGTCGAGGACGTCGAACTGCAGGGCCACATCATTGATTCGCTGCTTCTGCCCAAGGTGCTCGACGAAATCCTGACGCGCGGCGGCACGTTCACGATCAAGGAAATCACGCTCGGCCAGCGCCAGGTCGATCCGAGTCACGCCCGGCTCGAAGTCCGCGCCGCCAGCGCCGATCAGCTCGACGAGATCCTCCACGCCATTCACGATCACGGCGCCGTGCCCGTCGTCGCCCAGGATTGCCGCTGGGAGATCGCCGACATGGACGGCGCGTTCCCGGAAGGCTTCTACAGCTCGACGAACTATCGCACGCAAGTTCGACTTGGCGACGAGTGGATCGAGGGCGAAGACCAGGAAATGGACTGCGGCGTCTTACTCGCCCCCCCCCCTCCCCCCCTTTCAAAGGGGGGGAAGGGGGGGGTAGCGGCCCGCTGCATCGCCATGACGCATGTCAAGAAGGGCAACCCGATCGTCGTCGGCAGGCAGGGGTTGCGCGTCTTTCCGTCCGAAGCGGCGCCGCGGCAGAACTTGTTCGAGTTCATGTCGAGCACGGTTTCCAGCGAGAAGCCCAAGGGCGTGACCGTACGCGAAATCGCCGCCACCATGAAGCGCGTCAAGGAAGCGGGTGAGAAAATCCTTGCTGTCCTCGGCCCCGCGGTCATCCACACCGGCAGCGTGCCACACGTCTGCGAGCTGATCCGCTCGGGCTATCTCCACATCCTCTTCGCCGGCAACGCCCTGGCCACGCATGACATCGAACAGGCCCTCTATGGCACCAGCCTGGGTGTTTCCCTGGAGCGCGGTTTGCCGGCCGAGGAAGGCCACGAACATCATCTGCGTTCGATCAACACCATGCGCCGGCAAGGCGGCATCAGGGCGGCGGTCGAGAAGGGCGTGCTCAAGAGCGGCATCATGTACGAGTGTATCAAACACAACATCCCCTTCGTCCTGGCCGGCAGCATCCGCGACGACGGCCCGCTGCCCGAGGTCATCACCGACGTGCTCGTGGCCCAGGACGTGATGCGCGAGCACATCCGCGGCGTTGGCTTCTGCTTGATGGCGGCGACGATGCTGCATTCCATCGCCACCGGCAACCTGCTGCCCGCCTGGGTGCGCGTGGCCTGCGTGGACATCAACCCCGCCACCGTGACCAAACTCGCCGACCGCGGCAGCCATCAGACGGTGGGCATCGTGACGGATGCGGAGCCGTTTTTGCGGGCGCTGGTGAGTGAGTTGAAGGTGCAATGAAAACATAGGAACCCGAAGCGCCAGCGAGGGAGTCCCTCGCTGGCGCTTCGGGTTCCGCTTCATGTTTTTCGCTCTTCGCGCAACGTCGTCGCCATCGACGGCGCTTGTGCCGCCTTCTCCGCCGCCGCTTGCCGACCCAGGCCCCGCAGGTGCAACCCTAGCACGGTCAGCGACGCCGCCCACAAGAGGCCAAACTCCAACGGCGCCCATTCCAGATGGAACGGCATCAGCGCCGCCATCGCGAAGAATGCCAGGCCGATCGCGTAACACTTGCCCCAGTAATTGCTGCCCATCGTGAAAAAGGCCAGCCCAGCGGTGAGTGAGATGAACGGGTACGGCAGGGTTTCGCCGATGAGCCGCGGCGCATTGGCGCCAGGATCGAGCACGTCCAACCGGCCGACCAAGAGCCGCGTCGCCACAATCGCCACGCCGTTCGCCAGGAAATAGCCGACCCAGATCGTCCACAATTCGCGCTCGGCCGCGGTGGTTGGCAACAGGTGTTTGCCGCCGCGGTGCCACAAGAACAAGACGACGAGCAGCACGTACTGGATCATGCGCGCGGCCAGGATCAGTCCCCAGTGTTGTTCCGTCTTGATCATCGCGAAGACGAGAATATGCTCGACGCCGATCACGGCGCCCATGATGAGCAGCATCGAACTCCACGTATGAAACGCGAAGTCATTGCGGCTGCGGCTCAGCAGACTCCCGACGAAGTCGAGCACGTTGAAGCTGCGTGCGGAAATCGGCTCGCCTTCGAGAAAGCGGTGCAGATCGTCGGCCAGCTCGTCGGCGCTGGCGTAGCGGGCTTGCGGGTCCTTTTGCAGACATTTGATGCAGATCGTCTCCAGGTCCTTGTCGATCTTGGGATTGAGCAGCGTCGGCGGCACCGGCTCGTTTTCCAGCACTTGCACCACGGTGTCGAGCGGCGATTCGGCCTTGAATGGCGGCCGGCCCGTCAGCAGCTCGTACAAGATCGCGCCGATGCTGTAGACGTCGGCGGTCGGCGTGACTGCGCGCGCCCGGCCCTGCGCCTGCTCGGGCGCCATGTAGCTCGGCGTACCCATGATCGCGCCGGAGCGCGTCATTCCCGAATCCGTGCCCATGCGCTTGGCCAGGCCGAAATCGGTGATGTGCGGCTCATCGTCGGCGTCGATCAGGATATTCGACGGCTTCAGATCGCGGTGGAGAATGCCCTGACGATGGGCGTAATGGACGGCGCGGGCGATGGTGTGGACATATTTGGCGGCAACCCGGCCCGGCAACGCGCCGCGCGCCAGCTTTTGCGACAGGCTCTCGCCTTCGATGTACTCCATGCTGAAATAGTGCTGGCCGTCGATCTCGCCGACTTCGAAGACCGCCACGACGTTGGGGTGCTGCAAACGTCCCGCCGCCTCGGCTTCGGTGCGAAAGCGCTCGACGTCGTCGGTGGTGGCGAGCCGGCCGGCCAGGATCATTTTCAGGGCAACGACGCGGTCGAGGTTCACTTGCTTGGCACGATAGACGACGCCCATGCCGCCGCGGGCAATTTCTCCCAGCAGTTCGTAATCGCCGAATTGGCGCGGCGGCGCGGCGCCGGCGACTACCGGTTGCGTCCGTTGCGGCAACGTCGGCACGTCGTCGGCCGTCGAACCGGACTGCGGCAGCGGCGGCACAAAAGATGGCGTTCGTTCGGCCATATGTCAACCAAGTACGTTAAGGTTCGCATCACACCGCTGAGCTATTCGTCGCGGCGTGCACAATATCGTATCGCCAAGCTGCAGAAAGTGAAAGAGTTTCGCGTTCGCGGCAAGATCGCTGCGGTGGAACTGGCGAAGAGCGGCTGAACGCCATTCATTAGACCAAACGCCCAAGCGCCGCTTGCGGCTTAGCGGAATCCGCGGCCAATGTTTCGCTAAGCCGCAAGCGATGATCGAATTCACATCTTCCGCCCCAGCGCCTGGGCGACTTTGCGACATTCGGCCATCAGGGCGATGAACGCGGTGGGCGTCAGCGATTGATAGCCGTCCGACAGGGCCTTTTCCGGATCGGGATGCACTTCGATGATCAGGCCGTCCGCGCCGCAGGCAATGGCGGCCACGGCCATCGGCGCCACCAGGCTCGCTTTGCCGGTGCCGTGGCTGGGATCGACGACCACGGGCAAGTGCGTTGTCTGTTTCAAATACGGCACGGTCGCCAGCGGCAGGGTGAAGCGTGTGTGATCTTCGAAGGTGCGGATGCCGCGCTCGCACAACATCACCTGCGTGTTGCCGGTCTTGAGGATGTACTCGGCGGCGAGGAGAAATTCGTCCATCGTGGCCGCGGGGCCGCGCTTGAGCAGCACCGGCTTGCCGCTCTCGCCGACGGCTTCGAGCAACGGGTAGTTCTGCATGTTGCGGGCGCCGACTTGCAGGACATCGACGTAGCGCGTGAGCAGCGGCACGTGCTCGGGCGCCATCACTTCGCTGACGATCGCCAGGCCGGTCGCTTGACGGGCCAGGGCCAAAAGCTCCAGGCCTTTTTCCTTCATGCCCTGAAAGCTGTACGGACTGGTGCGCGGCTTGAAAGCGCCGCCGCGCAGCCCGGTCGCCCCGGCCTCTTTGACCGCTTGCGCCACCCCGACGATTTGATCGCGACTTTCCACCGAGCACGGCCCGGCGATGATGCCGATCCGCCCGGCGCCGACCTTGAGGTTGAGCGCCTCGACGCAGGTGGGGTCCTTCTTCACCTCGGTGCTGGCCATTTTGTAGGGCGCGAGAATCGGCACGACTTTCTCCACGCCGTCGCCGGTCTCGAGGGCCTGCTTGGCGCCGTCGCGCTTTTCGCCCAGGGCTGCGATGACCGTCAGCTCGGTGCCGACGATCACGTGACTGCGCAAGCCAAGCTGCTCGATCAGCTCGATGACATGGTCGATTTGTTTCTGGGATGAACCCGGTTTCATGACGACAATCATGGAAGCAACTCCGCGGTTCCCAATGGGGCAACCGTTTTCAGGAATGAGTCATAACCTTCGATCGTTTGCCGACGGTAGAGGGCCGACATTTCATTCATTTGCGTTCAGCACACACCCCAAGTGCCGAATGAAACTGGCGCGGCCAGTGGAAAATACCGTAACCTTATATTCAGTAATGCTTTATGGCATCGGCGGCAAAGCACGTTTCATGCAGCACATTGGACCCCTGAATGAAACGGCGTCGGCAGGCTCGGGACGAACCAAAAAACAAGGGGAGCCGCGGCCAGATCGTCGCCGCGGCTCCCGACATTCTGCGGCTGCGCCGACGGCAGCCCGTCGGCCGCCCTAGGCGAGCCGCACCTGATTGCCATTACACACGGACCACCTCCTTTCGCTAGACCTCCCCGCAAAGCGACCGGCAATCAACCCATCGCCGCGGGCCTCTAG
>ORMF011937485.1_pt1 | contig 21475 bp, 16 predicted proteins | sample 1779871 | NCBI WGS metagenome assembly ORMF01 (sample SAMEA104232316, study PRJEB22302) | groundwater metagenome | biome: forest; feature: aquifer; material: groundwater | place: USA | collected 2011-08-07 | depth 5.4 m | reverse complement strand
TTCAACCAGACCGGCGGCACGCTGGCGGGGACCAACACGATCAACGGCGCCTACAACTGGAGCGGCGGCAACTGGAATGCCGGCACGCCGCCGACGGGCAGTCCGCTGGCCAAGACGACCATCGGTGCGGGCGGGACGCTGAACCTGACGGACAGCAGCGGCAACACCCGCGACTTCAACCTGCGGGAAATCGTCAACAACGGCACGGTCAACTGGAGTTCCGGTTACATCCGGGGCGGCAACGGCGCCACATTCACAAACGCGGCGGGCGCGACATTCAACGACCTGAACGGCGGCAGTTACACGATCAACAATCCCTTCGGCGGTTCGTTCAGTTTCATCAACAACGGCACCTACACGCGCAACGCCACGGGCACCACCTACCTCGACGCGCCGTTCAACAACAACGGGACGATCAATCTGCAGAAGGGCGATCTCCAGTTCCGCAGCGGCGGCACGATGAGCAGCAGCGGCCGGATCAACGTGTCGGCCGGCACGAATGTCCTGTTCGTGAACGACTATGCCATCGCCGACGCCGCCTCGTTGCTGGGCGCGGGCACCTATGGGCTGACCGGCGGCACGCTCACCGCGACCGGCACCCTGACCGTCGGCACGTTCAACCAGACCGGCGGCACGTTGGCGGGGACGAACACGATCAACGGCACTTACAACTGGAGCGGCGGCAACTGGAACGCCGGCACGCCGCCGGCGGGCAGCCCACTGGCGAAGACGACCATCGGCGGCGGCGGCACGTTGAACCTGACCGACAGCAGCGGCAACGTGCGCGACTTCAACCTGCGCGACATCGTCAACAATGGCACGGTCAACTGGAGTTCCGGCTACATCCGGGGCGGCAACGGCAGCACGTTCACCAACGCCGCCGGCGCCAGTTTCAACGACTTCAACGCGCCGGGCTACACCGTGAATAATCCGTTCGGCGGCGCGTTCTCCTTCGTCAACAACGGCACGTACACGCGTAATGCCACCGGCACTACCTACTTCGACGTGCCTTTCGTCAACGCGGGCAACCTCAGCCTCGTCGCCGGCACCCTCGAGCTGCGGGCGGGCGGCACGATGGCGGCCAGCAGCGTGGTGACCGGGGCCAGCGGCACGAAGCTGTATTTTGTCAACAGCTACACCCTGGCGGATGGCGCCCAGTTCACGGGCGCGGGCACGTTCCAGCAACTCGGCGGCACGCTGACGATCGACGGGACGTTGAAGGCACCGGCCTTCACCTGGTCGGGTGGCAACTGGAATGCGGCCAACAACTCCGGGCTGACCACGACGATTGGCGCGACGACCACGCTTTACCTCACGGACACGCAGAGCAACGTGCGCGACTTCAACGGCCGCGCCATCGTGAACCAGGGCACGGTCAACTGGCAGTCCGGCTACATTCGGTCCGGCAACGGAGGCACCTTCGTGAACGCGGCCGGCGCGACCTTCAACGACCTCAACGCCCCGGGCTATTCGCTCAACAACCCCTTCGGCGGCTCGTTCGTCTTCACGAACGACGGCGTGTACAACCGCAACGCCGGGAACACGACGTACTTCGATGTGCCGTTGAACAACAACGCGACGCTGAACCTGCTCGCGGGCGACCTCCAGCTCCGCGCCGGCGGCACGATGTCGGCGACCAGCGTCGTCAACGCCTCGGCCGGCACGCACCTGTATTTCACCAACGACTACACGCTGCTGAACGGCGCGCAGTTCGCCGGCGCCGGCACGTTCCAGCAGACCGGCGGCACGCTGACCGCGAACGGCGCGATTCGCGCCAGCAACTTCACGTGGTCCGGCGGCAACTGGAATGCCGCGAACAACTCGGGGCTCACCACGACCATTGCGGCGGGCACGACGCTGTTCCTCACCGACAGCACGAACAATGTGCGCGACTTCAACGGGCGCAGCATCACCAACCAGGGCACGGTCGTGTGGCAGTCCGCCTATCTGCGCGCCGGCAATGGGTCGGTGTTCACCAACGCCGCCGGCGCCGTGTTCACCGATCAGAACAGCAGCGGCTACACCATCCACAATGCCTTCGGCGGCACGTTCACTTTCGTCAATGACGGCATGTATCAGAAGACTGGCAGCGCGACGACGACGGTGAGCGTGCCCTTCACCAACAGCGGCACGCTCAGCGTCAGCGGTGGCACCCTCGTTTTCGGTAGCACGTTCACTAACAGCGGCGGATTGCAGCTCGCGAACGGCGCGACACTGCAATCGCCGAGCGCGATCACGGTGTCGACTGCGGCGGTGGCCGGTACCGGCACGATCAATGCACCGTCGTTGACCGCCGGTGGATTGGTCGCCCCCGGCACGCCGGTCGGCAGCCTCGGCCTCACGGGCAATCTTTCGTTGCTGGCGACGAGTTCGTTGTTAATCGAACTCGGCGGGTCGTCCGCCGGCACCGGCTACGATTTCGTCAGCGTCGGCGGCACCGCCTCGCTGGGCGGCAACCTGGGGCTGCGCTTCCTCAATGGCTACGAAGCCAGCGTCTCGCCCACCGCGACGTTCACGATTCTGAGTGCCAGCGGCGGCGGCGGGCTGACCGGCGCGTTCGCCAACATCGGCAATGGGCAGCGGCTGGGCACGCTCGACGGGCTGGGCTCGTTTCAGGTGAATTACGGCACGGGCAGCGCCTTTGCCGCGAATGCCGTCGTGCTTTCGAACTTCGTCGCCGTGCCGGAGCCGTCGACCTGGGCATTGATGGGCTGCGGTTTGCTCGCGCTCCTGCGTCGCTGCCGTCAGCGGCGTTAGGCCCGACCGGCGGCCAGCGCCACGCGGCGTCCGCTCCAGCATTGCGGCGGGCGCCGAAGGTCGGCTGCATGCGCAGGGTGGCGGCGCCCGGCAAACAATGCCGGGTATCCGCACTTCGCGCTGGTTCTCGGCGGCCCTCACGCAGTAACGTCGCGCGTTTTTCCATGAAGAAATCCCGCGCGCACTTTGCCGACATTCCGCCGATTGCCTACGAAGGTCCGACCACGGACCAGCCGCTGGCTTTCCGCCACTACAACCCCGACGAGGTGATCGACGGCAAGTCGATGGCCGAACACCTGCGGTTCTCGATTGCGTATTGGCACGCGTTCCGCGGCACGGGCGCCGATCCCTTTGGCCCGGGCACGATCATCCGGCCGTGGGAAAGCGGGAAGGATCCGGTCTCGGTCGCCAAGACGCGGATGGATGCCGCGTTCGAGTTCTTTCAGAAAATCCGCGCGCCCTTTTATTGTTTCCACGATCGCGACATCGCGCCGGAAGGCCGGACGCTCGCGGAATCGAACCAGAACCTCGATGTGCTCGTCGCGCACGCGTACGATTTGCAGCAGGCGACCGGGATCAAGCTGCTCTGGGGCACGGCGAACCTGTTCTCGAACCCGCGGTACCTGGCGGGCGCGGCGACCAACCCCGATGCGCATGTGTTCGCTTATGCGGCGGCGCAGGTGAAAAAGGCGCTCGAGGTCACGCGGCAGCTGGGCGGCGAGAACTACGTCTTCTGGGGCGGCCGCGAAGGCTACGAGACACTGCTCAACACCAACCTCAAGCGGGAGCAGGATCATCTGGCGGCGTTCCTCCACATGGCGGTCGACTACGCGAAGTCGATCGGCTTCACCGGGCAGTTCCTGATCGAGCCGAAGCCGAAGGAGCCCACCAAGCACCAATACGATTTCGACGTGGCGAGCGGCATCGCGTTTCTGCGCACCTATGGGCTGGAGAAATACTTCAAGTTCAACATCGAGACCAACCACGCCACGCTCGCCGGCCACTCGTTCCAGCACGAAATCGAAGTCGCCGCCGCCGCCGGCATGGTCGGATCGATCGATGCCAACTCCGGCGATCTCCTGCTCGGCTGGGACACCGACCAGTTCAACACGGACGTGCGCGAACTCACGCTGGCCATGGTGTCGATCCTGCGCGCCGGCGGGCTGGGTCGCGGCGGCTTCAACTTCGACGCGAAACTCCGGCGGCCGTCGATCGATCTCGAGGATCTCTTCCACGCCCACATCGGCGGGATGGACGCCTATGCCCTCGCCTTCAAAATCGCGCGCCGGATCCTGGCCGACGGAAAGTTCGAACGCATCGTGTCCGACCGCTATGCGAGCTACGACACAGGGCACGGTCGCGAGATTGAGACGGGACGCGCGAACTTCCGCCAGCTGGAGAAACTGATCCTGACGAAACTGGGCGAGCCCACGCCGCGCTCCGGCCGGCAGGAATATCTCGAGAACCTCCTGCTGAGCTATCTCCACGGCGGCTGAGCGCCCCGCGTGCATCTACCGACCGCATTTTTGGCGGGTGATCGACTGACCGCGGCGGTAGGCCTAGAACCCACGCCGCGTCCCGGCATTCGACGGCACACGCCACGATGCGGCCTGTCTCTTTTGGACATGCCCCGCTGCCGAGATCCGCGTTTCCTCCTTGCCTGCCTGGCCCTGATCGCGCCGGCGTTGACCGCGGCGGGGGCGGAAACGGCTTCCACGAGCGACCGGGTGCGTGAACGCGTGCTGCGGATGACCGAATTTTTCGACACGATGCTGCCCGGCGTGCTCGACGAACACAACATGACGCTGCACGTCAGGCCGAAGTTCAGCGACCTCCGCGATTACGAGTACGTGCGGCTGCCCTTCGAACTGCGCTACGGTCTCACCGATCGCTGGGAACTGCGCGGAGGCATGGTGCCTTTCGCGCCGAATCCGGTGAACCAGGGTCGCGAGCACCGGTGGGGGGCCGGCGAAGGACAGTTCAGCGCCCGATACGATGTGGGCTCGAGTCTCCATTTCTTCGACGCAACGACCGTGGGCGTCGAGACGCGCGTGCCACTCGGCCGGCCGCCCATCGAGTTGAATGATCATTACACGCACGTGAAGCCGTTCGTGTCCGCGGCACGCACGCTGCTCACATGGCCCTCCACGACATTTTATGCGAACGTCAGTTACGACCGGAGCGTCGACCTCACGCACCGCGCGGCGCCGCCGCCGGAAGTCGTTCGCCGCAACATCGTCGAGGTCGTGCCCGGTTTCCTCTTCAAGCCGTCAGAGCTCGGCTACTTCGCCGAATACCATTTCCGCCACATTGGGGAAGACGCCGGCTGGCACCTCGCGCACGAAGTGCAGTTCGGCACGGTCTGGGATATTCCGCTGGCACGCACCGAGCGGTGGCATCTGCCGGGGAAGTGGCAGTTCGAACTCGCCTACAAGATCGGCCACGAGGAAGGCCGCGATACCGATCAAGGCATATCGGCGCGCGTGAACTGGCGGACGACGCTGCGCGAGGTGCTGGAGCACACCAAAGCGTCGATGCTTTGGTGGTGACGCGTAGCGCGGTCAACCTGACCGCGCCAACCGCGTCGAGGACCGGCCGAGCAGCGCGCTCAGGTTGAGCGCGCTACGTGGGAGCGATTCGCTCAGCGAACGGTCGTGGGCCGACTCACTTCTTCTGCTTTCCGCTCTTGGCGGCAGCATCCGCGATGCCCAGCGCCCAATAGAGCCCACCGAGCAGGTGCTCCTGGAACTGTTTCGCGATCTCGGGTGAGTTCTTCCGGCCTTCCTTGCCGGTCTGGTAGGTCGGATCCCACATGTCCTCGCGGTGACCGAGCGAGGTGTAAAACACGCGGCCTTTGCCTTGCGTGCGCGTCCACGCCACCGGCCAGTCGCCGGGGACCTGATTCTGCGGATTGTTGTCGACCTGGAGCTTTTCGAGCGAAAGCAGTCCGTGGACGCGGGGACGCTCGAACTGCTTGAACTGATAAATCTCGTCGAACACCGTCCACTTCGACGGCAGGTGATGGCAGGCCGCGTGTTGCTGATCCTGATTGATGCACTCGACGGTCACCTGCGGGCCATGGTTCTTGAACGCGGCGCCGAGCATCGACACGTAAGGCGGGAAGCCGGCAAAGCGTCCGGTCTGGTGGAACGTATCCGCGGCGGCATGCACGCCGATGAAGGCCTTGCCCGACGCGATCCAGTCGACGAATCCCTGCGGATCCGGCAGCGGCAAATCGCCAGTCGTGCTCACGAACATGACCGCGTCGTATTTCTTGAGGTTCGCGGGGCTGAGCTTCTGCAGCGCCGCGGCGAACTGCGGCTGCACCGAGTTCCAGTATTCCTTCTCGGCGCGCGCCGCGTCCTGCTGCGACGCGTCGTTGGCTTTCTTCGGGGGGACGCGCGCCGGCGGCTTCGGCACCTCGGGCTGCTGGACGAACTCGACGGTGAATTTACCGCCGCTGTCCTTCGCGAGCTGCGTCAGGATTTTTTCGGCGGTGGGAATGGAGCTGTGGCGGAAGCCCATCGTGACCGTGACGACGAGGACTTTTTTCGGGGCGTCGGCGGCGAAAGCCGGCGCGGCGGCGACGAGCGCCAACGAGCAGGCCAGGAGGCGATACGCGAAGAGGGGAAGTTTCATGGAGCGGAAAGAACCTACGCCTCCCGATGGTGGCGACGCACGCCAAAACGAAGCATCTCACTTTGCGGTGGACCCGCCGCCCGCGACGCGCTGCCCATCGGTAGGTGACGCGTTCGTCGCACCACGCTTGCCCGGTCGCCTTCGGCGGGCTTGTGCGCCCACGGCGCGTTGCGCGGCAAGCGCGCAACCTACAGCCAGCAGTGCGCCGCAGCTTCCCCCGCAAGAACGTGAGAGGCGCCCCCATCGCTCCTGACGTGGCGCGCTCAACCTGAGCGCGCTGATTTGCCGGTCATCGCAACGCTCTCAGCGCGGTCAGGTTGACCGCGCCACGCAAACGGTGACTTTTCGGTTTTGCGCTCCGCGCCAAGCCGCTCACGTTTGGCGCGATATGACTCCCTCGTCGCCGTCCAACCCTGTGCCGATCGAAACCGAACCCGTGATCGCGACGGTGGCGTATCCGGAGTTCCTCGGGCATCCCCGCCCGCTCTTCACGCTGTTCTTCGCCGAGCTCTGGGAGCGGTTCTCCTATTACGGCATGCGGGCGCTGCTCACCTTGTTCATGACGCTGCCGGTGGTGGCGGGCGGCCTGGGTTATGCCGATGCGCGGGCGTCGTTGATTTACGGCACCTACACGATGTCGGTTTACATGATGTCGATTCCCGGCGGCACGATTGCGGACAGCCTGCTGGGTTCGCGCAACGCGGTGTTGTTCGGCGGCATCGTGATTGCGTGCGGTCACTTCTCGATGGCCTTCCCGAGCGAAGGAACCTTCTTCCTGGGCCTGCTGCTCGTCGTGCTCGGGACGGGGCTGCTGAAGCCGAACATCAGCGCGATGGTCGGCGGCCTGTACAGCGCCGGCGATGCCCGGCGTGACGCCGGTTTTTCGATCTTCTACATGGGGATCAATGTCGGCGCCTTCATCGCGCCGCTCGTGACGGGCTTTCTGGCGAAACACAGCGTGTTCAAGGGCTGGCTCGAGTCCCACGGCTTCAACCCGCAGCACTCCTGGCACTGGGGATTTGCGGCGGCGGGCGTCGGGATGGTGCTCGGGCTGATCGTGTTCGTCGGGTGGGGCGGCGCCTTGAAACGCGTGGGCCCGCCACCGCCGCGAACGCCCGGCGCCTGGAAGAAGCCGGTCTTCACCTTCGCCGGCACGCTGTTGCTGTGGGCGTTCGCCTGGCTGACCGATCGGCCCGGCTTTACGTGGATGCGATCGTTCTTCCTGCTCGCGCCGATTGCGCTGATGCTGTGGTTCGGCTTCTCCAAGGAGCCCGAGGCGCGGCGGCTGGGTGCGGTCTTCTTCTTCTTCATCGGGGCATTCATCTTCTGGGCGCTGTTCGAGCAGGCCGGAACGTCGCTCAATCTCTTCGCGGATCGCTTCACGGCGACGCACGTCCTCGGGTTCGAGTTTCCGTCTCCGTGGTATCAGTCGGCCAATCCACTGTTCGTAATTCTGCTCGCCCCGGTGTTCGCGGTTCTGTGGACGAAGCTCGGCGGCCGGCAGCCGTCGAGCCCGCTGAAATTCACGCTCGGCCTGGCCCTGCTCGCGCTGGCGTTCGCCGTGATGGTGCCGGCCGCGCGCTTGGCGACGCAGGGCCGCGTCAGCCCGCTGTGGCTGCTCGCGTTGTATTTCCTCCAGACCTGCGGCGAACTCTGCCTGAGCCCGGTCGGGTTGAGCACGTTCACGAAGCTGTCACCGGCGAAGTACGTGGGGGCGATGCTCGGCGTCTGGTTCCTTGCCGCCGCGTTTGGCAACAAGTTCGCCGGCGTGCTCGCGAGCACTTTCGGCGAAGGCCAGGCGGACACGCTCGACCGTTTCTTCGGCCAGCAGGCGGTGGCGGTCTTCGTCGTTGCGGGAATCTTTTTCGCGCTCGTCCCCTGGGTGCGGCGCCGGATGGGCGGCGTGCGGTAGCGGCTGACGCCGCTAGTTGAGAGTTGAGGGTTGGGAGTTGAGAGTCAGAAATGCCGTAGCGCGACCCCGGGAACTCTCGGGCTCTCAACGCTCATCTCTCAACTCTCAACTGCTGCCCTGCATGCCGATCCGCGCCTGGTTTCCGACTTTCATCTACAGCGAGCCGCTGCAGAAAACCGGACTCGCGCGGCTGAATGCGGAGCTCGCGGACGAATGCCGGCGGCTGCGCGCGTTCGATCGCGCGGGGCGCCGGTGGTCGGAAAAGAATTATCCGGGCGGGTATACGAGCTACGCCTCGATGAACGAACTGCACCGGTTTTCGAGCACGTTCGCGGAGATCGAGCGAAAACTGACGCGGCACGTGCGGGCGTTCGCACGCGCGCTCGACCTGAACCTGCGCGGCCGGACCGTCCGGCTCACCGACCTGTGGGTGAACATCATGCCCCCGACCGCGGCGCACTCGCTGCATCTCCACCCGCTGTCATTCATCAGCGGTACTTACTATGTGGTGACGCCGGCCGGCTGCCCCGGACTGAAGTTCGAAGATCCGCGGCTCGAGCGGTTCATGGCGGCCCCGCCGAGACTCCCCGGCGCGCGGCGCGAGAACCAAATCCACATCACGTATCCCGCCGTGGCGGGCAACGTGATCCTGTTCGAAAGCTGGCTGCGGCACGAGGTGGCGGCAAACCGCGTGACCGAGGAGCGGATCAGCATCAGCTTCAATTTCAACTGGGCGTAGGTTTTCGCGGCGCGAAAACCTAGGATTGCGGCGGTCGATGCCATTAGATTTTGCAGGGAAGCGGAACCCGCGTGGACGATCTTCACATGTCGGACCTCTCCAACGAGCCTGCCACTAGGTTTTCGCGCAGCGAAAACCTGCGGCTTTTCATCGCGCTCCCGTTGCCCGATCCGGTTCGCGACACGCTGGCGGCGCTCGCGCAACCGCTGCCCGGGGTGAACTGGACGCGGCCGGAACAACTGCACGTGACGTTGCGATTTCTCGGCGACGTTCCCGCCGACCAGTACGATGCGATGGTGGCGCGGCTCGCGGCGGTGGAAGTCGCGCCGTTCATTCTGCCCGTCGAGGGTGTCGGCACCTTCCCGCCCAACCGCCCGCCGCGCGTGCTATGGATTGGCGTGGGCGCGGGTCACCCGCGGCTGTTTCAACTCCGGCAGAGGCTCGACGACGCGCTGCTCGCCACGGGGCTCGCGTTGGACGTGCGAACGTTCCATCCGCACATCACGCTCGCCCGCACGACGGAAAACGCCGCCCCCGCCATCACACACTGGCTGCACGCGCACCGCGACGTCACCGCGCCGCCGTTTCGGGTGGAGTCATTCGATCTCTACGCGAGCGACCTGCAGCCGAGCGGCGCGGTGCACACGTTGCAGCAGCGGTTCCCGTTGCGATGAGAGGTGCGCTGCGTGGCCGATTATTCGCGTCCCTTCGCGGGCTGCTGCATTGATGGCTTGGCGCCCATTCGGGTCGGTGGAACTTTACCAAAAAAAACCCGCCGCGGATGCGGCGGGCGGCAAGAGCGAGCTCCGATTATCAACGGCGACCGCCGTGGTAATGGTTCGACGAATATCCACCGTAGTACCGGTGCGACGGATAGCCGCCGTAGTAGCGCGGGCCGGAATAGATTCCGACACCGAAGCTGACGACCGGCGGCGGCGCGGCGTAGATCACACGCGGAGCCGGAGCCGGCACGTAAACGACGCGCGGCGCACTCTCGACGTAGACGACCTGCGGCGCGGCCTGCACATACTGCACGGGCGCCTGCACAACGGTCGGCGCCTGCTCGACGACCGGAGCGTTCATGACCGTCGTCGGCTGGCCATACACTTGCTGGCCGTAAACCTGCTGACCGTAGACTGCGGGCGCCGGTGTCTGATAAACCGGCGGCGGCGTGTAAACCTGATCCTGAGGCGTGAGCGCCGCGCCAATCAGGGCGCCCGCGACTCCGCCGATGATCGCTCCCTCCGCCCAGCGATCACCATTGTGACCGCCAATCAAGCCGCCGGCGACCGCGCCAACGACGGCGCCATTGCCAACGGAGGGCCGGAAGATCTGCGCATGGGCCGTGCTGATGCCCGCCAGCGCAAGGGTAGCCGTGACCAGAAGTGTTTTCATTTCGATGTCTGAGACGATGCCGCCTTGACCGGTATTCAGTCAAATTTCGGCGCCGCGAAAAACTCGGTGCACGACAACCCGTTGCGTGCCGGGTCGCAGTCGCGCCGCAACGCTGGCCACCAAGTCGTTTGAGCCGCCGCCGCATGAGCCTGCGCCACTTTCATCCACGGCGCGATTCCGACTCGGAACCGAAGCGAGTTCGGCTACAACAACGGCCATGTCTTCTTCCCGGTTGCATGCGCTCGTCACCGGCGGATCCCGCGGCATCGGCCGGGCGATTGCCCGCCAACTCGCCGCACGCGGTTGCCGGGTGGCCGTGCACTACCACGCAAACCGCACCGCGGCTGAAACCACGAAGGGTGAACTCGCCGGCCAGGGGCATGCGGCGTTCGCCGCGAATCTGGCCGACTCCGCCGCGGTCACCCAACTTTGGCGCGACGTCACGGCGGCATTCGGGACGATCGATGTTCTGGTGAACAACGCGGGGATCTACGGTGACCATCCCCCACTCGGCACGACCTTCGCCGAATGGCAGACCGCGTGGCGCACGACGCTGGCCACGAACCTGCTCGGACCGGCGGACTTGTGTCACCTCGCGGTGAATACGATGAAGTCCGCCGCCGCGCGCGAGCCGTTCGGTCGCGGGCGCATCGTCAACATCTCCTCGCGCGCCTCCTCCCGCGGGGAGCCGCACTCGCCGGCGTACGGCGCGAGCAAAGCGGGGCTGAACTCGCTCAGCCAGTCGCTCGCCAAGGCACTGGCCCCCGAAGCCATCTACGTTTACGGCCTTGCGCCGGGCTGGGTGAGCACGGACATGGCCGCCGACTACCTGCGCGGCCCGCAGGCCGCGGAGATTCACGCGCAGCACCCGCTGGGGCGCGTCGCCACCCCGGACGAAATCGCGCAGGCCGCCGTTTTCTGCGCGCTGGATGCCCCCGCCGCGATGACCGGCAGCATCATCGACGTGAACGGCGCGTCGTACCTGCGCACCTGATCTCACCTCACCCACTGCCCCGCAGAAATCGGCCGGCCTCGCGTGTAACGTAATACGTTACACTACGCCGGCGGCGATCCGTGCGCCCTCCAGGCGGGGCCGCTCAGCGCAGCCGCGCAAACAGCCAGAGCGCGAGCGCGGCCATGCCGGCATGCGGCAGCCAGGCGGCGACCAGCGGCTCGACGAAACCCTTCGACGCCAGCGCGGTGGCGAAACTCGTCAGCACGTAGTAAAGGAAGAAGAGCCCGATCGATTTCGAGACACCGACCGCGGGATTCACGCGCACGCCGGAAATCGCGAACGGAATCGCAATCGCAATCACGATGAGCGGCCCCATGAAATCGGCGATCAGGCTGTAGTACCGCACCGCATACATCGCCTGCTTCGGGCTTCGCTCGAGTTCCAGGTAGGAAACCAGGTCGCGCAATTCCCAGAGCGAAAGCTGGGTGGGCTTGCGGTCGATCAGCAGCATCAGATCCGGTTCCTCGCGGAATTTCGGCGCGAACTTCTCCTCGAACGGCGTCGAGGCGATCAGCTCCCCCGTCTCGGGATTGAACGTCAGATCGCGACCGCGTTTGAACAGCCAGCCGCGGCGGTTTGGGTCGTACGAGGCCTCGGCGGCGGTGATCCGGGTGAGTTCGTGGCGGGCGCGGTCGAGCGACGAAACGGAAACGCCGTAGCCGCGCTGGGTAGATTTGCTGTAGCGGTTGAAGAACCACATCCGGCCATCGATCGGATTGTCGAACGCGACACTGTATACCGCGCCGATGCGATCGGGCGAGAGGGCGCGCGCGGATTGGTGATGAAACTCCAGTTCGTCCCGCATCGCCCGGGATTCCTCGACCGACCAGGGCACCACCGTCGTGTTGATCCACCATGCGACGCCGCAGCAGGCCAGTCCCACGATCCAGATCGGCGCGGTGAGCCGCGTGAAGCCCACGCCGGCGGCGCGCATCGCGGTAAACTCGTTCGCGCGATGCATTTTGCCGAGCACGTACAACAGCGAGACCAGCAGAGCCAGCGGCAGCACGACCGCGAGGAAGCTCGGCATGGTGACCCCGAGGTATCGCCAGAACACCGACCCACGCGCGCCCAACTCCCGCAATTGCCGGAAATCCTCGTACAACACCTGCACCAGCAGCAACCCGACCGTGGCGGCCAGCACCAGGCCCAACATCTGGAGCCACTCGCGCAGCAAATGTCGATCGAAGGTGTTCACAGGCTTTCGCTACGCGAAGGCCTAATTATGGTTTTGGCGAAGCAAAACCTATGGTTGAAAACCGCCCCCCGCTGGCCTTGTCTCCGCCCTCTCCTACTCCCGCACCCGCCCCATGTTATCCGCGTTCCGCCTGCTGATCCTCGCGCTCAGCGCCGCGTTTCTCACCACCGCCAGTTCCGCCCAGGGCACGATCCGCATCGGCGAGTTTGCGTCGCTGACGGGCAAGGAGGCCACCTATGGCCAGGCGGCGCACAAGGGCACGCTGCTCGCGATCGAGCAGGCCAACGCCGCGGGCGGCGTGCTCGGCCGCAAACTCGAACTGCTGGTCGAGGATGACCAGTCGAAGCCCGGCGAAGCCGCGACCATCGCGAAAAAGTTCATCTCACGCGATAAGGTCGTGGCCATCCTCGGCGAAATCACCTCCGGCCGCACGCTGGAGGCGGCGCCGATCGCGCAGAATGCGAAGATTCCACTCGTCTCGCCGGGCGCCACCGCGCCCGAGGTGACGACGAAGGGCAACTACATCTTCCGCGTGTGCTTCATCGATTCCTTCCAGGGCACGGTGATGGCGAAGTTCGCGCACGAATCGCTCAAGCTGCGGCGCGTCGCCGTGCTTTCGTCGGCCTCGTCCGCCCAGAGCGTCGGGCTCGCCCGATACTTCAAGCAGCGGTTCGCCGCCGACGGCGGCACGGTGGCGCTCGAGCAGAAATATTCCGAAGGGGACAAGGACTTCCGCGCGCAGCTCACGGCGATCAAGGCCGCGAACGTCGAGGGTATTTTCGTGCCGGGCTACTACGCCGAGGCCGCTTTGATCTGCAAGCAAGCGCGCGATCTCGGATTGGACGTGCCGTTGTTCGGCGTCGACGGCTGGGAATCGTCCGAGCTGATCAGCATCGGCGGCAAGGCGGTCGAAGGCGCGTATTTCTCCACGCACTACTCCGCCGAAAGCAAGGACCCCACCGTGCGGTCCTTCAACGAACGGTTCACGAAACGGTGGGGCGGCCGCAGCGATGCGCTGAGCGCGCTGGGCTACGATTCCGCCGCCCTGCTCATCGATGCGATCAAGCGCGCCGGCTCGACCGAGCCGGCGAAACTGCGGGCGGCGCTGGCGGCGACGAAGAATTTCCGCGGGGCGACCGGCGTCATCACCCTGGATGAGCAGCGCAACCCGACGAAGTCCGCCGTCGTTCTCACGATCAAGGACGGCAAGTTCGAGTTCGTCGAAACGGTGAATCCATGAGCGTGAATCTGCGAAAGCCAGATCAAGCCCCTGCGCTGCCCGCGCAATGCAGGAACGGTAATCGCCAGGCGATCAATTCGGAACGTAGCCACGAGCGTGAGCGAGTGGTCGTTCGTCCGCTCGCTCACGCTCGCCGCTGCGAGAATTCATCGAACGACGCATCGCGGAATTGGTCGCATGGCTTGGCGCATTTCCCGGGAATCCTTGTCGTCGTGTTTGCGAGCCTCCTGACCGGCTTCGCCGCCGACCCGATCAAGGTCGGCGAGTACGCGTCGCTCACGGGCAAGGAGGCCAGCCTCGGCCAGGCGTCGCACAACGGCACTCTCCTCGCGGTGGAGCAAATCAACGCCGCCGGCGGCGTGCTCGGCCGCAAGCTCGAGCTCATCAGCGAGGACACCCAATCGAAGGCCGGCGAGAGCAGCACCGCCGTGCGCAAACTCATCTCGCGCGACAAGGTCGTCGCCGTGCTCGGCGAAGTCGTATCGAGCCGTTCGCTCGAGGCGGCGCCGGTCTGCCAGGCGGCGAAAGTCCCGATGATTTCGCCGGCGTCGACCGCGCCGGGCGTCACGGCGGTCGGCGATTATATCTTCCGCGCCTGCTTCATCGATCCGTTCCAAGGCCCGGTGATGGCGAAGTTCGCGCGCGATACGCTGAAGGTGAAGCGGATCGGGCTGCTCGTCTCGACCTCCTCCGCCTACAGCATCGGTCTGGCGAAGTATTTCAAGGAGGCGCTGACCGCGCATGGCGGCGTGATCGCCGCGGAAAAGGCGTACAGCGAAGGCGACAAGGACTTCAAGGCCCAGCTGACGGCGATCCGGGCGGCCAACGTCGAGGCCATCTTCAACCCCGGCTATTACGCCGAGGGCGCCCTGATCGTCCGGCAGGCGCGCGACCTCGGCATCACCGTGCCGATTTTCGGCGGCGACAGCTGGGAGGCCGAGGAATTGATCGCGCTCGGCGGCAAGGCGGTGGAAGGAGCGTACCTGAGCTCCCACTACTCGTTCGAAGACCCTTCGGCGCAGGTCCAGAACTTTGTCGCGTCGTACAAGCAGCGTTTCGGCACCGGCATCGCACCGGACTCGAATGCCTCGCTCGGCTACGACTCCGTGCTGCTGCTGGTCGATGCCATCCGCCGCGCCGGCTCGGTCGACCGGGCGAAAATCCGCGATGCGCTGGCCGCCACGAAAGATTTTCCCGCGGTCACCGGCCGCATCACCATCAACGAGAAACGCGACGCTGCGAAGACCGCGGTGATCATCACGGTGAAGAACGGACAGTTCAAGTTCGTCGAACGCATTTCCCCCTAAAACTTGTCTAAAAGGCATCTTGTCATTCTGAGCGAAGCGAAGAATCCAGCGCCGGGTGCGTGGCCGTCGAGAGCCGCGAACACCCAACTGGATTCTTCGCTGGCGCTCAGAATGACAAGCCGGGGGCTTTTGGATATTCCTTTCACATCCATCATCCGCGAATCACATTTCCTATGAACTCCCGACCACTTCTCTCCCTCCTGATACTCGTTGGCCTCGCCGGCACACTGCGCGCGGCCGAAGCCGCCACGATCAAGATCGGCGAGTATGCCTCGTTGACCGGCAAGGAAGCCGGCTTCGGCCAGACGTCGCACCACGGCGTGATGCTCGCGATCGAGGAAATCAACCAGGCCGGCGGTGTGCTCGGCAAGAAACTCGAGCTCGTTTATGAGGATAACCAGACGAAGCCGGGCGAAAGCGCGACCGCGGCGAAGAAGCTGATCTCCCGCGACAAGGTGATCGCGTTGATCGGCGAGGTCTCGTCCGGCCGCTCGCTCGAAGCGGCCCCGATTGCGCAAGCGGCCAAGATTCCGATGATCGCGCCCGCCGCGACCAACCCGGAGGTCACACGCAAGGGCGATTACATTTTCCGCGTGTGCTTCATCGATCCCTTCCAGGGCACCGTCATGGCCAAGTTCGCGAAGGACGATCTGAAGGCGAAGAAGGTCGCGATCATCTCGAGCGTCTCGAACGCCTACAGCGTGGGGCTCGCGAAATTCTTCCGCGAGACCTTCGCGAAGGGCGGCGGCACGGTCGCGGTCGAACAGAAGTACTCCGAGGGCGACAAGGATTTCCGCGCGCAACTGACGGCGGTGAAGGCGGCGAACGTCGACGCGGTGTTCGTGCCCGGCTACTACACCGAGTCGGCGCTCATCGTCCGCCAGGCGCGCGACCTCGGCCTGCACCTGCCGTTCCTGGGCGGCGATGGCTGGGAGGACGAACAGCTGCTGAAAATCGCGGGCGACTCCCTCAACGGCAGCTACTATTCCACGCACTTCTCGGCGGAAAACACCGATCCGCAGGTCGGCAGATTCGTCACCTCCTACAAGGCCCGCTGGAATGGCGAAGTGCCCGGGGCGTTCTCAGCCCTGGGCTACGATGCGGTTTACGTGCTCGTTGACGCGATCAAGCGCGCCGGCACGACCGACGGGCCGAAGTTGCGCGCGGCGCTGGCCCAGACGAAGAACGTGCCCGGCGTCAGTGGCGCGACGACGCTCGACAAGGAACGCAATGCCACGAAGCCCGCGACCATCATCGCGATCAAGGACGGCAAGCTGCAGTTCCACAAGACCGTCGCGCCATGAGCGGCGGGCATGTAGGGCGGGGTCGCCTGACCCCGTCGAAAGGAGACAGCGGCGGGGTGAGGCGACCCCGCCCTACATCGGCATTGTGTTTGTTGGCGTTTGCGATTCTCGCAACAGCGCGCGCGGCCGAAGATCCGATCCGGATCGGCCATTACGGTTCGCTCACCGGCAAGGATGCGGCGTTTGGCGTGGCCACGCGCAAAGGCGTGCTGCTCGCGGTGGAAGAGTTGAACGCGAAAGGCGGCGTGCTCGGCCGCAAGCTCGAGTACCTGGTCGAGGACATCCAGTCGAAGCAGGGCGAGTCCGCGACCGCAGTGAAGAAACTCATCTCGCGCGACAAGGTCGTCGCGGTGATCGGGGCCAACGCCTCGGCCAACTCGCTCGAAGCGGCGCCGATTTGCCAGAACGCGAAGATCCCGATGATGGCGATCTCGTCGACCAACCCGAAGGTGACGGAGATCGGCGATTACATCTTCCGCATCTGCTTCGTCGATCCTTTCCAAGGCGCGGTGCTGGCGAAATTCGCGCACACTTCGCTGCACGCGAAACGCCTCGCGCTCATGACGTCGACGAACTCGCCGTACAGCGTCGGCCTCTCGGCGGTGATGCGCGAACGGTTCAAGGCGCTCGGGGGCGAGATAGTCGCGGAACAGAGGTTTGCCGAAGGCGACAAGGACTTCCGCGCGCAGCTCACCGCGATCCGTGCGGCCACGCCCGACGTGATTGCGGCGACCGGTTTCTACAGCGAAGCCGCGCTGATTTGCGTCCAGGCGCGATCGCTCGGGCTGAACGTGCCGATCATCGGCGGCGACGGCTGGGAGGCGCCCCAACTCACCGAACTCGGGGGCAAGGCAGTGGAGGGCACCTATTATTGCACCTATTTCTCCGCCGACAACCAGGCGCGGGAAGTGCAGGCATTCGTGCAGCGCTACAAGGCGAGATGGAACAACGAAACCCCGGAAGGTGTGTCCGCGCTTGGCTACGATGCGCTGTACCTCATCGCGGCCGCAATGGAGCGTATCCACTCCACCGACGGCAGGAAGCTGCGCGACGCCATCGCCGCGACCAAGAACTTCGAAGGCGTGACCGGCAAGACCAGCATCGACGAGAAGCGCAACAGCACGAAACCCGGCGTGATGCTCGTGGTGCGGAGTGGCAAGACGCAGTTTTTCGAGCAGGTCACGCCGTAGAACTGGAAGTCTAGAGCTTAGGGGCGCATCTTCACGTTCGCGTTCGAATCCGCGCCTTAATGGGCGCGGCTACGAATACTGCTTGGTAGCCGCGCCCATTAAGGCGCGGTTGGAAGAGCCCAACGCTACGTCAACCGGGAGACACCCCAGAGCTTAGAGTCGGCGGAGTTGAGGTTGAAAGCAGTAGAAGCATTCTGCAAAATCTACGTGGACGGCGAGGAAATCGCCCGGATGCTCAGCGGCCTCCGTAAATCTCTGGAGTGACAACGTCTGGCTCGCTCTCTCAACTCTCAACCCTCAACTCTCAACTCCTCCGCTCCCCTGTCCGAATTCCTCCAACAACTCCTCAACGGGCTGTCGTTGGGCGCGATCTACGCCCTGATCGCGCTCGGCTACACCATGGTGTACGGCGTGCTGCGGTTCATCAATTTCGCGCACTCCGATGTGTTCATGGTCGGCGCCTTCATCGGTTATTACGCCGGCAAGCTGGTCCCGGAGGGAACCTTGTGGGGCGGATTGCTCGTGCTCACGATCGCGATGGTGGGCTGCGCCCTGCTCGGCATCCGGATCGAACGCAGCGCTTATCGTCCGCTGCGCGAACCGACCGATTTCAACCTCTTCACCATCCTCGGCATGGTGGTGGGTGCCATCGCCGGCTATTTTCTGTGCAACCGGATCATCGCCGGTCGCAACGTCAGTGACTTCACCCCGGCGTTGCGGCTGGTGTCCGCGTGGGCCGGCGCCGAAACGTTCGGCTGGCTGGGCGCGCGGATCAAACCGAGGTTCGTCGTCTGGAAGACCTCCGGGGGCGCGGCGACGTTGAACGTGCTCATCACCGCGATCGGCATGTCGCTGCTCCTTGAATACAGCGGGCAGGTCTTCTTCGGCGCCGCGCCGCGGACTTTCCCGTCGATTTTCCCGATGAAGAATTTCCAGGTCGGGAATCTCGTCTTCTCGACCAACCAACTCGCGGTCATCCTCATCGCGGTGCTCCTGATGATCGCGCTGCAGTTCATCGTGTATCGCACCAAGATCGGCACCGCGATGCGCGCGGTCTCGCTCAACCCGCAGGCCGCCCAGCTCGTGGGCGTGAACAACGATGTCGTGATTTCCTTCACGTTCGGGCTGGGCTCGGCCCTGGCGGCGGCGGGCGGCATCCTCTATGCGCTCAATTATCCCTCGATCGATCCGCTGATGGGCGTGATGCCGGGACTGAAGGCCTTCGTCGCGGCGATTCTCGGCGGCATCGGCAACATTCCCGGCGCCGCGCTCGGCGGCCTGATCCTCGGCACGGTCGAAACGTTCGTGAACGGCAGCCAGTGGTCGACCTACAAGGACGCGATCGCCTTCGCGATTCTGATCATCATCCTGCTCTTCCGGCCGGCGGGGTTGCTGGGGAAGTTTACGGTGGAAAAAGTATGAGCGCGGAGGGACCAGAGGCCAACGACCAGAGACCCTTTCGACAGGCTCAGGGCCTTGCGCAAGCGAAGCGCGTCGAAACGGCAGAGCCCGGGAGCCCAGGCGGTTCGAATGCGAAGCGGTCCGTGGTCCGTGGTCCATGGTCAGTGGTCCCGGCGCCGCACGCGGCCCTGCTCGTCGCGATTGCCGTCGCGTACGGCATCTCGCATTTCTCCGATCAGATCGATCCCTACCACCTCGATGTGCTGACCGGCATCGGCATCAACATCATCCTCGCGGTTTCGCTCAACCTGGTGAACGGCTACACTGGCCAGTTCTCGCTGGGGCACGCCGGATTCATGTCGGTGGGGGCGTATTTCTCGGCGGCGGTCAGCCTGTTTCTCGCCCCGTCGATCCTGGGGGAAAGCGGCGGCAACGCGTGGCAGCAGGGCGGCTTTTTCCTCGTGGCCTTGTGCGCCGGCGGCCTGTGTGCCGCGCTCGCCGGGCTGCTGGTCGGCGTCCCTTCGCTCCGGCTCAAGGGCGACTACCTGGCCCTCGTGACGCTCGGCTTCGGCGAGATCATCCGCGTCATCTTCCAAAACGTGGAAAAACTCGGGGGCGCGCTCGGACTCAACGGCATTCCCGCCTTCACGACAATCTTCTGGGTGATCAGCTTCGTCGCGCTCACCGTCTTCGTCGTGAACTGCCTGGTAAATTCGACGTACGGCCGCGGATTTCTGGCCACGCATGATGACGAGGTGGCGAGCGAGGCGGTGGGGCTGAACACGACGCGCTACAAGATCGTCGCGTTCGTCATCGGCGCATTCTTCGCGGGCATCGCCGGCGGGTTGTACGGCCATTTCAAACTCACCATCACGCCGACCGGCTTCGATTTCACGAAGAGTATCGAGATTGTGGTGATGGTGATCCTCGGCGGCATGGGCAACACCCTGGGCGTGATCCTCGCGGCCATCCTGCTCACGTTGCTGCCGGAACTCCTGCGGCCCATCGCGGAATTCCGGATGATCATCTACTCCTTTCTGCTGATCGTCCTCATGCTTGTGCGCCCGCAGGGCTTGTTTAATTTTAGCTTTCGCCCTTCACGCCAGAAATCCGCCGCCGCCGCTCCCACCGCATGACGCCCGAAGATCAATCCCCCGAGACGCTCGTGTGGCGCGGCACGCCGTCGCAATGGACCAACTGCGGTAGCTACCTGACTTGCCTGCTGCTGGCGGCGGCGGTGGTGACCGCGTATTTCCTCCTGTCGCCCGATCCGCGCAAAGCATGGGTCTTGCTCGGGCTCGCCGTGCCGGCGCTCTGGGCGCTAAGCCGCTGGATTGGGACGCGCTGCCATCGGTACGAGGTCACGACCGAACGGGTCAAAGTCACGACCGGGCTGTTTTCACGGCGGATGAACGAGCTCGAGCTGTATCGGGTCCGCGATTACTCCGTGGTCGAGCCGTTCTGGCTCCGGCTGGTCGGCTGCGGCGATGTCGCGCTGGTCACGGCGGATCGGACCACGCCGGAATTCAGGCTGCACGCCGTGCCGCGGGCCGCGTGGCTGAAGGACCAGATTCGCACGCACACCGAACGGATGCGGATGCGGCGCGGCGTGCGCGATCTCGAAATCGATCCCCCGGCCCCGCCGCCGCCGTCGTAATGCCCGCGCTGCTTCAACTCGAGAAAGTCACCATCCGGTTCGGCGGGCTGACCGCGGTCAACGCGGTGGATTTCGCGGTGCACGAAGGCGAACTCTGCGGCTTGATCGGACCGAACGGCGCCGGCAAGACCACTGTCTTCAACCTCATCACCGGCGTGTATCAACCGACCGATGGGGTGGTGGCGTTCGCTGGCCGCCCTCTCGCCGGCCGGCGCGTGAACGAGATCGTCGAACTCGGCATCGCGCGCACGTTCCAGAATATCCGGCTGTTCGGCTCGCTCTCGGTCTTCGACAACGTGCGCGTCGCCTGCAACCTGCACCGCGACACCGGCGCGGCGCAGGCGCTGGTGCGGCTTGGCGCGTTTCGCCGCGACGAGGCGGCGATCCGGGACCGGGTCGAGGAACTGCTCGAGATTTTCAACCTGCGCCGGTTCCGCGACGCCAACGCGAAAAGCCTGCCCTACGGCGAACAGCGGCGGCTCGAGATCGTTCGCTGCCTCGCCACGAAGCCGAAACTCCTCCTGCTCGACGAGCCCGCCGCCGGCATGAACCCGACCGAGAAGGTCGAGCTCGTCCGCTTGATTCAGCAAATCCAGAAGCAGTTCAGTCTCTCGATTCTGCTGGTCGAGCACTCGATGAAGGTCGTGATGAGCTGCTGCCAGCGGATCGCCGTGCTCGATTACGGGGTGAAAATCGCCGAGGGCACGCCGGCGGAAATCCA
>ORMF012063949.1_pt1 | contig 21476 bp, 23 predicted proteins | sample 1779871 | NCBI WGS metagenome assembly ORMF01 (sample SAMEA104232316, study PRJEB22302) | groundwater metagenome | biome: forest; feature: aquifer; material: groundwater | place: USA | collected 2011-08-07 | depth 5.4 m | reverse complement strand
GCTCTCGTCGATATCGTCGTCCACCACCACCGTGTACCTGCCGATATAAACTCCCGAGGAGCATTGCGATGCGAGCAGGCCGGCCTGGCGCGCATGGCCGGCATAGCGCTGCTTTATGGAAACGACGTTGAAGAGCCGGCTCCCCCCGGCTTTGTCGCACCAGACGCCGCGCACGTCCGGCACGCCGGCTTTTTCGATCTCATCCCAGATCATCGCCGAGCGGAACATCGAAAAGGCGAAGTGGTAACCCGGCGGGCGCGCGGGCTGGGCGCAAGTGAGAATCGGGTTGTCGCGGAACAGCACCGATTTTACATGGATCACCGGCTCCTTCACCGGCGCGAGACCGTTGTTGGCATAGTAGCCTGCCCATTCGCCGAACGGCCCTTCGTCCTGGCGTTCGGTGGGATGGCATTCCCCTTCGATGATGATCTCCGCATGCGCCGGCACCGGCAGTTTGGTGTAGGGCGCTTCGATGACTTCGATGGCGCTGCCTTTCAAGCCGCCGGCAAACTCATACTCGGAAACCTGGTTCGTCACCGCCATCGTGCTGGCGAGAAACAGCGCCGGATCGGCGCCGATGGCGACGGCGACCTTGAGCGGCTGGCCCCGCTCGAAACATTTGTCGCGCATGGTGCGGCCATGGCGGCCGGGGCTCATGTGCAGTCCGATCTTGTCCTTGCCCATCAGCATGCAGCGATAGGTGCCTAGATTGACCCAGCCGTCGTCCGGATCCTGCGTGATCACGCAGTGAGCGGTGCCGATATAGCGGCCGCCGTCCTGCTCATGATGGCGCGGCACGGGAAACTTGAACAGGTCGATATCGTCGCCCTGGGCGAGGTTCTCCTGGACCTTGCCGCGCTCGACTTTGCGCGGCGCAATGAGCTTCAGGCCGTTGAGCTTATCGCGGCAGGCGCGGGCACAGGCGCGCTTCTCCGCGGTTTGCAGATCGAGGCCGAGGGTCAAGGCGAGGCGGCGCACCGAGTCGAGCTGGCCGAACAGGGCGCGATGACCGCGCGGGAAACCGGGAATGTCATCGAACAACAGCGCCGGCGCGGTGCCCTTGGCCTCGCGCGCGACGATCTCGGAAAGGCCGCCCATCTCGAGATCCCAGGTCGCTCCGCGCACGACCTTGAGCTCGCCCAGTTGCTCCGCCTTTTCAAGCCAATCTCTCAGATCCACGCAGGTTGCGAATGCTTCTTGAGGTAAATTCACCTAAGCCTCCTAGAAAAATAGTATCGTCACGGTAAAAAGCGCATATCAAGAAATTGCGACACATCCCTCTTGCCCGCGCTCTTCGGTGCTGAGGCCACCAACAGCTCAAGCTCTTTACTCTCGATCAGAGGAGATTGCGGGGCGTAATCGGCTCGCCATGATTTGTAGGTATAATCCAGCAACGCGGAATCGCTCGTCCGGGTCCAATGGGCCAGGGCTTTCTTGGCAACCTCGGGTTGCGCCTTTGCTGCCTTGACCCCTTCCCAATAGCAGCCGAGGAAAGCCCTGGCCATGCTGGGATGGTCTTCGAGAAACTTCCGATTGGTGGCCAACACGATGTTGACGAACGGCAGTCCCAGCGAGGCAAAATCAATGATCACCGGATAGCCCTTCTCGACGGCCAGCTTCTCCTCCGGAACGAGCAGCAAGGTGGCATCGGTCACGCCGGTAAACAAAGATACGAGTCGCGCAGTCGGATCTCCCGTTTGGAGAATCGTGACATCCTTCTGGGCATCCAGGCCGTTTTTCGCCAGCACGTGACGAAGCAGGAAGTCGGGCGCGCCGCCGAATCTATTGATGCCGATCTTTTTGCCTTTGAGATCTGCGATCTTTCTTATCGGTATGCCGCCGATGAGCTTGTAAGGTGCCGGTCCCATCACCTTGGCCACCAGGACCACTGGAGCGCCTTGCAGCGCGGCATTGACGAGAGACGCGGCTGAGGTTTGGACAAATTGGACGTACCCGCCGACGACCGCGCTAACCGTAGGCGCGGAACCGCCGCCGAGAACCAACTCAAGGTCGAGGCCCTTTTGTTTGCAGAAACCCGCGTCCTTGGCGACGAACAACGCGGTGCCGGTAAAAGTGGCGTTGCTGTAAAGGATTGTTATCTTTTCGGCGCCGAGGCGCGCAGGCATGGTAAAAAGCAAGGCGGAAAGAACCCCGATAACGAAAAGTTTCATGGTGACCCTCTAACTAATAATTTTGGTAGTCGTTCATCCGCACACGAAACGCACTTGATAATCGAGTGGCCAAAATAGTGCCCACGGCTTGCGCGCGGAGCGTCACTTCCTCCTCGCGGCAGCCGATGAGATAGCAAACGAATTCAATCGAGGAAACATGAACCCGTTGCCCCACGTGCGCTCCCCTTGTAAACCGATGTTCAAGCCGGCGAAATCTAAACGTTTTCGAGCAAGGAAGGTGCCAGAAGCGAATCCTCTTAAAAAACAGCCATCGCAGTTCCGAGAAATACAAAAAATTCGCCGACTTTTCCGATATTCAAGATTTAAAACAAAGTGCGGCGACAAAGGTCGGCAAACGCCGCGGCGGGTCACCGCTTCGTCGCGCCGCCTTAACTACGCGGACGCCGGCGAAGGCCCGCCAAGAATTACGGCTTCTCCTCGGCCATCACCAAGCGCACCACGTCGGTTCGGCTGTAGTGTCCGACGGTGTCGATCTTCCATTTCTCTTTGATGATCGCCGACGGATCGATTTCGGCGTAAAGGATCGTCTCTTCGTCGTACACCGGGCCCGCCAGGTAAGCGCCGTCGGGACCGATGATCCCGCTGCCACCGTTGACGTTCCAGAGCGTGCGTTGTTTGAGTGGAAAATCGTCCGGCACCTGATCCGGCGACAGCAGACCGCAGGCCTCGATCACATACACTTGGCTTTCCAGCGCATGGGAGCGGCTCAAGAGATCCGCGGTCGCGTCGAGATGCGATCCTTTCGGCCACACCGCGATGTGAACCTGCTCGCCCATCAACGCCAGGGCGTGGCGCAGCAGCGGATGATGGTGTTCGCCGCAGATGAGACCGCCCAGGGTACCCAGCGATGTCTGCCAAACGCGCAGATCGTCGCGGCCGCCCGAGCCCCAACAACAGCGTTCTTCATAGGTCGGCAAGAGCTTGCGGCGTTTTCCCAGAACGCCGCCGTCATTGCCGAGCAAAAGCAGTGTATTGTATAGGGTCGCTCCGGCCTCCCGGCTCCGCTCGTTTACGCCGACAACGACATGGCAACCGGCTTGTTTAGCCGCGTCACCCAAAATCTTTGTCTCCTGCCCCGGGATTTCCACGGATTCCTGGTAGAGCGCCACCCAAGCGTCCTGGCTTAAGTCTCTTTCTCCCTTAGGCAAAGCCCGCGGCCAGTGCGGAAAAGAGGGAATCCATGCTTCCGGAAATACGACGAGCTTGGCGCCGTTGCGCCCGGCTTCGCGAATCAGACGGCAAGCTTTTTCCACGGTCCCTTGGCGGTTCAGAAATACCGGCGCCGCCTGAACCACCGCGGCCAGATATTTTTCGAATGGTATGCCCATAATAGACTCGCTGCCTCCTGGGTTATCCCGAAGCGTGCAAACAACGCGCCACGTCACACGAGAGGGGTCATGTGAGTTGCCTCATTTGGATCAGACCGTGCTATAATCCACCACTGCACAAATTAATCAAGTTATGCCTAGCTCTCGTCTTCCCTCGAATGCTGCAGCAGGTCTTCAACCGGGAACCAGCGTCCTCGTGGCCATGTCCGGAGGCGTGGATTCGTCCGTGGCCGCAGCGCTGCTCAAGGACGCGGGCTTGAACGTCTTCGGCGCCCACATGATCTGCTGGGACGAATGCGATTGGAAGGAGGAAAGGCGCGATGCATTGCGCGTCGCGCTGCAATTGGAAATACCTTTTTCGTCCTTCGATTTCCGCGCGGGCTATCGTGAGCGCGTCTTCGATTACATGATCCGTGAATACGCCGAGGGCAAGACCCCCAATCCCGATGTCATGTGCAACCGCGAAATCAAGTTCGACCTATTTCTCGAAAAGGCCAAGGAGTTGCGGATCGATTACATCGCGACGGGGCACTACGCGCGGCTGGATCACGACGAACCTTACCCGGTTCTGTCGGAAGCCATGGACAAATCCAAAGATCAATCCTATTTCTTGTGGGCGGTCGAACCGCGGCAACTCGGTCGCTGCCTTTTTCCGCTGGGAGATTACAGCAAAGACGAAGTGCGGCAAATCGCTCGCAGCCTCGGCCTTCCCACTGCCGAGAAGAAGGATTCCCAGGGTCTTTGTTTCGTCGGCAAAGTCGACTTCGGTTACTTTCTTCGGGGCTTCCTGCCCCGCCAAGAAGGAGTTGTCGCCAACTCCCGGGGCGATATTTTGGGGAAACATGACGGCGTCGCCTTTTACACCATTGGCCAGCGCCATGGTCTCGCCATCGGCGGGAAAGTTCCCTACTACGTGGCGGAAAAGAAACTCGACGCCAACACTTTGATCGTCGGCGAAGGAGCCGACGATCCGGTTCTGTTTAAGAGTGACATACGGGTCCATCGGCTCAATTGGTTGTCCGACTTTCGCGGCGGGAGCTGCGACGTCCGAATCCGCTACCGCCAACCAAGATTTCCCGCGGTCGTAGAAGAAGAGAACGACGGGGTACGGGTCGTTTTCGCCAAGCCTCAACGCGGCGTGGCGCCCGGCCAGTCGGCGGTATTCTATAGGCAGGAAAGATTGCTCGGCGGGGGAGTCATTCTGTAGCGCTCAATCGGAGTGCCCGCCGCGTTTAATTAACGGTCCGTGGTGCCCCACGGGCAAGCGCGCGTGGCACCTTCCAGTACGCCAGCCCTCGCGGCGCGATCACCCGAGATATTCAACCGGCAGCGGTACTTCCTGCACCGAGCCGTAAACCGCGCGCATGCTGTAGGCACGGGCACCGCGCTTCGACGCGATCACGCGATGAAGCTCACTGCCGATGAAGTGCACTCCCGTCCAGTCTTCGATGGCAACCCCGGCGTTGATCTCACCGCTGGCTAAGAGCTTATGATACGATGGACGGCGTTGCGCTTCGCCGTCGTAGTGCGGGCAACAACTGCCGGGAAGAAAACCGAGGCAGTCGAGCGGGCGCAGCTCATCCGAGAACGAATCCGTCAGCCCCTGCTCGAACCAGCAGATCGCCCCCGCGCTCACGCCCGTGAGCGCGACGCCGGACTCCCACGCCTCGCGAAGAATTTCCGCCACACCCCAATCGCGCCAGACGGCGAGCAGGGTTTTCGTGTTTCCGCCGCCGACGTAGATCACATCTTGGTCGAGCAAGAACGAGCGCAATTCCGGCGTCCGTTTGAAAAACGTCAGCACCGACGGCCGGCAGCCGAGCTTCAAGAACGCCGCGTAGAAACTCGACAGGTAGTGATCCGGCTCGCCGCTCGCCGTCGGCACGAACGCGACGCGCGGACTCTCGACGCCGGTTTGTTGAATCACGTACTTCTCCAGCGCGAGATTCTCCGAGTCCCGATAGAATCCGCCGCCGCCGATGGCGATGATCTGTCGTTGCTTAATTGCCACTTGGTGTTGCTTTCAGATATTCAGCGCCGCTCGCTATAAGCCACTGGCTCGCTGATTCAGTAGCACAATATTCAAACGATGCGAAATCGGCGAGTCTCTAAATGTTATCAGTCAGCCTTAGTCAGCCTTAGACAGCCTCATGAGCGGTATTTCCCGGCTCGTTCGTCGTTGATAGGAAGCGAACTGAGGGTATAACTCAACCAACCGCGACCAGATAAGTTTTTTCTCTTCGGCGGAAACCTTTCGTGCAAGAACTTTCCGGTGCGCGCCCTTCATTGTGACTTCGGCTTCGGGACAATGCTCAAGATTGAGATACCATGCGGGATGCATGTCATTCCCACCAAACGAGGCGACAATGATGAAATCCGCGCCGTCTTGAAGATAGAGAACCGGCGTTGTTCTTGCGCGTCCCGTCTTTCGGCCCTTCGTCGTAAGCATCAGGAACGGCGTTTTCCCCATTAAGTTGCCGAACTTTCTACCCGTGAAGCTCCACAACCATCTGTGAATTCGTCCTATCAAGCGGATTGTGGCGGGTCTCAGGCGCGTCATTTCCCTTGTTCGGCCTTAGCAGTGGATGCCATGGGTTGAATGCAATCAAGCTCCATAACGACCACGGGCACTGCAACGGTATTGCGCTGCACAGTGGTTCGTTGGACCACGCGAAAGCCGAAGCGCTCGTAGAAAGACTTCGCGTTTAGTGTCGACTCCAAATGAATCGGGCCCTGCCAGCCGCGCCGCGCTTTTTCCAGCGCTCGCCTCATGATCGCTGAACCAACGCCCAGGCGTCCGGCGATAGGATCAACATAAACCGCGATGATCTTACCTGACGCCGCCTCGCCGAATCCAACGACTTTCGAGTCGCGCTCCACGACGAATATATCACCCCGCTCGATGCCGCGCAGGTAACCTTCGGGACGCCGGTTTGAAAGCCAGCCGTCGATGATTTCAGCCGGGTAGTGTCCGCTGCAGAGCGCCCGCACTGAAGCCGTGTGCAACTGGTGAAGACGTTCGGCGTCTTGAGAGTTAGCCTCGCGGATATTGAAGTGCGGCGTTTTCATAGATCTCGCGAGGCGACGCCCGACGATTTACGCGGGCGTAGCCTAATCCTGGCTCATTTCATCGCTTTTACCGCAAGGAACTCCCCGTTGCCCACCGGCACGAGGCTTGTCACGAATTCGGCGTCGGCTTTCACCAGCGCCATGAACGGCGCGATTTCGACCGGATGAGAGGTGGCGTTATCGACAACGAGCAAGCCGCCGGGCCGGAGCACGCGGCGCAAATTGGGCCACCAGCCTGGATATTCCGGGCGCTCGGAATCCAGAAAGATCAAATCGAAAGCGCTTTCGGCTGAGCGTTCGAGCCGGCGTCCCGCGTCGTCGTGCACCTGGGAAATGAAAGAAGCCAAACCGGAACGCGCGAAGTTTGCCGCCGAAAGGTCGATCTTGTACGGAGACTTTTCTACTGTCGTTACCGACCCGCCGATGGCCCGCGCGGCGCTCGCCAGCCAAAGAGTCGAATAGCCATTCGACGTGCCGATTTCCAGCACCCGGCGCGCAAAAGTCGCTCGGACCAACACGGCGAGGAATTCGCCCGTGTCGCGAGTGATGTTGAGCATCTTGCGCGGCCGCTCGGCGATAGAGCCGTCGTTGTCCTTGCCGAACTGCTCAAGCTCGGCCATTAACGCTTCTAACCCGTTATCCATGGTCCTACATTCTCCGCGATGCCGTAGCTACACCGATCCGATGACGGCGAGCGCCCGTTTTACTTCGTCGATGCCTTCGGGCGAGAGCGGCGCCTGCGGTGGCAGCGGTATTCCCACGGCGTAACCTTGGAGTTCGAGCGCGCCTTTGATGCAGGCAGCGAGATTATACTTCGCAAAAGCCTGGTTCAGTGCCCAGAGCGGCCTTTGCAATTCCATCGCAGTTTCCCAATCGCCGCGCCGGCAAGCTTCATAGAGTCGCACGCTCTGCCGCGGCGCGACACATGCAGGGCCCGCCATCCATCCGACACCGCCGATCAGCATCACACAGACGGGAATATGGGCCGAAGCGGAAAAGACTTTCATCCGGCCTTCGACTTTGTTGATGATCGAAAGCAGGCGTCCGGTATTGGACGATGCGTCTTTGATGTAGCGGATGTTCGGCACGTGGCTCAATTTCTCAATCACCGGCAAGCTTAGATCCGAACGCTGAAAGTTCGGATTGGTGTACAGCACGACCGGCAGCGAAACGGAGTCGGCGACCGCCTTGAAGTATTCGAAGACGCCGTCGTCGGATATCGGAAAGTACGCCTCAAGAATCGCGAGAATGCCTTGGCATCCGAGTCGTTCGAACTCGCGCGCCTGCGTGACGGCGTCAGCAATCGTCGTCGAAGCCACGCCGGCAACCACCGGTACACGCCCACGCGCCGCCTTCACAACAATTTCCACAATCCGCCGCCGCTGCGCCCATGAGAGATAAGCGAACTCCCCGGTCGATCCCAGTGGCGTCAGGCCGTGCACGCCCGCCTTGATAAGATCGTCGCACAACCGCGCCAACACGTCGGCCTTCACCTCCCCGGAAGCATCGATGGGGGACACGAGATAGGGGAAAACACCGTGGAAATCCGAGTCGTTCATGGCGCTTTCTCAGTCACGTGATTCGAAGCCCGGGCGCGGCTCGATCGAAGCACCAGGTATGGTGCCAACCGATTCGGCTGATTTCCTGCCCCCGGCCGAATCCCGCGCGCGTTGCCATCGCGCTGAGCATTGCAGCGGTTTCCGGAAAGTCGTTACCTCGGATGTGATCGCATATAAGATCGAGCGCCGCCGTTGACAACGCCTCACAATTAGACCGCAACCACGCGCAATAACGATCGAGATATACCGGCCGCCCCTCCCCTTCGTCCCGCATCGTATCGATCAGCAACAGGATTCCGTCCTTGCGCAGCCGCTCGAAAGCCGACTGAAAAAATAATTCTTTTTCAGCAGAGGCGAGGTGATGCAGAGCAAAGCTCGTGAAGATGACATGGAACTTTTCCCCGCTCGCTCTCAATCCCTCAAGCAGGTCTCCCTGACGCAATTCAACCGGACAACTCAGGGAAACGAGATTCTGCTTGGCGTGCGCCAGCGCCACGTCGGAGAGATCGTAGCCGACATAGCGGCTGATCGAGCGGCCTTCGAGAGCTCGCGCCAAGTGGCGGGCGCTGCCGCAGCCGAGATCGAGTAGCGCAAACGGTTGCCTAGCATAACGGTCGGCGAAAAAGCTTTGCACATCACGATAGATGTCGTCGTGATGCATATAGTTGTGGTCCAGCACCTGATCATAGACCGACCATTCGTCGAAAAAACTGTTCGCGCCGGCTTTCGTCACAACTTGCACGGCTTGGTCATCCCGTTGGCGCTCTTTTCTATTTGCCTGGCGGCCTCACGGCGGCCGTGTTAACTGCTGGATTAAATCACATTTCAAAGCCATCGACGAATGCGTTTTTTGTACTCCGCGTAGGCCGCGCCAAAGCTCTTATCAAGCATCGCTTCCTCATGCGCGATGAAGTTTTTCTGGATCAACCAGACAAAAAGGGGAAGGATCGCGAAGGGGGTCAGCGTTCCGAGCGCCAAACCGATGCCGAACAAAATAATCACCATCCCGAGATAAATCGGATTTCGGCTCCACCGATACGGCCCGGCGACTATCATTTTGGTCGACGCTTCAAAGGGTTTGATCGCCGTACCCGCTTTGAGAAACAGCCGGACCGCCCAGAGAATTAAGAACATCCCGATTAGAATCAAAACGCCGCCACTGGAGTAGGCAGACGGAAGAATTCGCGCGATCGGAAAAAGAAAGTGAAGCGCCAACATCGAAAGAATAGCCGTGAGAAAATATACCGGTGGAATGAGACGTTTCGGCTTGTCCACTGTTTAACTCATTAACCGCCCTGATCGAACTCGGTCATGGCAATAGCACCCGAAATGCTAAAACTGCCGCGACCGTGGCGAGCATTCCAAACGTCGGATACGCGGTCAAACCGAAGCCGGTCGCGCGTCCCGGCGCGCCTTGCGCGTAGCCGCGAGCGAAGAGCAAGCGGCCGGAGACGAATAGCGCGGCGGCGATCGAGATCGCCCGCAGCCAACCATAGGGCATCGCCGCCGCCCAGATCGCATAGGCCGCGACGGCGAGCACCGCGTGCTCCAAAGTGTTTTGCAGGACCGCTCGAAGCACGCGCACCTGCGGCGTGCCATCCGTAAGACCGCTGCCGTCGATATCTTCCGGCGAGGAGAAACGATGATTGGCCACGCGCATGATCGAAATCATTACCGTGAGAACAGGAATCAGTGCCCACTTGAGCGCCCACGCAATCCGCGCGCCTGGCTCATCCGCCGGTAGAACACTCACGGGAAGCAGCAGCGAGACACCGCATAAACCCATCACGGTCAAAACTGCTGCGGGAATTACATTGCGGACCACGCCCGTCTGCTTATTGGTTAGCTCCATGTGACCATGATCATAAGATGGAAAGCGATAAAAACAAACAAGAGGTTAAAAAGTAGGAGCCCAAAGGCCGCGAACCTCTGCTGACTACCAGTTCAGGTTTCTGGTGTGCGGTTAATTCAGCATGTTTGTATCCGTCGGCCTGTGCTGTATGCTGCTATTTTAGCACTAAAGTTCGTGAAAAATTTCAGCGATGGCTATCGGTGTCGTGCTCGCGAAAGCGGGCACCCAGGCGTCTTTGGAATTCCTGGATTCCGGCTCGCGCTAGCTACGCCAGCTTGGCCGGAATGACGCCGGAATTATTCAAGCGACTTCGGTAACATCACACTGCTTGCATGTCGAAGATTGGCATCTCAAGAAGCATGCCCCTCCACGGAAAGCACACGAACATGAAAACACCCTGGAAAACTTCTGATGGTGCGCTTGAATCCGTCGAATCGCCGACATGGCACGAAGATATCCTTAATGAACGTCGTAAGCGCATCGCAGCGGGCGAAGCTCGATTCATCAATTGGGAGACTGCCAAAAAAGTTATCCGAGCGACCTTAGGAGGGTAAGTGACTAATCCATCCGCTGCATCTATCAAAGTTCTCGGCTTCGACGTCTTTGGCACTGTCGTCGATTGGCGCTCCAGCGTCATCGCCGAAGGCGAGCAACTCGGCCGGGCGAAGGGCATCAAGATAGACTGGGCCGCTTTCGCCGACGCGTGGAGAGGCGCATATCGGCCGTCGTTGGACCGAGTTCAAAGAGGCGAGCAGCCGTGGACCAAGCTCGACAATCTACATCGAGCTTCACTGGAGCAAATCCTGACGCAATTCAAAATCGAAGGTCTCAGCCGCGACGAGATAGATCACTTCAACCGCGTCTGGCACCGCCTCAAGCCCTGGCCCGATTCAGTTGCAGGATTGCAGCGTTTGAAAACGGGCTTTGTGATTACGACGCTGTCCAACGGCAACACCTCTCTGCTAACGAACATGGCCAAGCACGCCGGCCTGCCGTGGGATTGCATTCTCTGCGCCGAAACGGTGCGCCATTACAAACCCGACGCTGAAATTTATCGCTTGATGCCCGATCTCTTCGACTTGAAGCCCGAACAAGTCATGCTGGTCGCCGCCCACGAGAACGACCTGCAAGCGGCGAAGACACACGGGCTGCGCACCGCGTTCGTCCATCGCCCGCTCGAACACGGACCGGGGAAAGCGTCTTCGATTCCGCCAGCGGGAACGTTCGACTTCGTGGCGAAAGATTTTCTCGACCTCGCCGAGCAGTTCGGAGTTTAGACGAAGCGAATGAAACCCCCATTGCTGGCAGCCCACTGCGCATCTTGAGCGGATTCTGTACTTTCTTAATCGTGCGCACAATGGTATATCCAAAAGGGATGAGCCCATCCCGAACTATCGCACGAACACGGATGCCAACTAACGATTCTCTCCAAACCTTGAACACCGACGCTCTGTCGGGGGTTCGCAGCCTGCCAAGCAACACGATTCAGGTCGGACTCACGTCGCCTCCGTTCTATCTTCTCCGTCGCTATGGCACCTCGACCACTTGGCCAGACGGTTGGGAAGGAGAACTCGGGCACGAGAACCATCCGAATGATTTCGTACGCCATCTACTTAACGTGTTCGATGAGGTCTGGCGTGTCTTGCGAGACGATGGCTGTCTCTGGGTAAACCTTGCGGACACGTTCAACAATCGGCAAGGAAAGAAGGGAACCACCAATGCCCCGAACGGCTCCGATGGCCGTTTCGCGGCAGGCGGAAGAGGCTATGCCGAGTCATTGCGCCAGCAGCCCGAATTTTTCAAGCATTATGTGCCTAGCATTGGCCACAAATCTGAAATGGGAGTACCTTTTCGCTTTCACTTGGCGATGACGGATCCGGAATTTCGCCGCTTCATCGGATGCAAGGAAGGGCCGCAGTGGATCTGCCGTCGCACCGTGGTTTGGGCGAAGTCTCTAGTGCGGGTCGAAAGCCAAGCTGCGGAGGGAAATGCGATGCCGGAACCGACGCGGGACCGGCCCTCGCGCAACTACGAGTTTCTCTTCCTTTTTACCAAACAGCCTAACTATTATTTCCACCGAACCGCTATTGATGTCCCTTCACGCTCTAGCAACCGCCACGGAGATCGCGCAAACGCCGGCTCTGTATGGGAGACCCGGTGCGAAATCTTCTCTGACAGCGACAGCCCGGACGGTTTGTGGCGAGTGAACTCCGAAGCATCTCCTTACCGACACGTCGCGATGTGGCCCCGCGCTTTGGTCCGGCAAATGCTGCTCCCTACCACCCGCCCCGGTGACACTGTACTTGATCCCTTTGCCGGCAGCGGTACAACAGGCGAGGTGGCGCTCGAACTGGGGCTCAAAGCCATTCTTATCGAGTCTTCTGTTCTCGGTCGGGAGGCTCTGACAGACCGTCTTCAGGGGCTCAACGAAAACCTGCTAGCCAACCTCGGACATGACGCCACCCGGTGAGCAAGGCGGCGGTGCGCCGGAGCCCGCTCAAGAAACGGTATCAAGGGCCTTCGGGGCAGACAACCGTGCCCGCTTGCTGGCGCGGTATTTCACTCACGCAGGGGAAGTCACTACAGGCAACGCCTGGCAGCACGTCTATAGGTTGCTGCTCTGGATCGATCGAACGACCGCCCTCGCCCATTGTTACGAGTCAGACAAGGCTCAGCCCGGCCGCCCCTGGTATGCACGCTCACTCGCCTTTCACTCCTGGGTATCAGACGCCTTAAACATCGCTCCGGCTAATCTAGGAGAGCATGTCGATTGGCTGTTCCGAGAGGCGGTCAAGGATCTTGCGACTAAGGCTCTCACGGGCCGCACAACTGCTTACGCATCGCAGCGTGCGTCGTATGAAGGTCGGGGCTTCCCGGAACCAGGAGAAGATCCGGAACTCGTGGCAATAATCAAGGATGTTCTGGGAAAACGGATGCCCGAGGAACCGTCGGCTGAAGAATACCGCAATCTGACGCGGCGAATTACCGTTTACATGACTCAGGAAAACAAGCGGAGAAACCTCGTCGGAGAAGGATTCGAAGATGTGCTTTCGGCCGTCGTTCGTCGTCTTCCGTTTTCCAGCGGATTCGAAATCCGAAACCGATCTCTACTGCATGATTTGCCCGGTTTCCATTCGCCGTCACCAAACGAAAAACCGAAACGAGTGGACCTTGCATTAATCTCGGGCAATGAGCGCATTCTGGTGAGTGCTAAGTGGAGCATCCGCGCCGATCGCGAGGAACAGTTTCACAGCGATTTCGAGACGTACGCGCGCCTTGAGTCGGCCGGGCGCGACTTCGCCTACACGCTAATCACAAACGAACTCGACGCAGCCCGTCTCAAAGCAGCATGCGAGCGCCGCCGCCAAAACGCGCCCTTATTTACGCACGTCGTGCACATCAACCCCGCCGGCGTGCTGGCCGCGTACGGCAATCCCGACCGCGGTTCATCGAACGTTATACGATCACATGTGGATAATGGTCGCTTGATGAGCCTGGAATCTTGGCTCGAGTTCTTAGAGCAAAAGACAAATAACTAAAGGCGTGAACCGGACCTCGGCGAACCGCTCAGTTCGACGTGTTGACGGGCTGATCATACAAAAGGAGAACAGTTCAATGGCAGAACATAGCGAAGCCCTCCCGCCGGAAGCGATCGACGCTCTCCAGCGAGGAAATAAAATCGAAGCGATCAAGATTGTCCGGGAGGCAAAAAGGCTCGATCTCAAGGACGCCAAGGACAGAGTCGACGACTACGTGAAAAACGATCCTATCTTGCAACAAAAGTTCGCATCGGCTCAGGCTGAAACCACGGGCAGCCTAATCCGCTGGCTTATCCTCATCGCCGTCGCGATCGTGGGATATTACCTTTTCGTCGCCGGCTAGGAACGAAACATAATATTTATTAATCTTAGTTAACCCGATCGATGACAACCGCAATTCCGCAACGGCCCTACGCAGAGATACTGGCTGAACTCGAGACCTTTGAGGGCTATCTCAGGACCCTTGGCTTACGACGGGCACCCGACCGACTCCGGGATGTACTGGGCAGGCTAAAGGAAATCGAGACCGCTCGAACTCGGAACCGACTCCCGTCTCTCAACAAGCGCCCCGACGTAGCAGAACTTATCTGGTCACTCGTTGAGGGCCAAGAGTTCGCCGATATTTTCCGGGGAATCCGCAATTACGACGCAGTGATTATCAAGAAACTCTTGCAGAAGGCGCTACAGGGACCGCTCCATCCAACCCACGAAACACCTGTTTCCAACATTGGCCGAAACACGGTCTTCGAGTTACGCTTGGGAGCTGCGCTCCTACAAGCTGGCGCGAACGTCACCTTGGGCCGACAAGCTGACATCATGATCGATCACGCTGGAGCCCACGTCTACATCGAATGTAAGCGACCCTTTTATGAGCACAGTATAAGACAGAACGTGATGAGGGCGCGTGCTCAGTTGCGGCAGCGGCTCGACTCCGATCCGCATCAGCCAACGGTGGGCGTGGTGGCCATATCCGTTTCCAAATCAGTCAATCCGGGCTCTAACATGTTTGTGGTTAACGATGCGAGCGACCTGCGAAGTCTCTCCCAAGAGGCGGAGCGTCTTCACAAGCAGTACAGCAGAGATTATGATCGGCTACTCGATCCCCGGCTTATTGGCATGGTGTATCACTTATTCACCCCCGCTCTATTGAGACAGAGTGGCCTCCTTATCGCGGCGTCTCAGGTAGATATATTTCCGGACAATCCGAGCATCCAAACCATGCTTCCCGTCTCTGGCGAGAACCTCAAGAAGCTCTTTTTGGTCGCCTTTCGTCATCAGCGGTTCGAGATGCGCGATGCCGGCTAACACGGTGCGCCGGAACGGATGTATTAGCCCGCATGTGATCGGTTCAGTATGATGAAGCCACGATTCGAACTCGTCCGAGTCTCGGGTGCTCCAGTTTCTGACGAAGAGTTGCTGTTGGATCTTCGTAGTGTTGCAAAGGAGCTTGGCCGCACCACTGTGCCCCAGAAAACCTACGGGAAACTTGGAAGGTACGATTCCAGCACCGCGATCCGTCGTTTTGGTTCTTGGAACGGGGCGGTGCTCGCCGCTGGTCTCGAAGTTTCGAACGAGATCGACATATCGGATGAGCGGCTTTTCGAGAATCTGCTCACGCTCTGGCAGCACTTCGGGCGTCAGCCGCGCCGACGTGATCTTGCGAATCCGCCCTCGACAATTTCCCAGAGCCCGTATCTTCGGCGATTCGGTTCATGGACAGCTGCACTTGAGAGTTTCGTTAGTTATGCTAACGCCTCGGAGACCGAGGCAAAGCAAAGCGACGCCCCGGGGGGCGTAACGGGTCCTAAAAAGACGGGGAGAGATCCCTCCCTTCGGTTGCGCTTCAAGGTACTTGAAAGGGACAACTTCGCATGTCGACAGTGTGGTGCAAGCCCGGCGAAGTCTGTCGGTGTCGAGTTGCACGTTGACCACATAATGCCGTGGAGTAAAGGTGGTAAGACAGTGCTTGAAAACCTTCAGACGCTTTGTTCTCTTTGCAACTTTGGAAAAAGCAACCTTGCGCCGTCGGCGGGCTGAGCCACTGCTCAATTCGGCGCCCCCTAAAAGCGGGCGCCGGTTAGCTTATTTGTCAAGCGTTCCGTTGAAAACCTATGGAAGCAGATACCCTTACGAAGGATAATTTGGTTGAACTGCAGCGGGCTTTAGCTCTCGCTGACATGAGGCACGATCGTTCCGAGAGTCGTACGTCGTCCGAATCAGCTCCGCTCGAACGTCTTGTCGCCCGCTTCGGTTACGTGAAAGTCCAAATGTATCAAGAGCACGGCCCTGACAAGCGACCGCACTTTCACATTGAGTACAAGCGCCAGTACCGCGCCTCATACGCAATCGATACTTTAGAACGAATCGCGGGTTATATGCCGAAACAATACGAGCGACCGGTGATGGAGTGGGCGCCTACGGTTCAGTCACAGCTAGCGGCTTGCTGGGAACGGCTCATTAGAGGCGGCGCACCTTTGGATCTCGAGATTCCGCCGAGCACACAACAGTCACCTTAGCAGCAAATAAGTCACTTATGAAAAATACAAGTTTCTCTCTAGAGGAGTTGGTTCGGGCTTATGTTGCAACGCGTAGGGTATTAGGTCGGAATACTCGGCGCAAAATCCACCCTGGTACGATCCCTCTCGTGCAACATCCAGCCGTGCTTGTGCAGGCCGCCTTTCAGGAGATATTCCGTCCAACATCCCCGACCGAAATCTATTCAGAAGATCAGCCAACTTTCATGCCTCGGTCCGCAGAAGAGGAGGATTGGATTCCAATCGATGTGTTATTAGGCTGCTATAGGCCACAAAACCGGACTATCTTCATTTTTCACCGGAACATCGAACATTGCGCGACTCACCGTTTACACTGTGATGTTTCCGATCTTGAGATTGTTGTGCGTTTGCATGAGTACGCTCACGCTCTCGTACATCTAGGCGTATTCTGGCCAGAGGAGTGCGATGTCATTCGTGATTATCTAAGGGACCAAGAAACGGACTGGAAAGCATTCCTCCGTAATCGCTCTAAAGCGTTTCGGTCGTTGCAAAGCGACGCACATGAATTCCTCGCGCAGATTCTCTCCTGGGTAACTATAGGGGTATTTGAACCGATCTCACGCCGAAACATACTCCAAGAACTATTTGTTACGCTAATGAGGCGGCAGCCCCCAGAATACCGCCTGAGTCCGGATATGCTGGGCAAGAGCTGCTACGGAGACCCAACGGCTATGCTTTCGTGGGTACGGGAGACGCCTCGCTACAAACCCACTCGTCGCCACCCGCAACGGCAAATTGCCGAAGCGTTGCTGCGTCGTACTTTCCCATGAGATGTCCACCCGCGCAGCCTAACGCTAAGTTTATCGACGCACATTCACCATGACCCGAAAATTTCTCGCTTTCGACATTGAGACCGCGACCGAAGTCCCCGGCGACGATTTCAACTAGAGACCATTCAGACCGCTTGGGATCTCATGCGCCGCGACACTTTCGACCGAAGACGAAGCGCCGAAACTTTGGCATGGTGTTAGACATCGAAGAGGTTTCTTGGACTTGCAAAGTCACCGGGTGAGTGTAACCTTGCTCTGTACTCTATAGCGTCCCCTAGCATTGACACGCGTGCAGGCCTTTAGGCAGAAATGATCATGAACGACGCAGCGCCTCTTCGCATTCCCTTTGAAGAACTCACAAATTTTTGCCGCCGATACCAGGTGCGTGAGCTAGCGCTCTTTGGATCAATGTTACGCCAGGACTACCGCTCCGATAGCGATGTTGACCTGTTGGTGAGTTTCGAACCGGCGGCGCGAGTAACCTTTCTCACCCTTGCCAGAATGCAACGCGAGCTTGAAGCTCTTTTAGGACGCAGGGTCGATTTGGTGCCGAAGGATGGACTGAAGCCCGTCATTCGTGATCATGTTCTGGCAACCGCACGAGTGCTATATGCGGCGTGAGACACTCTATTTACAAGACATCATCGAGGCCTGCGACCTACTTCAGGCTTTTCTGGGAGGTATGGACGCATCGGCCTTCCTGGCCAGCGAACTCCATAAGGCTGCTGCGCTCCAGAAGCTTGCCGTGATCGGTGAGGCAGCGGCACGTCTGCCGCAGGCATTTCGTGAGACGCATCCGCAGGTGGAATGGCGCGATATCATCGCATTCCGGAATATCGCCGTCCACGCATACTTCGCGGTGCAGTGGGACATCGTGTGGGCAACGGCCCATGATGATGTCCCAGTGCTTCGGCGTCAGGTCCTGGAGATCTTGCAGACCGATAACCCAGAGGAGCCCGAGAAGTAGGAGCAAGGGGGCAAACCGGTGCTCCTCAAGACACCTCTAAGGAGTTGAAGCGCAACGCTCGCAAGCTCCGGAGCGTTAGCCTTATCAACGCACATTCACCATGACCCGCAAATTCCTCGCTTTCGATATTGAGACCGCGACTGACGTTCCTGGCGATGACTTTAACTGGAGACCCTTCAGGCCGCTTGGGATCTCGTGCGCCGCGACGTTTTCAACTGAAGCGGAATCGCCGAAACTTTGGCATGGCGGACAAGAAAGTGCTGTGCCAACTGCAAAGATGCAAAGGCACGAGGCGGCGAATCTTGTGGACTATTTGGTCGCGATGGCCGACTCGGGATTCACCATCGTCACCTGGAACGGCCTGGCGTTTGACTTTGACGTGCTGGCTGAGGAATCAGGACGGACGGCTGAGTGCCGGCAATTGGCTTTGGAACAGGTCGACATGATGTTTCACATTTTCTGCGTCAAAGGTTTCCCGGTCGGGCTGGACAGCGCGGCGCGCGGAACAGGCATTGCCGGTAAGCCGGCGGGAATGTCTGGAATCAAGGCGCCGCAACTATGGCTCCAAGGCCAGCACCAGGAGGTGCTTGACTACGTGTCGCAGGATGTTCGGACGACTCTGAATCTGGCGCGCTTGTGCGACCAGCAACGTTCGCTTCGTTGGATTACTCGCAAGGGCAGTCCTGCCGCTTGCCCGCTCCCGAAGGGCTGGCTCACCGTCAAGGACGCCTTGCGACTGCCGGAGCCGGACACATCATGGATGGATAAACCAACCCTTATCCGGTTAGTTCCCAACGGGAGCTTGGCGAGCACAGTGCTGCAATGATCGCAGATACACATTTGGGAAGCAACCGGATAAGCAGGGATAAACCAATGTCGCGCAACAATTTCACCGCTTGGATGCAGAGTCAGAAAACTTGACAATCGCAGCAACGCATCCTGTCCCATGCTTCGCACTTTTATGCGGTTGGACAAAGAAACCTTCAAAGACCTGCTGATCACAGCCGGTCTTCCCATCATCGCGGTCATAGCCGCTTTTTGGATCGCCGCTCGTTTTGTCAAACCGGCGCCGCCGGATACGATCGTCATGACCACCGGCGCCGGCGGCGGCGCGTATCATCTTTTTGCGCAGCGCTACCGCGACATTCTGGCGCGCGAGAGAATCACTATTCAGCTTAAGCCGTCCGCTGGATCGATTGAGAACTTGCAGCGACTTCAAGACGGCAAATCCCAAGTCGATGTCGGGCTCGTACAGGCCGGCGTGGTCTCGGGCGAGCCCCCCGCGGGACTGCGCTCGCTCGGTGCCATGTATTACGAGCCTCTCTGGGTTTTCTACCGCGGGAAAGAAGAGATCGACAAGCCCAGTCAATTGTCGGGCAAACGCGTGGCGATCGGACCCGAAGGTAGCGGCACGCGTTCGCTCGCTTTACAGTTACTCAGAGCGAGCGGCGCCGACAATCCGCCGACGAAACTCTTGCCTCTCGGCGGCAACGACGCGGTCAAAGCGCTGATCGACGACACTGTGGATGCCGCATTGCTCGTCGCCTCGCCCGATGCGCCGACGGTGCAGGCGCTGGCGAAAGCGAAAGACATCAAACTGGCGAGCCTCGTCCAGGCCGAAGCTTTCACCCGCCGCTTTCCGTTTCTCACGGCGATTCGGCTGCCGCGCGGCGCCATCGATCTCGCCGCCGACCTGCCGTCGCAAGACGTGACGTTGTTGACCACAACCGCCAATCTAATCGTCAAAGAAGATTTTCACCCCGCGATTGGATACCTGCTCTTACAGGCCGCGACTGAAGTCCACGGGCGCGCCGGTGTGCTGCAAAAGGCCGGCGAATTTCCCTCTGCGCTGGAGTCCGAGTTTCCCCTCACGGACGAAGCCAAGCGATTCTACAAGAGCGGCACACCGCTGTTGCAGCGCTACCTGCCTTTCTGGATAGCGAACTTTATCGAGCGCATGGCGGTGTTACTGTTACCGTTCCTCGCCGTGCTTCTGCCGCTGTTCAAAATCTTGCCGGCGCTTATCCAATGGCGCAACAAATCGCGCCTGTTCCGGTGGTACCGAGAATTAAAACACCTCGAATCCCAGGTCGCGGCGAACCCCGACCCGGCGCGGCTTGACGGCTACCTAAACCGTCTCGATGAGATCGAAAACGGGGTCGCCACGACCCGCGTCGGAACCAATTACTCCGACTACGTCTACAACCTGCGCCTCCACGTCGATCTCGTGCGCAATCGACTGCATAACCCGGAACACCGGAAACATAACGCGTGATGCTGCCGAACTCCAAAAAGAGCCTCAGCCGATTCATGCGGCTGAGGCTCTTTTACCACACGACCTAAACAGTCACTCACTCACCGCATCTGGCACACCACGTCCACCAGCGCCGGTTTGCCCTCTTTCACCACCTTCACCGCTTCGCGCAGCGTCTTGATCAAATCCTTCGGCTCGGTGATCGGGCCGGCGCCCCAGCAGCCGTAGGTGCGCGCCATGGCGCCGAAGTCGACGTTGGGGTCCTCGATGCGGATGCCGATGGTCTTGTTTTCCACCGGGCGGTTGCGCGCGATGGCGACGCGCTCCTGATGCTCTTCGTCGTTGAAGTAGGAGCGGTTGCTGCAGACGATGATCAAGAGCGGAATCTGGTGATGCACCGCAGTCCATAGACCGCTGACCGTAAAGAGAAGGTCGCCGTCGGGCTGGATATCGACACAGAATTTTCCCGAACCCTTATGCGCGAGCGCGGCGCCAAGTGACGCCGGCAGGCCGTAGCCCAATCCTCCGCCTTTGTACTTGCCGAGAATCTGATTGAACTTGGTCGCCGGCAAACAGAGGTTTTCTTTTCCTTGAGAGCTGCCGTTGGTCAACACCCAGTCCTCGCCCTTCAGCGCCTCGGCGATCTCGGCGTACATCCGGGTCATCGAGACCGGCTTTTCATCCCATTTGGTTTTGGTCTCTTTTTCCAGCGCGGCTTTTTTGTCTTCGTAAATCTTGCCCCAATCCGCGCGCCGCGAGTCGATGATGCCCTTCAAGTCGCCGAGTTTCTTCTCCGCTTTGAGGCGCCGCAACAGCTCCGGCAGAAACACCGCCGTGTCCGCCATGATCATCAGATCGGCTTCGCGCAGCTTGTTGAAGTCGGTCGCCCAGGCGCGCACGAGCAAATCATCGAGAGCGACGTTGACGATCTTGGCGTTCGGTGAAAGCAGCGGAGTGGGTTTGCGATTGCCTTTTTCCTGCGCCCGCTTCGTCGTCGCGCCTTCAAGGTCGGGAACGTCCAACGCGAGAATGAGATCCGCCTGGGGAATGACCTTCTCGTGCTGCCCGGTGAGATTGAGCGGATTATGCGCCGGGAAGTTAAACCTGCCGAACTGATCGAGCACGGGAGCGGCGAGCAGTTCGGCCAGCTCGCCCAGCGCGTTGAAACCGGCTTCCTTCCGCCCGACCCAATCGGCCAGGATCACCGGCTTTTTAGCTTCGAGGAGCCAGCGAATGGTCTTTTCGAATCCCTCTTCCGGCGCTTGCAGCGGCAGCGGCGCCGGATAGCGCGCCAGGGAAGGAAACGTGACGTCTCCGTCGAGTTGCTTTTCCTGCACGTCGCCGTCGTAGCAAATGTAAACCGGCCCCATCGGATCGGTGGTCGCGAGCCG
>ORMF012204009.1_pt1 | contig 21485 bp, 18 predicted proteins | sample 1779871 | NCBI WGS metagenome assembly ORMF01 (sample SAMEA104232316, study PRJEB22302) | groundwater metagenome | biome: forest; feature: aquifer; material: groundwater | place: USA | collected 2011-08-07 | depth 5.4 m | reverse complement strand
CATCGCGCTTCGATAGTGGTTGCGCCCAACCGTGCTACATGGAAAGACGCGCCAACCAGTTTCAAGTTCGATACTCTGAATGGCGCGCTCCTGCGCATCCTTGTTGTCAAAAACCCCAAAAACCGCCGCTCCGCTCCCTGCCAGCAGTGCTGCTTGAGCACCCGCCCCTAACAAAGCAACTTTTGCTCTTTCGATTTCCGGTTCAAGCTGAAGAACAACGGCTTCGAAATCGTTTAGCAGGGCTGCGGAGCTGAAAATGTCAGGAACACTGCTCCGTTGCGAAGTAGAAAGAATAGTTTTCGCGTCAAAAGTTGTCAAGGCAGCAGCATTTAGCACTTCGTAGGCCTTTGACGTCGAGATGTTCGCGTTCGGTTTCACCACAACGAGAAATTTATCCGTCGCGTCCGGGAGCGGCGTGATATCGCTTCCCTTGCCGCTGCCGCGCGCCGTACCTCCGCACAAAAAGAAGGACACATCGGCGCCCACTCCGGCGGCAAGTTTCAATAGTTCGGCTCCGGTTAGAGTCACGTTCCACAAAAAGGCGAGGCCGAGCAAAGTGGCCGCCGCGTCTGAAGATCCGCCACCCAACCCCGCATGCACCGGAATGCGCTTTTCAAGACGAATGCGCGCGCCTTGTTGGATCGAGCAGCGAACCTTAAGCGCTGAAGCCGCGCGCCAGACGAGATTCCGCTCGTCGGAAGGCAGCGAGCGATCGTCGCAAGATAAGACGATCTGTGGATCTTGCGTGCCTTCAAACGTGATCGAATCGTGCAAGCTGACCGTCTGGAATACCGTGTCGATCTCGTGATAGCCGTCGCCGCGCTTGCCGAGGACGCGCAGGGTCCAGTTGATCTTGGCGAAGGCTGGAAGTGTGATAGAGCCGAGCACTGTAAAAAGACGATCTAAGCGTTACGAAAGGTTTGCGCGGTTGAGCCCGCGAAGCGGACGACCGAAAATAGCCCAACGATTTATCGCTGGGAACAGAGTCCTGATTTTTGTTTCAAGTCCGCGGAGCGGACGGCAGAAATGTATTTGTGCGGTTTTCAACTTGGAAAGCATTCTGTCGCCCGTTTCACGGGCTTCTACTCTATTTCTCATCGCTTACCCAGCGCTGAAGCGCTGGGCTATTTTCGTTCGTCCGCTTTCGCGGACTTAACCATGAAACAACTCACGAGAGTCCGGCGCGTTTTGCCAGATCGGCCGCTTCGCGATTCGCCTCGGCAATCACCTTCGCTTCATTCAAGGTCAACAGTTCACCATCGCGCATCACCACGCGTCCGTCGATTATCGTCGCGCGCACGTCTGAGCTTTCGGCCGAGTAAACCAGAGCCGAAATCACATCATCACGCTGTGGGCTCGAATGCGGCTGAGCGAGATCGACAACGATCACGTCGGCACGTTTGCCGACTTCCAGGCTGCCAATCTCTTTGTCCAAACCCATGGCGCGCGCGCCATCAATCGTGGCCATGCGCAACGCCCGCGCGGCCGGCAGAACTTCCGGGCCGTGCAAGGCTTTCTGCAGCAACGCGGCCGTGCGCATCTCGGTGAACATGTCCAGGCGGTTGTTGCACGCCGCGCCGTCTGCGCCCAGCGAAACGGAAATGCCGCGCTCCAGCATCTCCGCCACGCGCGCGATTCCCGAGCCAAGCTTAAGGTTTGACGAAGGACAATGCGAGACGTTCGTCTTTGTGCGCGCCAGCGTCGCCATCTCTTCGTCGTCAACATGTATGCAGTGCGCCAACATGACGTGCGCGCCTGAGATGCCGAGCGCATCAAGATAGGCGACGTTGCGCTTTCCAGTTTCGCGCTCGACCATCTCGCATTCGTTCTTGTTTTCGGACGCGTGAGTGTGAATCATCACGCGGCGTTCGCGCGCCAGACTTGAAACTTCGCTCAGCAATTCCTGGGTGCAGCTAATCGCAAATCTCGGCGCGAAACAGCAGCGAATGCGGCCGTCGGCGCGTCCGTGCCATTCGTCGATCAAACGGAGTGATTCCTGGACCGACTCGTGCGTTTCCTCGTAAAGCTCGCGCGGCACATCGTCACCACGGTCCATCATGCACTTGCCTACCGTGGCGCGAAATCCGCTCTCTTCAACAACGCGCAGAACTTCTGCCGTGTGCCGCACGGTTTCCATCGTCAGCGCACACGTCGTGCCGCTTTCTATTAGCTCAACGATACTTAATTGGGCTGACGCCCGAACCGATTCCGCGGTGTGGGCCGCTTCCATCGGCCAAACGCGTTTCTTCAACCAATCGATCAGCGCCAGGTCGTCCGCCGCGCCGCGAAACAGAGTTTGGCAAAGGTGTATGTGGGTTTGCACGAAGCCCGGGAGAACTGCGCACCCATCGGCTTCAATTACCGCGTTAACAGTGTCGTCGATTTCCGGAGCGATACCGGCGATGCGCCCATCACGAATCAACAGATCGCCACGGGCGATGGAATCGTTTCCGTCCATCGTCACGACGCGTCCGCCTTTGATGAGAATCGATTCGCTCATGGGTACATTCAGCCGGAAGATTATGGCACAGGTAAAGTCCGCGCCGTGTGGCCAAAAGGACCTTGGGAGACAGGTGACTTGCGGCTTTGCCGCAGCAACAGCGCGGAAAGGCTGCGCCTTTCCGCGCACCACTTTCTCCTAAACAGTAGCCGAGGCTATGCCTCGACTACCGGGAGGCATAGCCTCGGACATTCATCTGACACGCTTGCGGTAAGGCAGAGCCTTACCGCACTGGAGCGCGGCGGAGCCGCCAAAGGGGACACGGGCGTCCCGCCCGTAAAACTTCATCGGCAAGATGCCGATGCCACAATTACTTCTTTTCCGCCGTGGCCGCAGCGGCTTTCTTCTGTTCAGCCGGTGCCTCCGTCGTCGCAGCTTCCGCAGGCATTGGCATGCCGAGCGCGCGCTTAACATCGTTCTCGATGCGTAGCAGCATCTCCGGATTCTCTTTCAGAGTCTGCTTTGAGTTCTCGCGACCCTGGCCCAAACGTTCGCCCTTGTAAGAAAACCACGCGCCGCTCTTTTCGACGACGCGATTGTTGGCGGCGAGATCCAGCAGATCGCCTTCGCGCGAAATGCCTTCGCCGTACATGATGTCGAATTCAGCCTCGCGGAACGGCGGCGCGACTTTGTTCTTCGCGACCTTAACCTTGGTGCGATTGCCGACGACGCGGTCGCCGTCCTTGATCGCGCCGATGCGACGGATGTCGAGGCGCACCGAAGAATAGAACTTGAGAGCGCGACCGCCGCTAGTCGTTTCGGGACTGCCGAACATCACACCAATCTTTTCGCGAATCTGATTGATGAAGATAAAGCACGTGCCTGACTGGGCCACGATCGCCGTCAGTTTGCGCAGCGCCTGTGACATCAGACGCGCTTGCAAACCCGGCAGCGAGTCGCCCATCTCGCCGTCAAGTTCCGCGCGCGGCACCAACGCCGCGACGGAGTCAACTACGATTACGTCCACGCCGTTCGATCGCACCAAAGCTTCGGCGATCTCCAGCGCCTGCTCGCCCGAATCAGGCTGTGAGATCAGCATGTCGTCGATCTTCACGCCGAGCTTCGCCGCATAGTCGGCGTCCATTGCGTGTTCCGCGTCAATGTAAGCGGCCACGCCGCCGGCGAGTTGGGCTTGCGCGACGATGTGCATCGCGAGCGTCGATTTGCCGGAACTCTCCGGGCCGTATATCTCGACGATGCGACCGCGCGGCACTCCTCCGATACCGATCGCCGCATCCAGCGACAGAGACGTCGTGGATATCGCCGGGATATCGGAAATCTCGCGCTCGCCTAGGCGCATGATCGATCCCTTGCCAAATCTCTTTTCAATGTTGAGCAGCGCGGCTTCGATGGCGCGGCTGCGGTCAGCAAAACGATCTTCAGACATAACTGGCATCTCTTTCTTCTGCTCCTCTTCGTCGAATTAAGTTGGTTCACGGGGCATCCCAAGTCCAGATGGGAGCGAGGATAACACAACTCACGCGAGAATGGAACAGAGTTTCATGTGTGAGACAGACTACTTTGGGAGGGTTTGAGAGCACTCGCCTGTGCGCGCCTCGGCAGCCCTCTCTGCGCTACCCGAAGGTGAGATCGCGCGTCCGATTATCAAGGAGACTGAAAAAGCGGCGTAAGAATACTCCAACAGAAGTCATTTCGTCGAGGGCCAAGCCATTGACACCAGCGACCTCGTAAATCCAGCTACTTTCAGCAGCAAATCCGGCGTTCCGGCACGCTTTTCAATAAGCTCAACGATCGCCGATCCAACTACTGCCGCGTCGGCATAGCGCCACACATCCGCGACATGCTCGGGATTGGAAATGCCGAACCCGACCGCGACCGGCAGATCGGAGCACTGGCGGACACGTTTGACCAACGCTTCGGCTTCAACGCTCATCTCTGCGCGTGCGCCGGTGACGCCTGCGCGCGAGACGGCATAGATGAAACCGCTCGCGCGCTCGGCCACCATCTTCAAACGTTCGTCGGTAGAAGTCGGCGCGACCAAAAAGATCATGTCGATCTCGTGCGCGCGCAACATCGCGGCAAATCTTCCCGCTTCTTCGGGCGCCAGGTCGGTGACCAGAATCCCATCAACGCCAGCGTGCTCGGCTTCGCGCGCGAGATTTTCGAGTCCGAATTGCAGCAGCGGATTGAAATAGCTGAAGAGAACGATCGGAACATCAGTTTCCCTGCGGGCTTCCTTGATTGTTTGCAAGATCTCCGACAGGCCGAAACCGTGTCGCAACGCGCGTTCGGAAGCGCGCTGAATCACCGGGCCGTCAGCCATAGGATCGCTGAAGGGCACGCCCAGCTCGATCACCGTCGCACCGGTGCGGGCGAGTTCGATGATTAGATCTTTTGTTGTTGAAAGATCAGGATCGCCAGCGGTGATGAAAGGAATGAAGCCGCGCCGGCCTTCGCGCTTCAGATCGGCAAAAGTATTTTCTATGCGCGACATTCGACGCTCCGTAGGAGCGAAATATTTATAGCTCCCGGTGTAATAATGAATTCAAGCTCCGCAGGAGCGGCATGTATGCATTTCGCCCCTACGGGGCTTCTAAATAAAAACTTAGCGGACTGCGGGTCTATAGATATCACGCCCCTAGCGGGGCTCCACACTCTCGCGCACGGTATCCACATCCTTATCACCGCGACCCGAAAGATTGACGATCACAATCTGTTCGCTCTCCATCTCGCCCGCGACTTTCAAAGCATGCGCGACCGCATGCGCGGATTCTAACGCCGGAATGATGCCTTCCAACTTCGACAGCGTTTGAAAAGCGGCGAGCGCTTCATCGTCAGAAACGGACGTGTATTCAACTCGCCCCTCATCATGAAGGAACGCGTGCTCTGGACCTACGGACGGGTAATCAAGACCCGCGGAGATTGAATGCGTCGTCGCAATTTGTCCGCGCTCATCTTGCAGGACATAGCTCATCGTGCCCTGCAGAACTCCCGGCCGACCGCCGCCTGACGGATTGAATCTCGCCGCGTGCTGGCCGAGTTCGCTGCCTCGCCCGCCCGCTTCTACTCCGATCATAAGCACAGATTCGTCAGCTAAGAACGGATGAAACAAACCGATCGAATTCGAACCGCCGCCCACACACGCGATCAGGCATTCCGGCAAACGACCTTCCTTTTCCAAAATCTGCGCGCGCGTTTCGCGGCCGATCATGCTTTGAAAGTCGCGCACCATCAGGGGGTATGGATGCGGACCGAGCGCGCTGCCAAGCAAGTAATAGGTGTCCGCGATGTTCGTCACCCAATCGCGTAACGCTTCGTTAATTGCGTCTTTCAAAGTGCGTGAGCCGGCGTCGACTTCGCGCACTTCCGCGCCCAGCAGTTGCATGCGAAAGACATTCAGCGCTTGTCGCCGCATGTCTTCCGCGCCCATGTACACGACGCACTGCAAACCAAACAGCGCGCACACGGTCGCCGTCGCCACGCCATGCTGGCCGGCGCCGGTTTCGGCGATGATACGCTGCTTACCCATGCGCCGCGCCAGCAGAATCTGCCCCAGAGTGTTGTTGATTTTGTGCGCGCCGGTGTGCAGAAGATCTTCGCGCTTGAGATAAATACGCGCGCCGCCCGCGTGTTCCGTCAAACGTCGCGCTAAGAAAAGGGGCGTCGGGCGACCCGCGTAATCCTTCAAGAGCCCATCGAGTTCCTCTTGAAAAGTCTCATCGGCGCGCGCGGCTGCATACGCCGCCGTCAACTCTTCGAGCGGCGCCATCAAAGTCTCAGGCACAAAGCGGCCGCCGTAACGGCCCCAATGGCCGAGTGCATCAGGTTGGGTGGTCGGTTTCACAGTTCAGAGTTCAAGCTTTAGCTTGCGCTTTTCGAAGGAGGGCAACCTGAAGGTTGAACTCTCAACTATTCGCCGCGGCCTCAAGGTTTCTTGTTGTTGACCTTATGCGTCGAACGCACGCGGCCGGGCGAATCCGCGCCGCGCGTGTCGTCGGCGACAGCCCGATTCTCTCTCCGGTAAATCGTGACGCGATTTCCTTCCGTCGAGCCCTGTTCGGCATCTTCGACGTGCGCTGGATTCCCTTTCAAGACCGCGATTTCGTCAGCGGTCGTGTACTGGCACCAGTCCCCAGTGCCGCGTTTGTTCGGTTGCGTGAGCACTACGTTGCGCTGCGCGACCGTGCGCTCGACTTCGTTTCCGTCTTTTTGCAGGTACACGTCCGCGATTTCGCTCGTCATGCGATCGGTTCCCTGCTTGATGTCCACGTTGGTTTCGTAGTGCAGCAAACGATCTGGATCGGAATAGCGCATGAACTCGGCCGTCGCAAAAACCGGGACCACGGTCGTCGCGTTTCCATTCTTTTGCTTAGCTTGATAAAGCGCGCTTTGCACGTGGCCGCGCGATTCCATCCGCTTCTGTTCGCGAAACAGAGTAATCGCGTCACCGCGCACAAAGTTGTCGTCCTGCCACATCCGCGCGCTGCCGGAGTAGTTTGCGACGCCGGAATCGTGATTTACTTCGGCGCGATCGCCGAGAATGTAAACTGGGCTTTTGACCTTTCGAAACGGAGCCGCGCCATTCGTCTGCTCCTGGCTGTAATAAGTCGTCTGCACCTTGCCGCGCGCATACGAAATGTCAGTCGCGGTGTTCGAATCGATCTCCGTCGCTTTAGTGCGCGCGCGCGAATCCCAGACTGTCGGTTCGCCACCGCGCAGCCGCACGGTTTCGTCAGACGTTGTATAGCTGCCGCTGGCGGCTACGCCGTTCTGATCTTTCTGGTTGAACTTCATGTCGCCTTGCGCGTCGATCTTTTCGGGATCCTGCGTCTCGCGCGAAAAGATTGCCGTCATGTTCTGTGAAGTGATTGTTCGCGTCGATCGTTTTTCGGTGGGCACTACGGGATCGATCACCGCCTTGGCGCCGCCGGTGGCCGTGCAGTTGCGCGCTAAGTTTCCGGTTTCGAAAAAGTCACAGTCGAATCGGGGCGCGGTCAGCGTCCGGCGATCTGCCTTCGCAGTCTTCTGGACCGGTTCGATATACAACTCGGCATTGCCGACGGCTTCGGCCTTTTCCAGATCCTTACCAGTCACGCGCCAGGTCATCTTGATCGCATCCGCGGTCAGCCGCTTGCTGGCGACGCGTGGATCGTTCGCGCGCGATTTTGGCGCCGAAAGATTCACGACTGAGCGTCCCTCGGCTTTCATTTCTTTCAAGAGACTGCGTTCGCCCTGGGCTTGAAAATCCAGATTCAACGCGGTTGCGCCGCTGATTTGCATTTCGGAATCCGCGTTGAGCGTCTGCGCCCGCACGTCGCGCGTAGCATAGGCACGCTGCAAGCGCTGGTCGCCATCCAGGAAGAAATCCATGTCCACCGAATGCGCTTCAGCCGCGTGGCCTTCGTCCATCGAACGCAAATAGGAGTTGCCGCGCACTTCGATCTTCTGCAATTTCTTTTTGTCGTCGAGAATCGCCGTCAGTTTGTCGCCGCTCATCACGTCGCGATCCTGCTCAGCCGTCGCGCCACCAGAAAAGATCAGACGCATCGATGTCTGGTCAAACACGGCCTGCGGCGCGTGAATCACTACCGGCAGCGCGCGCGAGCCGGTCAGCTTTTTACCGAGCTTCGCATCTTTCGCATTCTGATCGTCGGCTTTCGCATTCTTCAGAGCGTCGGGCGCGACGGTGACTTCGACCTCCCTGCGCAACTCGAGACGTTTATTCTTGTCGTCAACCGTCGCACCGATTGACCGGCCCGAAACATTTTCGCGTGCGAAGGTGATCGGCGAAGACGTTTCTGCGATCTCGGTCGCCTCGTGATAGATCAGCGAATCGGTTTTCACTTTCAAAGCGTCGTGCGTTTCAATTTGCACGTTGCCGCTGAACTGGCCAGAGCGACTCTTCTCTTCATTGATGTAGATAGCGCGATCCGCCGTGATTTGATCCGGCTTGTCACCCGTCGGCGGAAAGATCTGGAGATTGACTTGTTCGAGTTCGTGATGACCGTCGGAATAAGCCACGTCGCGCGCTGCGCGCAGCCAAAGATAAAGACGTTCATTCCTGGTGATTTTCTGATCGTAACCGTTGATGATACCGGTGATTTCTTTCGAAAGCGTCGTGCCTTCAGACTTCATGCGAAACGGCGTGTTGTGGCGCATCTTGTAGTAAGACACGACCACAAAAACCCCACCGGCAATCAAAAGAAACAGGGCCAGCAGGCGCGCGATCACGGGCACGCGGGCGCGTAAGTCAACTGCGCTGATTCGTTTTCGTCTTACGACTTGCATGAGTCTTAAGTAAGATCAGGCACAGAGAAAATAGAAGGCAGTAGGCAGCCGGCAGTAAGCAGAACATTGCCGCCAGTGGGCTGACCGTGCCAGTCGCTTTTAAGGGAACGATCCGCTTCCTTCTTTCTGCCTACTGCTTTCTGCATTCTGCCTTCCTTCATTCTCTTCTCTGTGTCTCAGTGGCTAATCTTCATATCACGAACATTCAACTGCAATTTGATCTCCCCATTCCAGCGATTCACTTCCAACTCGTATGCGAGATCGATGCGCTGATCGGCCTGTGGCGTTTGCTGACTCTCTTCCAAACCGCGCCACCAGATGGCTTCGAACGGACGATTGTCGTGACCTGCGACACGCAACTTCAGATGTTGCTCTTTAATTATCTGCGGCTCGCTCAGCACTCTGAGTCCGCGCGTGACAAACACCGGCCGCGGATTGCCGGCGCCAAACGGTTCGAGCGCGCCCAAGTCCTGCGTCAATCGAAAGGTCAGCTCGCGCGACTGAACTTCCGCGTCAATGTTCAAAGTCGGAACTAAATCTGCTTCAGTCAAACACGATGCCGCATGTTCATTCAAGCGGTGGCGAAACTCGGGGATTTGCTCGCGCCGAATCGACAAACCGGCGGCGTGTGAATGTCCGCCAAACTTTTCCAGCAAATCGCGACAAGCCGTTAGGCCGTCGAACAGATGATACGCCTCGATGCTGCGCGCTGAGCCGTGTCCGACATCGCCATCCAAAGAGATCACCACGCAAGGTCGATTCAGTCGCTCGGCGATCTTCGAAGCGGCCAGACCAATGACGCCTCGATGCCAGCCGTCTCCGGCGATCACGGCAGCGTGCGTCTGCGACCCGCGCTCAGCGCCGCTTTCAAATTCTTCGACGGCGCGATTGAAGATTTCGCGCTGCGCGTCCTTGCGTTCGCGGTTGCGCGTGTCCAGATGCTCGGCCAGTTGACGCGCCTCATCCTTGCTCTTGGCGTCGAACAATTCGACCACGGCGCGCGCGGCGTCCATGCGACCCGCCGCATTGATCCTTGGCCCGATGCGAAAACCGAGGTCGTACGCGGTCATTTCGCTGTCTTCGCCACAGCCGGCAATCTCCATCAACGCGCGCAGGCCGGGATTCACCGCTCGCGGCAGATCCGCTAGCCCCAACGCGACGATCGCGCGATTTTCACCGACAAGTTTCGCCACATCAGCCACGGTGCCAATCGCGACCATCTTGAGAAAGCCGGGCACCTGCGCCTCGCGTCCACGCTCGCGAAAAAGCGCGTCGATCAGTTTGAAAGCAACTCCGACGCCGGCGAGATTCTTGTCCGGATAATCGCAACCATGTTGATTCGGATTCAGGACCGCGAGCGCCGGCGGAGCGCCTTCATCGGCATCCGGCAAATGATGATCGGTGACGATGATGTCGAGGCCATTCGCCCGTGCCCAGTGCAAAGGCTCGTGCGCGGTGATGCCGCAATCGACGCTGACGACCAGCTTGTATCCTTCGCCGGCGGCTTTCTCCAGCGCGTCCCGGCGAATGCCATAGCCTTCAGTAAAGCGATGCGGCACATGATACCCGGCCGTCGCTCCCAACATTCGCAGCGCGCGCAACAAGACAGCAGTGCCCGTCGTGCCATCGACGTCGTAATCACCGTAAATCAGAATCGGCTCCTGATTGTCGACAGCGCGCAGCAGACGCGCGACCGCGTCCATCATGCCGCGCATTAGAAATGGATCGTGAAGCTGATCGAGAGCGGGCGTGAGGAACGCTTGCGCCGAATCGGCATCTTGATAACCACGAGAGACGAGTAACCCAGCAACGATTGGCGAGGCGATTAGAACTTTCGCCAGCGCTGCGGCTTGAGCTTGATCAAATGGGCGAACTATCCAACGCTTGGCGATGCGAGGCGGACGCTGGAACGCAGGAGAAGCCGCGGAAGTCTGTTCTTGCTTCATCCTTCATCCCTCATGCCCGCCCGCTACCGCAGGCGGTTCTGACCTATCCTTGTTTGGCGAACCAGCCATCCGGGTCGAGCAACTTGACGCCGATGTGACGCCGGCCGTCGCTCTCGGCAATCCAGACGCCGTTGACTGTCGCGTCGAACCTGCCGCCAAACGGCGGCGTCAACACGATGCGCGCGCCCAGCGCAACTTCTTCATCGATCACGATCGTCGCGCCGATCCGGCTGACTTTGATGGCCGCTGCTTTCGACGTGAACGGCTTGCCGTCCGCCGTTTCCCCCTCCACGACGACCGAAAAGTTTACCGGTACGCGCGGACTGCGCGGCCGTGCGGATGATTCGCCGGCGCTTCCAGCTTTCATACAACAGTCCTCAAATCGGAACTAGAGGAAGGGGCCGAAAACAGTTTAGCTGAAGTGCGAGGTGTTGTCAGTGATTTGCGATCACGTCACTTATAGCGCGGCGAGGCGGCCGCTGAACAGCAAGAAGAGAATTGCGCCGCCAACCAGCAGACGATAGCCAATGAAAACGCCGGTGGTGTGAGTCCGTAGATAGCGAAGCAGGAACCAAATCGTAGCGTAGCCGACGATGGCCGAGACGAAGGTGCCTACGGCAAGCGTAGTTAAGCTGTCGTGCGGCAATTTGTGCAGCGCTTCCTTCAACTCGAGCAAGCCGCTGGCCGCGACGGCGGGAATCGAAAGCAGAAACGAAAAGCGCGCCGCCGTTTCTCTTGTTTCTCCAACAAACAGCCCGCCCATGATTGTCGAGCCCGAACGGCTCGACCCGGGAATCAACGCCAGCACCTGCGCGAAGCCGACGGCCAAAGCGTCTCTGATTCTCAACTCCTGCATGCTGCGCCGTTGTTTGCCGACAACCTCCGCGATGGTCAAGAGCAACGCCACGACGATCATCATGGTCGCGATCACCCACAAGTTCTTTGTGAATGTGCCCTCGATCTGTTTCTTGAACAGCAGCCCCACAACGGCGACCGGCACTGAGCCGATAATGATCAACCACCCAAGCCAGGCTTCATGCGAGAGGATCGCGCCGTCCGTAAGGCCGCCGGCCGTGCCCTGTCGACCCGAGAACCCGGTCAGGTGATCGCGAACGAACGCGCGCGCGATCTTCCAAATATCGCCGGCAAAATAAGCAAAGACCGCGATCAGCGTGCCAAGCTGAATCACTCCAATCGATGCCGTCAATTGTTCCGGAGTTAGCGTGAGTTTCATCACTCGACCCGCGAGTACCAGATGCGCCGTCGAGCTGATGGGAATGAATTCAGTTAGTCCCTGGACTATGCCGAGGATGATCGCCTGAAGAAGAGACATCGGTTTTCAGATTTATGGTCTTGAATCTACAATTTTGAATTTGGAATCTGAGATCGTTCGCTGTTGTTCGCACTTAGCCCTTGCCTCTTTGCCCTTTGCCGCCCTTACTCCCTAAACGAATTCCTACTCGAAATCCAATCGTACATGAAATTCGGCATCACCATCCCGAGGCGCACGATCGTGGCGAGCTGCCATGGAAATGCATATGACTTCTTTCGCTTCTCGATCGCCCGGATCATCTTGACCGCAGCCTCGTCGACCTCCATCAAAAACGGCAATTTCTTCGTCCGGCCGGCGGTCAGAGGAGTCTTGATGAATCCGGGATGAATGATCGTTACATCGATTCCCTTTGGCTGCAAATCGAGCCGCAGGCTTTCAAACAAGGACGAAATTGCTGCCTTGCTTGAGCAGTACGCCGCCGATTTTGGCAGACCGCGATACGCTGCCAGGCTGGAAATCACCGCGAGATGACCGCGCCCGCGCTCGACCATCTGTGGAATGACGGCCGTCACGCTATTGACGACGCCAATTACGTTTACGTTGAAAACTTTCGCGACGCCATCGGGCTCAAGCTTGCCGCCGGCGATCGTGGCGCCCACGCCCGCATTCGCAATCATCAAATCGATCGGGCCAAACTTTTGCGACAGTACTTCAACGGCTCCGCGCACCGCGTTCGCATCGGTCACGTCGGCCGGCACCGCGATCGCTGTCCCGCCAAAGGTTTTGATCTCTGCGGCGACATCTTGCAAGAGATCCTCGCGTCGCGCCAACAACCCGACCGCCGCGCCCCGCCGCGTCAACTCAACACTCAATGCGCGACCAATGCCGGACGACGCGCCCGTGATGAGAACGACTCTGTTAGACCAAGACGTCAAGTTTCAAGTTTCAGGTTTCAGGTTTCAAGTTAAGAATCGAACTTCTTGAACTTAGTCCCCTTGATTCCCGATTGTCGTAGATACTTCATCAGCCCACTAATCATCCGACTGATCTGTGCGGCACTGGAGGAAAGCTTATCAAAGCTTTCTTTAGGGAGGTACTCCTGGTCAAGTGCCACGTACAGTTGGGCTCGCACCTCACCGGCTGACCCTTTGGCAGTCGATAGAAATTGCGTGAATTCGCCGGTACCACTTCGCTCAAAACCCTCCGCGATGTTGGACATGATCGAAACTGAAGCTCTGCGAATTTGATCCTTGAGGCCAAAATCTCTCGCGAAATCGCGTTGACGAGTGACCCTGTAGATCTCCTTCGTCAACTCTCTGGACTTCTGCCAGGCTTCTATTTGCTCAAAGGTCTTGAAAGTTGCCATAGTTCACCTCGTAGGAGAAAGATGATAAAGCCGCGTCATTTGACCTGAAACTTGAAACCTGAAACTTGAAACTATATTTGTTGAATCACGGGCACGATTACCGGCTTTGCGCCGGTTTCTTTCTGAATGAAACGCTTCAGCTCAACACGCACATGCTCTTTTAGCAGCGATTCATCGTCGAACGTCTTTTTTGAAGCGCCGGCGATCGATGCCGCCACCACGCGCTGCACATCTTTGAAGAGACTCTTCGACGCTTTGCCGTTCTCACTTGAAACTTGAAACCTGGAACCTGAAACTGAGTCTCCGTTAGGTGACTCTAAGCCCCGAACACCTTGCGCCACGATTTTTGCCGGCGCTTCCAACTCGCCGGTTTCGCTGTTGATGTTGACGATGAGCGTGATCATTCCCTCGTAGGCCATCTTCTTGCGCTCGCGCACCGTCTCGAATTCGATCACTTCAAATCCCGAGTCGTCGATGAACGTGCGTTTGATCGGGCGCTTATCAATGACGGCCGCGCGCTCGCCGTCCAGTTCGAGCACATCGCCGTTTTCGATCAGGATAATGTTCTCTTCGGCATAGCCAAGATGGTTTTTTACGAACTCCTTGTGGCGAAACAGCATTCGATATTCGCCGTGAATTGGCACGACAAACTTTGGCCGCACGGCTTCGGTCATGATACGTATGTCTTCCTGCGAGGCGTGTCCGCTGACATGAATCAAACGGCGCTTTTCTTCGATGATGTTCGCACCCTTTTTGTAGATGAAACCAATGAGCTTGGAGATCGCGCGTTCGTTGCCGGGAATAATGCGCGCCGAGAGCACGACCGTGTCGCCCTCTTCGATCGTCAGACCTTTGTACACCTGCGTGGCCATCTGATAGAGCGCCGCGCGCGGCTCAGCCTGCGAACCCGTCACCAGAAAAACGATCTCGTTATCGTCGAGGTGCTTTGTCTCTTTGACTCCCACCAGCAACCCATCGTGAATGTCTAGATAGCCGAGCCGGTCGGCGATCTCGACGTTCTTTTGCATCGAGCGCCCCAGCACGCAGACTCTGCGATTGAATTGCAGCGCGATGTCAAAAACGATTTGCAGACGATGGATCGACGAAGCAAACGCCGCGACGATGATCCGGCCTTTGGCTTCGGCAAAGATTTCTTCGAAAGCTGGAATAACCGCCCTCTCAGATGGGGTTCGTCCTGGAACAGTCGCGTTGGTCGAATCGGAAAGCAGCGCCAGCACGCCTTCCTGTCCGTAACGCCGCAGGGTCCTTAAATCAATCGCCTCGCCAATTACGGGGGTTTCGTCAACTTTGTAATCGCCGGTGTGGATGATCGTGCCGACCGGCGTTTTGATCGCCAGATGAAAACAATCGATCAGCGAATGCGAAGCGCGTATGAACTCAATCGTGAATGGGCCGATGGTCACCACATCGCGCGGCTCGACCCGATGCAACATCACGTCGCCGAGCATGTTGTGCTCGTCGAGCTTGTATTCCGCCAGGCCCAGAGTGAACCGCGACGCGTAAACCGGCACATTGAATTTCTTCAGGATGTAGGGCAGCGCGCCCAGATGATCTTCGTGACCGTGGGTCAGGATGATCGCCGTGATGTTATCGCGGAACTCTTCGAGGCTTTCGAAATCGGGAATCGAAATATCGACGCCATAGACCGACTCTTCGGGAAAGCCCATGCCCGCATCGACAACGATCATCTCGTCCCCAAAGCGCAGCAAAGTGCAATTCATCCCAAACTCGCCGATGCCGCCGAGGGGAATAATTTCGAGGGTGTTAGACATATGAACGAAGAGCGGTGCTCACGATCAATCCGGCAGTATAGCAGATCAACGGGTGAAGACTCGTGACCCCAGCCGTTTGTCACCTACACCTAACGCACAACTTCGGCGTAAATAGGCACCGAGTCCTATGCTATACTTTCGCACGTGGAACGCCAGGAACTCATAAAGAAGATCGAAGAACTTCCTCCCGATCGTTTGGCGGAACTGGAAACGCTTTTAGAATCAATCCTCAATCGCAATGATTCTTCCAGGCGAACAATTCTCTCCGAAGCGCTTACCGATTACGCCCTAAAGCACGCGGGGACAGCTGCCAATCTGCCCTTAGCAGATGAATATCGAACTTCGGTGAAGGAGATCGTCGAGGAGGCAATTGAGGAAATCGCCCTCATGCGCGCAATCGATGAAGGGCTTGAGACCAGACCAGCGACACGTGAGGAGATATTCCACATTCTTGAGAGCCCGCAGTGAAGCTTGAATTCAGAAGCAGTTTCGCTAGAGACCTCAAGAGTATCAAGGATAAAGATCTCTTGAAGCGAGTACGCGGGATTATCGAAGAAGTCGAGCGCACAACGTCCCCCACTGAAATATCAAATCTGAAAAAGCTGAAAGGCCGCGGTGATTACTATCGCATTCGCATACGCGACTATCGGCTCGGCATCACCCTCGCCGGTGATATTCTCGTGTTTGTTCGCTTCCTGAACCGCAAGGACATCTACAAATACTTTCCCTAATTCATCAGGCATGTTTCGAGGCACTCTAATTTTCTTGCTTTTCTTTCTCTCGTGCGCCTCTGTCCCTGTAGCCGCCCAATCCCCCGAATTCAACGAACCTTGGAAAAATCCAAAAGTTGGCATCGCCATCGATCCGTTCGAGAAAAACGAAATCGATTGGGACCTACTCGCCAGGGACACGCGGGTGGTGGCGATCATTCACCGCGCTACCATAGGCGATCGAGCCGACCTCAAGTACGCCGAGCGCAAGATTGAAGCGAAGAAGCGCGGTTACAAGTGGGGCGCTTATCATTTGGGAAAGCCCGGTGATCCAATCGAGCAAGCCGATTTCTTTCTGGACACAGCCAAGCCAGGCAAAGACGATTTGCTCGCGCTCGATCTGGAAAGCCCGGACGCGACCAAGGACATGAGCTTTGACGAAGCACGCATTTTCATCAAACGGATCAAGGAAAAGACGGGACGCTATCCTTTCGTCTACGCGAACAATCTGGTCACGAGAACGATCTCAGAGCACTACGGCGCCGACGAAGTCTTCGCAAAGACGCGTCTGTGGTACGCGCGATTCAAAGCGACCGTCACTGATTTTCCCGCCGGCACCTGGAAGACCTACACACTCTGGCAATTCTCCTGTGAGCTGAATTGCGATCCGGCGAATCGAGCGGCCTGCCTGTACACGGTTCCCGGCACCGCGTACGACATGGATGTCGACGTGTATAACGGCACGATTGAAGAGTTGAGAAAGAAATGGCCATTCACCAGCTCGGACACTCAACCAAAGAAGGCCCTGAATCTGCGCACGCCCTAAGCCTCTGCGCCCTGCCGGCAACCTCAATCGCTAGACTGCCAAAATTGACTTCAAGTGAAAGTCGGTGTAAATGCAGCTGTGCACTTCAGCATGCCAATCCATGACAAAAGGCCAACCGCAATGAACGCATCTCGACTTTTGAAGTTATCGATCATCCTGGCATTCATCCTTTTCAACGTTCCAGTTGTCGCGCAGGAACGCCGAGTGTTTACCGCGGACGATTATGCGCGGGCAGAGAAAGCGATGGGTTACAACACCAATCCTCTCGTGTTTCGATCGGGTGTGCGGCCGAGCTGGATGTCCGGTGAGCGCTTCTGGTACCGGATCACAACTCCGGAGGGCAGCGAGTTCATTCTAATCGATCCGGCCAAGGGCGCGCGCGCGCCCGTGTTCGATCATGCAAGGCTCGCGGCCGCGCTTACGAAGGCAGTCGGAACACCGTATGACGCGCATCATCTGCCGTTCATGAGTTTCGAGTTTTCGAATAACGAGCAAACGATCTCTTTCACAGTGCGAAATCGTGGCTGGAAGTGTGACCTGCTAGCAGACAAGTGCAGCGCCGATGCGACTACCGCAAGCGATCAGACTCCGGCGCAAGGCGGGCGGCGCGGTGGTCGCAACGAAACACCTCACCCGACAAGAAGCGCGCCGCGTTCATCCGCGCCTACAATCTTTGGGTGCGCGACGTGGCCACCGGCAAAGAGACGCAACTGACAACCGACGGCGTCAGGGATTTTGGTTACGCAACGGACAACGCGGGCTGGATACACTCAGACCGCGCAATTCTTCTCTGGTCTCCTGACTCAAAAAAGGTCGCCACCTTTCAGCAGGACCAGCGCAACGTCGGCGAGATGTACTTGGTCGAGACGAAGGTCGGCCACCCAACTCTGCAAGCATGGAAGTATCCGCTGCCGGGCGACGAAACGGTGGCCATGATTCAGCGAGTGATAATTGATGTCGAAGCGCCAAAAGTAATCCGCTTGCAAATGCCGGCCGATCAGCATCGCTCGAGTGTCTGCGATCACATTAACTGTGCCGGCACCGATCTGGCCGATGCCCAGTGGAGCGCGGATTCGTCTCAACTCGCATTCTTGTCGAATTCGCGCGATCACAAAGAGGCGCACTTGCGAATTGCGGACGCTGGTAGCGGCGCGGTCCGAGACGTCCTGAAAGAAAAAGTGGCGACGCAGTTTGAGTCCGGCGCGAACGAACAGAACTGGCGATACGTGGCCGCTGCACACGAAGTGATCTGGTTTTCCGAGCGCGATAATTGGGGGCACCTTTATCTCTATGATGCGACTACCGGCAGACTGAAAACTCAGATTACGAGCGGCGATTGGTCGGTAGTCAGAGTGACGCGCATCGATGAAAAGAATCGGCTCATCTATTTTGTGGCTGTCGGTGCGCAGAAGGGTCAGAACCCTTACTTCGCTTCATTCCATCGGATTGGTTTTGACGGCAAGAATCTGACAACGCTGACTCCCGAAGATGGGAATCACACTGTTGCAGCGTCGCCTTCGGGCCGCTTCTTCGTCGATAACTATTCGAAGCCTGACGCGCCTCCTGTGGCCGTCCTGCGCGACGAAACTGGCAAACTAATCACGACCATTGAGAAAGCCGACATCTCGCGCTTACTCGCTACGGGTTGGAAGCCGCCAACTCCGATCACTCTCAAAGGTCGCGATGGCGAAACGGACATCTATGGCTTGATGTATCAGCCGGCGAATCTCGATCCAAATAAGAAATATCCGATCGTTAACCACATCTACCCAGGGCCGCAGGGTGGCAGCGTAGGCGGCTGGTCCTTCTCGGCCGCGCGTGGCGACACACAGGCGTTGGCGGATCTTGGTTTCATCGTCGTAGAGATTGAAGGGATGGGAAACCCGTCGCGCTCGAAGAAGTTTCATGACGCCTACTACGCCGATATGGGCGACAACACGCTGCCCGATCAGGTGAGCGGGATGAAGCAGCTGGCCCAGAAGTATTCGTTCATCGACCTCGATCGCGTTGGCATCTATGGCCACTCTGGCGGCGGCTTTGCGACCGCCGATGCGATGTTTCGTTATCCCGATTTCTTCAAAGTAGGCATCGCCGAATCAGGAAATCACGACAACCGCGAATATGAAGACGATTGGGGCGAAAGGTATCAAGGACTGTTGGAGCGCAAGACGGGCGGCGCGACCAACTATGACGATCAGGCGAACCAGAATCTCGCCAAGAATTTGAAAGGCCACCTGTTGCTGGCGCACGGAACCCTGGATGACAACGTGCCGCCCTACAACACCCTGCTCGTAGTGGATGCGCTGGTCAAAGCGAACAAGGATTTCGATCTGCTAATGCTTCCGAATCAGCGGCACGGTTACGGCAACGCCAACAATTACATGACGCGCCGGCGATGGGATTATTTTGTTCGTTATCTGTTAGGAGCCGAGCCGCCGGCGAACTATGCGCTGCGTCCGCCGGCAACACCGGGGCAGTGATCGCTAGGCTGCCACCGGCGCACCTGATTTCTTCCGCAGAATCGCCGCTGAGATCAGGGTAACGATCAAACCAACGGGGAGTGGCTCAATGAAAGTCATCGCCGCGTTGATGAACGGATTGTCATACATCGCCTTGAAACTCTTCATTTGTTGAAGCTGCGCCTCAATTGCTTGCTGGGTTGCACCTGACGCTTTGGCCTTCGCGATCACGTGCTGGGCGTACTTGTCGAAGAAATCCGGCATGAAGTTGAAGTAGAGGACCTCCCAAGCTATCACGTAGCAGACGCACGCGATGAGCATGATGAGACCGCCGACCGCAAGGGCGCGACCAAAGCTAACCTGCCCGCCGCCGACATTTTCCCGATACGAGCGAATGCCAAAGAACACCAGCATGAACGCGAGGATCATCGTCGTGTAGCCGACGATGACGCCTTTGTCAAAACCGATCTTGTCGACGAAGGGCAGCGTCGCGAACATCATCACGGCCATTACGGCCCCGGAAATCAGCCCGAAGGTCAAGACTGTCTTTTTCATTTTGAAACCTGTTCTCCTAACTGAAAATGGTTCGAGCGGGCGTGAGGGTATTTCGGCTGGGGTGATTTTGTCGTCATACTTTGGAATGATTTTAGCGACAACGCGAAAAGTAATGCTTTCGTGTTAGGGAGTTTGCCACAGAGACACGGAGTCACAGAGACGATCCCATAAAGGTTAAAGAAATGGATTATAGGCCGACCGAGATGAGCGCTCTTCCGATTTGCTAACTAGTCTGTTCCTCTCTGTGTCTCTGTGCCTCTGTGGCTATTTCTCGATCAACCCCAGTTCCTTCCCAATCTGCACTGCCTGCGTCCTGCGCTTCGCGCTCAGCTTATCGAACAAACGGCTGGAGTGGGTCTTCACGGTGTTCTCGCTGACGAAGAGTCTCTCGGCGATCTCGCGATTGCTGAGTCCTTGCGCGATCAAGTCAAGGATCTCCAACTCACGCGGAGTAATGCTCAGATCGCGCAATCGCTTTTCATTGAGCACAAACGGCTGTGCGGGAACGAGGACTTCTCTTTCGACGATGATTTCTTTCTTTCTGGTGAGTTTAAGGCCGAGCCAAATCCCCACGCCCGCGAAGACCGCCGCGATCAAGCCGCCGTAGATCTCTATCGAATGCTCGACGACCAGAAAGCGATACTCGATCAGCTTGAGCGCGACAATCAGCGCGCCGCCGCAGAGTCCGTAAATGAGGATTGTTTTCTTCACTGGTCGCGCTCAATTGAGAAGCTCCGAACCCTGTCATACCAGATTAGTCTTGGATCCGCTCGCTACTTAGACTGTGTGGAAACTCGAATCTTGATGCTAACCAAAGCTCGCGGGGGTAAACCACCCTTCCCAACCCGAGAGATTCTCAGCGTTGAGTGACCTTCCCAGCGTGAAAGGCTCTCCACTCAGGAAAGAACAATTCGACTTTAGTAGCCTCCCAGGTCAGGAAGGGCGGTTTACCCCCGCGAGACTTTCGTTAGCGTCAACGCCTGAGTTTTCGCACAACCTCTACCGCTCGCGATTCCGTAACGGCTCGTCTTGATCCGCCACGCGATATTTTTCTTTCTCCTTCTCGCGCTGCAAATACGGAATGCCTTTCTGCATCCATTCGGGCGCGGGCGCTCCCTTCAGAAAATGATCAAAGAATTCCTGCAAGCGCCGCGTGTAGTCTTTCTGATTAATTCGCTTGCGCAAGCCGTGCTTCTCGCCGTTGTAGCTGAACATGTAAGCCTCTTTGTTCAGGCGTCGCAGCGCGAGATAGAATTCGATCCCCTGATACCACGGCACCGCGTCGTCTTCGTCGTTATTGATCAGGAGGAGCGGCGTCTGCACTTTGTCGGTATGAAACAGCGGTGAGTTTTCCAGGTAACGCATCGGATATTCCCACAGGCTGCCGCCGATGCGCGACTGCGAATGTTCGTATTGGAATTGACGCGGCAGACCACTGCCCCAGCGAATGCCGCTGTAGGCGCTGGTCATGTTGGCGACGGCGGCGCCGGCCTCCGCGGCTTTGAAGCGATTCGTCTGCGTCACCATGTAAGCGATTTGATAGCCACCCCAACTGTGCCCCTGTATGCCGATCGCGTTCTCGTCAACGAAGCCTCGGTCGACGACGGCCTGAATTCCCGGCAGCACGCACTTCAACGCGCTCGGTCCCGGATAGCCGGTAGTGTAAACAATGTCCGGCATGAAAATCAGATAGCCGTTGCTGACATAGAAAGTCGGATTAATCGAAGTGCCCGGACCGGGATTGCGAAACGCATGCAAACCCTGCGTCAGTCTTTCATAGATGTAAATGATCATCGGGTACTTCTTCT
>ORMF012477948.1_pt1 | contig 21489 bp, 23 predicted proteins | sample 1779871 | NCBI WGS metagenome assembly ORMF01 (sample SAMEA104232316, study PRJEB22302) | groundwater metagenome | biome: forest; feature: aquifer; material: groundwater | place: USA | collected 2011-08-07 | depth 5.4 m | reverse complement strand
TGCCTTCTTTGTGACGGCAGCCGCGGCCGGCGCCGGCTCGACACCTGGACTTGGCTCTTCAACAACTGGGCGTGGAATACCCGGCGCGGACATGGATGCGGGGACGACGGGAAGAGGGACCACGGGAACAGGTTGAATGGCCTGGACGGGCGGCGCTGGCTCGGCCGAGGCCGTCACGCCCGGGACAGACGGGCGCTCAAGGACCACTCGGGAGTCCTGCCCGAGCGCCGTCGTAACCGGCAGCGTCAGATCGACTGCTTTCTGCGTGGCGGCAGCCGCGGCCGGCGCAGGCTCGACAACTGGGCGTAGCTCTTCGATAACTGCGCGTGGAATGTCCGGCGCGGACACGGGTGCAAGGACCAAGGGAACAGGTTGCACGGCGGTGACTGCCGGCGCGGGCTCGGCAGAAACCGGTCGGCCTGCGACAGGCAGGCTCTGCGTGACGGTTCGCACATCCGGCCACGGCACCGTCGCATCTGGCAGCGAGAGGTCGTCTAACTTCTCCGTGGCGGCCGCAAGCGGCACCGGCTCTTCGACGACTGGGAGTGGAATGCCCGGTGCGAAAGCGGGCGTGGCGGCCTCGGGCACAGGGCGAATGCCCGGGACTGGTCGCGCGGGCTCAGCCGCAGCCGTTGGGCCTGCGACGGGCGGAGGCTGAACGGCCGCACGCGAACCCGGCCAGAGCGACTTCGCATCCGGCAGCGAGAGGTCGTGTGACTTCTCCTGCGTCTCGGTCGTGGTAGAAACGGCTTGGGGCGGAGCAGATTGCGCCACCGTCGCGGCTTCGGCCTCGCGCGGGAGCGGTGCTGCCGCCATGGGGCCCTCGTCGGGTGCTCGGCGCCGCCGAATCTCCGCCCATACGTCGTTATCTCCTCCGTAGGCAGCGACAATCGTGAACGATTCGCCGGGGAACTCGGGCATCGCCGGCAACTCGTACTGCGTCGCGCCGATCTCGTCGAGCGCGCGTTGTGATTCGATCGGCAGCAGCTGGTTCACGATGCCTGTCACGGCGTCGAACGTCAACCCGCGTGTGGCGAGATCGACCTGTCCGCCCGGCGTCACGACGTACGGCCTATCGCCAACGTGCATGACGACCGCTTCGCCCTCGAGACGGATGATCGCTTGAAGGAGTGACGGAACCAGAGTCATTGTGTTTGCGCTCGCTAGGTCGCGAACCTCACCTGCGCAGATCTGCGCGGAGCTGCACCTGCCTCAGCGGAAGCCGCATAGCTTCAATGTCGGCTCAGGTCACAGTGCGCATTAGGAGAACTCCGCAGACGAGGTGCCGACTTCGTAGATTCTGACCAATTCGACGAGCTTGTAGCCCCTCGTCTGGTACGGCGGCACAACGCGCTCGGCGCGCAAGTACTGCAGCATGGCCGCGTCGGAATAGTCCGGTGCGCCGACATCAGGGATCGCCGCCAGTTGCTCCTCAAGGCCTGCCATCGTCATGATCGGGTCGCTGACCACACGAATGGCTGGAAGGATGCCGAAGCGCCGCGTTCGCTCGCGGCGGGCTCGGGTTGCAAACGCGACGAAGATCTCGTTGCTCATGAAATTGTAGTCGGCCTCGGAACGGCTCGCGGGTGCGTCCTCGACGCGCATGAAGGCGATGGCCTCGAGCGCCTGCAGGTGATTGAGCAGCACCTGCGTGAACATCCCCTCGCCCGACCATTTCGATGTGTCCACTTCCATGTTCGTCTGGCGGCTTTGCCGACCCGCTAGTTCCGCCTCTTGCGTTCCAATGTCAGGTGCTCTTCCGTGCCTGATGGATCGCCATCAGTCCGCCGAGTACCCTGTGGCGACGGACTTCGACGAATCCTCTCGCCTCCATCAATTGTGCGACGGCCGACGCTCCAGGATACCGGCGAATCGACGCCGAAATATACCGATACGTGTCCGCATCTCCATGAAGCACCCACCCGAGGGCGCCGCCGACCACGGCCAGGTAGAACAGATAGGTTCCCCGTACGATCGCGCTTGATGGACGATCGAAATCGAGAGACAGCGCCTGCCCTCCTGGTTTGAGGACTCGCAGTATCTCATCGATGGCACCGGACAGATCGGGAACATTTCTGAGGCCGTAGCCGGTCGTGACCAGATCGAAGGACCCAGCCGGGAACGGCAGCGCTTGCATGTCTCCGACGAGAAACGCGGGGCCACGGGTGGAAGCTTTGGCCCTCGCCAGCTCAATCATGCGCGGCGTGAGGTCGAGCCCGACGACATGCGCGCCACGAGCCTGCACAGCGAAGGCGATGTCTCCTGTTCCCGTCGCCAGATCGAGCGCGAGCGTATCCGGCGCAGGCGCGGCAAGCCTGACCAGACGCTGTTTCCAGGCTCGATCGCGGCCGTACGAAAGGAGGACCGTGATGAGATCGTAACGATCCGCGATCGTCGCAAACAGCGACCGCACGTAGCGGCGCTTGCCATCGGCGGTGGCAATTCGATCGTGAATCGACATCGGCAGATCAGACTGGCGATAATAGCGCGGCATGCTTCCATCGAGCACGGTCGAGAACTACCTGAAAGCCATCTACCAGGGCCAGTTGCAGCTCGCCGCGGGCGTTCGTCTCGTGCCGATGGGACAGGTGGCCACGGCGCTCAACGTTACGCCCGGAACGGCAACAGCAATGGTCAAGGCGCTGTCTGAGTCGGGGCTGGCGGAATACGAGCCCTACGGCGGCGTGCGGCTGACCCGCGCCGGAGAGAAGCTGGCCGGACGCGTCTTGCGGCGACATCGCCTGGTGGAGCTCTTCCTCGTCCAGATCATGGGCATGAGCTGGACGGAGGTGCACGACGAGGCGGAGCAGCTCGAGCACGCTGTCTCCGATCGACTTATCGAGCTCATCGACGAAATGCTCGGACGCCCCGCGCGGGATCCTCACGGCGACCCAATTCCGACGGCGGAGGGCACGATGAGGTCCGCGCCTGGCGAGACGCTGCTGACGTGCCCGGTCGGCAGGCCGCTCAAGGTGATGCGCATCACCGATCAGGATCCCGCCTTTCTGCGATTCATTGAAGACAACGACCTCAAGCCAGGGCAAGCTGTCGAGGTTGAGGCGCGGGATGCCGCTGCCGACTCGGTCAAGGTCCGACGAGGCAGGCACGCGGCGATCACGATCGGCGCGCGAGCCGCATCCAAGCTGCTCGTCGAAGCCGATTCATGATGACACGCCCGACCTAAAGATCGTGCCTACGAGTACCGACATGACGTAGGCCCGATCCCGATATGACGTGGGCCCGATCCCAACATGACAGTAGGCCCGATCCCAACATGACAGTAGGCCCGAGCTTCAGCTCGGGCGTGAATCAGAACCGGCCAGATTACAAAGATCCGAGAGGAGAGCAGCTCGGCCCGGGCCGCGCCATCGAGCTGTTCGAAGCGTTGGCGGGTGCTCTCAGCCTCACCATGGTGCCAAATATCTATTTTGAATTAGTGAAACCCGAGGGAGTCTGGAATGAAGCCAAGCGCGTCTCAAGGAGAGACAGGGGTTGTCGGCAGAGGCGTCCGCCCGTCAGACGCCAGTCGGCGCGGCGAGCACCCTTCTAATCTCTTTGACCAGATCTTCAGGCAGACACGGCTTGCTAACAAATGCCTCGCAGCCGGCCTTCATGGCACCTTCAGAAATTCCGGCCAGTGTATGCCCGGTGAGCATCACGACCGGAATACACGCGGTTCGTCCGTCTGCCTTGAGGCGACGCGTCGCCTCCCAGCCATCCATGACCGGCAGCGACAGATCCATCAGGATGATGTCAGGCTGGTCTTCGACGGCCCGCTGCAACGCCTCCATTCCATTGGCAGCCTCGACGACGTCGAATCCTGAGAATTGGAGATACTCGCTGTACATCTCGCGAGCATCGGCATAGTCGTCAACCACGAGCACGCGTGAGCGCACGCCGTTTCTCATCGATTCGATCCTTCGGGGCCGCTCGACTCATCCTCTCGCGCTACTGGATGATGGAGGGACACATATACCAGCAACGGCGGTGCCACTGGTTTACCCAGTGATTCCGAGCGGCAGACCGTTTGCCTGCAGCGCAGGCGGACGGACGCGACTGCAATCGTACAAGAACCCTACAGAACTGACAGCAGCTGGATTGGCTCGTCGGCGAAGCGCTCGTGGCCGTCGAGTTCCGCCACAGGGAATCCCCTGAATCCAAATCCGTACCGGACAAGGCACACGGCCGTCCCTGCAGCGCGAGCAGTGCGCCAGTCGATGAGGGAGTCACCCACCAAGGCGACATCTGTGGCAGCGGCGCCGGCACTCTTCATGAGATGGAGCAGACCGGCCGGGTCCGGTTTACGCGGGAACGTCCCGTCGCCGCCGAGCACGTGCCCGGAGTCAAAGAAACCGGCGAGGTCGAGTCCCTCCAATATCGCTCTGGTGGCGCCGAGCGGCTTATTCGTGAGTACGGCCAGGGTCGCGCGCGAAGAAAGCACATCAAGCGTCTCGCGCACACCGGGATATGGCCTCGTGTATTTCAGCAGTCTCGCGTTGTAGATCGCCAGAAACCGGGCCAGTGCGTCCGGCGGCTGCGGGATGACTGCCGAGGCGAACGCGCGCGCGACAAGGGTCGCCGCGCCGTCACCCACCATTCGGCCGATGGACTCGCGCGGAAGCGGCTGACCTCCGCATTCAACGAGGAGCGCGTTTGCCGACTCGGCCAGGTCGGTCAGAGAATCGACCAGCGTGCCATCGAGGTCAAAGACGATGAGTCTGAATCCCGACGTCACGATGGCAACGGCGAGTGCCCAGCGCCCATCACAACACGCTCGCGAATTGCCCGCTTCACGCGGGGCTTCCGTACTCGGCAAACGAAGTCGGTGTCTCCCACACCTTCACGCGGACGACGGGGAGGTTCTGGCTGACCGCGTAGTCAAAAATCAGGCGCGCGATGCGTTCGACGGTCGGATTACTGTCGAGCAGGTACATCGGTTCGCCGAGCTGCTTCAGCGGCGCGACCAGCGGATCGTCGTGCCGCAGCACCATGCGATGATCGAGCTCACGATCGATCCAACCCTTGACGATGCGCTTGATGTCGCTGAAGTCGCAGACCATGTTGCGATTGTCGAGCTGATTGGTGCGGACTTCGATTTCCGCAACAGCGTTGTGGCCGTGCGGATGCTTACAGATGCCATCGTAGTCGAGCAGGCGATGGCCGTAGCAGAACTCGATGCGCTTGGTCACAGAGTACATTTGGTAATCTGGTAATTTGGTAATCTGGTAATTAAGTCTGGAAGATGGATTGGTAGATTCAATGCCCAGATTACCAGATTATCAGACTACCAAATGCCCTCAGCCGTCCTCTTGTCTGGCGGCCTCGACAGCGCCGTCCTCCTTGCGGAGGAAGCCCTTCGCTCTCCTGCGACCAGGGTTCAACCCATCTATGTCGGCGTGGGTCTGTCGTGGGAGGAAGCGGAGCGCCGTGCGATTGCCCGCTTTCTGGCGGCGGCGGCACTCGGACCGCTCGTCGGGCCCCTCGTGTCGCTCTCGGTGGACATGCGCGATGTCTATCCGCCCACGCATTGGGCCATGCGTGGGCGCCCGCCTGGCTATCACACACCTGATCAAGACGTGTACCTTCACGGCCGTAACATCGTCCTGCTCGCCAAGGCCGGAATCTACTGCGCCGCTGAGCGGCTCGATCGACTCGTGCTCGGAACGCTCGATCACAATCCGTTTCCGGATGCCACGCCGACGTTTCGGCTCGCCATGGCATCGGCATTGTCGCTCGGCCTGGCCCACCAGCTGACAATCGACGCGCCATATGCGCACGTCGGAAAATCCGAAGTCATCAGGCGGGGCGTTGTCCTTGGTCTGCCGCTCGACCTGACGCTCTCCTGCATGAACCCGCTCGTGGGTCAGATCGCCTCCGGTCCGCGTCATTGCGGCATGTGCAGCAAGTGCCGGGAGCGTCACGATGCCTTCCTGGAGGCCGGCGCACCAGACCCGACGGACTATGCGGACCGGACGTACACGCGCTGATGACGGCTGTCCAGCGCAGGCCCGGCCTGCAGATCGGCCGCGTCACCCGAGCTAGCGCTCGGGCCTACAGCTCGAGGGATCTCTGCCCCAGTCGGTATGGATCTGCAACTTCCGCCGGTCGAGCGGCAGGGCTATTGGCGGGCTGTCGGGAGGACGAAACAGGGCACGGTCGACTCGCGCCAGGAGCGAGGACAGTCCGCGCTCGTCCGGCGCCTGGACCACGAGCACACCCGCCCCTTCCCCTGGAGGAAATCGGCGATCATCGAGGTAGTCGCGATCGAGAGTGACTAGCGTTCGGCGAAGCTGCTGCGCGAGCTGGTAGTGCCTCGTGTCGGGCGCCCGACGCAGGTTCTCGTCCTCGAGCACGAACAGCACGTCCCAGTACAGTCGGCTCCGCATGTATGCCACGAGACCTGCCGGCACGTTCGCGTCGGCATAGATCCGCGGCTGCGGCGATAGCCGCTCCGCGTGCGAGGCAAGTTCACTGGCGAGCGATCCCATTACGACGTCCTTCTACTTTCAATTACTCCCGATTGACGCCCGAGCTGAAGCTCGGGCCTACGGCCGGCTTCGCAGGTTGCGCTTCCGCCTCTCGCACGTCCCGCGCGGCCCTGGCGTCGCGCGTCAGCGCGGCGACGAGTTCATCCCGGTGGTGCACGAGATCCTTGCGGCGACGGACGGCATGGGGCGTCCCGATGACGTACTCGCAGAACAGGGGAAACGCAATCGTCGAGTCGCAGTACGCCACGACAGTATCGGGCAGCACGCCCGGGTTCACCTTGCCCCAGCTCACCGCCTCTGCAGGCGTGGCTCCGGACAGGCCACCCCACACGGCCTGATCGGTCGTGATCTGGATGAAATAGTCATTGCCACCCTTCGGGATGCCGTACACCTCCCAGAGTGTCGGTTGTGCCTGCAGGTAGAAGTTCTTGGGCGACCCGCCGCCGAGGATGACACTGCCGTTCTGCTTGCCTGCCAGGACGATTGCGCACACCTCATTGACATCCTTGTTGGGATCGATCATGAAGCGGCTGCCGTTCATGAGCTCGTGATACGCGATGTTCATGCCGATCGAGCTGTCACCCGGAGACGACGTGTAAATCGGCACGCCCACCTGCGCGGCACGCGCCACAACGGAATGCTCCGCGCAGCCGGGAAACCGCTCCAACAGGTCGCGGCCGAGCCGATAGTGAAACTCGGAAGTGGAGACGGGTTCGTTCAGGCCGGACCGCACGATGAAGTCCCGGATGTACTGATCGGTCTCGAGCAGCACGCTGGCCGGAAACAGCACGTCGTAAATCCGTATGACGCCTTCCTCGAAGAGCTCCACGTCGCTCAAGAACGGCGACCCGCGGCTCAGAGTGAAATTCAACGCGTAGTGCAGGTCATGATAGAGATTGGCGCCCGTCGAAATGATGAAATCGATGAGGCCCCTCTCCATCAGTTCAATGACGCAGCCCCCCAACCCCGCCGGGGTCAGCGCGCCAGCGACCGTCAGGCCAATCGTCGTGTCGTTGGCTGGCAGGAGCATCTTCTCGGAGAAGATGTGGCACGCTTCCGACAGCCGTCCCGCGTTGAACGCCTGAAACCCTTCGTCAATCAGGTGCCGGACCTCGGGACTGCCTTTGGGTCGATAGTACCGAATCGGCTTGCCGGAGAGGAACTTCGCGCGAGACGACGCCGATGATCCGGGAGCGCGATGCGGCAAGAGGCGATCTCCTTAGGACAACGTTCTGAGCAGATGGCCGGTCGGCGCCCGGTCGGAAAATAGCTTAACATCGACGGTCATGGGTGGCGAATCTGCGTGGATCTCGTGGACGCTGGCCGGCGCAACGATCGCGCTCGTCCTCGTGGGATGGTGGGTATGGCGAAAGGGCCGTCCATTTGCGCCCGGAGACATCTTCCGGGCCAGCCGGCTGAGCGACGGCAATCGCCTCTTCCCGACGCAGGTGCTGATCACCGAGTCGAATGTGGTGCAGTGCACGCCCCGCTGGATTGGCAAGCAGGAGGAATCGATTCACATCGCCCACATCTCGTCCGTCAAAATCGACACGGGGCTGATGTTCTCGGACCTCTTGATCGAGACCACAGGCGGCGCCAGCCCGATCCGGTGTCACGGGCACAAGAAGAGCGATGCTGTTCGGATGAAGGCGATCGTCGAGCGCTACCAGCACGCCTACTACGCGACCAACCGCCCGCCCGCTTCCTCTGTCGAAACAGAGCCCCGCCGCCGATAATCGTAGAGCCAAGATGGACGATGTGACCTTCAGCGCCCGCCGCGCAAGCGTCGGCGCTTCTGTGGGGACGGCTGAGCCGACAAACGCGGATGCACGTTTTCGCACACTCGTGCAGTCGCCGTTGCGGGCCGGCATCCTGCGCTATCTGAACTCGCGCCCCGGCGAGGCGTTCGACGTCGAAGCGCTGATGCAGACGTTTGGGCGACTGCGGCTGGACGTCGAGAACTGTGTCCGCGAACTGGCTGACTTCGGTGTGGCCACGACAACGGGCGGGACGCCAGCAACGTACGCGGCCGAACGTCCGGCCGATCTCGCGATGGCCGACCTGCTCGACCATTTCCTCGAACGGACCGCCAACGTCAGCACAGAAGACCAGTCGCCCTCGGTGCAGCGCTTCCGCGAGATGATCGGCCGCGACGAGAAGATGCTGATCGTCTTCGAGTGGATTCGCACGGCCGCAAAATCCGACATCTCCGTGCTCATCCTCGGACCGACCGGCTCCGGCAAGGAGGTCGTCGCACGCATGATTCACGAGCTGAGCCGCCGCAGCGCTGCGAAGTTTCAGGCGGTGAATTGCGCGGCCCTGCCCGACACCCTGTTCGAGTCGGAAATCTTCGGTTACGAGAAAGGTGCGTTTACCGGGGCGCATGATCGCAAACCTGGGCGGCTCGAGCTGGCCAACAACGGCACCCTGTTTTTGGATGAAATCGGGGACATGTCGCTGATTGCGCAGGCGAAACTGCTGCGCGTGCTCGAAGAGCGTCGCTTCGAGCGCTTGGGCGGGCACAAATCCATTTCGGTCGACTTCCGGCTGATCTCGGCGACCAATCGCCCGCTCGAGCAGTTCGTGCGGGACGGGCGCTTCCGCGAGGATCTCTACTACCGCGTCAATGCGTTCGCCATTCGCCTGCCCTCGCTTCGGGAGCGGCAGGTCGATATTCCCGTGCTGGCCCAGCGATTCCTCGCACGCTACTGCGCCGCGCAGGGCATGCCGCTCGACAGCAAGACGTTCGCGCCCGAGTCGATCGATCTGCTCGTCAGCTACCACTGGCCGGGCAACATTCGCGAGCTCGAGAGTACCGTGTCTCGGGCGGCGCTCTCGGCGCCGGGACGCGCCATCCGGGCGTCCGACATCGAGTTCCTGCATGCAACCATGCCGCCTGTCGCGCCAACCGGCGACCGCATGCCCACGCTGGCCGACGCCGAGCGCGCGCATATCGTGCGGGTGCTCGAAGCCGTGGACTGGAACAAGAAGGAGGCTGCACGAGTCCTCGACATCAGCCGTGGCACGCTGTACCGCAAAATCGTCGAGTACGGCCTCGAGCCCGAGAAGCACGCTTCGGGCCGCCGGGGCCGCGACGCCAGCATCTGAAGTCGCGCGTCCTCGCGCGTCCCCGTGGGACAATGACGAACATGTTGGACGCGGCCGGGCTCACGACACGTCGGCGCATCAGATGAAGAACCTTCCAGTTCCAGCCCGGCTGTACGTGTCCGCCGTCCTGTTGGGTGGGGCTGCCACGCTCGCTTTCTTCGCTCCTCGATCGCTCGACCACCCGCTGCTCTTCCTCTCGCTTCTCCTCCTGTCTTCCACCGCGTCAGCCCTCAAAGTGAGCCTCCCGCTCACCCGCAGCGGCTCGACGATGTCGGTGTCGTATGCCGTTGATTTCGCCGCGCTTCTGCTGCTCGGGGCCGATGCGGCCATGATCGTCTCCGCGGCGAGCGCGTGGAGTCAGTGCACGTTCCGCGCGCAGACACGGCCCCCGATGTACCGGACGCTCTTTAGCATGGCGTCACTCGTGCTGACGGTGAAGGCCACCGGAGTGATCTACGCGCGGTTGGGCGGTCCTCCTTTCGGGGCCGACTTCACGCTCGCGAGCATCGCCAGGCCGCTCATGGTCGCGGCTACGGTCTACTTCCTTGCCAACACGGCCTTTGTCGCCACGGCCATCGGCCTCTCGACCCGACAGCCAATCCCGCGCGTGTGGAACGAGAATTTCCTGTGGAGCGCGCCCAGCTACTTCGTCGGAGCGACCGTGGCCGCAGGCCTCGCGTTCGCCGTCAAGAGCGGCGGCAACGGGGCTTACTGGATGGCCGCGCTTGCCATGGCGCCGCTCTATTTCATGTACCGGACCTATAAGGTCTACATGGGCCGCATCCAGGATCAACAGCGGCACGTGCGGCAGGTCTCGGATCTTCACCTCGCCACCATTGAAGCGCTCGCGCTCGCCATCGATGCGAAGGATCAGACCGCGCAGAGTCACATCAGGCGCGTCCAGGTGTACGCCGCGGGGCTCGCGCGCGCGCTGGGCATGCCTGAGACGGACATTCAGGGCGTCAAGACGGCCGCGCTCCTGCACGACATCGGCAAACTCGCGGTACCTGAACACATTCTGTCGAAACCCGGCCCGCTGACGCAGGAGGAATTCCAGAAGATCCGGATCCACCCGCAGGTGGGAGCCGAGATTATCAGCGGCGTGCCGTTTCCCTATCCAGTCGCGCCCCTCATCCTCAGCCACCACGAACGGTGGGACGGCAAGGGGTACCCGGCCGGGTTGAAGGGCGACGAGATTCCCCTGGGCGCGCGCATCTTATCGGTCGTCGACTACTTCGATGCCCTGATGTCCGAGCGGCCTTACCACAAGGCCATGAGCTTCGACGACGCCGTTGGTCTGCTGCGGCAGGAAAGCGGCAAGGCCCTCGACCCGCACGTCGTCACGACCTTCATTGGGATGTATCCATCCCTGACGGCGGAAGCCGAAGCGACCCAGGAACCGGCGCGCAAGCTGACGCGCGTTCCTGCACATGCGCCCGCCGCAAAGCCGGCGGTCGGCTTTGTGAACGAGGGAGCCGCGCGCACGACCGTGTTCGAGGACATCGCGCTTGCACACCGGGAGATCTACACCCTGTACGAGATCGCGCAGGCGATGGGCAGCAGCCTTGGCGTGTCCGACACCATGGCGCTCATTTCATCGAAGCTGAGCAACATCGTCCCATTCTCCTGCTGCGCGCTGTTTCTCTACAGTGAGGACACCGAGTCCCTGCGCTGCCGATTTGCCACAGGCGTAGACTCCGAGTTCGTCCATCAACTCACGGTGAAGAACGGTCTCGGACTCACGGGCTGGGTGGCGCGCAACAGGCGACCGCTGGTCAATGCCCGACCGATTGCCGACTTCGAGGCCGGCGGGATGACCGTCCAGACCACGCTGCAGTCGGCGCTGGTGTGCCCGCTGGTGTTCAACGAACGATTCATCGGCACCCTCGCCGTCTACGACACCGGGGACTCGATCTACACGGACGATCACCGGCGCCTGCTCGATCGCATTTCGGAGCAGGCCGCCGCGGTCATCTACAACTCCATCGTGTTCGAGCAGACACAGGAAGATTCGCTGACCGATCCGTTGACGGGCCTGCCCAACACGCGCTTCATGTTCATGCACCTGACGCGCGAGTTGTCGCGCGCTCATCGGATGAAAACCGAAGTCTCGCTCCTCGTGATGGATCTCGACAACTTCAAGGAGATCAATGACACCTACGGCCACCACGTGGGCGACCGCGCACTGCGCGAGGTGGCCGCCGTTCTGAGGACCGGCATTCGGCCCTACGACATCTGCATCCGCTACGCGGGCGACGAGTTCATCGTCGTGCTCTCGGGATGCGGACGCGAGGAAGCGGAGCGGAAGCGCCTCGAGTTACAGCACGCGGTCGACGAGCTTCATTTCGAACCGCAACCCGACAAGGCCCTGCCGATTGCTATCAGCATCGGCGCGGCCGTGTTCCCGTACGATGGGGATTCGTACGAAACGCTCCTGGCAGCGGCAGACAGCCGCATGTACCGGGACAAGACTCGCCGCAAGAAGCAGCAGACCCCGTCGGCGGCGCCACAAGACACCGCACTGGATGCAGAAGCCGGACGTATTCACCGAGGATAGATCCGTGCCACCGCGCGAGTGCGACGAGCCACGCTACTTCTTCTCGGTCGGATCCCTTCCGTCTTTCGGCGCGCCAGTGCCGGAGGATCCTAGAAACAGCTTGCTGCCGTTGGCAAAGGTGACATCGCGGCCGTTGGCCTTGTGCGATCGATCCTTCGCCTGAAATCCCTCGACAAGAATCTCGGTTCCAGGAAGGAGGGAGTTCTTCGTGAAGCCGCGCCGCAACAATGTGTTGGGGGGACCGCCTTCGACCATCCAGCGCTCCGACTTGCCGTCCTTCTGCTTCACGTCCACGTGGATCCAGGTATGAGGATTGACCCATTCCATCTTGATCACGGTGCCTCGCAACTCGATCGGCCTCTTCGAATCGAACTCGGCCGAAAACGCGTGGTGCGCCAGCACCCGAACTCCACCCACAATCAAGAGCACGCCGACGACAACCGCGCCAACAACGACCTTTATGCGCATCGGACTTCCCTCCTGCTGATGAACCATATCGAACGACGCCAGCGTACTCCTTCGCACGACACTACTGGCTGCTCTTGTTGGTCTCTTCCCATTTCTTCAGCTGATCCCACTTCTGCTGGCGCTCTTTCACGCGGAAGACTGTCTCGCGAGCCGCCTCGTCCAGCGCGCCTTGCCGATCGACGCGCGCGCCTCGGATGGCGTTCACGATGCCGTAGTTGTGCTCGTGGCAGGCGTACTCGAACAGACGGTCCTGCTTCCCCTGCTCGCTCCACTTATCTCGATTCCAATACACGACGGTCGTCCACGGCTTGACGAACACGTTCGGATCCTCGACGGTGTATCGATACTCGAGCGTTCCGGCGTCCAATGGTGTAAACCGCTCGGTGAGCTTCAGGGTCTCGCCGGTTCCCAGGTAGTAGTGAACGTGATCGGACCCACCAAACGGTCCTCCGTGGCCGGGAACGACGTTCTTGACGGTGTTCTTGAAATTGGTGGTTTCGATGACGAGGGTATTACCCTCCCAGCGGCCTCGCGGGTCCCCATTCCATTGACGAATGCCCGGGCCAACGTGTGGCCCGCCGTTGAGCGGGATGATGCGGACGTAACCGTAGGGCATGACAATCGCAACCTGCCCTGGCGATTGCACGATCTGCTTCAGCGGCTGCTGCGTGTCGCCCCGCATCTCGCCCGGCAGGCCGTTGCGCACGATGCAGCGCTCCGACAGGCCGCGGTCCTCCCAGCTATCGGCCTGACTGCGTCCTTGACGCTTGCGCTCGTACTCCTCCCACTTCGTCATTGCTGCCCGCGTCAGCGCAGGCACCTTTCCGTCGGGCGGATCCACGACCTGCGAGGTTCGGAGAGACACCTTGGGCTGAGTGGGATCGGCGCTCCAGAACGCGTTGTACTCGGCACCGGCAATCCGATACCCGGGCTGACCTTTATCTGGCCGGTCGGCATTTGCATACCGCCGGACATCCTGCTCTTTCAAGTCGTTGCCCTGTTCGTCCTCATCTCCGCTCTGCACTCGTCTCAGTCCCTGTCGCTCGCGCGACGCGGCCTCCTCCTCCGTCATGAACTCGCGTGTTCCAAACGCAGCGGGGCGCTCCATCGGCGTGAACGTCCGCGTATCCCACATTCCCTGCAGGTCCGCATCGCCCCACGGGGTCGTAGACGGTTTCCAATTGGTCGCGGCGTTGGGCGCCTGCCCTGCGGTCGGTACCGGCGCCAGTAACGCAACAGCGATCGCGACGGCCAGCGCACCCATGGTCGAGAAGAGTCGGCGTCTCACCTTGCACCTCCTCACTGGCTCGATTGCTTGACGAGACCTCCGTAGAGGTACTCTTCCGAAAGGTCCACACACTTGAACTCCAGGAGCTGGAGGTTCTTTTCGACACGACGGTAGAGCGGCATCGTCATCTTCCAGGGTCGAGTGAAGACCTTCGGGTCATCGATCGTCGCCTCGTAGGTCAAGTGGTACGGTGACATCGGCGTGTAGCGCTCGACGACATGAAGTGCGTCACTGTGGAAATTGCCGGCGCGGTCGAACCAGGTCATGTCGTTGAAGCCTTTCACGTCAACCACGAGCGTATCGCCCTCCCAATGACCGTTCGACCAACCCATCCAGAAATCGACCGGGGGCTCCGAGGCTTTGCCCAATGGAATCGTCCGGCTCGCATTGGCAAACTGATAAGCGATGACGACCCTGTCGGTGCTCTGAAGGATCTGAAATGGAAACGGCAGATACGTGGCGCGTGGAACGCCCGGCAGATAGCACTTGGCTTCGGGGTCGCCCACCGTGTTCAAGTTGTCGTGGTCGATGGTCAGCCGGTTCTTGAGGTTCTCCTGCTTCTTAGCCAACGCTTCGGGACGATACGGGATGTCATTCCCTTCGACCACGCCCTGTCCCGGATGCTGGGCACCCCAAACACCGAGAAGACGCGGAAATGGCCCCGGTTCGGCCGAATGGTCCTGGATGTCCCAGTTCGCCGCCGTGAACGCCTGCCAGATGCCGGTCAAATCAGGCTTGTCTGTTCCCTTCAGCCGCGGCGCCTGATACGACTGGGCCTGCCCGGCCATCGGCCGTCCCGATATCCACGCACCCACGGCGACGCCGATCACCGCGGCGACCAGAGCGATCAGACCGACTCTTCCCCCGGACCATGTGCCCATACGGATACGCCCTCCTTCACGCCGCGAAACCGACGCGACGACGACTAGCGTCATCCTTACATTCGCGCAGCTACGTGTCTGGCTCGTGGACCCCCGTGTGCGTCGGGCCTGCAGCGTGCTCCACGCAGTCGCCAACAGCCGTGGCGGGTTTACTCCTATTGGAGGACCTTGTCAAGCGCAGAACGCGACGCAGACGAGGCCCGGCCGCTCCTGACTCGTTGCGGCGTCGCGCTCGGAAAGGCCGCGGCTCGCGCGGGAGATCCGCTGGTCATGCCGGTCGGCGTGGCGAGTCTTCCGCAGGACTGCGGCTGTGAACGAGCTCGCGAATAGCCGGGATCAAGAGCGGGGCAATGTCGATGCAATTGGTCGGGTGGGAAACCGAGGTCGTGGTCACGATGGTGGAAGCGCCGGCGTCATGAAGCGCCTGCCCTGCGCGCTCCGAGAACAGCGCGTGCACGCCAAGGCAAACCGGCGCGCGCAGACGCGCGGCAACAAGGCCTTTCACTGCTTCAATCATGGTCTGCGCCGAGGACACGATATCGTCCACGATGACGGGTGTGTGCATCCGGTAGGCCGCGTACGTGTCGGCATCTGGCTCGGACACATCCACCGCGACGTCGCCCCGCCGGGTCTTCCGCATCAGCAGATAGGGCGCGCCGGCGCGATCGGCCACGTCCTTCACCCACTGCGCGCTTTCCTCGTCGGGACCGACGACCACCGGACGGTCCACGTGCGCGGTAATCCACTCCGCCAGGGCCGGCGCCGCGTGCACGATTCGGTTCGGCACCCGGTAGATCTGCATGAGGGAGCCGTAGCGGTGGAGATGCGGATCGACCGTGACCAGCCAGTCCACATACCGCGACAGCAGCCCGGCGAAGGTCCGGGACGTGACGGCCTCGCCGGGGTGGAACCGCCGGTCCTGACGCATGTAGGCAAGGTACGGCGCGACGAGCCCCACGCGGGACGCACCCAGTTCGCGCGCCAGGTCAGCCAGAAACACGAGCGGGAGCAGCTTGTGGTCGGGCCGGTCGAGCGTGCAGACGAGCACGACGCTCTTCTGCGCGCACTCCGCGTCGACGCGAAGATAGGTTTCACCGTCCGGGAAGCGACGCGATTCCACGACGCCCAGCGGAATCCCCGCCAGCTCGCTCACGCGACCGCCGAGGGCCTCGCTGTCCGGGAGGACGAGTACAACCGCGTTCACCCTGCTTCTCCGATCACCACGATGTCGGGATGCGCGGCGAGATACTCCCGGGCATACTCCAGTTGTCCGACGCTTTCGGCATGCAGCGTGAACAGCGGCTGCCCGACGGTGACCTCGGCGCCGATGCGGACGTGGAGATCGATGCCAGCGGCCGGGTCGGCCGGCGCCCCGGCCAGCTTGGCTGCGCGCGCCAGCCTCCGGTTGTCCATGGCGGTGATCGTGCCGCTCGCGCGGGCCGTCACCTCGAAACGCTGCGAGCTCGTCGGGGGTGTCCGCATGCCGCCCTGGGCCTCGCAGATCGCCTGCAGCTTCCGCCACGCGCGCCCGTCGCTCAGGATGGCCCGGGCCTGCGCGGTCCCGTCCCCTATCGCGCACGCGCGGGCGAGCTCGAGGATTTCACCGGCGAGAAGTATGGCTCGCTCGCGCAGATCGCTGGGAACATCGGCGTCGCCCTTGGTCACCGCGACAACATCCCTCGCCTCGAGCGCGGGCCCGATGCCCCTGCCGACGGGCTGCGTACCGTCCGTGATGATCGGGTGAATCGCCAATCCCATTTCCCCGCCGACGCGCTCGAGCAGGCGAGCGAGCGAGTGCGCCGTGTCGATCGTGCGGACCTTGGCGGTTGGTCCGACTGGGATGTCGAGCACCACGTGTGTCGAGCCCGCGGCGACCTTCTTGGACAGGACCGAGGCGACCAGCTGCGCGTCGCTGTCTAGATCGAGCGCGCGCTCGACGCGAATCAGCAGATCGTCCACGGGACTGAGATGAATGGCGCCCCCCCAGATCACACATCCGCCTTCCCGCTCTACAACGCGCCGCATCGAGGCCAGATCGAGATCGACGGGAGCCAGCGTTGCCATCGCGTCGGCCGTACCGGCCGGCGATGTGATGGCGCGAGACGAGGTCTTCGGAATACACACGCCTGCGGCCGCGACAATCGACACGACAATGGGCGTTGTCCTGTTCCCGGGCAAGCCGCCGACGCTGTGTTTGTCGGCCACAATCGGACGGTCCCACGTCAGACGTTCGCCAACCTGCACCATGCCCCGGGTCAACCAGACGACTTCATCGAGACTCATGCCGGCGGCGGTGCAAGCCGTGAGGAACGCCGACAGGTCGATGTCGGTGTAGCGGCCCGCGGCCATGTCGAGGAGAATGGCCATGAGCTCGGTCTCCTGGAAGGCATGGCCGAAGATCTTGGCCCGAACCGAACCGAGCGACTCAACCGGCCGCGGATGCGAAAAATTTGCGGGCTCTCCGGGCGCGGCGTCGAGCAGTCGCCAGGCCGCTTCCGAGAGCCCGGCTTCAGTCGGCAACACAAATCCGTCGCGGACGACGTTGAGCGTTGCGATGATCGAAGAACGCGCGGTCGTCACCGTGAGGCGGGAGTGTGCTGAGAAGCCTTCGGAGCGGCAGACGGGACAGTCGGCCCGCATGTAGACGATAGGCTCCTCGTGCGTGTCGATCCCCATCCGCTTCAGCCGGAGGGAGTTGCGTGCGGGATGATCCATGCGCGGTCATTTTAGCCCTTGCGATGGGTCGCAATGCCTCTCTCATCATGGTCTCGAGCGATCGATGTTGCTCTCGCTGGCGGGGCACGTGCTGACGGTCGAGACGCTCTGGGCGGGTTATCCCACAGCCACCATCGCTTTCGCGCTCGATTAGGGGCCTGGTGCGACTTCGTTTCGGCAGCGTTCAGCGACGTTCCTCATCGTCGATCCAGTCGGGCCCGAGGCCCGCAAGTCCCGTCCAGAGCAACGCCACGCCGGTCGCCCCGCCAACGAGCGCCAGCCCCTGCGCCCACCACGCGAAATCACCCGCGGAAAACTCCACCCAGGCGGCTGGCGCCGCCAGCGCGAGCCCGAGTGCCGTTGCGTGCCGAGGACGTCGAACAAAACGAAGGGCGGCGCCACGCGCGCGCCTGGTGAAGGACATGGGAGTTGATACCATGGAGCGCCGTGCTGCCGACACGGCCCCGTTGCCGCTCCGTCGCCAGTCTCACACGCGCTGACGCGACGGAGTTCCTGACCCTCGCTGCGGCGTGCCGCCCAACGTCGACGCGGTCACACGCTCAGAACCGGGCAAAGCGAACGCTGGATGATCCCGAACGCGTGCGTGCGGAGACGTCCGAACGGCTCAGCAACGGACCCACGCCCGACGATCACAAGGTCAGCACCCGCCTGACTCGCCTCTTCCGTCACCGTGGGCACAATTTCGCCGACAGCCACGCGAAGCGGCAGATCGACGCCGGCCGATTTCACCATCGACGATATCGTCGCGTGCGCCTCTTCGCGAATGGCGTCCTGCAGCCGTCGCTCCCGCGCCAATGACGGCCAATCGGTGATTGGGCCAACCACGTGCAGGAGGTTCAGCCTGGCCCCCATCTTCGCACTGAACTCGGCCGCCCACTGCACGAGCGCGGGTGTTTCAGGCGTTCCATCCACCGCACAGAGGACCGTTTTCGGAAGGTCGGTCGCGGTTTGAGTCTCGGCGTGAGCGGCCGTCCAGACCGGACACGTCGCGTCATGCAGCACCTTCGACGTGACCGATCCCAGGAGCATCGTCCTGAAAAGGCCGAGCCCATGCGTCGGCATCATGATCAAGTCGACATCATGGTTGCGCGCGAACCGGGTGATCGTGAATGCGGGATCTCCAGTATCGACCACCCGGTCGACTCGCAGACCGGCGAGCTTTTCGGTCAAGGCGTTGTCGAGATGGGACTGCAGTGTCCCCACCCATTGTGCGGGATCCCCACTAGTCCTCGAAGCCACGCCAGCGGGCATCGCGTCAAACGCCGGAGGAATCACGCTCAGGAGAGTCGTCTTGGCGCCGAAGGTATTCGCGAGGGCTCGCACGAACGGGGCCGCTTCCTCTCCCTGGGCGGAGAAATCAAAGGGAAACAGAATATGTGTGACGGTCATCAGCTACAACGCCATCATGAGCCACAAACGCAGAAGCTTTCCACTCATAGATTGTAACGAATAAGGAGACCGACGAAGTACTGCGGTGAGCGGCTCGCGGTGGGCGCGCGCCTGGTGAAGAGCGTGGGAATTGATACCATAATGCGCGATGCTGCTGACGCTTCCGATCCGAGAAGTGGTTCCCGCGACACCACGCTCACGGGTCATGCGGATCAATCTGCGCGGCGCGCTCTTTTCCTACAGTCCCGGGCAGGCGGTCCTCCTCGCCACGCACGATCACCAGGCACGCCGCCCCTACTCGCTTGCCAGCGCGCCGGAAGATGCCGAGCGTGAGGATTGCCTCGAACTGCTCGTTGGCTTGAACGCCCAGGGAGCCCCTGGACCGCATCTGACCCTCGAGCGTGGCGCACTCGTTGATGTGGAAGGCCCCCTTGGGCGCTTCACGTTTCCCGATGCTCCCGATACCGACCGTTTCCTGTTCATCGCCGGCGGCACGGGCATCGCCCCGCTCAGGTCGATGCTGCACCGCGCGCTCCATGTTCCGCACCGAAGCCTTGGTGTCCTCTACAGCGCGCGCACGTTGAGCGACTTCGCGTACAGAGATGAACTGCGGGATCTGGCTCGAAGTGGTCGGATCGAGCTGCGGCAGACGGTGACGCGTGAACCCGCGACGGACGAGTGGAGGGGCGCCGTGGGACGGATCGGGTCTGCTGAAATCGAACAGCTCGTGCACGACCCCGAAACGCTCTGCTTTATTTGTGGGCCGCCGGCGCTCGTTCATGACATGCCGAAGCTGCTGGGACAGCGCGGGGTTGGCACGAACCGCATTCGGATTGAGGAATGGGGCTAGAGTCCCACCACGTGATACCCGGCATCGACCATGAGCACCTCGCCGGTGATGGCGCGCGAGGCGGGTCCGAGCATGAACAACGCCGCGTCGGCGACTTCGGCAAGTTCGACGTTGCGCCGAAGGGGAGCTCGGTCGCGATAGACCTGCATGATGCTCGAAAAGCCTGATATCCCCGCGGCCGCCAGCGTCTTGATCGGCCCCGCGGAGATCGCATTGACGCGGATGTTCTGCGGACCGAGATCGGCCGCCAGATAGCGAACGGACGATTCGAGCGCCGCCTTGGCAACCCCCATCACGTTGTAGTTGGGGAACACCCGCTCGCTGCCGACGAATGTGAGCGTCAACCCGCTGCCCCCGCCACGACGCGCCATCAGCGGCTGAACCGCTCGGGTGAGGCCGATGAGCGAATAGGCGCTGACGTCGAGGGCGATCCGGAAGCCTTCGCGCGATGTGTGCACGAACGGGCTGGAGAGTTCAGCCTGCGGGGCGAATGCCGCGCCATGGACGAGGAAATCGAGTCCGCCGAATTCGCGATCGAGAGCCGTCGCCAGGTCCGCAATCTGTTCATCGCTCGCGACGTCGCACGGCAGCAAAACGGGATGCTGCAGCTTCTCTGCCAGTTCCCGGACGTTTTCCTCGAGTCGCGCGCTGGGATACGTGAGCGCGAGCCGAGCGCCGGCCGCCTCCGCGGCTTGCGCGATCGCCCAGGCGATGGATCGTTTGTTGGCGACACCAACAACGAGTCCGAGTTTTCCCGTGAGCGTAGACACGCCTTACTTGGACCGCTTGTGGCCGGAATTGTGCCGCCGTGCGAGGCGCGACGAGGCTGAACCCCGCGAACCATGCGGCCCCTGGGAAGGGCGACCGACGTTCTGGCGGCCCGCCCCGCCACCCATGTGCCCGGGTGGCCGATTGCCCTGGAACATCGGGCCCCCGCGCTGGTTGCGGGCCCGGAAACGATTCTGTCGCCCCCCTGGCTGGCGAATCGTAAAGTCGGGAGCAGGTCTAGCTGGCGGGGCCTGCCCCTCCTGCCGCGGTAACGTCGCTCGAATAAGAGGCCGATGAACCGGCCCCTCTTCGGCTTCGTTCCTATCGCCACCTTCGATGACAGTCGCGCCGGGAGCGGCCGCCGACGCTGGCACCTCAGGGAACGCCGCGGCGATTTCGTCGCTGCTCGCCCCCGATTGCCCCAGCAGGTCACGCGGCGCCACGTCCTCAGGCGCCGGTGCCACGGCTTCGTGGGTCACGCGCTTGGGACCAGCAGCCAGGACCTGCGAATAGAGCGCGGCGGACTCCTCCCCCTTCTTGCGCTGCCTGGGCACTTTCGCGTGCTTGTATTGGTGCTCGGCCTCACATGTCGTGCAGCGGGTCTGTTTGACCTCGTCGCCGATCATCGCCACCACGGCGTGGTTGGTCAGCCGCCGCTCGCGCGGACAGTAGTCATCGAGGATGTCACCAAGCCGAAGCTGGCGCTGCTGCATCAAGAACTCCCGAAGAGCCTCGTTGGAAGGGAGGAGGATAACGAAAGGCGGCGTAATCTTAGCAGAGCGGCTTTTGACGTGGCAAGATCAACCGGGAACTAGCGCCCGGCGCCGGCCAACCACTCCTCAACGTCCGCCAGCGCCGCCCGTACGGCCCAGGGAGCCGTTGATTGGGGTGTGCGCTTCGCCGCCACGGACGCGCTGGCCGTGACGCGGTCCACGATGTCCGCGTCGAAGAGCTCG
>ORMF010587970.1_pt1 | contig 21493 bp, 21 predicted proteins | sample 1779871 | NCBI WGS metagenome assembly ORMF01 (sample SAMEA104232316, study PRJEB22302) | groundwater metagenome | biome: forest; feature: aquifer; material: groundwater | place: USA | collected 2011-08-07 | depth 5.4 m | reverse complement strand
CGACGCGCAGGACTGGGCCGACATGCTCCAGCGCATGTACCGCCGTTGGATCGAGCGCAGCAACTTCTCGTCCGAGACGTACGACCTCTCTCCAGGTGAAGAGGCTGGGATCAAGAGTGTGACGATTGAAGTGAATGGGCCATACGCCTACGGGTACCTCAAGTCGGAGCGGGGGGTACACCGGCTCGTGCGTCAGTCACCCTTCGACTCGGGACATCGGCGCCATACGTCCTTCGCGCTCGTCGAGGTGATGCCCGACGTCCAGGATGGGGCAGACATCGAGATCAATCCGGAGGACGTGAAGTTCGAGGCGTACCGAGCGGGTGGACCCGGGGGGCAGAACGTCAACAAGGTCAGTACGGCCGTTCGCCTCACTCACGCGCCATCCGGAATCGTTGTGACGTGCCAGACCGAGCGCTCGCAGCTCCAGAATCGTGAGACAGCGATGCGCATCCTCAAAGCAAAGCTCTTACTGATAGAAGCCGAACGGCGCGAGGCGGAGCGTCTGCAACTGCGGGGTGAGCACGTCGAAGCCGGATGGGGCAATCAGATCCGTTCGTACGTCGTGCATCCATACAACCTCGTGAAGGATCTCCGCACGGGTCATGAGTCCAGCGATCCGAACGGTGTGCTGGATGGAGACCTGGATGGCTTCATGGACGCCTTTCTTCGCTGGAGCGTCCAGGGCGGAGATGGGAATGACGCATGACCCCAAGTCCGGGCCTCAGCCCGTCGTCGTTGACTACGGCGCCGGGAACTTGCGGAGCGTGGTTCGCGCGCTAAGCGCTCTTGGCTACGAGCCAACGGTGACGAACGAGCCGGCCGATGTCCTCGCGGCTCCCGTGGTGATCCTGCCGGGGGTGGGCGCAGCGGGTCAGATCATGAGCAGCCTGCGGCAGCTCGAGCTGGACGATGCGATCCGGCAGGTGATCGACAAGCGCAAGCCATTTCTCGGCGTGTGTATGGGGATGCAGGTCTTGATGGATCGGTCCGATGAGGACGGCGGCCAAGAGTGCCTTGGGGTCTTCTCAGGCTCGGTTGCTCGATTCGAGACAGATCTAAAGATCCCGCACATGGGCTGGAACTCGGTGCGTCAGCAGGTGTGCCACCCGGTCTGGGATGACATTCCCAACGACACGTACTTCTATTTCGTTCACTCATACGCCGTGCGGCCGTCCGATAACGCCATCACACTGGCGACGACCGACTACGACGGCGCCTTTCCGAGCGCAATCGGCCGCGACAACGTTTTCGGGACGCAGTTCCACCCAGAGAAGAGTGGCGCGCATGGGCTGCGCATCTACCGGAACTTCATGCAGTGGGCCGCTCAGTGGTGACGTCGTTCGAGGTAATCCCCGCAATCGACGTCCTTGGGGGCAAATGCGTGCGCCTAACGCAAGGAGACTACGATCGTTCGACCGTCTTCTACGATGATCCAGCCGACGCCGCCGGGGAGTGGACCGCCGCGGGGGCCAAGACGATCCACGTAGTCGACCTCGACGGGGCCAAAGAAGGCACGCCGGCCAACCTTGACGCGCTGCGAGCGATTCGAGCGGCGACCCGGGCGACGATTCAGTTCGGTGGCGGCCTGCGAAATGATGCCGCTGTGGATTTGGCGTTGGAGTCGGGCGCGGACCGCGTTGTCGTGGGCACTGCGCTTCTGAACGACCCGGACTGGGTCGAGCGACTGTGCCAGCGGCTCGCCGCGTACGTCGTGGCCGGGATCGACGCCCGCGATGGTAAGGTGGCGGCCCATGGGTGGCTTACGACTTCAGACGTAACGATCGCCGACGCGATCGACCGCGCAAATGCAATCGGTGTGCAACGAGCGCTCTTCACCGACATCACGAAGGACGGCACCCTCGGGGGGCCCAACCTCGATTCGTTGCGCGCGGCCGTTGACCAGGCGCGCTTCGCGGTGATGGCGTCGGGGGGTGTCGCGTCGATCGGGGATCTAGACGCGATCGCCGCGACGGGCGCTGGAGCCGCGATCGTTGGGCGCGCCCTGTACAGTGGCCGCGTGAGCTTGCGGGAAGCGATCGCTCGGTTCGCGGATGGGGAAGCGCGGTCGACTGCATGCTGACGAAGCGCATCATCCCCTGTCTCGACGTCGACGCCGGCCGCGTCGTGAAGGGCGTGAGTTTCGTGAACCTGCGCGACGCCGGCGATCCGGTCGACATGGCCGCGTTTTATGACGCAGAGGGCGCCGACGAGCTCGTCTTTCTCGATATAACGGCGTCGAGCGACGAGCGGCAAACGATGGTCGACGTCGTGGAGCGCACCGCGGAGCGCGTGTTCATTCCATTTACTGTAGGCGGTGGGATCCGATCCCCCGAGGACGCGCGGCGAATGCTCCTCGCGGGAGCCGAGAAGGTCGCGGTCAACAGCGCGGCCGTGGCGGACCCAAGTCTCATATCGGCCGCGGCGTGGGAGTTCGGCAGTCAATGCATTGTCCTCGCGATCGACGCCAAACGGAACGGCGATGGCTGGGAGGTGTATACCCACGGAGGTCGGCGGGGTACCGGCATCGACGCCATCGAGTGGGCGAAGCAGGGAGTCGAGCGGGGCGCAGGTGAGATCTTGCTCACGAGCATGGATTCCGATGGGCAGCTCACTGGGTACGATATTGCCCTGACGGCTGCAGTGGCCCGGGCTGTTAGCGTCCCCGTCATTGCGTCGGGTGGGGCAGGGACGTGCCAGCATCTATATGAGGGCGCGACCGACGGCCAAGCAGATGCATTGCTCGCGGCCTCGATCTTTCATTACGGCACGCTTCGCATTAGAGAAGTGAAGGACTACCTCGCAGAGCGAGGGATACCGGTCCGACCGGTCTCCCCGCTGGAAAACGCTACATCAACCTTGGAGGCGACGACGTGACAGTCGAGCCCGTAAACGTAAAGTTCGACGAGCATGGGCTCATTCCTGCCATCGTCCAGAACGCCACCACGCGCGAGGTCCTGATGGTCGCCTATATGAACGAGGAGTCGCTGCGACTCACCCTCGAGACGGGCGACGCATGGTTCTGGAGCCGATCGCGGAGCGAGCTCTGGCACAAGGGCTCTACGTCGGGCAACTACCAGCACGTGAGCCGCGTGCGACTCGACTGCGACGCGGACACGATCATTCTGGACGTGGATCCCGATGGCCCGGCCTGTCACACGGGTGCGCGTACGTGCTTCTTCCAGGTGATCGACAAGACGGGCACTCATCCGGACCCATCGCCGGATAGTGGCTCCAACTCGGAGCCAAGACCCACCGCCGCGGTCGTAGAGGAGCTGGCCCGGGTCATCGCCGGTCGCCACCGCGAGATGCCCGAGGGCTCGTACGTCGCGTCGCTTCTCAAGTCTGGCATCGACCGAGTCGCGAAGAAGGTCGGCGAGGAAGCCGCCGAGACGATCATCGCCGCCAAGAATGGCGCCCACGACGAGATCGTCTGGGAGGTCGCGGACCTCTGGTTCCACTCCCTCGTCTTGCTGGAGTCGACCGGCGTCCCCGTCGAAGACGTCTGGGCAGAGCTAGCCCGCCGCCGCCATTAAGCCATCGCTTCTACCGCGGCGGTACGCCCGCTAGTATTGCCCTCTCGCTGTCGCTGAGCTCAGCTTCCAGTTGCGGCATTTCTTCGACGAGTCCCTCGGCGTCGGCGAGGTCCTGCAGGCGCTTCGAGCGTCGTCGCGCGGGGTCCGACCCTGCCCGCAGCTTCTCGTGCAACAAGTCGGCGGCGCCAATCACCCGAATGTGGGTGCCTTCTAGATCCACATTAACGGCCCGATCCAACGCGGGACGAAGGGCGGGGTCCTCGGTGAACTGGATGGGTACGTCGCCAGGCCCTCTCCAATTCTCAGAGTGCACGAAGCGGCCGGTGAAGTTGAAGCCTGCCGCCTCGAGCTCGTCTCGAGGGATTCCATCCAGCGCGGCAACTGCGAGGTCGATGTCCACGGTCGTTCGAGGATCCTCACGGTGCACCTGGAGAGCGATTCCCCCGATGATCGCATAAGGAGTGCTCGTCTCATTCAGGACGCGTGCCAGCGCCAGCAGAGCTGGCCTCTTTGACGTTTCCATCTCGCCCCTGAGGAAGTGCCACTGCTCGTCGAGCAGAAATCCGATGCGAAGTCGATCTGCCGCCATGAATCCGATCATACCCCGCTATGAGCTAGACGACGGCTGGTAGCTGCTCGAGCTGGGCAGTCAGGAGGTCAGGCCGCTCCAGGCGTAGCACCTCGTTGAGTGCCGCTACCGCCACTTGTATCTGGCTCTCGTCGGGCTCGCGTGTGGTGAGACCCTGGAGCGCAAGGCCAGGCGCCATCAATATCGCCACGAACGGGTTCTGCAAATTGGCTGCGCCCCACTTGATCGCCTCGTATGCGACCCCTGCGATGATGGGAATGGTGACGATCCGGGACGCGATGAGCAGCGGCCAAGGCTCGGGGCGGCCGAACGGCGCCAGGATCGCGACGGCCAGGATCCCCACGAGCAGCAGGAAGTTCGTTCCGCACCTCGGGTGGCGAATGCTGAACGGCACGATGTTCGGCACGTGGAGCGGGGCAACGCCCTCGAGGGCGTTGATCGTCTTGTGCTCGGCGCCGTGGTACATGTAGACGCGCCGGATGTCAGGCATCAGTCCGATAAGCCACACGTAGCCGACGAGCAGGGCCAGGCGTAGGAGCCCCTCGGCGGCGTTCGCAGCCAGAGAGCTGTCAGTGCGTGCGTGGACGAAGGCAGTGAGAACCACTGGCAAGACGAAGAAGAAGCCGACACCAACGATGATGCCGAACGCGGCGGTGGACCATTTGATCGGGCGCGAGAGCTTGACGTCCTCCTCGCCCATGGCCACGTCCGCGGAGAACATCAGCGCCCGCATACCGAGGCCCAGGCTGTCCCACAGCATGACCGCTCCGCGTATCAGCGGGATGCGGGAGATGACGCCTTGGTAGATGCGGCGCGGCAGCTCTTGGGATTTCAGGACGATCTCGTTAGACGGCGCGCGGACGGCGACCGCCATATATCGCTGCCCCCGCATCATGACGCCCTCCATGACAGCCTGCCCACCATAGGCGGGCAGGCGCAGGGAGCTGATGGCGCAACATGTTGGGGAGCAGCCGAGCATTGATCGCCGAGGAGCCGGCTAGCTCGCGCTCGTCGTTTCCGCTTCCTCGGGCTTGGTCGCTCCGCCGCGGCCCTTGCTCACGCGTCGCATAAAGCGCTCGACCTGGCCGCCGGTATCGACCAGCCGCTGGTCACCCGTGAAAAACGGATGGCACTTCGAGCAGAGGTCGACTCGCAGATTGGCCTTGGTCGATCGCGTGGTGAAGGTGTTGCCACACGCGCAGTGGACGGTGGACTCAACGTATTCGGGGTGGATGCTTTGCTTCATTGTCTCTTTAGAGCCTTTCAGTACTGCTCCGCTCACTCGAGCGTGTCGAAGCTGCTCGTTCGTGCAGCTTCGATGGAGCGGATGGACCGCAGCGGGTGGCTACGCACTCGCGTAGACGCTTACGCGCTTGCGTTCCTGGGTTGCGTTCTCGAACTTCACCTGCCCACTGACGAGGGCATACAGGGTGTGATCCCGGCCGACGCCGACGTTCACACCAGGACGGACGGGCGTACCTCGCTGTCGCACGAGGATCGTGCCCGCGAGTACCATCTGCCCATCGCCCCGCTTGATGCCGAGACGCTTGCCAGCGCTATCGCGGCCATTCCGCGAGCTGCCCATACCTTTTTTGTGTGCCATATCATCCTCCTCTAGTCCGTCGAGCTCCGTCAGCCGTGGTTCGGGCCACGTCGAAGCCTATGCGGGCAGGATGTCCGTGATGCGGAGCCGAGTCTGCTCCTGCCGGTGGCCGGTGCGCCGTCGGTAGTTGGACTTCGCCTTGTACCTGAAGACGACGATCTTCTCGTCCCGATCGTTCGCCAGCACGTGGGCGCGGACCTTCGCTCCGCTGAGGAACGGGTTTCCGACCGTCACGCCGCCCTCGTCTCCGATCATCAGGACCTTGTCCAGCTCGACGGTCTCGCCTGGCTCCGATTTGATTCGCTCGACCGTGAGCGCATTGCCAGGCGAGACTTTGTATTGCTTCCCGCCCGATTCAACGATGGCGAACATGCTTACTCACAGACTGGGCCCCGACGAATCGGAGCCCGACGGGATTTATTCGTGGACCTGGCCATTATACGGCATCAGGTGATGCGCTGAGTGACGGTAGATCGTCGAGCGAACCGATACCGAGGAGCGTCAGAAAATCGGGTGTCGTTTCGAAGAGTGTGGGCCTCCCGGGCGTCTCGGCGTGACCTGCCTCGACGATGAGGCCGTACTGGAGGAGCGTCGTCAGTGGACCGTCGCTGTTGACGCCGCGAGCGTCCGCGATCTGGGCCCGCGTCGTCGGCTGCGTGTAGGCGATCACGGCGAGGGTCTCGAGGGAAGCGCCGGAGAGGCGGATCGCGTGCGGCGCTTCGATAAAACGCCGCACCGCTTCAGACACGCTCGGGTGGGTCACCAGACGCAATAGATCGCCATGCTCCTGAATCATGAGACCTGGAATCGGCACCTGCCGCGCTAGCTCCAGGATGCGATTGAGTTGCGGACGTGTGAGGTCGAGAGCTCGCTGGACCGCCCCGCGGTCCGCTCCTTCTCCCGCCATGAACAGGATCGCCACGAGTTGACCCAGGAGTCCGCTCGAGTCAACGCTCGGTTCACTGGATGTCGGTCGGCCTCCGTCGTCGTGGATCTCATCCACGGCTCCGCCTCCATGGAGTCAATAGCAGAACCCGTCGGCTGAAGAATAGGAGCGCTGCGAGTACGACGAAGCATATCGATGCCACCGCTCCGAACCGAATCGTCGAGGGCTCGTAGGTCAGTACCACGCTCCTCGCATTCGGCGGAACGTAGACTGTTTTGAAGCCGACGTTGGCACGATAGACTGTCGCGGCGGCGCCATCCACCTCGGCACGCCACCCAGGGAACCATGCATCGTCGACCAAAAGGTACCCACCTCCGCTGCCTTCCACGCGCGTGTATTCCATCCGTTCGGTGGGTCGGGAGGCTCGTCGGAAGCTACCTGGAGGTAGCTGCGATGTCACCGCGGCCGACGGCATGGCGGGTGTCTGGTTCGGGGCGAGGAATACTCCCTCGTCGATCTCGCCCGCCGTCATCCCCTTCAGGCGGCTTAGTGCATCCTCGTCACTCAGGACTTCGGCTCGAGGGATCAGGCGCGCGTCGCTCGTCGTGGCGATGGGCTCGTACACCTTCAGCACGGGAAAGAGTGTCCGCTTTAGGCCCGGATAGAGCATGAGCTGCTCTTGGGCGCCGTTCGGCCGCGTCAAGACGACGCCGCGAAGCTCCCACGTACCTGGCCCGCTCCAGGTCCAGTCGATCGCGGCTACCGGGCTTCCCTCGGCGATGGGGAAGCGGACGGCCGAGTCCATCCGGCCCCCGCGACTCAATCCCGCGGTTGGCTGAGGCGCGCGAAGTGGGCCGGGATCGGTTGAGAGAAACAGCCTATCGCCGATACGAAGCGGGATCTCCTCGCGAGATCCGTCCGCCCGCGTGATCCGCATACGTCCCTCCCCGACCTGACCGGGCATGCCCTCGACGCTACTCAGTAGGCTCAAGGACTGCACGGGCATCCCGCCCGGCAGCTCGACGCGCGCGGTAGCGCCGTCCGTGAGACGGCGCGCCGTGGCCACGTCGAAGCGTGTACCCTCCAGCTCGACGTCGAAGGCTTGGTTGGCGATGACTGCCTGAATGTTGAACAGCCTCAGCAACCTCGGATCGGGCACGGCGATGAGTCGAGTCCGCAGGACGCCGTCGACGCGAATCTCATTTGGGGGCACGAGCAGCGATGCGACCTGAAGATACCGCCTCAGGGGGAGCACTCCGCCATCGTAGCCGTCGATCGTCGAAAGACCGTACCGAAGTGGCACGTTGGGAGACATGACTTCGTCGAGCTTCAGGGCAGACGTGAGAAAGAAGGTCGCTCGTGGGTGCAAGCCGGGGTACCGCGTCGCCAGCTCGGGCTCGTCTTCGAGCGGATACTCCGTTGGGGCAATGCTCAGTATTCGGTCATTGGGGTGATTCTGTTGGAGGTACGTCGGGACTGGTCGGCGACTGTCCAATACCATCGCCGGCGCGGGGTACCGCTGCGGCAGGTCAATGGACGCGGCGACGAGCTCGACCAGGACAAGGCTTCCGAGCAAGCCAGCGACTGAACTAGTGGGCCAACGGAGCGCGAGTACTGCGATTGCGAACGCTGCAAACAGCGCCAGGAGCCAGAGGAGCGCGATCGTTCCCGAAACAGCGGACGCGAACGGTATCGCGGCGGCCACCAAGGCAGCAAGAAACAGTCCCACGAGGATGAGCCGCACAAGCCGGGCGCGCCCAGCGGCACGGAAGCTCTGGCCGACCGAGGCTTGCACGGATGCCCGCGCGCTGAACGCCCAATCTATCCCGATTGCGGCCAGGCTGGCCACCCCGAAGGTGTAGACGAAGAGCCATCGGGATGGCACCCGGAACAACCCAAGCCCCGGGACGTAGCCCAGCAGGGGCACGTAGAACGGATTGGCGCCGCCTACCGCGAGGAACAGCCCGAGGAATGCCAGCACCCCGGCGCAGAGCGTGAGGCGCCATCGGCCGAAGAGGAGCGCGATAGCGGCAAACCCGAGGCCTATGCCGCCGATGTAGCCGATCTCCTCGCTGCCCAGGTTGTACCAGTACCCCGGCATCAAGCTGCGCACGAGGGATGTCGGAGGGAGAGAGAATGATATGGCCTCAGCGGCGGACATGCCGCCGCCCCGTATCGAGAGCCCCGACAGCTCGGTGGTCGGCACGAGCTGCACGGCCGCCAGCCCGAATCCCACCCCGAGCACGACGGCCCCAACCCATATCGTGGTCACAACACCACGGACCAAGGAGTAATCCGAGTGCTCGACGTGGAAGCTTCGGGCTGAGTCAGTCTCCGCAGCCGATGTCGGCAGTGTCTCAGAGGCTTGGTTAGTCACGGTTTCCGTGGGCTCTGCCGCCTGCGCATCCGGGCCAAAGGTCCCACGCCATAGCATGACGATCCCGACCACCCAGACCGTCATGTAGCTTTCCTGCGCGTGACCAGCGAGAAGCTGAGCGGCGAGTGCTACCGCCCCGACAATCGCCCAGCACAGATTGCGACGTCTCACGGCCGTGTCAGCGCAGAGGGCGATGGCGGGTAGCCAGGCGCTCGCGCTGAGCTGGTTGATGTGGCCGACCTGGCTCGACAAGAACCCGCCGAACCCGAACGCGGCCGCGCCGACGAAGGCCGCGATGCGCGGGAGCTCCCACCCGCGTCGCAGAAACGCATACATGAAGAACGCCGCGAGGGCGACGTGCAGGATCACCGAGAGCGAATACGCGTACCCAATGGGCAGGACGTAGAAGAACACGGTGCCCGGGTAGAGCATGGACGTCTGTGGGTTCGCGAAGAATGGGGAGCCGAGAAAGATGTCGGGGTTCCAAAGCGGGAAGCGACCCTGTTGGAGTGCTTGCGCCGCGTAGCTCCGGAGCGGGTAGAAGTACGCCCAGATGTCGTAGTCCGCGAGAATCCACGTTGGGAGGAGAATCTCGCGATAGAGGCCGAGGGTGGCGATTCCGAGCGCGACGAGCGGGCCGAAGCGCCGCGCCGCTAGGGCAGGATTCGGCAACGGACCAAGGTAACCATCACGACAAACGCGTCACGCCACGAGATCTTCTTTCCTTCGTGGAACTCGCGGCCGGCATAAGACACAGGAACCTCGTAGATCCGCGTTCCAGTCTTCAGGATCTTAGCCGTGATCTCTGGGTCGAAGCCCCAGCGAGGCGACGTCAGCCTGATGCGTTTTGCCACGTCGGACGTCATGACCTTGTAGCAGGTCTCCATGTCTGTCAGGGTTGTGTCGTAGAGCACGTTGGTCAGAAGCGTAAGGAACTTGTTCCCGACGCTGTGCCAGAAGTACATCGCCTTGTGCTCGCCGAGGAATCGGGAGCCGTAGACGACCTTCGTGCGGCCCAGCAGAATCGGTCGGATCAGCGCGGGATAGTCGGCCGGGTCGTACTCCAGATCGGCATCCTGGACCAGGAGGATGTCGCCGGTCGCTTCTTTGAGCGCGCGCTGGACGGCGGCGCCTTTGCCCATGTTCTGGGGGAGGTAGAAGGCGTGCAGGATTCCGTCCGCCGCCAGCCGCTGCAGAATCTCACGGCTGCCGTCCGTAGACCCGTCGTCGACGGCGATAATCTCGATCTGGAGCCCAGTGTCCACAGTGCGGACGCGCTCGACAATGGTGGTGAGGGTGTCTTTCTCGTTGAAACAGGGGATCAGGACCGAAAGTTTGCGGTACCGATCCGTGTTGACGTCCATTACCTAAGCAGGTCCAGGTGGCCGTCGCTCAGATCGTGGTCTCGAGCGAGGACTCAAAATGGAGCATCGTCGTCGACGACGCGCCAGGAGCGCCCGTCATCAGATGCCTCGATCACGCCACGCTCCTCGAGGAGATCGAGCAAGCGTGCCGCACGAGGATAGCCGATCCCGAGTCGACGCTGCAGCAGCGACGCGGAGACGCGCTGCGTCTCCTGCGCTAAGGTGACCGCTCGTTCATACAGGTCATCGGCATCGGGCTCGGGTGGCTGTCCCAGCGTATGCACATCGGCCAGGTCTTGTTCGTCGTACAGTGGCAAGCCGAGCGTCTTCCAATGGTCCACGAGGGACTCGATCTCCTGGTCGGATACGTACGTGCCCTGGGCGCGAATCGGGCGGCTCGCGTCGGGTGGCTGGTAGAGCATGTCGCCGCGGCCGAGCAGGCGCTCGGCGCCTACGCCGTCGAGGATGACCCGCGAGTCGATCTGCGAGGTCACGGCGAAGGCGATTCGCGTCGGGAAGTTTGCCTTGATGAGGCCGGTGAGCACGTCGACGGACGGGCGCTGGGTCGCGATGATCAGGTGGATGCCCGTCGCCCGGGCGAGCTGGGCGAGGCGGCAGATGCTCTTTTCTGCCTCCTCGGGCGCCGTCATCATGAGATCTGCCAGCTCGTCGATGATGAGCACCAGGTAGGGCATCGGCTTGAGCTGGTTCGCCTCGTCGTCTTCGTCCGAGGAGAGGCCGAGCTTCGCGCTTGCTCCCTGGCTTTGGACGATGCGGTTGTAGCCGTCGATGTTGCGCGCAGAGCAGGCTGCGAAAAGCTTGTAGCGCCGCTCCATCTCGCGAAGGACCCACTTCAAGGTGCCAACGACCTTGTCCATCTCGGTCACTACCGGCATACGGAGATGCGGCACGCCGTTGTAGGAGATGAGCTCCACCATCTTTGGGTCGATCATCAGGAGCTGCAGCTCATCGGGGGTGAAGTGCATCAGCATCGATGCCACGACCGAGTTGATACACACGCTCTTGCCAGACCCCGTGGCCCCGGCGATCAACAGGTGCGGCATGCGCGCGAGGTCGCCGATGAGCGGCTTCCCCGCGATGTCCTTGCCGAGCACGAGAGGGATGCGCGCCTTCGCGCGATCTGTAGGCGTCGCTTCCACGACCTCGCGCATTGTTACGAGCGACGTGAACTGGTTCGGAACCTCGATGCCCACCATGCGACGGCCCGGGACCGGCGCCTCGATGCGGATCGGGGTCGATCCGAGACGAAGCGCGAGGTCGTTCAGTCGCGCCTGGATGCGGCTTACGGGAACGCCGGTCGCAGGCTCGAGCCCGAACTGCGTGACGACGGGTCCCTGATTTGCCTCGACGACTCGCGCCTGGATGTTGAAGCTCGCCAGCGTCTCCTCGATGATGTGGGCCTGCTCTTTCAGCTCACCGACGGGCCGCTCTACGGCACGCTTGACCTGAAACATCGTGATCGGCGGCGTCTTCCAAGGGGAGGACGATGTTCGAGGGCTAGGCGCCCCTGGAGTGGCCGGAGGCGGCTCGACGACCGTGGCTTGCTGGGGTGTTTCTTCTGTTGTAGATCTGCGGCGGCCACCGCGCTCGCGCTCCTTGGTTGGCGCCTCATGGCGATTGATGACGATTTCAGGCTTGGGGACGCGGTTGCGCACGGCCGTAGCTACGGTCCAGGCGAGCCGAGCCACGGTCGCCACCCAATGCGCGGTTTGGACCGGGGAGAGCCTCGCTGCGACGAAAACGCAAGGAAGTAGGGCCATCACGAGTATGCCGAGGGCTGAAGGTGCGCCGAACCAAGCCACGAGCGTCTGCGCTAGAGCTTGGCCGACATAGCCTCCACCAGGTGCCGCGTCGTAGGCCCCTCTGCGGAACGCCTCGAGTGCTGCCAGGCCAAGTAGCGCGAGCGTTGCGCCCACGCCTGCCACCAGCCGCGCCCAGGGCCATGGCTGTGGATTGACCCGCTGCGACAGGAGGACGAGCGCGATGACGGCCGGCCAGAGCGCGGCTATTGCGGCCAGCCAGCCAAAGGTCAGCGCGAGAAAACGCCCAAGGGGCTCAGCGATAGCTCCTTCAGCGTGGAGCGCCGAGAGGAGGGCCGTAAGACTCAGAGCAAGAAGAATGAATCCTGCTGCGTCGAGGCTCAGGCGCGTCCATTGGACCCCCAAGCCCTGTCCGCCACCATCCGGAGGAGCTTTGGGTGCTCGTCTACGTGCCCCTGCTTGTTGCGCCATGAATTCGCTAACGGCCTACCACAGAGACATCTGCTCAGCCGATGGATCGGGCGGGGCGGCGGCCACCGCCGGCAGCGACTCGGCAGGAGGTGTCTTTTGACTGGCCTTGGCGATGATCGCAGGCAGATTCCGAAAGTCCTGCTCCAAAACAGACCGCAGGCTCCCCTGGTGGAGAGCAGCCGCGGGGTGGTACATAGCGCACACGGTCATGCCGTTGTACGGGATCGCGCGGCCATGGATGTCCCGCATTGCCTTGACGTTGGGCACGAATTTCCCGAGGGAGAACCGGCCGAGCGTTACGATCACGTCCGGCTGGATCGCTGCGATCTGCGCCCGCAAGAACCCGTCACACGCCTCGAGCTCGTCGGGCTCGGGGTCGCGGTTGGCGGGCGGGCGGTGCTTCACGACGTTCGTGATGAAGACGTCGCTCCGCGAGAAGCCGGCGATTTGGAGCAGCTCGTCGAGGAACTTACCAGCCGGGCCTACGAATGGCTTACCCTGCTGGTCCTCGTAGAAGCCGGGCGCCTCGCCGACGAACATGACTTTGGAGTTCGGATTTCCCTCACCGGGGACTGCGCGCGCCGTTGGCGTGCCCAGCTTGCATTTCTTGCACCGCGCGATCTGGTCTCTGAGCTCTTGCAGAGAGGCAGGATTCAATGCAAATGTCCTTGAGACAGGCTTGGTCGACGTTCGACCAGTCCGGGATCGTAGCATCGGACAAAAACGGGCGTCAACGCGCCGATGCCTACTGTGACTATGCCGTGATCCCAGTCCCGGGTCTCGCAGCGGTTTTCGCGCTCGGCAAACGCACGTATAACTTAGGCTGCTCGAAGCAAAACCTGCCTGACTTTGTGTCGTCCGCACGCGGCGTGGATTTGGAGGAACAGCGATGTCAGCAGCGTTCTACAACCCTGACCTCGAGGCCACAGACCGCGAGACCTTGAGCCGCCACCAGCTCGATCGCGTGCGGGCTGTGGTCGCTCGTGCGCTGGAAGGCAGCACTTTCTTCCAGCGAAAGTTTCGCAGCGCGGGCCTGAAATCGGCGGACGAGATCACCTCGCTGGACTCGTTGCGCGGTCTGCCATTTACGACCAAGACCGATCTCGTCGCGGATCACGAGGAGTTCCCTCCCTTTGGGAGCCGTCTCACCGAGCCCGTTGACAACTATTGTCGGCTGCACCAGACGTCTGGCACGACGGGGAAGCCACTCCGCATCGTCGATACGGAGGAGAGCTGGGCGTGGTGGCTGCGCTGCTGGGGCTACATCTACCGCGCCGCGGATGTCGGGCCGAAGGATAGGGTGTTCGCGGCATTCTCGTTCGGGCCGTTCATCGGCTTCTGGAGCGGGTTCGAGGGCTCGCGCGAGGTGGGCGCCATGCGCATTGCCGGCGGGGGCCAGACGACGGAACAGCGCATACAGCAGATCTTCGACCTGGGCGCGACCGTCTTGATGGCGACGCCCACCTACGCGCTTCGCATGGCTGAGGTGGCCCAAGAGATGGGTGTGGACCTCACGAAGTCGCCAATCCGATGCGGAATCCACGCTGGAGAGCCGGGCGCCAGCATCCCCAGCACGCGCGCTCGTCTCGAAAGCTCGTGGGGCATGGAGGTCTTCGATCATCCAGGGATGACGGAGGTCGGGCCCTGGGGATTCGAATGCACCGCCCATGCGGGCGTGCACTTGATCGAGTCGGAGTACCTCTTCGAGGTCGTCGATCCTCGCACGGATGAGCCAGCCGATGAAGGCGAGCTCATCATCACGAACCTCGGCCGTTTGTCGAACCCCGCGATCCGCTACCGGACGGGCGATCGAGTGCGGCTCGTGCGCGACCGGTGCGCGTGCGGGCGGACGTTCTCGCGCCTCGAGGGCGGCGTCATCGGACGGATCGACGATATGCTCATCGTCCGTGGAGTAAACGTGTTTCCGAGTGCGATCGAGAACATCGTACGCCGCTTCGACGGAGTGGCCGAGTTCACCGTCGAGCTCTACCGTGAGCACGAGATGGACGAAATGGAAATTCGGCTCGAGGCGCCCCAGGCCGACGGCCCGTCACTTGCCCGGGCGATTGAGAGTCAGGTCCACATCGACATGGGCTTTCGACCGAGAGTGAAGGTCGAGCCTTCCGGTGCGCTGCCGCGGTTCGAGCTGAAGGCGCGCCGCGTCTTCGACCGCCGGACCGATTAGGCTTGGCTGCCCCGCCCTAGACCTTGCTGCCTCAGACCACCTGCTCGTCGATGGTCACGGTCCAGGATCCACCGAAGACCTGCACGTTCAGAAGGTAGGAACCAGGGTCCTTCCCGATGAGTCGCTCGCCTTCGCCCGGACCCGCCGCGAAGACTTCGGGGATGCCGGGACTCTGGTCCGCTGGCTGGCCGTCCGGTACGACGAAAATCGCGAGGATTGCGATCGAGTTCCCCTCGGACACGTCGAGCTTGTAGCGCAGGCGAACGACACTGCTCGTTAGTCGGAATGGGCTCGACCGCAGGCTGTCCGCCCCAGACACCTCGACGACCGGCGTCCATTCGGCGTCCGGATTCGGGGTCGGGACGATCTGCTGTCCCAATGCGGCAATCTGCGTTGGGTAATAGATCGCTTGGGCGGTCGCGTTGAGCGCGGGCGGCGGCGCCTCGGTCGAGGGGCCTGACGGTCCAACGTTCAGGCTCTTCACCAGGAGAAAGCCGACGATAAGGACGGCAACGCCGACGAGCACGCGCTGCAAGAGCGTTGGCATAGTGAATCTTCCGTAGTAGTATGGGTGCAGGCGGCACCATACCATACTTGTCGGTCGTGCCTTTAGCGCGACGGGGTGCCAGCCCCACCCGAGAGCCGCACCTATGCACAATTGCGAAATCGGAGTATGGCGCCGTGGAATCGACGATTCAGCCCGGATCAGCCCTGGATACCTTCATCCGAGAGGTGCGGGAGAGCATCGAACAGGCGAGCACTATGGACGAGCTTCTTCGCCGCGTGTCGGGATCCACGAGCTGCACAACAATCTCGATTCTCCCGCGCGCACGTTCGTCATTCGGAGCCGAAACCTCGCGGAAGTGTGGCGAAACCGGTTCGATATCGAGAACCGAACGGTCCGACGTGTGCACAGCGTACGGATCGGAGAGTAGGCAACAATTCCCGTTGCGGACCGAGCAAATGATCGATTACGATAGGCATGAGGTTGGCAACTCCGACCTCAGTTAGGGAGTCAGTGGACGACTTACCGAGTCAACGCGAGGCCCAGGACAACCGAATAATGCGGCGAGAAGCGCGCACGGGAGCCTGGGCTGATATGGTCACCCCGGCCTAGACTCCCTCCGTACCGCAACCCACCCCTACTCCGGCGCCCTTCGCCGGAGGCATCTTCTCTTTTGGCGCCCTGGAATCATCCGCGCCTTCTCGCCTCTCGATTGTCTGCCCTCTCGTAGTCAGGAGGTGCAGAAATGCGTTTGGAACCGACGAAGGTCGACGTCCGCCGTCTGCGCGATCTGCTCGCGCGCGGCAACCGTGCGGCCGCGCACGAGATGCTGGCGTGGCTCGGCCCATCCGAGCTGGCGGACGTGCTTGTCCAGCTCGATCCGGTGCAGCTCGCGGCACTCGAAGCTTCGATCGGCTCGGATCGACTCGCCGACGCGGTGGCCCAGCTCGATCCATCCGAGGCAGCCGAGCTCCTCATTCGATTCGGACGGGCGGCCGCAGCCGACATCCTCGAAGAAATGGAGCCCGACGACGCGACGGACGTCGTCGAAGAGCTGCGCTCCTCAGAGGCCGAGGGAATCCTCGCGGAGATGCGGGCAGACGACGCCCGCGAGATCCGCGACCTCATGAACTTCCCGCCGGACACGGCAGGCGGGCGGATGACGCCCGAGTTTGTGTCCATCGGACCGGACCTCACCGTGGCGGCGGCCATCCGACTCATCCGCACGCGAGCGCCGTCTGCGGAGACGATCTACTACATCTACGTCACCGACAGCGATGGCCGCCTTATCGGCGTCGTGAGTCTGCGTGACCTCATCATCGCGGACCCCCAGACGCGAATTGCCCAGATTATGCGGACGCAGGTCATGAATGTGCCGGCGACTGCCGATCAGGAAGCCGCGGCCCACGTCCTCACCGAGCACGATCTGCTGGCGCTTCCTGTCGTCGACCAGGCCGGTCGACTGATCGGGGTCATTACCGCGGACGACGTCGCGGACGTGCTCGAAGAGGAGGCGACGGAGGACTTCGAAAAGCTCGGCGGTTCGCAGCCCTTGGACGTGCCCTATCTGCGCGCGTCCATCTGGCAGATGGCGCGGAAGCGGATCGGCTGGCTGCTGATCCTCTTTGTCGCCGAGGCGTACACGGGGACCGTGCTCCGGCACTACGAAGATACGATCTCGAAGGTGGTGTCCCTAACCTTCTTCATTCCGCTGCTGATAGGAAGCGGCGGGAACGTAGGATCGCAGATCACGACGACGCTCACGCGCGCGATGGCGGTGGGAGATGTCGAGTTCGGCGACCTCCTTCACGTCCTGCGCAAAGAGATAGGCACTGGGCTGCTGATCGGCTTGGTGATGGGGTCCGTGGGCTTCATCCGAGCCTCGATGCTCGGAGTAGAGGAACCAGTGCGGATCGTGGTTGGGCTTGCGGCGTTTGCGATCGTGGTCTGGGCATCCACTGTCGCCGCTGTGCTACCGCTCATCCTGCGGCGTCTACGGGTCGACCCCGCGCTTGTATCGGCGCCGTTCATCGCAACGCTGGTGGACGGGACCGGGCTCATCATCTATTTCTCGGTCGCGGACCGACTGATGGGGCTATAGCGGATAAGGAACCTGGTGGGAGAGGCGAACCTCTGCGCCCTTCTTGGAGGACTCCAGGATCGCCAGAATGACTTCCAAGGTAGCCATGCCCCACCGCGCGTCCGGAAACGACGGCCGATTCAGGCGCACGGCTTCCTCAAGCTCCGCCAGCTCGCTGGCATGACCGGTGTCTGTGTCACAGCCGATCTCCGTCCGTCCCTCGTCCGTGTATAGATACAGACCGTCGGGTGACTGGCGAATGTCTCCGCGTTCGCAGCTCACGACGGTGAGCCCGTAGAAGGGTTGGTGGCGCTCGCCTCCGCCGCGTTGTCGCTGTTCGTAGCCCTGCTCCGTGTACTCAGGCAGCGCGTACTTCGCCTCGGGTTCGTATGCCTTTGTGAGGCGCTCCGTCGGCTGGTACAGCTCTTCCACAGGCGTCTGTTGGCCGCCCTCCCCGATGCCCCAGGTGAGCTCCATGATGTCGAAATGGGCGTAGCCGTTCATACTCATCATTGCAGGAGTCCCGTCTTCGAACTCGAGGAACGCGCTGTAGTTGCCCTCGGTGTTGAAGTTCGGGTCCCATCGACCGGTAATGGCTCGAACGGTCTTGACCATGCCGCCGCCCACGCAACGGACGACGTCAGTCTGGTGGGGACCCTGACGGTAGGCGACGCCACCACCAGTGGCGGTATCGACCTCGGTCGCGAGGCGGGGTTGGTTGAGCCAGTTTCGATAGTTCCACGTGTTGATCTGGATGACGCGCCCCAGCTTCCCGCTGGCGGCAACCTCGCGCATCTTGCGGACGGGCGGGTTGTAGATCTTCGAGTGCCCCTGGACGTACTTCACGCCGTTCCGCTCGACGGCATCGATCATGGCCTCGGCCTGATCGAGGTTTAGGGCCATCGGCTTCTCGCAGATGACGTGTTTGCCGTTGTTGGCCGCCGTGATCGTGTGCTCCATATGAAGCACGTTGGGCGTCGCGATCCAAATAGCGTCCACGTCGGGGGACTTGGCCATCGCCTCGACGCTATCGAAGGCGCGAACGCCGCGAGCCGCGAACTCGTCCCGGGCAGCCTGCCGAACGTCCGCGACAGCGGTTAGCTCGACACCATTCACCAATTTGAACGAGGGCAAGACCTGTCGCGCTCCCGCGCCAAGGCCTGCCATTCCGACTCGCAGCGTTGTTGCCACAGATCACCTCCGGCCGGCGTTACGACTCCTGAATGGTTACGCTCTTGATGCGAACGTCCTGCTGAGGAACGGACGCCTCCCGTCCATTCGAGCCGACAGGCACCGAGGCGATCTTGTCTACGACGTCTTGGCCGCCGGAGACCTGGCCGAAGATCGTGTAGTTCGGGGGTAGACCGGCGTCATCTCCATGGACGATGAAGAATTGGCTTCCGTTGGTATTGGGTCCAGCGTTCGCCATCGCCACGATGCCCTTGGTGTACTTACGCGAGACGGGCTCGTCGGCGAATCTGTAGCCAGGGCCACCAGTGCCCGTGCCCGTCGGATCCCCAGTCTGAATCATGAACCCCTTGATGATGCGATGGAACTTCACGTTCTCGTAGAAACCCTGTCGTGAGAGGAACACGAAATTGTTCACCGTCTTCGGCGCATCGCCGATGAGAAGATCGACGTCGACGTCCCCAAGGGTTGTCGCGATCGTCGCCTTGTAGCGCTTTCCTGGGTCGACTTCCATCTCCGGTGCGGTTGCCCATTGCTTCGATGTCTGCTCTTGTTGCTGCTGCTGCGGTTGTGGCGATGGGCTCGACCTCGGCGGCTGTTGTTGAGACGCAGATTGCGGCTGATTCACTTGACACCCCACCATCATGATTGGGAAAGCCAGGCCGAACGTGGCCCAGGCCAGGACGCGTTTTAGTTGAGGGTTTCTCACTCATTTCCTCCGAACAAAGACCATCGTAACGGATACAGAACCGTGCGGCCACATGCGGAAAGCCGGGCGAAGGAGGTCTCAGAGCGCTATCCAAGGCTGGCTTCTGACGGGCATAATGGAGGTCGCACAAACGTCGTCTGAGGGGGCTTGTGGCGGAACGGCCGTATGAGCAGCGCCGCTTTGGGAAAGACGAGTGGACCGTCGCGCTCGAAAAAGCGCTGAACCCTGCGGCCGCTGAAACGGAGGAGCATCGACGGATCGAATGCCCTGTGTGCGGCTTTCCAATAGGGGCGGTGCGTGGGAGCAAAGAAGCCATCTGTGGGAACTGTGGCTTCAAGGATGGATGCTGCTAGGGCGGTCCGGACCGGGGCCCTAATCGTTAGTTGACGGCCCCGAAGCATGGCTTCTATGATCACGCCGGTGGATTTGGCTAGCACGGTCTGACCTGGTGGAGGGATAACGTGAGCATCTTCGATCGCAGCCGGGGGCCGAGCCCTGATGAGCTTTCTGCACGGCTCAACACCTATACGTCCCAGCCGTTCCGTGCCGTGCCGGAGCCGCCGCCGGCCGAGGAATCTGAGCCCGAATACGCCGACGAGACGCTGACCGGCGAAGAGATGAACCCGCCGTTCGCATACGAGCCGCCTCGGCCCGACGCGTTTGAGCCTGCGGCGACCCCGCTGGCCCAGATGGCTCAACCGGTCACTGCGACGGGCATGTTCGCAGCGCAGGCGCCCACGACGGCGACGAAGTTCTACCCTCAGAGGCCTGAGTCGATTGAAGACACCGGACTGCCCCGTGCGTCCGTTATCGACCTCATCGTGCGAACGCTCTACCAGAGCACGGAGCTCATGGGAGCGACGATTGCGGAACGCATCGCGCTGCCATTCCCCGTGGTGAGTCCGTTGTTGGAAGGCCTCCGCCATGACCAGGAGGTTGAGGTCAAGAGCCAGCGCGGCATCGGCGATGCGGGGTACGTTTATGGCATTACCGACAAGGGCGCGCGCCACGCCAGGGACTCGATGGAACGTCTCACTTACACTGGACCGGCTCCTGTGCCGCTTTCCCAATACATAGAGTCCGTTATGGCCCAGTCGGTTCGGAACGTGGTCGTCACGCAAGAAAACATTCGGCAGGCGTTTGCGGACCTCATCATCAACGACGACATTCTCGACATGGTTGGGCCAGCGGTGAACTCAGGCTCATCGATGTTCTTGTTCGGCTACCCGGGCAACGGGAAAACGTCGATTGCCGAACGCATCACGAAGCTCATGGGCGACGACATCTACGTCCCCCATGCCGTCGAGGTCGACGGCGCACTCATCACGGTATTCGATGCAATCAACCATGCACCGGTCGAAGAAGTTGGACCGGACGGGCAACCCGTAAGACCCAGTTGGGACGCGCGGTGGGTAAAGATCGAACGCCCGGTCGTTATGGTGGGCGGCGAGCTCACCATGGCAAGCCTCGACCTTCTCTATAACGACGTCGGCAAGTACTACGAAGCGCCGTTGCAGATGAAGGCGAACGGCGGCATGTTCCTCATCGACGATTTCGGCCGCCAGATGGTTCGTCCGACCGAGCTCTTGAATCGTTGGATCGTTCCACTGGAGAAGCGTGTCGATTTCTTGAATCTCGTGACTGGGAAAAAGCTGTCGATCCCATTCGAGCAGCTCATCGTTTTCTCGACGAACCTCGATCCTGGTGACCTGGTCGACGACGCGTTCCTCCGACGCATCAAGTTCAAGATCAACGTCGTCGACCCTGATGAGGATCAGTTCCGTGCGATCTTTAAGTTCATGTGTAATCGACGTAACGTGCCGTTCGATGAAAATGCGTTCCGGTACATGATCGATACCTATTACGTCCCCAGGGACCGTCCCCTGCGCATGTGCCATCCGCGGGACATCATCGATCAGATAATCGCGATCGCGAAATACAAGATGGTCCCGGCGACGATGACGCAGTCGCTGATGGATCGTGCCTGCGATACCTATTTCGTCAGCATCTCCTCCAAGTGATCTGCCCTCGACACTAGCACCAAGGTCCCCATCCGCCGGTTAGGCTGCTGTGACAGCGCGTGTCCGGTTGGCATCAAATAGGGGACCCGTTCTATACTAAGCATCTAGATGTGCATGTCCTGAAAGCGGCTGGGCGCCTTGCCCGGACACTGCCGTCACCTGCTGCATCTCAAACTTGTCGAGGAGTGAAGAATGCCT